>Ga0302311_10005285_pt1 | contig 13674 bp, 13 predicted proteins | sample III_Palsa_N1_3_FD_200449 | JGI IMG/M metagenome (GOLD analysis project Ga0302311, IMG submission 200449) | Peat permafrost microbial communities from Stordalen Mire near Abisko, Sweden - III_Palsa_N1_3 | ecosystem: Environmental > Terrestrial > Soil > Palsa > Peat permafrost | place: Sweden... | reverse complement strand
TACGGCAGTGTTCTATACCTTCCAGAAATACACGGTGAAGTTCTCGATCTACAACGTGACCGACCGGCACAATCTGACCAACGACATTCCGTTCTACGGCAACGATTTTCTGACCCGGCAACCGCCGACCGACTTTGACTTGAGTCTAAGCGCCAGGTTCTGAGCGCTTGATGCCGGCCGCGGGTCTGGGCTCGCGGCCCTGACCCTGACCCCGGTCGGCGCTACAATTAGGGTTGACACTTTTGTGTACAACCTTGAATTAGTTCGCATACACTCAATTCGGGCTGCCGTCATACAATCCTAAGACGTTGCTCACTCGCCGCTAACCTGGAACCCAGGCGTTCGGATCGTTGGGATCATTGCAATGGGCCAACTGACGACTCACGTACTCGACACCAGCGCCGGGCGGCCGGCCGCCGGAATCAGGGTTGAACTGCACGAACTGGTAGCGGCGGAACCGAAATTGCTGGCCGCCACAACCACCGGTGCCGACGGGCGTTGCGCGGCGCCATTGCTCACCGGCAGCGGCTTTCGCAGCGGCCGCTACGCCTTGACCTTCCATGTCGCGGAGTACTTCCTGGCGCGTGGCGTGAAGCTGCCGGTCCCTGCGTTTCTAGAGGATGTCGTGGTGCGCATCGGAATTGCCGAGCCGTCCGAGCATTACCACGTGCCGCTGCTGATCTCGCCCTGGAGCTACTCGGTGTACCGGGGAGGCTAGAGGGGCGTGACCGCAGGGGTGCCCCAAAGCGCATCGAACAGTATTCGCTTCCTGCTCGATGGCGAGCAGGTCAATGCTTCGGGCCTGCCACCCACGATGACGGTGCTCGAGTACCTGCGCGAAGTGGCCCACCGTACCGGGACCAAGGAAGGCTGCGCGGAAGGGGATTGCGGTGCCTGCACCGTGGTGCTGGGCGAGCTGGCACCGGATGGTGCCCGGGTCGGTTATCGCGCCGTCAACTCCTGTATTCGGCTGCTACCGACCATCGACGGCCAGGAGCTGGTCACGGTGGAGAGCCTGCAGGCCCGGGACGGTGCTCTGCATCCAGTGCAGCAGGCCATGGTGGACAATCATGGCTCGCAATGCGGTTTCTGCACGCCGGGATTCGTGATGTCGCTGTTCGCACTGTATCTGCACCACCAGTCCCCGGCGCGCGAACAGGTGCTCGAGACGCTGTCGGGAAATCTGTGTCGCTGTACCGGCTACCGCCCCATCATTGATGCCGGTATGCGCATGGGCAGCTATCCGACACCGCTCCACTGGAGCCGCGAGGCGGCGTACTCATCTGCGCGCCTGGCACCGTTGCGCTCACTGCGGCGCTTGCAGTCGCTGAAGTTTCCCGGCTTCCACGCGCCGCGCAGCTGCGATGAGCTGGCCGCGGCGTTCGAGGCCGATCCGACCGCGGTGCTGCTGGCCGGTGGCACCGATATCGGATTATGGGTGACGCAGCAGCTGCGCGAGCTGCCCTCGATCATCTATATCGGTGAGGTGGCCGAGCTCAAGTGCATCCGCAGCGATGCGGCCGGCATCGTGATCGGGGCTGCGGTGCCGCTGACGGAAGGTTGGGGCGCGATCGTGGCCGCCTACCCGCAACTGGCCGAGCTGGCGCAGCGCTTCGGGTCTCCGCCGGTGCGTAATTCAGGCACGCTGTGCGGCAATATCGCCAACGGCTCGCCGATCGGCGATGCCATGCCGGTGCTGATCGCCCTGGGTGCCGAGATCGAACTGCGCCGCGGCGCGCACACCCGCCGCCTGCCGCTGGACCAGTTTTATCTCGGCTACCAGCGCAAGGATCTTGCGAGCGCTGAGTTCATTACTGCGGTGATCGTGCCGGCGCCGCAGATCGGCCGGCGCGTGGCGAGTTACAAACTCTCGAAGCGCTTTGATCAGGATATCTCGGCCGTGTGTGCGGCATTCGTCGTGGATCAGCAGGGCGATCGCATCAGCACCGCCCGCATTGCCTTCGGTGGGCTCGCGGCCATCCCGGCTCGGGCGAGGGCGACTGAAGCCGCTCTGACCGGGCGGCCGTGGAATCTGGACAGCATCGAGAGGGCGGCGGCGGCGTTGGCCGAGGACTTCCGGCCGCTGACCGATCTGCGCGCCAGCAGTGCCTACCGGCTGCAGGCCGCGGGCAATCTGCTGCGTCGTTTCTATTTCGAAACCGCGGGAGCGGCCAACGCCGTGCGTACCGCCGAGGTCGCGGCCAGTGCGCGCTAGCGTCATGGCGGACCCGGTCGACACCGCCCCGCGCCACGAAAGTGCCCACCTGCACGTCAGCGGCGGGGCGCTGTACGCCGACGACATCGCGCTGCCAGCTGATGCCCTGCACGCAGCCTTCGGCATCAGTGCCATCGCGCACGGACGAATTCGGACACTGGATCTCGCTCCAGTGCTGGCTAGCCCTGAGGTGCTCAGCGCGGCGGTGGCGAGCGATATCCCGGGCGAAAACAATTACGGCTCGGTGCTGCATGACGATCCGATCTTCGCCGACGGCTTGGTGCAGTACGCCGGGCAGCCGCTGTTTGCCGTCGCCGCCAGCTCCCACAACGCGGCGCGTAAGGCCGCGCGCCAGGCGCGCATTGAATACCAACCGCTGCCGGCGATCCTGGATATTCGTGCGGCGCTCGCCGCGCAGAGCTTCGTGCTGCCGACCGAGCGGCTGGTGCGCGGCAACCCGGACGAGATCCTGGCACGCGCCCCGCGGCGGACCCGCGGCACGGTGATCATCGGCGGGCAGGATCATTTCTATCTGGAGGGACACATCGCCATCGCCGTGCCGCAGGAGGATGGCGCGATGCTGATCCACAGCTCGACCCAGCATCCGAGTGAAGTGCAGCAGCTGGTGGCGCACGCGCTGGCACGGCACGCGCACGACGTGACGGTGCAGTGCCGGCGCATGGGCGGGGGATTCGGCGGCAAGGAAACGCAGCCGGCGCTGATCGCCGCGGCCGCGGCAGTATTGGCACACAAGACCGGGCGCGTGGTGAAGCTGCGGCTCGATCGTGATACCGACATGCTGATGACCGGCAAACGGCACGATTTTCTGGCCGATTATGACGTTGGCTTTGATGCCACGGGCCGCATCCTGGCGCTGCGCGTCATGCTGGCGTCGCGCTGTGGCTATTCGGCCGACCTGTCCGGTCCGGTCAACGACCGCGCGCTGATGCACCTCGACAACGCCTATTATCTTGAGCACGTCGAGATCGTCTCGCATCGCTGCAAGACCCACACGGTGTCGAATACCGCGTTTCGCGGTTTCGGCGGCCCGCAGGGCATGCTGGTGATAGAGCAGATCATCGATGACATCGCACGCACGCTCGGCGTGGATGCACTCGCGGTGCGGCAGCGCAATTTCTACGGCATCGACAGCCGCAATGTCACCCACTATGGCCAGACGGTGGAAGACAATGTGATCCACAAGATCGTCGAGCGGCTGGCCGCCGATGCTCACTATGGGCAGCGTCGGCGCGAGATCGCCGCATGGAATGCCGCCAGTCCGATCATCAAGCGCGGGCTGGCGCTGACGCCGGTCAAGTTCGGAATTTCATTCACCTCCACCCCGTTCAACCAGGCAGGCGCGCTGCTGCACGTCTATAGCGATGGCACCGTGCTGCTCAATCACGGCGGCACGGAGATGGGGCAGGGGCTGTTCACCAAGATTGCGCAGGTGGTCGCGGCCGAGTTCGGGCTGCCGCTGACTGCGATCCGGGTGTCGGCCACCGATACCGCCAAGGTGCCCAACACGTCGGCGAGCGCCGCATCCTCGAGTTCGGACCTGAACGGCAAGGCCGCACAGGCGGCTGCTCAGACCATCCGGCAGCGACTGGTGCAATATGCCTGTGACAGCTACGGCGTCGAGGCGCAGCAGGTGCGGTTTCAGGATGGCCGCGTGCTCATCGGTGAGCGTAGTGTCAGTTTTGGCGATCTGGCACAGCACGCCTATCGCGCGCGCATTTCACTGTCGTCCACCGGCTATTACCGCACTCCGAAAATCCAGTGGGACAAGGTGGCGCTGCGGGGACGGCCATTCTTCTATTTCGCCTACGGCGCCGCCGTCAGTGAAGTCGCGATGGACTGCCTGAGCGGCGAGACGCAGCTGCTGCGCGTGGATATCCTGCATGATGCCGGCACGCCGCTGAACGCCGCCATCGACCTGGGTCAGACCGAAGGCGGCTTCCTGCAGGGCGTCGGCTGGCTCACATCGGAGGAATTGTGGTGGAACGAGGACGGTGCGCTGCGCACGTACGCGCCATCGACCTACAAGATTCCCACGGCGCGCGACTGGCCGGCGCAGGCGACGGTACGCCTGCTCGATTGTGAGCCCAATCGGGAAGACACCATTTATCGCTCCAAGGCGGTGGGCGAACCGCCGCTGATGCTGGCGATATCGGTGTTGCATGCGATTCGCGATGCGGTTGCGAGCTGCGGTGCCCACGGCGCACTACCGCAGCTGCCCGCGCCGGCTACTCCTGAGGCGGTACTGCGCGCCATTGGCGGCATATGCCGCGGGGCGGGCGCGTGAGCCGGCCCGCGGCGCGGCGCACGCAGGCCGCAGCGGTGCCGATCGCGGCGCGCGCCGAGTGGCTCAAGCCACTGCGTGATTGGCCGCAGGCGCTACTGCAGGCGCTGCAGCGCGAACCGGTGATCATCCGGATCGTGCTCACCGAAGTGCTCGGTTCGGCGCCACGCGAAGCCGGCGTCTGCATGCTCGTGGGGCGTGATGAAATCCAGGGCACCATCGGCGGCGGTCAGCTCGAGTGGCAGGCGCTGACGGCGGCGCGAACTCTGCTGACGGGCGCCGCGCCCGCCGCGCGCATACAGCGCCTGGTACTCGGCGCCGAGCTGGCACAGTGCTGCGGCGGCGTAGTGCAGCTGTGGATGGAGCGCTATACGCGCGCCGATGGCGCGGCGCTGCGGAAGGCAGGCGATGCCGCGCGCCGCGGCGCGGTGGTGCTGATCAGCACCATGACGCCGCGCGGCGTGCAACGCCAGATCGTGAGCGGCCACGGCGAAAATCAGCAGATCGACCTGATGTTGCGACTGCCGCGCGCCAAGGCATTGCCGCGCGTCACCGGGGAGCTACCCGGTCACGCCACGCTGTGGGAACGCCTGGACGAGGACCTGCCGGCGCTGTGGCTGTACGGGGCCGGACACGTCGGACAGGCGCTGGCGCGTATCGTGGCCGAGCTGCCGCTGCGCCTGACCTGGCTCGACACCCGTGCCGAGCTGTTCCCGCTGCAGATCCCGGAGGTGGTGCGGATCGTGCACGCGCCGGAGTTGTTGCCGACGGTGGCGACGGCGCCGGCCGGCACCCGCTTTCTGGTGCTCACCCACAGCCACCCGCTCGACTATGCGTTGTGCAAGGCGATTCTGCAACGTGGTGACTTCGCCTCACTCGGCCTGATTGGTTCCAAGAGCAAGGGCGCGCGCTTTCGTTCGCGGCTGGCGCGCGATGCTGTGCCGGCCGAGAGCATCGCGCGGCTGCTGTGCCCGATCGGTGCCGGCGGCATCAGCAGCAAATGGCCGGCAGCCATTGCGGTCGCCGTGGCGTACGATCTGCTGCGGGCGATGAGCGCGACTGGCGCGACCGGCCCAACCGGCGCGACCAAGGCGGATGATGGTCCGGCGTCCGTGCTGCCGCTCGCCGAGGCGGCCTGTCCGGCGCCGGGCTGCGCGCACTGCCGGTCAGCCGACGGCGCTTGATGATGGCGAGCTACCTGCTCGACTGGCTCGGCCTGCTGCTGCGCTGGCTGCACCTGATCGCTGGCATCGCCTGGATTGGCGCGTCGTTCTACTTCGTCTGGCTCGACAATCACTTGCAGCCGCCGCGCGACGGCGAAGACACGGATCCGGGTGTCGCCGGAGAACTATGGGCGGTGCACGGCGGCGGCTTCTATCGCTCGCAGAAATACCGGCTGGCACCGGCGTTGCTGCCGCCGACCCTGCACTGGTTCTACTGGGAGGCCTACACCACCTGGCTGTCGGGTTTCGCGCTGCTGTGCCTGCTGTATTTCCTGCGCGCCGAGGCCTATCTGATCGACCCTGCGGTAGCGGTGCTGTCCAAGCCGGTCGCGATAAGCATTGCACTGGGATTCATCATTGCCAGCTGGCTGATCTACGACGCCCTGTGCCGCTCACCACTCGGCCGCCACTCCCGGGCATTGAGCGCGGCGCTGGGAGCGTGCCTGGCGGCCCAAGCCTGGGGCCTGTGCCAGCTGTTCAGCGGCCGCGGCGCATTCATGGTGTTCGGGTCGGCGCTCGGCAGCATCATGGTTGCCAATGTGCTGTTGGTGATCATCCCCGGTCAGCGCGAACTGGTGCACGCAAAGCAGCAGGGCCGCACTCCGGATCCCTCCCCGGGCCTGCGCGCCCGGCAGCGTTCGGTGCACAACACGTATTTCACGCTGCCGGTGCTGTTCGTCATGATCAGCAATCACTACGCGATGACTTACGGCGCGCGCTACAACTGGCTAGTACTGATCGCGATCTGCTTCGCCGGCGCCTGCATCCGCGCCTGGTTCGTGGCCCGCCACCGCGCCGCCGAACGCGGCGGCTACGTGCCGGTGCTTCCGGTGTTGCTGGGCGCACTGGCACTGGCCACGGTGGTGGTCGCGCTGGCACCGGCGGCGGGACGCGGCGCCGCAGGCCCGGAGCCGCTAGCTGCGAGCAGTGAGGTATCGCAGGTGCAGCAGATCGTCCAGCTGCGCTGCGTGCCATGCCATGCTGTCACGCCGACCCAGGCTGGCTTCAGCGCCGCCCCCAACGGCCTGGTGCTGGAGACGCTCGATCAGCTGTCGGCGCATCTGCCGCAAGTGCAGCAGCAGCTGTCCGCACGCACCATGCCGCTCGGCAATCTCACCGCCATGACGGACCAGGAGCGCGCCGCGATGCTGATGTGGATTGGACATGGTGCACGCCATTGAGCCGAATTGTTAAGGTATCGATCCATGTCGCCTGAATCCCACGACTACCCGCGCGATCTGGTCGGTTACGGCCGTTACCCGCCGCATGCGCACTGGCCGGGCGACGCCCGCATCGCGCTGCAGTTCGTGCTGAACTACGAGGAGGGCGCCGAGAACTGCGTGCTCGACGGCGACCCGGGCTCGGAAGTGTTTCTGTCGGAGATCGTCAACGCGCAGGCATTCCCCATGCGCCACATGAGCATGGAGTCGCTGTACGAATACGGTGCGCGCGCCGGACTGTGGCGGGTGCTGCGGGCGTTTGAGCGTCACCGGCTGCCGTTGACGATCTTCGCGGTTGCCACCGCCGTGCGCCGCAACCCGGAGGCGGTGGCGGCCTTCAAGGAACTGGGACACGAGATCGCCTGCCACGGTCTGCGCTGGATCAGCTACCAGCAGGTGGACGAGGCCACGGAACGCGCCCACATGAGCGAGGCCATTGCCATTCTGCGCGATACCTTCGGCGCCGCCCCGCAGGGCTGGTATACCGGCCGCGACAGCCCGAACACCCGTCGCCTGGTCGTTGAGCATGGCGGGCTGCTGTATGACGCGGACTCTTATGCGGATGACCTGCCGTACTGGACTGAGGTCACGCTCGGTGCCGGTGCCGATCGGCGCAGCGTTGCGCACCTGGTGGTGCCCTACGCGCTCGATAGCAATGACATGCGGTTTGCGACCGCGCAGGGCTTCAACAGCGGCAGCCAGTTGTTCGATTATCTGAAGTCGGCATTCGACACGCTGTATCGGGAAGGCGATCCGGACGGTCTCAACGCACCGAAGATGCTGTCGGTCGGGTTGCACTGCCGCCTGATCGGCCGACCGGGGCGAATCGCCGCGCTGGAGCGCTTCCTCGACTATGCGCTCGAGCACCAGCGGGTCTGGATCTGCCGCCGCATCGACATCGCACGCCATTGGATCGCCAGCCACCCGTTCCGGCGACGTGCATGATGACGCTCGAGCAATTGAACTCGCTGGCGCCGGAGGAATTCGCGGCGACGCTGGGCGGGGTATTCGAGCATTCCCCATGGGTGGCGCAGCGCGCTGCGGCCGGGCGCCCGTTCGCATCCAGGCTGCAGCTGCTGGATTCGATGCGAGCCGCCGTGGCCGACGCCGCACCGGCGCAGCAGCTGGCTCTGATCCGCGCGCACCCGAAGCTTGGCGTGCGCGGCCGCGCTGCGAGCCCACTGACGGTGGCGTCGGCAGGCGAGCAGCGCCGCGCGGGCCTGGCGTCGTGCACGCCGGCCGATGGCGTTCGCCTGGAACAACTCAACGCACGCTACCTGGAGCGATTCGGATTTCCGTTCATACTCGCGGTTCGGGGACATGATCCGGCATCGATCATCGCCAACCTCGAGCGTCGGCTGGACAACGACGTCGAGTCGGAGCGACGCACGGCTCTGAGCCAGATCGACGCCATTGCCGCCTATCGGCTGGCAGACCTGATCAGCTCGCCGCCAGGAGCGGAAATCGTGGCCATGCTCGAGCGACTGGTGCGCTCGTGCGCACCGGCCGCCATGGTGCGCGAATGGATGCAGGCGGCGGGACTTGAAGTCTGGCCTGCCCCGGGCAGCGATCAGCCAGGAAGTCATCTGGTCGGACGCGCCCCCGGCGAATCCAGCACCAAGACGCTGCTGACCGGTGTGTACAGCGATCCGATCAGGGATCCGGGCCGCGACCCCAGGCTCAGCGCGCTGCGTTACCCGGGGCGTGCGGATTTCATCACTGCAATCGAAGTCGCGCAGCAGCTGCGGCACAGGGGTACTCGCCCAGCGTTTGGTCTGGTGGTGCTGGCTCGCCCGGGCGATGTACGCCTGGCCGATGCCGGCAGCCCATTCGATGGCGATGCGCCGCAAATCTGGGTTGAGCTTCGTGCCGCCGATGCCACCGACGCCGTGGATGCGCAAGGCGTCGAGATTGCACAGGCGCTGCGCATGGCGCAGCTGGGGCCGGCGGCTGTCACGCTGGTGCGCCGGGGCATTGCCGCAGGCGGCCACGGCGCGCTGGCCGCGTTCAATGCCGCTGCCGCTGGCCGCGCAGCGCGCGCGCTGGAAGAGTCCCTCGGACGTGTTAATCATGACTGATCATTGCGGGCGCGAGCAACTGCTCGAGCGCTACATCAATGTCGCCGATGCGCGCCTTGGCGCCGTGGCGCTGTATGCCACCGACGATTTCTTTGCCGCGAAAGAGCGCATGCTGCAACCGACCGAGCCGGAATGGCGCGCCGGTGTCTACGACGATCACGGCAAGTGGATGGACGGCTGGGAATCGCGCCGGCGTCGCGACCAGGGCCACGATCATTGCGTGGTGAAACTGGCGGCGCCGAGCACACTGGCGGCGCTGGATATCGATACGCGCTACTTCACCGGAAACTTTCCGCCCTATGCCTCGGTACAGGCGTGCCGGAGCGACGCTGATCCCAGTGCTGCCACGCCGTGGACCGAGCTGCTGCCGCGCTCAGCGCTGCACGGCGACCAGCACAATCTTTTCGAGCTGCAATCGTCCGGCATCTGGACGCACCTGAAGCTCAACATCTATCCGGATGGCGGCATAGCGCGCCTTCGCGCCTACGGCGATGTCTACCGGGATTGGGCGCGGCGCATCGGCACCGAAGCGATCGATCTGGCGGCGGCTCTGAACGGCGGCCGGGCGCTGGCGTGCAGCGACGAGCATTACGGATCGATGGGGAATCTGCTGCTACCTGGACGCGGCAGCAGCATGGCCGACGGCTGGGAGACGCGCCGTCGGCGCGGACCCGGCTATGATTGGGTGATTCTGCGACTGGGGCACAGCGGCCGGATTGAGCGCGTGGATATCGACACGGCACACTACAAAGGCAACTATCCGCATCAGCTTTCGATCCAGGGTGCGCTGCTGGGCGCAGATCCGGGCGCCGACCTGCGCAGCCAGTGCCTGGCGTGGCCGGTGCTGCTGGAACTGCAGTATCTGCGGGCCGACAGTGAGCATCACTTTGGCGCCGAGTTACACCCGCTGGGACCGATCTCGCACGTGCGTGTGAACATCCATCCCGACGGCGGCTTGAGCCGGGTTCGAATGTATGGCCAGCCCGATCGCGGATGACGGTAAGGGCCGTGGCGGACATCATTTTAAAACCTGCAGCGCTGACCGCCGAGGCGTTCGCACCGTTCGGCGACGTCATCGAAATCCGCGGCCGCCAGCCACGCTGGATCAATGAGGGCACCTGCGAGCGTTTTGACGATGTGGCGCAGCCCGACGTGCTGGCGGCGGGCGGCCGTCCAGCGATCAGCATCTTCAGGGCGGCGGCGCGACAATTGCCGTTCCATGTGAAAGTTCTCGAACGCCACCCGCTGTCCAGCCAGGCCTTCGTGCCGCTGGACGGGCGGCCGTTTCTGGTGGTGGTTGCCGTGCCCGGGGATGCAGCGTTGAGCGGCCGCATCCGCGCTTACCGCAGCTCAGGCACCCAGGGTGTGAATTATCGGCGCAATACCTGGCATCACGCACTGCTCGCGCTCGAGAGAACATCGCATTTCCTGGTGATCGATCGCGACGGCGCGGGCGAGAACTGCGATGAGACGCCAGTAGATGATGCCGTGGTGGTCGTGACCGCATGAGCTGGACGCAGCACGGTGCATGAACCCTGATCCGTTCAACCTGCGGCGTTTCATTACCGCCCAGGATCCCGTAATTGAAGCCGTCCTGGATGAGCTGCGCGCTGGCCACAAGGCAAGCCACTGGATGTGGTTTGTGTTCCCGCAAATGCGCGGTCTGGGATCCAGTAGCATGGCGCAGCGCTACGCCCTCGGCTCCGCGCAGGAGGCGCGGGCTTATCACCAGCATTCCGTGCTAGGAGCGCGCCTGCGAGAATGCACGCGGCTGGTGCTGGAGCTCCGGGGCCGTCGGGTGGAGCAGATCTTCGGCTTTCCGGATGAGCTGAAATTCCGCTCCTGCATGACTTTGTTTTCGCAGGTCGCGCCGGAAGAGCCGCTTTACCGCACGGCACTGGAGCAATACTTTGCCGGCGAGCCCGATCCGCGCACGCGCGAGTCAGGGAATACCTCGACACCCCCGCGGTAGCTGCACACAGGTTGTTTCCAGTTGCACAACTGCCTCGGCCACCGCGTTCAGCCCGGCCGGGAGTCTGACGCGAACCTCGATCAAAGCATTCGCTTCGGACTCAAGATTGAAGATGCTCAACCCCCTGACCGGTAAATCGGACACCTCGAACATACCGGCGGTCCCGAGTCCCGCGCGATTGGGCGGGGTGGTGAATTGCACCAACCGATCGCTCAGGTAAATCAAGCGGTCGTCGGGATAGGACTCGACGTCAAATGACGAGTCCGATATCAGATGCTCCTGGCGCACACGCGTGACGAACGCGCTGCCAACCAGCGGAAACAGCTGCGCGGCCACGATGGCGACGTGAAAGCGCCCGGAGCTGGCTGCATCCGACGTTTCGATCATGACGGCCGGCCCGGTGATCATTGGCAGGGGAAAGTAGGGTGGCTCCATACGCTTGGGCGTCACGACGAGAGTGCTGCCGTTCGACCCGTCCCACGCCCGGCAGGACCAACCCCTAGGTGCATAAACACCGGGACTGTGCTCGGCCCGGTAGTAGGCGATCTGCCCAGCCAGCGCCGGAGCCACCGGTGCGGACATGGTCTCGCCCGCCTGGAGCCGCGCCGATCCGGTCTGATCGTTGGCCGGACAATCAACCGTTATCACCCGCGGCTGGGTTTCGGGAACGGCGGCGGCAGCGATGGCACAGCAGGCCAGTGGCAGGGCAGCACTGATCGCGAACTGCACGGGTGTTCTCATGTGTCGGATCGTCAACCATCGGCGCAAAACCCGCAACGCCGACTCGCATTTGCGCGCCAGCATCGGCAGTTCAGGGCGGCAGCGCTCTCTAAGAGCTTACGGCGCGGCCGTATCCGCGATGAGTCGCCTGGAATTCTCCGGCGTGCGAAACACCAGCGGCCGTTCGATGTCGGGGCCGACAGGACGCGGACCATTGACGATCTGCAGCACGCGCCCGTGCAGCGGGGATTTATCGCACACCGGATCGGTGGCGCCGATATCACCGGTCAGCAAAAATGCCTGGCAGCGGCAGCCGCCCAGGTCCTTGGCTTTCTCCGGGCAGCTGCGACAGGGCTCGGGCATCCATTGATCGCCGCGAAAGCGATTGAATGCGGGCGAGTCGCGCCATATCTGTTGCAGACTGGCAGTGCGCGCAGACGGCAGATCGATTCCCGGCAGCATGCGCGCCGCGTGACAGGGCATCACCAGGCCATCGGGCGCAATGACCATGAAGGTCGTGCCCCAGCCGTTCATGCAGCGCTTCGGCCGCGTCTCGTACAGATCGGAGATGACGTACAGGATGCGCAGCCGGTTGCCGATGCGCTGGCGATAGCCGGCGACCACGGCTTCCGAACGCTCGAGTTGTTCGCGCGTGGGCAGCAGCTGGGCGCGATTCAGATCGGCCCAACCGTAGAACTGGGTATTGGCGAGCTCCAGGTACTCGGCGCCGATTTCCAGCGCCAGATCGATGATGCGGTCCACGTGCTCGATGTTGAGGCGGTGGATGACGCAGTTCATGACCATCGGGAAGCCATGCCCCTTGATCAATGTCGCCACCCGCCGCTTCAGGTCGAAGGTACGGGTACTGGAGAGAAAATCATTGAGCTCGCGCGTCGAGTCCTGGAACGACAGCTGCACGTGATCCAGGCCCGCTTCCTTCAGGGCACGCATCCGGGTCTCATTCAGCCCCACACCCGAGGTGATCAGGTTGGTGTAGAACCCGAGTCGATGCGCCTCGGCGACCAGCAGTTCCAGATCCGGGCGGCTCAGCGGCTCCCCGCCGGTGAGGCCCAGTTGCACCGCGCCCAGCGCACGGGCTTCGGCAAACACACGGAACCACTCCTCGGTCGACAGCTCGCTTTCCACCTTGGCGAAGTCCACCGGATTGGAGCAGAACGCACAGTGCAGCGGGCAGCGGTAGGTCAGTTCCGCGACCATCCACAGCGGCATCGGCGCCGGGTTGACTACCGCGTTCATGGCGTTACTCCATCGCGCCACTCGACCCAGCCGTCGCTGGTGGCGGAGCGCAAAAAGGCCTCGACATCGGCGTCGATGGCGTCGGACTGGAAGGCGATCCGCAGGTCGGCGATGATCTGCTCCGCCGACTGCTTGCCATCGCAGCGGCGCAGGATCTCTCCAGCCGCAACGTTGAGCTGCACCATGCCCTCCGGAAACAGCAGCACGTAGGCATTCTGCGCCGCTTCCCATTGAAAGCGATACAGCGGTGCGATACGTGGATAAGACGAGCGCGACAGCGGGCCCGGGTTATTCATCGGTAAGGCCATAGCGTAGTTGGATGGCGTCCAGCATCGACCACAGCAGGTCGAGCTTGAACTGCAGGATAGATAGCGCGCGCAGCTGCGCCTGGCGCGTGAGAAAGTACCCCAGCGTGACCTTGAGCCCGTGTTCCACGTCGCGCGTGGCCAGCGGCAGGCGCGACCGAAAGTACTGCAGGCCGCTGGAATCGATCCAGGGATAGTGCGTGGGCCAGCCGGCGAGCCGCTGGCGATGGATCTGTGGGGCAAACAATTCCGTGAGCGAGGCACACACCGCTTCCTGCCAGGGCTGCTGGCGCGCGAAATTCACATAGGCGTCGACCGCGAAGCGCACTCCCGGCACGACGTGCTCCAGCGACCACAGCTCCGCGCGCGTCAGTGCCACCGC
>Ga0302311_10005282_pt1 | contig 13676 bp, 12 predicted proteins | sample III_Palsa_N1_3_FD_200449 | JGI IMG/M metagenome (GOLD analysis project Ga0302311, IMG submission 200449) | Peat permafrost microbial communities from Stordalen Mire near Abisko, Sweden - III_Palsa_N1_3 | ecosystem: Environmental > Terrestrial > Soil > Palsa > Peat permafrost | place: Sweden... | reverse complement strand
GCATCCAGGTCCGCAATCGTCCGCGCCACCTTCAGAATCCGGTCATGCGCCCGCGCGCTCAACCCCTGCTGCTGCATCGCCCGCTCCAGCAACCGCTCCGCGTCGCTGGCCAGCTCGCAGTGCACCCGGATCTGCTGCGTCGTCATCTGCGCATTCGCAAACACCGCCCGGCTCGGCCCCTTCCGGGCTCCACCAACCGCCTTCGCCGCCGGGCCCGCCTCCAGAAACCGCGCATGTTGCCGCTCCCGCGCAGCCAGCACCCGCACCCGTATCTCCGCCGACCCCTCCGCCGACGCCCCGCTGCGCAGCTCCTTATACTGCACCGCCGGCACCTCTATATGGATATCGATCCGGTCCAGCAGCGGCCCGCTCACCTTCGACACATACCGCTGAATCATCGGCGGCGTGCATTGGCAATCCCGGCTCTTATCGTTGAAGTACCCGCACGGACAAGGGTTCATCGCCGCCGCCAGCATAAACCGCGCCGGAAAGCTCAAGCTCATCGCCGCCCGCGAGATCGTCACCATCCCGTCCTCCAGCGGCTGCCGCAATACCTCCAGCACATTCCGCGGAAACTCCGGCAGCTCATCCAGAAACAGCAGCCCATTGTGCGCCAGAGACACCTCACCCGGCCGCGGAATCATCCCTCCCCCAATCAACCCCGCATCCGAGATCGTATGGTGCGGCGACCGGAACGGACGCTGCGTCACCAACCCCTCATCCTTATTCAACACACCTGCCACCGAGTGGATCTTCGTCGTCTCCAGCGCCTCTTCAAACCGCAGCGGCGTCAATATAGACGGCAGCCTCTTCGCCAGCATCGTCTTCCCCGACCCCGGTGGCCCAATCATCAAAATGTTATGTCCACCCGCCGCCGCAACCTCCAGCGCCCGCTTGGCCACATGCTGCCCGCGCACATCGCGAAAGTCCGCGTGATACTCCGCCGCATCGCTCAGCAGCGCCTTCGTGTCCACCACCAGCGGCGCGGCAAAGATCATCCCATTGGCCGCCGAGTTCAGCAGCTCCCGGACCTCAAGCAAGCTCTTCACCGGATAAACATTCACGCCCTCGACCACCGCCGCTTCGCGCGCATTCGCCGCCGGAATCACCAGGTTATGGATCCCCGCCGCCCGCGCCGCAATCGCAATCGGCAGCATCCCCTGCACCGCCCGCAGCGATCCATCCAGACCCAGCTCGCCCACCAGCACAAAGTCCGAGATGTCCTTGATCGCCAACCCGCCATACGCGCCAAGAATCCCGACAGCAATCGGCAGATCGAACCCCGAGCCTTCTTTCTTGATGTCCGCCGGCGCCAGGTTGATCGTAATCCGCGTCGGCGGCAGATCGAACCCTGAGTTCTTGATCGCCGACCGTACCCGGTCCCGGCTCTCCCGCACCGCGGCATCCGGCAACCCCACCGTACTGAAGCTCTCCTCCACCGTCTTGATCCCGGAGAAGTCAACCTCTACGTCGATGATGTGAGCGTCGATCCCGTAGACCGCCGCGCTGCGCGCTTTGAAGAGCATGGTATGCCTGGTGTTCCCTTGAGGCCGAAGTGCGCCAAGTGTAGCACCATCCCTTTGCCGCACACCAAAATCTCCGTCATCTCGACCGAAGCCTCACTGTTCTATCGTGAGGCGCAGTGGAGAGACCCCTGTATTTTCCGTTGTCGTTGCTTCTAGGCTCTTGGCTTCTAGATAAGCCGAGGCTTCAGCCTCGGTATTACGGCATATTTGCAAAATGGGCTTTAGCCCCTGGGGTATGTTCTCTCTTCACGACGCCTACAATACCCACATAGGCACCCATGAACACCAGCCTCTTCGAACTCTTCAAGATCGGCATCGGCCCCTCCAGCTCCCACACCGTCGGCCCCATGCGCGCCGCCCTCCGCTTCGTCCGCGAGCTCGACGCCAAACACCTCCTCACCCCAACCGCGACCCTCACCGTCGACCTCTACGGCTCCCTCGCCCTCACCGGCATCGGCCACGGCACCGACCGCGCCATCCTCCTCGGCCTCCTCGGCGAATCCCCCGACACCGTCGACCTCACAGCCATCGACTCCCTCATCTCGACCATCCGCAACACCCAAACCCTCAACCTCTTCGGCCAACACACCATCGCCTTCCGCGAATCCGATCACCTCCTCTTCCACCGGAACCAGATGTACCCCGACCCCAACATCGTCACCCACCCCAACGGTATGCGCTTCACCGTCCGCGACGCCGCCGGCAACACCCTCGCCTCCGAAGTCTTTTACTCCATCGGCGGCGGCTTCATCCTCTCCGCAGCAGAGTTCGCCAACCCCGCCGGTGCCAAGAAGCGCGAAGTCCCCTACCCCTTCTCCAGCGCCGCCGAACTCCTCCGCCTCACCGAACAGCACAACCTCACCATCGCCGAAATCATCCTCGCCAACGAAGTCGCCCTGCTCTCCGACCCCACCATCACACGCCGCATCGACCGCATCCAACATTTCGGCGAACACCAGCCACAAATCTGGGTGCCCCCGATCTCTCGCACCTGGAGATCGGGGAATGACGCCGCCGAATCGCAAGTTCAACCTCTCCATCCAGAAGATCAAATCAAAGCCGCCATCCTCACCCTCTGGCAGACCATGTCCGACTGCATCGCCCGCGGCATCGCCACCGAAGGCACCCTCCCCGGCGGCCTCAACGTCCGCCGCCGCGCCCACGGCTTAGCCGCCCGCCTCGCTCGTCTCGATGCCCAAGCCATCACCCGCGACCCGCTCGCCCCCATGGACTCCATCACCTTAGTCGCCATGGCCGTCAACGAAGAAAACGCCGCCGGAGGCCGCGTCGTCACCGCCCCCACCAACGGAGCCGCCGGCGTCATCCCCGCCATCGCCTACTTCTATCTCCACCACTCCTCCGAAGGCCTCACCGAAGCAGAAAAAGAAGCCGGCCTGCTCCGTTACTTCTTAACCGCCGCAGCCATCGGCATTCTCTACAAAGAGAACGCCAGCATCTCCGGCGCCGAAGTCGGCTGCCAGGGCGAAGTCGGCGTAGCCTGCTCCATGGCCGCCGGAGGCTTAGTCGCCGCCCTCAACGGCAACGCCGCCGCCATCGAACACGCCGCCGAGATCGCCATGGAGCACAACCTCGGCATGACCTGCGACCCCATCGGCGGCCTCGTCCAGATCCCCTGCATCGAACGCAACGGCATGGGCGCCGTCAAAGCCGTAAACGCCGCCCGCCTCGCCATCAACGACCCCGGCACCCACAAAATCTCCCTCGACCAAATTATCGAAACCATGTACCGCACCGGCATGGACATGCAATCCCGCTACAAAGAAACCAGCCTCGCCGGTCTCGCCCTCAACATCATCGAGTGCTGATAGCCAGCGTTGGCGTCGCCGTTTCCCTCGCTTCTGGGTAGGTCTGGGCTTCAGCCCAGACATTAAGCACCACTACGAGCCGGGCTTTAGCCCCCGGGGTATGGCTTACTCATCGCGGAGGTCATGCCTTCAAACCACCATTCGTTGGGATCCATATCGCGGCCTCAACATTTCCCAGTGGCACCGCAAGCCCGTCCAATGCGCAAATTCCAACAAATGCGCAAACGATCGCATCGAGAATGTCTTCGAACCGCTTCCATTCCGAGCCACGCTGGAACTCAGCTCCGGCGTCTAGGCATTCCGCGATGCCCAAAATCCTCCTCTCCATCGCTATCAAAATCTCGTGCCAAACCTTCCGCAGCTCAACTCTGCGCTCCTCAGGTGAATGGTCGGGCCAATAATTTCGCATCTTCGAATGCTTGTAAGGCAATCGTTTCTCCGTTCCCATCAGTTCAACGAGTGCAGGATGCGGGTATACCTCGATCATCCCGCGCCCACTAATCCTCTCGGTCATCAAAGGATATTCCGCGAGAGTGAGTTGGTCGTAGAGTCTTTGTCCCACGGCTCCAGGGCGATCACAATTCGGAGAATGCGTCGCGCACCAATTCCTGGCATACATCGCTGAAACAGAATCATCGGCTACACGTCGTGCATTGATCGGCGCGAAGGACAACGGCATGTCGATAGCAATTAGCTCAACCGGGTCGTCCAACAAGTCGTTGCACACCCTAAGCAACTCGTTCACGTTGCAGGATTGGTACTTATTTTTATCGCTTTGGTGTGGATTCTCCGGATTGACGAATTCGCTATAAGAACCGGCCACGCGAATCAACTCCCAGCCATTAGACGTCTCAGCAACCAAGGCGACGCCACTGGGATTTTTTGTTGTCCACGCGGCATCAATTCCTAGAACAGATCTCACCGCTCCACCGCCAGCGCCACCGAATTCCCACCACCCAAACACAAGGCAGCCACCCCCTTCTTCGCATCCCTCCGCGCCATCTCATGCAACAACGTCACCAACACCCTTGCCCCACTCGCCCCAATCGGATGCCCAATCGCCACCGCGCCCCCATTCACATTAACTTTCTCCGCTGAAAGCCCCAACTCCTTCATCACCCCCAAAGCCTGCACACTAAACGCCTCATTCAACTCAAACAAATCAACATCACCAATCGACCACCCTGCCCTCTCCAACACCTTCTTCACCCCGCTCACCGGAGCCAGCATCACCCACTTCGGAGCCACGCCACTCGTAGCCTGCGCCTTGATCGTCGCCATCACCTTAAGCCCTAACTCCTTCGCTTTTGAAGCCGACATCACAACCACCGCAGCAGCCGCATCATTCACCCCCGGCGCATTCCCCGCCGTCACCGTCCCATCCTTCTTGAACGCCGGCTTCAACGCCGCCAACGCCTCAAGCGTCGTATCCTCCCTCACACTCTCATCCCTGCTTACAACCACCACCCCCTTCTTTCCGCGAACCTCCACCGGCACCACCTCCTCATCGAACCTTCCCTCCCTCCACGCAGCAGCAGCCTTCCTATGCGACTCCAGCGCATACGCATCCTGCTCCTCCCGCGTAATCGAATGCTTCTCCGCCACCAACTCCCCCGTCATCCCCATGTGCCAGTCCTCGCACGCACACCACAACCCGTCCCGCACCATCGAGTCGACAACAGCCCCATCGCCCATCCGATACCCTTTCCTTCCCCCCGGCAAAAGATACGGCGCATTCGACATCGACTCCATCCCCCCCGCCACCACAATCTCCGCCTCACCATGCGCAATCGCCTGCGCCGCCAGCGCCACGGCCTTCAACCCGCTCCCGCACACCATGTTGATCGTCAATGCACTCACGCTATCGCTCAACCCACCACGCAATGCCGCCTGCCGCGCAGGGTTCTGCCCCAACCCCGCCGGCAACACGCACCCCATCAAACACTCATCAACACTAGCCGGATCAATACCCGCGCGTTCAACAACAGCACGCACCACCACCGCACCCAACTCCACCGCGCTCAACTCACTCAACGCGCCTTGGAACTTCCCCACCGGCGTACGAACCGCACTCACTATCACCACATCCCGCATCGCACCGCTCCTTCTTACACACTGCACACTATACGTCCGCCTCATCACGCTCTGCTCGACGCATCTCTTTCGCTCCACTTCATCGCCACACTTCGCACCGTGATCGGTGCAGCCTTCATTCACTTCACAACAAGCTGTGAAAAACCTTCCTCTAACTTCACTTTTTTACTTGACTCTATCGCGCACAAAATCTATACCTTCGTTAGTCGCTTCTTCTAACGGAACGCGGCACTCGATGATCTTCACTGAAGCGTCATCGAATGGGAGCGCAGGCAAACGCAACCAGGCAAAGAAACAAACTAAGGCAACACACTCAGGGAGCGCGACACACAGCGTTCCCTGAGGTGTTTAACAACCAATGTTCATGCACCTTTTCACATCACCCTCACAACGCAGTATCCTATCCGCATGACGCGCCGCCGCTTCATCGCCGACACCTTCACCCTCACCACCGCATCGCTCACCGGCGATCAAGCCGTGCATCTCGCTCGCGTCCTCCGAGCCCAGCCCGGCCAAATCTTCGACGTCGTCGCCAACGGTTTTCTCCACCGTGCCGAGATCGTTACCGTCTCCGATCGCGAGGTCGTCTTCGCCCTCCACGAAGAACTCGAAGCCGACGCCGCACTCCCCGTCCATCTTCTCCTCGCCGTCTTCAAGTTCGATCACCTTGAGTGGGCCATTGAAAAATCAACCGAGCTCGGAGCATCGCGCATCACTCCCGTCCTCGCACGCCGCACCGAAAAGCATCTCGCCCTCGCCGCCGCTAAGCGCGTAGACCGCTGGCGCCGCATCGCTCTCGAGTCCTCCAAGCAATCCCGCCGCACCGACATCCCTACAATCGACGACCCGCAATCGCTCCCCGCCGCACTGGCTCTCGTCATCGCGCCAACAAAATTACTCCTCGCCGAAACCGAACAGGACAACACCATCACCGCCGCACTCAACACATCGCCACACGAATCCATCGCCCTTGCCATCGGCCCCGAAGGCGGCTGGACCGCCGAAGAGATGCAGCTCTTCACCACCCACGCGTGGCTACACGTAACCCTAGGCCCCCGCATCCTCCGCGCAGAAACCGCCGCCATCGCCGCACTAGCCATCTGCTCCGCTCTTCTCTAACGCACAAGGGCGGCAAGCATCTCGCTCACCGCCCTTCTACTAACTTGCTAACTCGCTGGCCTGCTGATCCGCTAAGAAAAAATATCCTTCACCTTCCCAAACAGCCCACGCGCAGCCGGCGTATTCTCCACGCTCATCGTCTCCGCAAGCTGCCGCAGCAACTCCTTCTGCTGCTTGTTCAGCTTGCCCGGCGTCTGTATCCGCACCTCGACGATCAGATCGCCCTTGCCATGCGAGTTCAGATGCGGCACGCCCTTACCCTTCAGCTTGAACTCCTTGCCGCTCTGCGTGCCCTCGGGAATCTTCAACGTCTCCGCGCCATCGAGCGTCTCAATCTCCAACTCGGTTCCCAGCGCCGCCTGCGGAAAGCTCACCGGGATCACGCAATGCAGATCGTCGCCGTCGCGCTCAAAGAACTTGTGCGCTTTCACGTCGAGCACCACATAAAAATCGCCCGCCGGCCCGCCAAACCGCCCCGCATCGCCCTCGCCGCTATAGCGAATCCGCGTGTCCGACTCAACCCCCGCCGGCACCTTCACCAGTATCTTGTGCTCCCGCGTAATCCGAGCATCGCCGCGGCACGTCTTGCAAGGATTGCGCACCACGCTGCCCGTCCCACTGCACACCGGGCACGTCCGAGCCACCGAGAAAAATCCCTGCTGCGAACGTATCTGCCCACGCCCGCCGCACTGCTGGCACGTCTCCGGCTGCTTGCCGCCCTCTGACCCCGTACCCGAGCAGTCCTCGCAGACCTCCGCTCGCCGAATCGAAATCTCGCGCTCGACGCCGAACACTGCCTCTTCAAACTCCAGCTTCATATCGAACTTCAGGTCGCGCCCACGCTGCTGCCTTGAAGCCCGCCTTCCGCCGCCGCCCATGTTGAACATCTCGCCAAATAGATCGCCAAAGATGTCCCCCAAATCGCCTTGCTGGAACGGACTGCCGCCGCCCGCAAACGGATTCCCCGCGCCATTCACGCCCGCATGGCCATAGCGATCATATGCCGCGCGCTTGTCCGGATCGCTCAGCACCTGGTATGCCTCGCTGCACACCTTGAACTTCTCCTCGGCCTCCGGATTGTTCGGGTTGCGGTCCGGATGAAACTCCATCGCCAGCTTGCGATAAGCGGTCTTCAACTCGCCGTCGCTCGCCGTGCGCTCCACCTTCAGAACTTCGTAGTAATCCATCTTCATCGTCGCTGTCGCCATCACCTGATTCCCATCATTGTCTTTCACTTGCTCCTTTGGTTGTCATCCCCGCAGGGGATCTGCTTCTCTACTCTTGCAGCCTCAAGCATCCTTTTGCGCCGGATTCACCGCAATCCTCACCATCGCCGGCCGCAGCAACTTGTCGCGCAGCTTATACCCGCGCCGAATCTCTTCCAACACCTGGTGGTCAGGGAACTCCACCGTTTCGATGCTCCCCAGCGCCTCATGGATTCGCGGATCGAACTGCGCCCCCACGCTCTCCACCGCCTGCACATTCAAACCGCGCAGCGCCTCTTCCATCTGCTTCAGGATCAACTCCACGCCGCTCCGCAACTGTTCCGCCGACCCGTCCGCCTTCAGCGCCAACTGAAAATTATCCATCACGCTAAGGAACGGTTCCACCGCACTCTGCGTCGCATAGTCGCGAGCATCCTGGCGCTCCTTCACATCCCGCTTCCGGGCGTTGTCGAACTCCGCCTGCAACCGCGCCAGCCGGTCCTTCAACGCATCGCGCTCCCCGCGAAGTTGTTCCAACTCAACCTGCGCATCGCTCGCCAGGCCTTCAGTCCCCGCTTCCACATCGACCTGCGCACCCTGTTCATTCATCTCTTCTGCCATCGTGTCCTGTGTACTCATCCCTACTCCATCCTTATTCTTGCCCATCCGCGACAATCGCGTGAAGGCTTCTTGAACGCGGTTCATCGCGCCCTCAATTCTTTGTTCCAAAGATCATCATCGCGGAGGCCCAAACATTCCCTCAGCCTCATCGCTGCTCATCCGGTCGAACACCTGTGCCACATAGCTCACCGCGCTCATCGCATTCTCATAGTGCATTCGCTTCGGCCCAATCACACCCACAGCCCCAACGCTCTCGCCGCCCACTCGCGCCGGTGCCGCAATCAACACCAGCCCTGCCATCTCCGGCGCCTGCTCTTCCAGATCGAACACCACCCGCACCGACTCCTGCCGTGTATCGATATACGCATTCAGCAGCTCCACCAGCCTTTGCTTGGCCTCCAACGCCGACAGCATCTCCCGCAGCCTCGCCCGATCTTCCGGCAGGTTCACCAGATTCGCAACGCCCTCCACATACACCGCCTGCTCCTGCCGCGCCGACTCCGGCACCGTCGCTGACCACAACTCCTGCGCCGAGCTCAGCATTCGTTGATACGCACTACGCTCGTCCTCAATCCTCTTCGCCAGCTCCGCCCGCACACGTTCGATGTTCCATCCGCGATAGTGCTCGTTCAAAAAGTTCGCCGCAGTCTCCAGCTCCACCATCGAGAGGTCGCGGTCGATCGCCAGCACCCTGTCCCGCACCATGCCACTCCGAGTCACCAGCACTGCAAGCACGCGCCGCGCCGCCAACCGGCTAAAGTGAACATGCTCCAGCAGGTCAGCATTCGCCACCGCGCCGATCGCCAACCCCACCCCGCTCGAAAGCGTAGCCAGCACATGCGACGTCCGCGCCAGCAGCGCCTGCGCCCCGGCCACTCCCGCAAAACTCACATCGATCTGCGACTGCACCTCGGCCCGCGAAAGCCCCGGCAACCGACTCCCAATAGCCCCCAATCCCGAACCCGCGCCGCCATGCAACTGCGCCACATACATCCGGAACGCCTCAGCCGAAGGTATCCTCCCCGCCGAAGTATGCGGCTGCTCCAGCAGTCCCGCATCCGCAAGATCGGCCATCTCATTCCGGATCGTCGCCGAACTCATCGCTGCCTTCGGCCCGGCCGCGCCATCCAACACCTGCAGCCGCGCAATCGTCCCAGAGCTCACCGGCTCGCCCGTCGAGATATAGCTCTCAACGATCGCAGTCAAAATCAACCGCTGCCGATTTGTCATCTGATACGCCATCGCTCTGCTTGCCTCGTTCTCGCCTTTCTTGTTGTCATTCCCGCAGGGAATCTGCTTCTGCTTCAACGAATCTCCAGCACATCCTCACTCTTCGCTGCAATCTCCTGCACCCGCTCCACAACCTTCAACGCAATCGCCGCAAACTCCTTCGCCCGCGCAGACTCATCCCCCAGCGCCGCCGGCAACCCACGGTCCCCGCCCTCACGCACCCGCGGATCGAGATCGACCGACCCCAGAAACGGCAGCCCATACTGCTTCGCCGTCTGCGCCGTGCCGCCCGCGCCAAACACATCCAGCACAGTCCCATCGGGCAGAGTCATCTGGCTCATATTCTCCACCAAGCCAAGCACCTCCACGTTCACCTGGTGAAACATCTCCAACGCCTTGCGCGCATCCTGCAACGCCACGCTCGATCCCGTAGAAACAATCACCGCCCCGGTCAGCGGCACCGTCTGCACCAGTGAGATCACAACATCACCCGTCCCCGGCGGCAGATCCACCACCAGAAAATCCAGCTCGCCCCACTGCACCTGCTGCAGAAACTGCTTGATGATCTGATGCAGCATCGGCCCGCGCATCACCATCGGCTTATCGCCCGGCGAGATCAGCCCAATCGAAATAAACTTCACCCCATGCGCCAGCACCGGCTCAATCCGGTTCTCGCCCACGATATTCGGCTGCCGAGTAGCTCCCAGCATCATCGGCACATTCGGCCCATAGATGTCGGCATCGATCAACCCCACGCGATACCCCAGCTTCGCCAAACTCACTGCCAGGTTCACGCTGACGGTAGTCTTCCCCACGCCGCCCTTACCCGACCCCACCGCCACAACATACTGCACCCCCGGTAGAGGCTGAGGTCCCTGCGGCATTCCCTGTCCATGTGCTGCCATCGTCTTCGTCCCTGCTTTTCTTGTTGTCATCCCCGTAGGGGATCTGCGTCTGTCGTTGCCTTGCTCTTCCTAAATTGCTATCTCGCTAACCTGCTAACTCGCTGCTCCTACTCATTCCAAACACTCCCCAACGCCGCTCTCAACTCCTTCTTCCTCACCGTCTCTCCCGCCCGCATCTCTCTCCGCCTCACCGCGTCTTCAAACCGCCGCTTCTGGTGCTCGGTCTCCGGCACCACCTGCGGAACCACAATCCCTTTGCCCTGCAAGTCCACGGCAACATACGTCAGGTAAGCCGACGACACATGCTTCAACCCGCCGCCGCCGCGCACATCCTCCACCATCGCCTTCACGCCCACTTCCATCGACGTCCGGAAAGCCCGGTTCACACTCGCCTTCAAAATCAGCAGATCGCCCACATGCACCGGTGCCACAAAATCAAGGTGATCCATAGAAGCGGTAATCGTAATCGCCCGTGCATGGCGGCTGGCGGCCACAGCGCCTACCAGGTCGATAAACTGCATCAACCGACCGCCAAACAGGTTCCCCAGCGCATTGGTATCCGCCGGAAAAACAATCTCACTCCGCTCCGACCGCGACTCACTAACGGTCCGCGTCTCCAGCCCTTCACTCATCTCTCCATTCTAAATCTCCCGTCAAATCCCCGCTCCGCCCTCCTTCGCACGACCAACAAAACTGTCATCTCGACCGAAGCGAAGCGCAGTGGAGAGATCTGCTTCTCGTCCACTCCCCACAAGTCTGTCATCTCGACCGGAGGCGCGTTCTTTGCGCCGCAGTGGAGAGACCCCTGTATTGGCACTTGCTTTTGCTGTTGCCTTTGCATTTCCCCACCACAACCCGCATCCTAAACCCATGGACGCAACCGCCAAGATCGCCGCCCTCCAGGAAATCCTCGCCCACTCCCCCGAAGAAGCCTTCGCCCGCTACGGCCTGGCCATGGCCTACGCCGCCGAGGGCCGCCAGCGCGAGGCCCTCGCCGAGTTCGACCGCATCCTCCACTACACCCCCGACTACGTCCCCGCCTACCAGATGTCCGCCCAGCAACTCCTCAAAGCCGGCGACACCGAAGCCGCCCGCACCCGCCTCCTCGCCGGCCTCCTCGCCGCCGACCGCACCCACAACCCCCACGCCGCCAGCGAAATGCAAGCCATGCTCGACGACCTCGGCTAGCCTGCTCCCGAGTCCTTACCTTTCTTGCCTTCCCTTGTTTGTCATCCCGTAGGGATCTGCATCTGTTCTTGCTTCTGCTTCCCTGGTTTGTCATCCCGTAGGGATCTGCATCTGTTCTTGCTTCTGCTTCCCTTGTTTGTCATTCCCGAAGGGAATCTGCGGTTAGCTCTTCGCAAACTTCTGGCGCAGTGCCTCATCGGCCCGTACCTGCCAACCGTCGCCCGTAGCACGAAGGGCCTGCACCACATCCCGCGAAAGCCTCATCGAGACCAGCATCTTCGTCGGCGCCTTCTGCGGCCCGCGCTTGGGCTTGGAGAGCGTCCGCTGAAGGTTCGCAGGCAAGTCCTTGAACTTGACCGAGCGGGCAAACTTCTCGGCGGTCCATTCGGGGTTATCGGGGTCGGTCACTTCTTCATGCTTGCTCATATCGTCTTCTCTCCGGGGTTGTAGCCTTTCGCAGACTGATAGCGCGGATCACTCCGTCTCGCACTTCCGTAAAGGTCAAGCTGTACAGGCGAGCGTCCAGAAAACTGACTGCATTCCAACGAACCTCGCCATAATCCTCGCGGTCGTCGATATCGAAGTTCGCGACAGACATATCGAAATCCTCTGCCCGCCGAAGCGAGATGCCGTGGTCACGGATGTTCTTGGCGTCTTTTGTGGGATCGAACTCAACATCCACGAGATAATTGTAGCTACAATTTGACTACCGGTCAAATCTCGTCCACCACCAACCCCAAGCGCCAGCGGCGCGCCCTATACCAGCATGGGGCGCAGCCCCATGAACGCAACCAAATCATCCCCGAGGCCTGTAGGGCCGATCTATCGATCATGCAGCACAACAAGTGCTTCCCAACGGCCTCGCATAATAAACTCGTGCCGAGGCGCAAATGTTCGAACTCATCGGACTTCTCCTAGCAACAGCATTCTTCTTTGCATTAGCCACCGTGGCCTCAGCCATCTTGGGCAGCCTGACTTGGCTTCTCGTGCGGAAGCGGCCGCTAGCGCCGCGAAAACGTCTCCTTGCAGCAGCTGTTGTGATCCCTTTAGCCTCAGCCGCCTACATATGGCTCTGCGTCGCGATCTTACCCGGCGAGTCCCTCTTCGGCGACATAAACGAACCCCTTCCCAACGGCTACGTTGTTAAGGCCCTGGGCAAAATGCCGGACTTTGCCGACATCTCCGACCCAACCAACTCCTGGAGGGCCGCACCTCTTTCCGAATACGTCGGAAAGATCGCAATCAACGGCCCGCTTGTCATCGGCCAATATAGCCACCCCTTCGGCGAATTCAAACCAAACCCGAATGAACCTTACTTCATCTTCGACACAAGCACCGGGAAGACAACCGACCTCCCAACCTTGAGCGCATTGCAGAAAACGCTCGGCCACCCAGTCGACCTCGCCGAAGTACAGTTTTTTCGCAGCCCGTTAGCTACCAGACGTCGCAGAATAGATAACACCATTGAACTCGGCCCACCTCTTTTGGCATTACTCTTGCTCGTCGCCCTCATCTGGTACTCCCGCAAGCGAATCGATTCGCCCAACGCGAACATCTATACTTAACCTATGCCGCAACCCCCCGTCCCCACGACTCTCCCCAAGACCCTCGGCCAACTCCGCAACTCCATCTACACCCCTACGCGCGTCGCCCGCAGCGTCAAAGACGAACTCCGCGACAACCTCATCCTCCGCCTCCGCGAGATCGCACCCAACGGCCCCCGCGCCGGAGAATCCCTCTTCCCCGGCGTCATCGGCTACGACGACACGGTCATCCCGCAGGTCGTCAACGCCGTCCTCTCCCGCCACAACTTCATCCTGCTCGGCCTCCGCGGCCAGGCCAAATCCCGCATCCTCCGCGCCCTCACCACCCTCCTCGACCCCTTCTGCCCCTACGTCGCCGGCTCCGAACTCCGCGACAACCCCTACGCGCCCCTCTCCAAATTCTCCAAAGACCTCATCG
>Ga0302311_10005281_pt1 | contig 13679 bp, 9 predicted proteins | sample III_Palsa_N1_3_FD_200449 | JGI IMG/M metagenome (GOLD analysis project Ga0302311, IMG submission 200449) | Peat permafrost microbial communities from Stordalen Mire near Abisko, Sweden - III_Palsa_N1_3 | ecosystem: Environmental > Terrestrial > Soil > Palsa > Peat permafrost | place: Sweden... | reverse complement strand
CGGCGTCCTTCAGAGCCTCATAGAACGCCTTCAGCCGGGAGGTGATGGGTCCCGGCAGGGTGGCGGGCAGGAGCACGCCGTCCACTTCGCGCACGGGGGTAAGGCCGCCGAAGGTGCCGGTGACGAAAGCCTCGTCGGCGGCGTGCAGGTCGGCAAGCTCGAAGTCGCCCAGGGTGATGGGGATGTCATTGTCGCGACACAGGGCGATCACATTGGCGCGGGTGACGCCGTTGAAGCAGTAGTCGCCGGTGGAGGTCGCCACCCGGCCGTCCCTGACCCAGAACAGGTTGGTGGCGTTGCAGCTGGAGACATGGCCGTGCGGGTCCAGCATCACCGCCTCGTCCGCGCCCACGTGGATGGCGTCCAGCAGGGCGGTGATCAGGGCCAGCCGGCTGTGGCTGTTCAGGCGCATGTCGAACATGTCCGCGGGCGTGCAGCGGATGGAGGAGGTGGCGAGGGCAAGACCGCGCGTCGCCAGGGTCGGGCTCGGCTGTTTGTACTCGGCGGTGATCACCAGGGTGGGCTTGCCCAGCCAGTTGCGGGGGTCCTGGTTCACGGCGGCCTTCTCGCCCCGGGTGACCATGAGGCGCAGATGGGCGCCGTCCGTCATGCCGTTGGCGGCGAGGGTGCGGCGGATTTCGGCGGTGAGGGCGTCGCGATCGATCCCCAGGTCCAGCTCGATCTTGGCCAGCCCCGCATAGAGCCGCTCCAGGTGCGCGTCCAGGAACAGCAGCGCCCCCTTGTGCAGGCGCAGGCCCTCCCACACCCCGTCGCCCAACACGAAGCCGGCGTCGAACACCGACACCTTGGCCTCGGTGCGCGGAACCAGGGCGCCGTTCAGGTAGATGAGCAGGTCCGCATTGCGCGGATCGGCGGCAAAATCCTGGCTTCCGGGCATGGATCAGAACCCAACGCGCGGACATTTAATCCGCTCATCCCGGCGAATGCCGGGACCCAGATCATATGGCGCAACGTCCGGATCGAAATTCAGGATGGCGAAGCTGCAGCGGCGCTTTGTCATCTGGGTCCCGGCATTCGCCGGGATGAGCGGAATAATTTGACCCCTCACGACCGAGCCTTCTCCGCCTCGATCCAGGCCCGCACGCGCCGCTCCAGCACGCTCAGCGGCATCGGCCCCTCGTCCAGCACCACGTCGTGGAAGCGGCGGTAATCGAACTTCGCACCCAGCGCCGCCCGGGCCTCGTCGCGGAGCTGCTCGATCTTCAGCTGGCCGATCTTGTAGCCCAGGGCCTGGCCGGGCCAGCCGATGTAGCGGTCGGTCTCGTTCTGGATGTTCTTGTCGGACAGGGCGCTGTTGTCCTTCAGACAGGCTACCGCCTGATCCCGGGTCCAGCCCTTCCAGTGGATGCCAACATCCATCACCAGCCGGCAGGCCCGCCACATCTCCATGGAGAGCAGGCCGAACCGGTCATAGGGTGTCTCATAGAGGCCCATCTCGCGGGTGAGCTGTTCGGAATAGAGCGCCCAACCCTCGACGAAGGCGGTGTTGTCGTCCTCGCGGCGAAACAGCGGAACGTCGGTCTGCTCCTGCGCCAGGGCGATCTGGATGTGGTGGCCCGGCGCGCCCTCGTGGCTGACCAGGGCCGGCAGTTCATAGAGCGGCCGCTGGTCCAGGTGGGAGGTGTTGATCATCAGCCCGCCGGCCACGCCCTGCTCGGGACTGCCGGGGTTGTAGCGGCCGGAGGTGTAGCCGTCCTCGATGGCGCGGGGCACTTCGCGCACGCCGTAGGACAGGCGCGGCAGCTTGCCGAAGAAGGCCGGCAGCTTGTCGTCCACCCGCTTGGCCAGGCGGCTGGCCTTCTCCAGCAGGGCCTCGCGGCTGGTGACGTAGAATTGCGGGTCGGTGCGCAGCTTCGCCTGGAACTGCTGGAACGTGCCGTGGAAGCCGGAGGCGGCGATCTCCACGTCCATGGCCTTGCGGATGCGGGCGATTTCGGATTGCCCGAGGGCGAAGATCTGGTCCGGGGTCAGGTCGGAGCTGGTCTCGCGGCGGACGCGGTACTGGTAGTAGGCGCGGCCATTCGGCAGGGATGAGGCGCCCAGCGTTTCGGTCGCCTTGGGCAGGTAGTCGTTGGCGAAGAACAACGCCAGCCGCGCCTCGGCCGGCTTCACGTCGGCGACGATCAAGGCCAGGGCCTGGGTGCGCAGGGCCTCGCGCTGGCCCGCCATGGCCGGCGGCAGGTTCTCGAACGGCTGCAGCAGCGGGCTCTGGTCAGCAGGCAGGTCGGCCTGAGCGCGCGCAGCCTTGACGCAGGTCAGGGCGGTCAGGCGCGGGCTGGTGAAGCCGTCAGCCACGCCTCGCCGCATGTTGGCGATCTCGACATCGTAATAGGCCGGCAGGGTCGCGATCCGGTGCAGCCACGCCTTCGCCTCGGCGTCGTTGTGAATCCGTGTCCCTTCCGCCGCATAGGCGGGGGTGACGAAGAAGCCTTCGTCATTGGTGAAGGGGATGCGGTCCTCGTCGAACGCCGCGCCCTGGATGTCGAGGGTAAGGCGCGCCTCCAGCAGCTCGCGGTTCAGGGCGTCCTCGCCGGTCAGGGCCTGGGCGGGGATGGCGTCCAGGCGCGCCTTGAAGTCCAGGTTCTCCTGATTGCGCCGGGCCTCGGCGGCGGGGCTGTCGTCCGGCCACAGGGCCGCCAGGGCCAGATCGCCGCGCTGGCCGGCGTCGATGGGGTCGTTGCGATTGAGGAAGGCGTCGTAGTCCGCCAGCACCTTGTGCAGGGCGTCAGCGGCGTGCGCGGTTTGAGCGCCGGCGCTGTTCGAAACCAAGGTCGCCGCGCCCACAAGGCTAGCCGCCATGATCGCCATCCTTATCCAGCCCATGCATCACTCCCCAAGCGGCGGCTCACATCCGCGCGTCTGAAGCATAGGCGGATTTCGAGCCCAAGCCACACCGCCCGCAAACCGCATGATGGAATGGTCTTTCGAGGATCAGGACTTCGTCAAGGACGGCCCTTTGGGCCGCCGCGCAGCGGCCGGCGAAGCCGGTCCTTGACCAAGGCCTGACCTCGAAAAAGGCTCGGCACGCGGTTTTAAGGTGGATTCGCGGTCAGTGCTTAGCCGGGCAGAGGTTGCACAACCCGCGTGCGTCCTTCGAGGCGCCGCTTCGCGTCGGCTCAGGATGACGTGGTGGGGTGGGCTGCAAATTTGTTGTGGGCAGGCCCCAAAATTCTACGTCATCCTGAGCCGGCCGTTCTTGCGGCTGTGTCGCACGACGCACCCAGCACGCGGCCACCCCTCCTCACCCAAACGGCGCGTCGATGGACGGCGAGGGCAGCGTGAACCAGGCGGCGCCGTCCTCGGTGACGTAGAAATGGTCCTCCAGCCGGATGCCGAACTGGTCGGGCAGGACGATCATCGGCTCGTTGGAGAAGCACATGCCGGGCTCAAGCGGGGTCTTGTCGCCGCGCACCAGATAGGGCGGCTCGTGGATGGAGAGGCCGATGCCGTGGCCGGTCCGGTGCGGCAGGCCGGGCAAGTTATAGTTCGGTCCCAGGCCATGCCGCTCCAGCACCGCGCGGGCCGTGTTGTCGATCTCCTCGCAGGGTACGCCGGGCCGCACCGCCGCGAAGGCCGCGGCCTGAGCCGCATGTTCGATGTCCCAGATGCGCCGCTGCTCGTCGGTAGGCTCGCCGAACACATAGGTGCGGGTGATGTCGGCGTTGTAGCCCTGGACCAGGCATCCGGTGTCGATCAGCACCAGATCGCCCGCCTCCAGCGTCTGGTCGCCGGGCAGGCCGTGCGGATAGGCGGTGGCGCGGGCGAACTGCACCGCGCAGAAGCTGTTGCCGTTATCCGCGCCCAAGGTGCGGTGCGCGGTGTCGAGGAAGCGCTTGACCTCGCTGGCCTTTACCCCCGGCGCCAGCATGCGGGCGGCGGCGCGGTGGGCGGCCAGGGTCATCTGCTTGGCCTCGGTCATCAGCGCCAGTTCGGCGGCGGATTTCACCTGCCGACAGCCGTTCACGATCGGCGCAGCGTCGACGATGCGCAGGTTGGTATCCGTGTCGCGCAGGGCGTTGAAGGTCAGGAATGTGGCGGCCGGATCGAGGGCGAGCACCGCGCCCGCTTCCTGGGCCGCAGCCGCGGCCACGGCGTAGGGGCTCTCGTCCTCCTCCCACAGGCGGATGTCGGCGTCGACCGCCAGGCTGGCCTCCAGCGAGCCCAGTTCGAAGGCCGGGCAGACCATCACCGGCCGCCCGCGCCGGGGCAGCACCATTGCCACCAACCGCTCGGTGGCGCCCCAGCCGACGCCGGTGAAATACCGCAGGCTGGCCCCCGCGCCGATCAGCACCGCGTCGGCCCCGAGGGTCGCCATCAGCCCGCGCGCCTTCTCCAGCCGCGCGTCGTATTCTGCCGTAATGATGGGCGGTGCGCGATGGCGTGGCGGCTTTAAGGCCGCCAGTTCAACCTCGGCCGTCGAGCCGCCTACGTCCGTGGTCATCGCATCCCTCGGGTCCTTCGAATTCAGACCACTATCGCCGCCATCCCGGACGCCCCGCAAGGGCGATCCGGGCCGACATGACGCCCGATAGAACCCTCTCCCCGTTCTTACGGGGAGAGGGCAGGGTGAGGGGTCGCGCCGATGGCGTCTGCCTCTCAGGATAGATCACGTCGCGCGGACAGACCCCTCTCCCTGCCCGCTCCCCACTACGTGGGGCGAGGGTCCAAAAAGGCGCGCCACGGTCGGTCCGCTAGCGAACCCTCGCTCGCCGACTTTCCAGCCATCTTCGCTCCGCCGGGCCCGGCGCCAACTCCAGCGCGCGAGCGTAGGCCAAGTCGGCATCGTCGAACCGCCCCAGCCGCCACAGCAAATCGGCGCGCACCGCGTGCCAGGGCTGGAATTCCTCCATCCGCGGGTCGGCCAGGGCCTCGATCTCGGTCAGCGCGACGCCTGGCCCCTCGACCTCCGCCAGCGCCACGGCGCGGTTCAGGCGGACGATGACATCGTCGCGTTCGGCCAGCATGGCGTCGTAGAGGCTTAAGACCACCGGCCAGGGCGGCGGCTCATCCAGGCTGCGGCGCGCGCACCAGACGCCGTGGATCGCCGCGTTCAGCGCGCGGGGGCCAAAGGCGCCCAGGTTGCGCGCCCGATGCAGATAGGCGTCGCCGTCGTCGATCAGCGCGCGCCGCCACAGGTTGGGGTCCTGTTCCGACAGCGGGATCATCGCCCCGTCGGCGGCGACACGGGCCGGCCGCCGCGCCTCGGCGTAGCGGACCAGGGCGGCCAGACCCAGAACCTCCCCGGCGTCGGGCATCAGGCTGGCCAGAACCTCGGTCAGGCCGAGCATCTCCGTGGCGTAGCCGGCGTGGGGGCCGGCGCCGGCCGCGTCCTCGTGCGCCTTGGCGTAGGCGATCTCCACCGTGGACAGCACCGCCTCCAGCCGCTCGGCCTGCTCCTCCGGGCCCGGGATTGCAAACCGCGCGCCGCTTTCGGCCAGCTTGCGTTTGGCGCGGGTCAGCCGCTGCAGCAGGGTCGCTTCGGGAATCAGGAAGGCGGCGGCGATGGTCCGCGCTTCCAGGCCGCAGACCAGGCGCAGGGTCAGCGCCGCGCGGGATTCCGGGGCGATGGCCGGATGGCAGCAGACGAAGATCAGCCGCAGCCGCTCGTCGGGAATCATCCGGGCGTCATCCACCAACGCGTCTTCGGCTGAGGGCTCTGGCGCCGGCGGGTCGGGTCTGAGCCGCGCTCGCACCCCTCGCCGGCGCAGATTGTCCAGCGCCCGACGATAGGCCGCGCGGTAGAGCCAGGCCGTGGGGTCGGCGGGATCGCCTTCCTTTGGCCAGACGCGCGCGGCGGCGAGGCAGGCGTCGGAGAAGGCGTCCTCGGCGATGTCGAGGTCGCGGAAGCGCGCGGCGAGGGCGGCGATGACCCGCCCCGCCGCGCCCCGCGCCGCCGTCTCCAGCGCCTGGCTCAAGCCTCAGCCCGCCTTGCGCTCGCCCTGGCCCAGCAGCGGCCGGACCTCGATCGAGCCCGTGGCGTAAACCGGCACCTGTTTTGCGATCGCGATGGCGTCGTCCAGATCGTCGGCCTCGATCAGATAAAAGCCGCCAAGCTGTTCCTTGGTCTCGGCGAAGGGGCCGTCGTGCAGGCTTTGATTGCCGTCGGCGCCGATGCGGACGGTGGTGGCCGTGGGCGTGTTCTGCAGGCCGGCGCCGCCCAGCCGCTTGGCGCCGATGGCCTGGCCGAACGCCATGTGCTTGGCCACCACCTGGTTCACCGCCTCGCCCGTCATTTTGGAGCCGTAGACGCTCTCGTCTTCATAGATCAGCAGCAGATATTGCATGGACTTATCCCTCTGGCGGCCGCGCACTGCGCGCAGCCTCGCTCAAGAGACGCACCAGGGGGAGCGGATTCGACAGACGCGTGTCGCAGGCGTGCAAAATTACCGCCGACGGCATTGAATCCCCAGCGGCGGCGCCCACCTGAGCCATGGGTCGGGTTTGTTGGATTGGCGTATGTCTCAGGCTGGACCCAGCGACGCGCCCGCGCCGCTGCAAGGCGGTCGCCTTGCGCTGATCTCCGTCGCCCTGGCGCTCGGCACCTTCATGCAGGTGCTGGATTCGACCATCGCCAACGTCTCCATTCCCACCATCTCCGGCAACCTCGGAGTCAGCACCGACCAGGGCACGTGGGTGATCACCCTGTTCGCTATGGCCAATGGCGTCTCGGTGCCACTGACCGGTTGGCTGATGGGCCGCTATGGGGTGGTCAAGACCTTCGCCGCCTCGGTGGTGCTGTTCACCATCGCTTCCTTCCTCTGCGGCGTCGCCTGGGACCTGCCGTCGCTGCTGTTCTTCCGCGTCCTGCAGGGCGGCGTTTCCGGGCCGATGATCCCCGGATCGCAGGCGCTGCTGATCTCCATCTTCCCGCCGGCGCGGCGCGGGTTCGCCCTGGCGATCTGGTCCATGACCACCTTGGTGGCGCCAATCTGCGGGCCGATCCTGGGCGGCTGGATTTCCGACAACAGCACCTGGCGCTGGATCTTCTTCATCAATGTGCCGGTGGGGATCTTCTGCGCCCTGGTCTGTTTCCGGGGCCTGGCGTCGCGGGAGACGCCGACCTTCAAGCGGCCGATCGACACCATGGGTTTCGCGCTCCTGCTCATCTGGGTCTGCGCGCTGCAGGTCATGCTGGATCGCGGCCAGGACGCGGACTGGTTCAACGCCGTCTCCATCGTCGTGCTGGCCATTGTCGCGGCCGTTTCCTTCGTCGCCTGGCTGATCTGGGAGCTGACCGAGAAAAACCCCATCGTTGACCTGTCGCTGTTCAAGTCGCGCAACTTCGCCCTGGGCGCCCTGGTGTTCTGCCTTGCCTATGCGGTCTTCTTCGGCGGCAATGTGCTGCAGCCGCTGTGGCTGCAGACCCGGATGGGCTACATCGCCACCTGGGCAGGTCTGGTGGCGGCGCCGAGCGGGCTGGTGGCCGTGTTGCTGACGCCGCTGTTCGCCCGCTACAGCGCGACGATCGACGCGCGGATTACCGGCACTGTGGCGCTGCTGGCCTTCGCGGGCTCGTTCTTCATGCGAGCCAGATTGCCGCCCGACGCCAGCTTCGGCATGCTGGTCCTGCCCATGCTGGTGCAGGGCGTCGCCATGAGCACCTTCTTCGTCTCCATGCTGACGATCCAGCTGAAGGACATCACGCCGCAGCAGACGCCGGCGGCCAGCGGCCTGTCCAACTTCGCCCGCATTACCGCCGGTGGGTTCGCGGCCTCGCTGACCACCGCCTTCTGGGACCGACGCGCCAGCCTGCACCAGTCGGTGCTGGCCGACGCCCAGGCCAGCCACGCAACCGCCTTCAACCAGGCGCTGGCGACCCTGCAGTCCCTCGGCGCCGGACCGAAACAAGCCCTGGCCAGCCTATACGGCCAAGTGGTCAACCAGGCCTACGACATAGCGGCGGTGGAGATGTTCTGGCTGTTTGGCGTGCTGGCGCTGGTGATGGCCCCGCTGATCTGGTTTGCACGCAGGTCGCTGTCCGGTGGCGTGCCGGTGGCGGCGGATTGACGGCGCCTAGTCCCAGATCGACTTGAACGCCCCGCCGCCGTTCAGCAACTGCGCCGGGCTCTGTTTGTCGATGTGGCCGATCAGGCCCTGGTAGACGCCGTAGCCGACCAGTTCCTGCAGGCGGGGCGAAAAGCCCTTCACGGTTTCGGGCGTCAGGCCCAGCTGCTGGTTTTCCTGCTGGCGGATGAAGCCGGCGCAGTAGTTCATGGCCACGCCGGTGCGGCGCTGGTCGGTGACGTTGGCGCCGCCGCCGTGCCACAGGGAGCCGTCCCAGATCAGCACGCCGCCCTTGGCCATCTCGGCCGGGACGCTGTCATAGACGCCGCCGTATTGCGGGTTGGGCTTGGTGTGGCTGCCGGGGACCAGGCGGGTGGCGCCATTGGCCTCGGTGAAGTCGGTCAGCGCCCACATGGAATTGCAGACGATGGAGCGGTGCGGCTTGTCCAGCGGGATCACCATGTCGTCGGCGTGGATCGGCTGGGCGGTCTCGCCGGGGTCGATGGCGATGGAGGACAGGGACGAGATCAAACAGCCCGGGTCCAGTACGCCCTCGATGATCGGCAGGACGTTGTCGTGGACGGGGACCTGCTCGAACGGCGCGCCGTGGGCCAGCAGGTTGTAGATCCGCACCGTCCGATGGCCCTCGAACCCGTTCATCGCCGGCTTGGCTTCCAGGTCGTGTTCCAGGCGGATGAGCGCGTCGTTCAACGCCTCGATCAGGTCGGGCGCGATGGCGTTTTCGACGATGGTGTAGCCGTCGCGCCGGACGGCTTCGACGTGGGCGTCGCGGTGGTCCATGTCAGTGCGCCTTCTCGCGATCGCCGGGATGGTAGTCTTGCTCGACGTTCCCCGCGAGCTGGGCCGCGGTGAACAGCACCGGCTTGGTCTTCATGGCCACGAACAGCGGCGTCTGGTCGGCGTAGTGGGGCGAGTGCGTATCCAGGGTCGCCGAACCGAATTGGTGGATAGACTCCGAGGACAGGGCGCCCGCCCTGTCCCAGGTGACGAACATGATGAAGGTGTCCCCCGCCTGTGCGGTCAGGGTCCCATCCTTCTGCGGTGCTCCGTACACGGCGCGATAGGTGTCCGGCCCGCCATCGATGGCCATGTCCACGCTCCCGCGCCGGATGCGGTTGACCTGGCCCCACTCGGGATCGATGCGGCCGAAGTGGGTCTTCAGCGTGGTGATCGCATGATGCAGGGCGTCAATAGGTTTGACGTCCGGGTGGCTGTCGGAATGGGCGGCCTCGGTCCCCATCAGCACCGCCAGAGCCGCCGCCCGGCTGGCCACATTGGTGCGCCGGTCCCAGCCTTTCAGCAGCACCTGGGCGGCCTTCAGGTCATTGTCCGCACCCGGATCGACCGCGTCCACCTCGGCGATCTCCCGGGCGATGTCGGAGCGGGCGCTGTAGGCGATGTCGAACTTGTAGCGGCGGAAGGCCTCGGCGGTGATGTGCGTATCGGCGCCGAAGGTTTCCTCGGCGCGATAGGCCCGGTTGGTCATGCCGGTCTGGATGCCCATGGTCGGGCTGAAGTCGGCCGGCTTCAGCGCATCCTCGGCGCCCGTCGCCTGGAAGGGCGTGTTGTTGGAGTTGAACACATAGCCCGACTTGGGATTCCAGATCTGCGGAACCCGGTCGAAGGGCAGGTAGCCATGCCAGATCAGGTCGGAGCGGTCGCCAGGCTGGACGGCCGTCCAGTCACGCCCCTCCGCGCGCGCCGGGAACTGGCCGTTGTATACATAGCCGATGTTCCCCTTCTCGTCGGCGTAGACGTAGTTGATGCTGGGCAGCGCCTGCAGCCGCATGGCCGCCAGCCACTGGTCGCGGTTTTCCGCCTTGTTCAACCGATAGTATTGCAGCGGCTGGCGCGCCTCGCCTATGCCGGCGTAGCGCACCGCGAAGGTCCCGTGGTCGGTCTTGAACACCGGACCCTGGACCGACCACAGCAGCGGCTTGTGCACGGTCCAGATAAAGGGCCCCCAGATCTTCACCCGGATGGCCGCGTCGCCCTTCTCAAAGCTCTTCCACTGGCCGTCCAGCCGGTACTGGTCCGGATTGGCCGGGTTGATGACCAGCCGGTAGACGGTGGACAGGTTGGGGTCGTTGACCGTGTTGGCCCAGCCCAGGTGGGCGTTGTGGCCGTGCAGCATGAAGGGCGCGCCGGGAAAGAAGCCGCCGGCCACGTGCCAGCCCTGGCCGGAGTCCAGCACCGCTTCATACCAGGCCACCGTCCCGGTGTAGGGCTGGTGGGAATTGACCAGCAGCCGCGTCGCGCCATCCGCCGACCGGGACGCCGCCACGGCCGCGCCATTGGAGCCGATCGGCAGTCCGCCGCCGACCATGGCGATCTGGGCCTGTTTGGCCGGCGGGGCCATGATCTTTCCGACCACATGATCAAGGCCATAGAAGAAGGGCGTGCGGAACACGAACCCGGCCGCCACGTCCTGGCCGGTCAGCGGCAGCAGGCCCGGCGCGGCCTTGTCCGGATGCAGGGCGGCGTAATAGTTCACCCCGTCGGCGTAGGCCTGCATCACCGCCCGCACGTCGGCGGGCAGGGCGGTCTCGTACTGCGACGCCACCGTCTGCCGCACCTTCATCAGCTGGACCAGATAGTCGGTCACCGCGCCCTTCATCCCCTCGACGCTGGCCAGCTGCCCCCGCGAGGTCAGCGCCGCCTCCTGGATGGTGGCGAAATCGTCTTCCGAATGGGCGAAGCCGAACCCGAACGCCACGTCCGCGTCCGTGGGTCCGGAGATGTGCGGCACGCCGAAATGGTCGCGCTGGATGCGAGCGTGGTAGAGGGCGGCGCGGGCGATAAGGGATGATCGCGAGGGGGCGGGCGGTTGGCCGAGCCGGTCCTGAGCGATCACCACCGTCAGGGAGATCAGCACCAACGCAACCAGCGAAGCCACGCCGATCTTCAGATAGCGCATGGGCGTCCTCCCCCGGTCTTATTGGCGGAACTGGCGATCTGTGTCGCGAGCTCGCGCGATGACGTCTTTCCATGGATCGACAGATGCGCCAAGTGGCCCCTCCGCGCGTGGGTCACCGCTTGCTGACCTGCCAGAGCAGCGAGCGTGGGCCGTAGGCGCCGGTGGTGTCGATCACCTGAAAGTGGTTGCCGGGTTCGGCGGGTTTGACGATGGCGAACTGGCCGTGCGGGAGGATGACCAGCGGCGCCTGCTGGCTTTCGGCGAAATAGGCGGCGAACGGACAGACCAGGCTGGGCTCGTAGTCTTCCGAATGCTGCCAGATGGTGGGGGTGTAGTCGTCGCCGCCGAGCACGCCGCCCGGGCGCACCTTGGGATAGGTGCGGATCAGGTCGATCGTGGTCCCGTGCAGGGTGTGGTCGCCGTCGACATAGGCGATATCCAGTTCGTGGTCGGCAATCTGGTCGATCACCTCGGTGGTCTTACCACGCAGGACGACGCGCCGGGCCGCCGCGAACTCGGTGCGCTGCATCGCCAGGGCGAAATACTCGTCAAACGCCGGCTGCGCGAAATTCGACGGCTTGTTCCAGTCGTCAAGGTGACGCCAGGGATCGAGCATGTAGTAGCGTTCGATGTCCGGGCAACGCAGCAGGATCTGCTCGGCGAAGGCGCCGCGCAGAACGCCCAGCTCGAGCACGCGCCTGGCCTGCATCTGCTGGATGATGTTCGACCACATGGCCTCGCGTGCGGCCTCGACGTTCGCGCCTACGCGGGCGATCAGGTCGGTCACGTCCGCAGTGGCCAGCGTCGCCGGGGGCAGGCGCGGGCTGGCTTGGCGAAGGCGAAGATACCGGGATAGATCGGCGCGGGTCGGGAGTTTCATCGCCAGGTTCATTTCTCGACACCGCGGGCGCTGGGCGTCCATGTGTTGGGGACCGTTGGACCCGTCGGGCTTGGTGTGACAAATATCGTGGTCTTGGCGGCGGCGCTATCGCCCATGGCTGTTGGAGGCCTGGGGAGGGGAGACTGTATGGACGGCGCGGACTGCGAGGTTGAGTTCCTCCTCATCGCCGAAGCCGGCCTTCTGGAGAAGCAGGCGGCCTTGCTGTGCGAGAGCATTCGCCGGTTCGGCGGATCGCTCGCCGGCTCGCAGATCACCGTCGTGTCGCCGCGCGCGGCCCGGCGGCCATCGGCGAACACGATCACCGCGCTGCAAAAACTGCATGTTGAATATCTGCCGATCGAGATCGACAGCCGCTGTCCGGAATACGGCACCTCGTTTCGGGTGCACGCCGCCGCGCATATCGAGCGGCGACTCGGGCCGGCCATCGTCGTGCAGCTCGACAGCGACACCCTGTTCGTTCGCGAACCCACCCTGCTGGCGAAGGATCGCGCCGCGGCGGCGCGCCCGGTCGACATGAAGGGGATGTGCACCACCGGGCCCGGCGACGAATTCGACGCCTATTGGCGCGACCTCTGTTCGGTGGCGGGTGTGGACTACGATCAGATTCCGGTCCTGGAGACCACAATCGAGCGCCTGGCCGTCAGAGCCAGCTACAATGGCGGCCTGGTCGCCGCGCGGCGAGCCGACGGGCTGTTCCAGCACACCGAAGACATTTTCGACCGTCTGGTGGCCGCCGATCTTCGTCCCTGGCGCGACAGCGGCGTTATCGTAAAGAGCGGCGCGGGCATGGTCAGCGAAACGGGCAGCGCCTATTGGGGCTCGAGCCAGGCCGCCCTTTCGCTCGCTGCGGTGGCGAACGGCCACGCGGTGGACCTGCTGCCGGCGAGCTATAACTATCCCCTGCATCTGATGGACGAGACCTCGGTGATCGATGCGCCGCCGGTGCATATCCACTACCACTGGCTGGCGTCGGAGCCTGACTTCAGCCCGGACGCCATGCTGGACGCGCGACTTCAGTTGCCGGACGATGCGCAAGCGTGGTTGCTGTCGCGGCTGCCGCTGGAGGTCGCCGCCTAGATCTTGCCGGTCGCGAACCCATCGGCGCGCCTTAAGGTTCGAGCTGGAAAACCTGGTTCAGGAAGGCCAGGTCGGCCGGGTTCAGGTCAAGTCGGTGGCTGCCGGTCTGTCCCCGGCGAACCTTGGGGGCGCCGTCGCGGGTCCGCAGCCAGGGTTGATCGAAGGTCCCGGACTGTTCGACCTGGCGCATCCTCGAAAAGCTGGACCCTTCGACAATGTCGGCGAGTTGCTGCTGGGGGCATGGGAAGCCGAGGTAGTCCATCGCGGAGCCCAGGACGGCGCGAAAATCCCGGTGGCAGTCTTCGTAGCTCACCCGGCACACCGGGCGCCGACGACAGACCTCATCCCATTGCCGGCGAAACTCGGCGAGGTTTTCCGCGCCGAAATAGGGATCGCGGATGAAGTCCGAGAGTGAACCCGCATAGTTGAACGTGGTTCTGAAACGCCCGGTGACCTGATGGTAGAGGCTGACCATGACGTCCCTGGGATCGCGATCCAGATAGATCAGCCGATCCACGTCCAGGCTGCGAGCCAACCGGGCGTCGAAGTCAAAGTCCAGGGCGGGACGCGATCCGTCGCTGTACTCAAATCCGTCATGGTGAAAGTCGATTTGCTCCTCGACGCCGGCGAGCCTGAAGGCATAGCGCAGCCAGGTGCGCCCCGATTTCGGAAAGGAGATGAAGGCGCGGCGCAACGGCATGGTCGTCTTGAAGCTCAGCCCGAACCGCGCCGATCCAG
>Ga0302311_10005275_pt1 | contig 13690 bp, 5 predicted proteins | sample III_Palsa_N1_3_FD_200449 | JGI IMG/M metagenome (GOLD analysis project Ga0302311, IMG submission 200449) | Peat permafrost microbial communities from Stordalen Mire near Abisko, Sweden - III_Palsa_N1_3 | ecosystem: Environmental > Terrestrial > Soil > Palsa > Peat permafrost | place: Sweden... | reverse complement strand
CGCCGCACGAGTGCAACTCGTATCCGTTCAAGCACACGCAGGGCGAGGTGACGCACCGCGACATGATGCGGGAACTGCGCGAACTGGAGGCCGTCGGGTACCGGCCGGCGGTCGACAACTATTCCCTCGATATCACCGATGCTCGGGCGCGTCTGCTGGCGAAGTACGCTACGGACTGCAAACCAGATCAGAATGCGACGACCGTGCCACCGTCGAACAGCTGATTCGTTTTACGCTGCGGGGAAGGGCGTCGCGCCAGGCTTTCGATGGTTGCGTGCCCTTGCCGCGTTGGTGTCAGGCGCCTGCGTGTTCCATCCAGCCAGCGATAGCGTCGACCACCTCGCCCTCGATTCCATAGTAGCCGTGTGGTGACAGCGACGCACACTGGTTCGACGAATGCGCCGTGCCCCCTTGCACGAATAAGACTGTGCTGTGTGTGTTACGCATCGATTTTGCAATCGCGTCGGCCATCGAAGGCGGTGCGACCCAACACTGGTCGTTCTTGTTCGCAACGACGAGAGCGGGTACGTGGACGTCATCGGGATGCGCGTCGAAGACGGTCTCGTGCGAGGCGCCGAGGATCGACACCGATTCAGTCAGGATCACGCCCGCGAGTCGCGAGCCTTTCTCGTGCGACGCCGCGTTCATCGCCGCAATCGACCCTTGGCTTGTGCCCATCACCCAGACGGGGGCATTGGCCTGCTCATGCGCGAAGGCCACGATCTCCCGCGTTACCTCAGCGTACGCAGCGGTGCTGCGCTTGCCGCGCATCGACTGATGGTCGATCGCGTCGACGAGCACGACGGCGTAACCCTTGGCTTTCCAAAGGTCCCGCGAACGGACGACGAAGTTGTCACCGTGTTTGATCACGCCATCTTTCTCGATACCGATGTCGTCCGCGCCGCCCGGAAACATCACGATGATGCCACGTGGTTCCGAAGGCGGTGCGTCGTACAGGACCCGCTGAAATTCACCGTCTGCAAGTGGCAGGTCGCGCACGAGCATGCCGCCTTGCGATGCTGCTTCCTCGTTCGCGAGATGGTGGTGATGCGTCTCGAAGGCAGATGCATTAGCAGCGGCAACGGACAGCGTGCAGAGAGCGGCAGCAACGAGGGCCGAGCGAAAGCGGCCAGTTTGATGTGAGAACACGCAAAACCTCTAGGTCGGGTATCTTCAGAACTTCCTTGCCATCCCGTGGATGACACATGCGAGGATACGAGACCGCGCGCCAAATTGAAAATACATGTGAACGACGGTTGCCATATTTTCAGAGTATGGCAATTTGGCGCAAAATAGATGCAAGCCAAACGACCTCCCTATCATGCACTCACACGAATCTCTTCAGAAGCTGGACATTATCGAAGCCGATCAACTTGCCGCTCATCTGCCGGCGCAGGTTATCGCTCATTTGCCACCCGGCGGTGTCGTCGTCTTCGCCGTCACCGACGACGCTTCGGACACGGCCGCGTTCAGTGAGCGGTACGGCTTCGGCCTGGAAGACTGCGCGAATACCATCGTGATTCGCTACAAGAAGGATGGCGGCGAGCACTATGCCGCCATAGTGACGCTCGGCTCGTTGCGGCTCGATATCAACGGTGCAGTCAAGGCTCAACTCGGCGCGCAACGGCTCTCGTTCGCCAAGCGTGAGGTCGCGGTCGAACATAGCGGAATGGAATTCGGCGGCATCACGGCGTTCGGGGTGCCGGAAGACTGGCGCATTCTCGTCGATGCTGCGGTGATGGACCGTGGGCAGGTCGTGATGGGCGCAGGCGTGCGCGCCGCCAAGCTGTTGTTGCCGCCGGCGGTGCTGCGCGGATTGCCGAACTGCGAGGTCGCGCAGTTGACGTTGCCCGCGGAGTAAGCGTTATTTGCTGCGGCTGCGGCTGCGGCTGCGTCGTTACGCCGTTACGCGCTCATGCGCTGAGCGCGGCAATGATCTGTTTGCGCAGCGCCTCGTCGGGATATTCCCCGACGCCGGCGTGCACGTTGTCGATCATGTACTCGGGGCGTCCGGTGCCGGGGATCACGCAGGTCACCGCAGGATGTGCCAATACGAACTTGAGCAGGACCTGGGCCCATGAGGTGCAGCCGATTTCGCCGGCCCATCCCGGCAATGGACGCCCGTGCAGTTGCGCGAGCAGGCTGCCGCCGCCGAACGGCTGATTGATCACCACACCGATACCTCGTTCGGCTGCCAACGGCAGGATGCGCTCTTCAGCAGCGCGGTCGTCTGCCGAATAATCGATCTGCACGAAATCGAGTTTCTCGCCGCGCATGATTGCCTCGACTTCGTCGAACGCGCCTGACGTGTAGTGTGTGATGCCGAGATAGCGGATTCGTCCGCTGGCTTTCCAGTCGCGCAGCGTTGCCAGTTGCGTGCGCCAATCGAGCAGATTGTGAATCTGCATCAGGTCGATGCGCGGCTGTTGCAGGCGCCGCATCGACTCTTCCATCTGTGCAATGCCTGCCTCGCGGCCTTGTGTCCACACCTTGGTGGCAACGAACGCTTTCTGATGGGCGGCGAGTTGCGTCAGCAGGGTGCCGGTCACGGTCTCGGAGCTGCCGTACATGGGCGATGAATCGATGACCGCGCCGCCAGCGGCGAACAGTATGCGGAGCACTTCGGCCAGACGTGCCTGGGCGGCTGTGTCGTCGCCGACGTCGAACGTGCGCCAGGTGCCGCAGCCGATCACGGGGAGTGGCTCGCCGGTGCTGGGGATTGGACGTGTGTGCATGGGTGGGGTGGGTTGGGCTTTGAGCACGCGGCTGAATGGTGCGGCCAGCAGGGTGCCTGCGGCGAGGCGCAGCAGGGTGCGGCGGGTTGGGTGCGGGGTCGTGGTTCGTGGTGGAGTCATGCGGTCCTCCTTGCGTCCAGTAGTCGATCGCGGCGTCATCCACACAACACATTGCGTAACGCCGAAAGATGATGCTCTCACGAAACGGCGGCCCGCGACGGCAGGTGTCCGAGCGCCTGGCACCTGCGCAACCTCGACGCGCCTCATAAATCTCCCGCCACGTCAACGACTTGCCGGGGTTACCCGACAGTTATCCACATCGTTGCGAACATATTCTGTGGACAATTTTTTCCCGCCGCGCACCTGCGTTCCTTGCTTGTTCGTGCTACTTCATCCCCCGTCAATGCTCGATAGGAAAAATCCGAATTTGCTATGAACGTTGTGTAGACGCATGCTTTGACAATTCTTTACGTCGCGACACCAGAATTAAATCTGCATAGCCGTTAGTTTACGGGCCTTGATTGGTTCGTATAACGAATTGGCTCGATGAACAAGAATAACTACCGGCTGGTATTCAGCCGACTGAGAAGCATGCTCGTCGCTGTCGAGGAAACCGCTACGGCAACGGGAAAGGAAGCGGGACAGAGTTCAGTACGCAGCAGAAAATCACAGGGCGTGATTTTTACGCTGCGGCAGGTCGCGTTTGCCGCGCTAGCCCTGCTCGGGGCGCTGCCGTCATGGTCGAGCGCGCAGATCGTCCCGGGTGGCGCAAACGCTCCATCCGTCATCCAGACACAGAACGGTTTGCCGCAGGTCAACATCAACCGGCCGTCCGGCGCTGGCGTGTCGGTGAACACTTACGGCCAGTTCGACGTGCAGTCAAAAGGCGCGATCCTGAACAACTCGCCGGTGATCGTACAGACGCAGCAGGCGGGGTATATCAATGGCAATCCGAACTTTGGCCCCGGCCAGTCGGCGCGCGTCATCGTCAACCAGGTCAACAGCGGCGCGGCGAGCCAGATCAACGGGCATCTTGAAGTCGCAGGACAGCGCGCCGAGGTCGTGATCGCGAACGGTTCGGGCATTTCGGTCAATGGTGGCGGCTTTATCAATACGTCGCGGGCCATCCTGACGACGGGCACACCGAACTTCGCCCCGGATGGCTCCCTCACAGGCTTTAACGTGACGGGCGGCAACATCATCATCCAGGGCGCGGGACTCAACGCAGGCGATACCGACCAGGTTGACCTGCTATCGCGCGCCGTGCAGGCGAACGCCGCGATCTATGCGAAAAACCTGAATGTCGTGACCGGTGCGAACAGCATCAGTCATGACACGCTCAATGCAACACCCATCGCGGGTGACGGTCCGGCTCCGGGTGTTTCCATCGACGTCAGCCAGCTTGGTGGCATGTACGCGAACAGGATCGTTCTCGTCGGCACGGAAAATGGTGTTGGTGTCTCAAATAAAGGGGTTCTTGCGGCACAGGCGGGTGACCTGGTACTGAGCACCAATGGGCTGCTGACGCTCGCTGGCCAGACCAATGCGAGCGGCAACATGGCGCTCTCTGCAGCAGGCGGCATCGACAACAGCGGGACCACCTACGCGCAGCAGAGCGTGACGGCGAACACGTCTGGCGCGCTCACGAACAGCGGTGTGCTGGCCGCGCAGCAGAGCACGACGGTCTATGCTGGCAGTGTTGCATCCGCGGGTACACTCGGCGCAGGCGTGAACGGTGACGGCAGCCTCGCGCAATCCGGTGACCTGTCAGTGACGGCGGGCGGCACATTGACCGCGACCGGGCGCAATGCGGCGGGCGGCAATGCGACCCTGACCGGCGCGTCGGTCAATCTCGCCGGCAGCAGTACCTCGGCCAACGGTGCGCTCGCGCTCACCGCCAGCGGTGGCGACCTGAACCTGTCGGGCGCGACAACGACGGCGGGCGGCGCGCTGGACACGCGCGCCTCGGGGACGCTCACGAACGACGGAGGTGTACTGTCCTCAGGCGGTCCTCAGACCATCACGGCGGGCGCACTGTCCAACCGCAACGGGCAGATTGTCTCGGACAGTACGCTTAACGTCGCGGGAACAAGTGACTTGTCGAACCAGGGCGGCACACTGCAGGCAGCGGGCGCGCTGTCTGTCGATGCCGGTTCGCTCGACAATACGGGCGGGCGTATCACTTCGCTGAACGCGGACGGCCTGACGCTGACAGTGACTGGCGCGCTGAACAACGGCGCAGGTGGCGCCATTGGTGGCAACGGCAATGTGGCCGTGCAGGCCGGACAGATCGCGAACGCGGGGTCGATCACGGCGGTGCAGTCGCTGATCGCCAGCGCCGTGCAGACGCTGTTCAACAGCGGCACGCTGGCGGCGAATGGCAACGTCACACTGGGCGCAGGTTCGACGCTCACCAACGCGGACACCATCGCGGCGGGTCATCTTGTGACACTGACGACAGCGACCTTCGACAACAGCCACGGCAACCTTGGCGCGGACCAGCTCACGCTGCATGCGGCGAACCTTGTCAACCACGGCGGCACTATCACGCAGACGGGCAGCGGCGCGACGACTGTTGACGTGACCGGCACGCTCGACAATTCGGACGGCACGCTCCAGACCAACAGCGATAGTCTCGCGCTTGGCCCCGCTGCGCTTGTGAATGACAACGGCACCATCGCCAGTTCGGGCACGGGCACGCTGTCGGTCAATGCCGGTACGCTTTCAAACAACGGCGGCACGATTGCGACGAATGGCGCGCTCGATATCCGTTCGGGTGCGGCTTCGAACCGGGGCGGCATGCTGGCCGCGCAGACGGGCGCGACGCTCCACGTTGCCTCACTGGACAACAGCGCGGGCGGCTACGTCGGCGCGCAGACCGTCTCTGTGACGGACACGGGTGCGTTGAACAACGCGGACGGCACGATCCAGGCGGACGACACGCTGTCGGTCTCCGCGCAGACGGTTGCGAATGACGGTGGTTCGATTGCCAACGGGGGCGACGGCGCGACCACGGTCAGCGCCAGCGGCGCGGTCACGAACACGGGCAACGGACTGATTGGCGGCAACGGCGACGTGTCGGTATCGGGTGGCAGCATCGGCAATGCAGGCGGCACGATCACGGCAGGCGGCGCGGCAATGGTGCAGTCCGCCAGCACTCTCGATAACCGGGCGGGCCTGATCCAGGGCAGCGGCAATGTGTCGACGTCGGCGCAGGGCGCAATCGACAACACGGGCGGACAGATCGAGGCGGATGGTGCGTCCGCAACGCTGGCCGTCACAGGCGCATCGCTCGACAACACGAACGGTCGCATTGCGAACACAGGGTCGGGTGAGACAACTGTTCGCGCGGCCACCGTCACGAACAGCAATACGGGCGGCGTCGCTGGCGCAGGCACCATCGGCGGCAATGGCGACCTGACCGTAAGCGCAGGCACGCTGTCGAACACGAATGGCGCGCAACTCGTGTCGGGTCATGACCTGACGCTGGATATCGCCCAGATTGCAGACAACACAAATGCAACGCTGTCGGGCGCAAACAACGTTACGCTGAACGGCCCCAATGCCGGCGTCATCAATGCGGGCGGCTCGATCCACGGCAACGGTGCGATTGCGCTGAACGCAGCCTCGCTCGACAACACGTCGGGGCGTATCGGCAACGATACAGGCAGCGGCGGCTCCATATCGTTGAACACCGGCACGCTGGCAAACCAGAATGGCGCAATCGGCAGCGACCAGAACCTGGGCGTTACGACCAACCAGCTTACGGGTGACGGCAGGATAATTGCCGGGAACGACGGCGCAGTGACGGTCAACGGCGACTACACGCTCTCCGGCAGCAACCAGATCCAGGCGAACAACAATCTGACGTTCACGATAGCGGGCAGCTTCACGAACCAGGGCACACTTGGCGCAGTGAATGCGCTGACGGTCAACGCGGCGAACGTGGATAACCAGGCAGGCGCGGACCTGAACTCGTCAAACACGACGGTCAATGCGGCGAACGCGATCACCAACGAAGGTCGCATCGAAGGCGATACCGTTGCGACAAATAGTGGGTCGCTGGTCAACACGGCAGCGATCATCGGCAACACGGTCACGCTGAACGCCAGCCAGTCCATCGCCAACACCGGCGCTGCCGCTGTGATGGCCGCTGCTTCGCAACTGAACCTGTATTCGCCTGGCGATATCTCCAATACGGGCGGCGCGAACCTCTTCAGCCTGGGCGACATCAACATCGCGGCAGACGCCACCCGCGATGCCAATGGACTGCTCGCGAACCGCAGCAACGCCGTCACCAACGACCAGTCCACCATCGAGGCGCAAGGCAACATCGAGGTCGCCACGCAGACGCTCACGAACACACGCCCCGCGCCTACGATTGAGACCGTGACAACCGATGTTGATACGGTCCACCAGACCAAGCGCAGCAAGTACATGGCGTGTACGACGACAAATGCCGATAAGGGTTACTGCACGCAGGCCATGTGGGACGATGGTTACATTGCGCCAATCACTGCAACCTGGTCGGCGGCCGATGTCGTGTCACAGACCAGCGGTCCGAACGCCACCGACAAGGTGCTGGTCGTGAACGTCAACGGCCAGCAGCAGACGGTTTACTACAACACGCTGACGACCAACGCTGACGGCACGATCACCGTCAGCTACTGGGATGGCTACGATCCGAACGTCAACTACGACCCCGCCACCGAATACGCATCGCGCAACGACGCCCACAAGGGCTATCAGCGCGTCGAGATCGCCCGCGACACGACGACCACCACACAGCAGGACCAGGTAACGGGATCGCAGGCGCAGCAGGCGCAGATCATGGTGGGCGGCAACATGGTGCTCGCCAACGTTGGTACGCTGAACAATGCATACAGTGCAATCGGTGCGGGCGGCTCGATCCAGATTGGCAGCGCCGACGCGACCGGCGATGTGGCAAGCGGCAACTACGGCGGCACGCTCGTCAACAACATCGGCCAGACGCTCTACCAGTACCAGAAGCAGGACATCGTTTCGACCTACGCGTGGAACGAGAACATTTCGCGCGACGTGGGGACGGTGGTCGAGCCGTCTATCGTGCTTTCACCCGTCGCCATTGGCGGCACGGGCGGCACTATCATCGCGAACAATTCGGTGCAGATCAGCGCGACCGACATCAACAATACCAACGTGGCGGCGGCAAATTCCGCGACCGGCGCGACGGGCGGCACGCTTGGCGCGAACGGCACCGTGGGCGGCATCACGGGCAGCGGCGCGCAGACTGTCAACCTTGCAACCGGTCAGACGCAGACCATCAACGCGCCGCAGTCCGTTGCGGGACCGAATGGCGCGCTCAGTATCACGCTGCCTTCGAGCGGCCTGTACACGTTCAACACGGCTCCAGGCGCGTCGTATCTGGTTGTCACCGATCCGCGCCTGGCCAGCTATGCGAGCTTCATTTCGAGCGACTACATGCTCGGACAGCTCGGCCTCGATCCGTCGAAGACGATCAAGCGGCTGGGTGATGGCGTGTACGAGGAACAGATGGTGCGCAACCAGATCACGCAGCTCACAGGCCGCGTCTATCTGCAGGGCTACACGAGCAACGAGGACGAGTACCGCGCGCTGATGGACAACGGCGTGAACGTCGCGAAGGAATTCAATCTTGAACCGGGGCTGGCGCTGACCGCAGCGCAGATGGATGCGCTGACCAGCGATATCGTGTGGCTGGTCAGCCAGACCGTCACGCTGCCGGATGGCACCACGCAAACGGTGCTGGCCCCGGTCGTGTATCTGGCCCATGCCCACGCGAACGACCTGCAGCCGACGGGTGCACTGATCGCCGCTGATGATGTCGAGATTCACGCCACGGGCAGCGCGACCAACTCGGGCGTTATCAAGGGCGGCACGCAGACCGTTATCGCCGCGACCAACATCCTGAACCGGGGCGGGGCGATTGGCAGCAGCACGGACAATGGCACGACGGTGGTTTCCGCGACCAATGACGTGGTGAACGCGTCGGGACGGATCACGGGCAACCGGGTGGCCGCACTCGCCGGTCATGACATCGTGAACACGGCACTGGTCGATACTGTTGGTGTCAGTTCTGTTTCTGGCAACAGCAAGGTCAGCCAGAGCCTGCTTGGCGCACAGGGCACGATTGCATCGACGGGCGATCTGTTTGTCGTGGCGGGCAATGACCTGGCGGTTCACGGCGCCAGTATCGCGGCGGGCGGTAATGCGCAGATCGCGGCGGGGCACGACATCACGGTGGATACCGTGCAGTCGGACACGTCGCAGTCGGTGACGAAGAATGCCGACCATCACTGGGATGCGTCCAGCACGATCAACCAGACCGGCGCAATCACGGCGGGCGGCAGTCTCGCGATGCAGAGCGGTAACGATACGACGCTCAAGGGGGCGACGGTCAGCGCGGGCGGCGACATGGCGGTTGTCGCGGGCGGCAACCTGACGGCGACGACCGTCACCAACACCGCAACCTACAACAACGTCGCAACCGATGACAAGACGCGCAAGCAGTCCGACCACAGTTATGACGAACAGGCAGTCGGCACGAACCTGACCGCAGGCGGCAATGCCACGCTTGCGGCCCTGAGCGCTGATCCCACCAGGGGCAACGTCACGCTCACGGGTTCGTCGCTGGCAGCGGGTAGCGGCGCGGCAACCATTGCGGCCACGGGCGACGTGACCATCAACGAAGGCCGCGAGGAACACGATTCGTACTCGGCTACCGAATCGAAGCGTGGCAGCTTCGTGCATGGCTCGGCCACCGACACGATGCAGAACACGCAGGCGAACATTGGCGTGGGCAGTACGGTGTCCGGCGATACGGTGACGGTCAGTGCAGGCAAGAATCTGAACGTCAAAGGTTCGACCATCGCGGGCACTAACGACGTGAATCTGGCGGCGGCAGGCAACGTGAACATCACGACCTCGCAGGACACGCAGAACGCCTCGACCTACTACCAGAAGCATGAATCCGGCTTTGGCACGAGCGGCGGGATTGGCATATCGGTGGGCAGCAAGACGCAGACCGATACGGCTCACGACGCCACGGTAACGAACACTGGCAGCACGGTCGGCTCGCTCAATGGCAGTCTGAACATCACCGCAGGCAAGGACCTGCATGTCACGGGCAGTGATCTGGTTGCCGCGCAGAATGTCACAGGCACCGGCGCGAATGTCACGATTGACTCTGCTGTCGATACGATGCATCACGACGAGACGCACGAGGTCAAACAGAGTGGTTTTACGCTCGCGATCAAGGCACCGGTGATCGATGCGGTGTCCAACACGGTAGACCAGGCGCACGCAGCGAGCCACAGCCAGGATGACCGCGCGGCAGCACTGCACGGGATGGCGGCGGCAAGTAGCGCAGCGGATGCAATCGGCGCAGGCGGGGCAGCAGCAGGCGCGCTCGCTAGTGGCGAGATGCCATCGGCCAAGATCGAACTCAGTTACGGCAGCAGCCACAGCAAGAACACCTACACGGAAGACAGCACGACCAATCGCGGATCGAGCGTCACGGCGGGCGGCACGGCTGCGTTTGTCGCGACGGGAGACGGCACGCCGGGAAGCGGCAACCTGACGATTGCAGGGTCAAATGTGAACGCGAATGACGTAATCCTGGCGGCGAAGAACCAGGTCAATCTGGTGAACACGGCCGATACCGATTCGACGCGCAGCACCAACGAATCGGGCAGCGCGAGCGTGGGTATCTCCTACGGCTCGCAGGGCTGGGGAGTCGATGCGTCGATGTCGAAGGCGCACGGCAACGGCAACAGCGATGCGGCCATGCAGAACAACACGCATGTGACGGCGGCGAACACCGCGACGATCATTTCAGGCGGCGACACCAACATCGTCGGGTCGAACGTCAACGGTCGCCAGGTGAATGCCGATATCGGCGGCAACCTGAACATCGCGAGCGTGCAGGACACTATGTCGAGCGCGGCGCATCAGGAGAGCACGGGCGGCGGCTTTGCGATCAGCCAGGGCGGCGGCAGCGCGAGCTTCAGCCATACCAACGCGAACGCGAACGGCAGCTACGCGGGCGTGAACGAGCAGGCCGGCATCCAGGCGGGTGACGGCGGATTCAACATCAGCGTCAAGGGCAACACCGACCTCAAGGGCGCGGTGATTGCGAGCGACGCGGACGCGTCGAAGAACAACCTGTCCACGGGGACGTTGACCTTCAGCGATATCCAGAACCAGTCGAGCTACGACGCGCACTCGGGCGGTTTCGGCGGAGGCGTGACGACCGGTGACGGCGGGGCGAACTACAGCACCCATGGCCCGGGTTCGACGGCGAACGGGCCCAATGCAGGCGGCGGTGCGCCGATGTTGAGCCAGAACGACAGCGCGACCACGCGTAGCGGCATCAGTGCTGGCACCATCAGCGTCACCGATGCAGCCAGCCAGACACAGGATATCGCGAGCCTGAACCGTGATACGTTGAACACGAACGGCACGGTCGCCAAACTGCCCGATGTGAACAACCTGCTTGACCGCCAGGCGGACATGATGGCGGCGGCAAGCGCTGCCGGTGAAGCGGTGTCTCGGCGCATTGGTGACTTTGCAAAGTCGAAGTACGACGAGGCGAAGGCCAACGGCGATCAGGCCGGTATGGATGCGTGGAAGGAAGGCGGCACGGCTCGCGCGGAAATGCAGGCCGCAGGCGCGGCACTCGTGACCGGTCTTGCGGGCGGTAACGCGCTCGGCGGCGCGGCGGGCGCTGGGATCGCTTCGATTGCTGCGGGCAAGCTGAACGATCTGAGCGGCGAGATTGCAGGTTCTAACCCGACCGGCAACGCCGACATGAACAAGGCGCTTGGCAACATCGTGGCAAACGCGATTGCTACCGGCGCGGGTGCGGCTGTCGGCGGCAATGCGGGCGCGTTCGAAGGCTATAACGTTGACCGCTTCAACCGGTCGATCCACGACGACACAAATCCCCCGGCAAAGAAGAAAGACCTGGTGGCGCAGGTGTGCCCCGCAGGTGCGCAGTGTAGCGATGCCGTTTTGCAGGCGGCGATCCAGGCGCAGATAGCGAATGGAGACGCTGCCGCCGGTACTATCCAGCCTAATTACGCGACCGCCAACGGAGGCGTACTATCGGCTAATGGGACGTTTGCGGTGAACCTGTATGACGGCCAACGGTATGTTGGTGGTGGAGTATCAATGACTAATCCGTCGGCCGTTTCGTGGATGCCAAGCGGCACCGCAACGCTGGGATGGATATTTGGCGCGCATGATGCAGGTGCAACCAATTCATTTCTGAATGGTGATGGTAGTCAATACTTTGTTTCAGTGCCAACGCCCTTTGGTGTCAATGCGTTCGGCGCGATTACCCATGCGTATGGCGGTAGTACGGCCGTCGAAATTGGATTTGGGTCACCTGGTGGAAAAACCATTGGGGTAATGCCTTGGGGCCATTCCTCCCCTGTGGGCGCCAAGTAAAGGAGGTTGATATGGCAACTGGCGGAGGGCCAACGCCCGAACAGTGGGCATGTATGAGTAAAAAGCAAAAGACTTTTTACTGGGTATTTATCGCTGTGATCGCAGCAGTTATAGGGAGCGCGGTAGTTGAGAAACTATTGCGATAGAGCGAGTAACAGCAACCCCACTTTGCTCAATTGCTCATCTTCTAAAACAAACCCGGCTCATGCCGGGTTTGTTGTTTGTGTGTTGTTCAGTTGCGTCTGCTGAGTCGTTGCCGCGTGGCTTCGGCTTCTGGCGCGGTCATATACCTGCCGGCGATCAGGTAGTCATAGTCCGGGGTAATGGTGTGCCGGTACCGGTAGTCGATGCTGAACAGGACCTGGTTCCCTGGCAGGAAGCCGGCGTGTTCGAGCATGGTATCGGTGATCTGCATCCACGGAAAGGCGAGCCGTTTGCCCTGTTCCTTCGGCTTGCCTGTGGCAGGCACTTCCTCAAGCGCAACGGAAATGCGCGTGACGTGTTCGTCGCGTGTGCGACGTGGTTTAAGATTGGCATTAGCCATGATCAACTCCTGTAATGAGTTGGTTGTGGTCAGCGGGCTGTATGGGTTGCCGCCCATGCGGCCCGCGCTTCTTCTACTGCATCAAACTCCTTCCCTACTGCTGGGTCTGTGCCAGCACCGTATCAAGCATCTCGGACACGAAGCGTTGCCGCGCCTTCGGTAGCAGCTTCGAGGACGGGCCGCGTTTGCTGTGCCGGTTGATGTTCTGCCCGAGCAGCTCATCGGATGAGAGCCCAAGTGTTCTGGTTAACTCCGGTAGCAGTGAAACGGGTATGCCAGTCACAACGATGGCAGCTAAAGAAGAGGCGCAGCCCGCGCCGACGGACGAGCTCGATGTGAAGGAGACAGCTGCGGGTGAATTGCTGTTCACGTTCGGTGAGCGCGTGTGGCGTATCCGCGGCTGGCAGAAGAACCTCGGACCGGAACAGATGCGCGTGAACGCGCAGGTGCGACGCGGCGACAGTTACCACGTCGACACGCTGGACGTGTATAGCGCGAAGGCGCGCGCGGTGTATCTGAAAACGGCGGCGGTCGAGTTGGGTTCGCAGGAGGACACACTTAAGCGCGATCTCGGGCGCGTGCTGCTGAAGCTGGAGACGTTGCAGGACGAAGCGATCCGGGCGACGCTCGCGCCGAAAGAAAAAGGCGTGACGCTGGACGCAGTGGAACATGCGGCGGCACTGGACTGGCTGAAGGCGCCGGACCTGATTGCACGGCTGGAAGCGGATATGGCACGCTGCGGTGTCGTAGGTGAGGCGACGAATTTGCTGGCCGGGTATCTGTCGGCGGTGTCGCGCAAGCTCGATGCGCCGCTGGCCGTGCTGATTCAATCGAGCAGTGCGGCGGGCAAGAGTTCACTCATGGATGCCGTGCTCGACCTGATGCCGGACGAGGAGCGGATCCAGTACAGTGCGATGACCGGACAAAGCCTGTTCTACCTGGG
>Ga0302311_10005273_pt1 | contig 13691 bp, 11 predicted proteins | sample III_Palsa_N1_3_FD_200449 | JGI IMG/M metagenome (GOLD analysis project Ga0302311, IMG submission 200449) | Peat permafrost microbial communities from Stordalen Mire near Abisko, Sweden - III_Palsa_N1_3 | ecosystem: Environmental > Terrestrial > Soil > Palsa > Peat permafrost | place: Sweden... | reverse complement strand
TGCGCTCCGCGGATGGGGCGGCCGTGAGCAATAGCGCGTGATAGCGTCGGGTGCGAAGTCCCGCGACTGTGCCGGACGCAAAGCCACCGAGCCCATCGGCCTCGAGCCATTCGCGGCTCGCATCCGCGTTCAACCCTTGTCCCAGAGCCGAAAGCCGCCGACGAAGGCATTCGCGTTATCCCCGGCCCGGCATCCCTTGGGCAGCTCCTTCAGCAATTTGACGTTGCCGCCACCGAGCACGACGTCATCGGGTTCGAGGGCGGCGACCAGTTCGGCTACGACCTGGGCGACGTGTTTCGCCCATTTATGCTCCCCGTGCTTCTTCAGTCCACGAAGTCCGATGTAGTCCTCGTAGGTCGCCTTCTTGTACGGCAGATGCGCCAGTTCCATCGGCTCGACGATGCCATCGACGATCATCGTGGTGCCAAGACCGGTGCCCAGCCCGAGGAACAGCAGCTTGCCGCCGCGGTAGCTGCCGAGCGCCTGCATCGCAGCGTCGTTCACGATCCTGACCGGGCACCCGAACGCCCCTTTGAAATCAAACGCAGTCCAGTCCTTGGCGAGATTGTGCGGCTCGGTGACGGGACGGTTGTGCAGCACCGTCCCGGGATAGCCGATGGAGATCGCCTCGAACTTCCAGCCGTCCGCCAGTTTCCTCACTCCCGCGACCATCGCCTGGGGTGTCAGGTCCGGTCCGGAGGGAAATTTGCGCGCCTCGCTCGCGCCGCTCGCGAGAATCTTGATGTGGGTGCCGCCGATATCGATGGCCAGCAGATTCATGCGCGCGCGGCCAGCATCTCGCGGGCCACCTTCAGGATGGAGCCCGGGTCGAAGCCGTACTTGCCGAGCAGCGCCTTCAGGGGCGCCGAGGCACCGAAGGTATGCATGCCGATCATGCGGCCCTTCGGCCCGATGTAGCGCTCCCACCCCAACATCGAGCCCTGCTCGATCGAGAGTCGCGCGCTGACCGCGGCCGGCAGCACCGACTCGCGGTACGCCGCGGATTGCTGCTCGAACAGATCCCAGCAGGGCATGGAGACGAGGCGGCAGCGCACGCCTTCGCCACGCAGCGTCTCGTAAGCCTGCGCGGCGATGGCAAGCTCGCTGCCGGTCGCGATGAGAATGAGGTCGGGCGTGCCCTCCGAATCGGCGAACACGTAGGCGCCGTTCGCGACACCGCTGGCCGCCCCGTAGCGGCTGCGATCGAGGATGGGCAGCGGTTGGCGCGACAGCGCCAGCACGGCCGGTCGATGACAGACTTTCAGGATGTGCCGATAGGCCTCGACCACCTCGTTGGCATCGCCGGGCCTGAATACGCTGATACCCGGCATGGCCCGCAGGGAGGCCAGGTGCTCCACCGGTTGATGGGTCGGCCCATCCTCGCCATCGCTCATGGCCTCGTGCGTGAAGGCGAAAATCACCGGCAGCTCCATCAGTGCCGCCAGCCGCATGGCCGGACGCGCATAGTCGCTGAAGATGAAGAACGTCGCCGCGTACGGGCGCAGCTTGGAAAGCGCCAGCCCATTGCTGATCGCGGCCATGGCATGCTCGCGCACGCCGAAGTGCAGATTGCGACCCCCCGGGGAGCCCGCCTGGAAATCCCCGGCACCCGGGAATTTCAGCAGCGTCCGGTTGGAAGGTCCCAGGTCCGCCGAGCCGCCCAGGAACCAGGGCATGTTGCGCGCGATCGCATTGAGCGTTGCGCCGGAGGCATCACGGCCCGAGACGCCTTTCTGGTCTGCTGTAAATACCGGCAGCTCCCGATCCCAGCCCTGCGGCAGCTCGCGGCGCTGCATCTGGTCGATCTCGGTGGCGAGTGCCGGATAGGTGCGCCGGTAACGGACGAGCTGATCCCGCCACTGCCTGTGCGCCGCCTCGCCGCGTGCGCCCACGCCGCCGGCGAAGTCCTCGTAGACCCCCGGCGGGATCAGAAACTGCGCATCCTCGGGCCAGCCGTAATTGCGCTTGGCCGCCTTGGCTTCCGCCGCGCCCAGCGGTTCGCCATGCGCCTCGCCGGTGTCCTGCTTGTGGGGCGCGCCATACCCGATGTGGGTGTCGAGCACGATCAGGGTCGGACGGTTCTGGCCCTTGGGGAGCGCGCGCAGCACCCGTTCGATGCCCGCGATGTCGTTGGCATCGGCAATGTGCAGCACATTCCAGTTGTAGGCCGCGAAACGCGCCATCACGTTCTCGGTGAAGGCGATCGCGGTGTCGCCCTCGATGGTGATGTGGTTGTTGTCGTAGATCCAGCACAGGTTGCCGAGGCCGAGGTGTCCCGCAAGCGATGCGGCTTCGGAACTCACGCCCTCCATCAGGCAGCCATCGCCGCAGATGGCGTACACGTTGTAGTCGAACAGCTCGAATCCGGGCTGGTTGTAGCGCGCCGCAAGGAACCTCTGCGCGATCGCCATCCCGACACTGGTGGCGACACCCTGCCCCAGCGGACCGGTCGTCGCCTCGACGCCCGACACCCAATGATATTCGGGGTGGCCAGGGGTCTTGCTGTCGAGCTGGCGGAAGCGTTTGATCTCATCCAGGGTCACCGCGGGGGCACCGACCGTCTCGTAGCTCGAGTTCACGGCCGTGGTCCGCGTCAGGTGCAGGATCGACCACAGCAACATCGACGCGTGCCCGTTGGAGAGCACGAAGCGGTCACGGTTCGGCCAGATCGGATCGCCCGGATCGAAGCGCATGATGCGGTTCCAGAGCGTGTAGGCGAGCGGCGCCAGCGCCATCGGCGCGCCCGGATGACCCGAGTTGGCTTTCTCCACCGCATCGATGGATAGCGTCCGGATCGTGTTGATCGAGAGCAGCGCACGCTGCGCATCGTCCACGGTCAGACTTCCTTGTGCATTCATCGACTTTCTCCACTGACGACCGGATCGACCCAGCCACCCGGCGGGGTGATCGCGGCGGCCTCGGCCGGACCCCAGCTGCCAGGCTCGTAGGAATAGACTGGCGTCACCGCACCGAGCACGGGCTCGACGATGCGCCAGGCCTCCAACACGCGCTCGTAGGCGTCGCGCTCGTTGGCGCCGGGGTGGCGGCTGGCCAGAAGCTCGGTCATCTGACCGACTCCGGTCTCATTGGGGTCCATGACGTTGAGCCCGACCCCGATCTCGGTCACCGGGCCGATCCGGAAGCGCAGGTAGTTCTGATGGGACGTCGGGTACAGGACGGAGGGCGGTTTGCGTAAGCGGGCGACCACCTCGGTGCAGGTGACCGGCAGACATTTGCCCGCCCGCAGGTAGACCGGCACCCCTTCCCAGCGCCAGCTGTCGATCTGCAGGCGCAACGCCGCGAAGGTTTCGACCTTGGAATCGGGCGCAACGCCGCTCTCCTCGCGGTAGCCGCGGAACTGGCCGCGCACCAGGTCAGCGGGGCCCAGTGCCCGCACCGACTTGAGCACCTTCACCTTCTCGTCGCGGACCGATTCGCTGTCGGTGCGCGCGGGCGGTTCCATCGCGAGGTTCGACAGCACCTGGAAGAGATGATTCTGGATGACATCGCGGATCACGCCGGCCGAGTCGTAGAAGGCACCGCGCCCCTGGATGCCGAAGTCCTCGGCCAGGGTGAGCTGAATGCTCGCGATGTAGTCCCGGTTCCAGACCGCCTCGTGCAGCGAATTGCTGAAGCGGTAGTAGAGCATGTTGTGCACCGGACTCTTGCCGAGGTAGTGGTCGATGCGGTAGATGCGCTCCTCGGTGAAATTCCTGAGCAGGATGCGGTTCAGGGCGCGCGCCGAGGCGAGGTCGCTGCCGAAGGGTTTCTCCACGATCACGCGTGCTCCGGCCGGCGCGCATCCTGATGCCGCCAGGTTCTCGACCACCGTTGCAAACAGCACCGGCGGGATCGCGAGGTAGTGGGCCGGCCGGCTGGCCCCGCCCAACGCGGCCTTCAGCTGCCTGAAGGTCTCGGGCTCCTCGTAGCCACCATCGATGTAGTGCAGCAGCTCGTTGAGCCTGGCGAAGGCCGCGGCATCGATACCGCCGTGATGCTCGAGGCTGGAGCGCGCACGCTCGCGCAGCTGCTCGAGGTTCCAGCCGCTCTTCGCCACGCCGATAATGGGCACGTTCAGGGTGCCGCGCTTGATCATCGCCTGCAGCGAGGGAAAGATCTTCTTGTAGGCGAGATCGCCCGTGGCGCCGAAGAAGACCAGCGCATCGCATTGATTCTCAGCCACCGGCGTGTCCTCCCTGCTGCGCGGCTTTCTCCAGGTGACCGCCGAACCCCAGCCGCAGCGCCGACAGCAGCTTGCCCTGGAACTCGGCATCCCCACGCGAGGTGAACCGTTCGTAGAGGGATGCGGTGAGCACCGGCGTCGGCACGCCGGTGTCGACCGCCGCCTTGATGGTCCAGCGGCCTTCCCCGGAGTCCGACACGCGACCCGCGAAGTGCTGCAAGGTCGGGTCGGCCACCAGCGCGGTCGCGGTGATGTCGAGCAGCCAGGATGCGATCACGCTGCCGCGGCGCCACACTTCGGCGACCTGGGGCAGCGGGATCTGGTACTGGTAGTGCTCGGGATCACGCAGCGGCGTTGTTTCCGCATCGATGGTGCGCGTCTGCGTGCCCGAATCGGCGGCCCGCAGCACGTCGAGTCCTTCGGCGTAGGCGGCCATGATCCCGTACTCGATGCCGTTGTGGACCATCTTGACGAAGTGACCGGCACCGCTGGCACCACAGTGCAGGTAGCCGTCCTCGGCGGTGCTCGCGCCCAGCCGCTCGAAATCCGGCGTGCGCGTGATACTGCCGGGCCCGGGTGCCAGGGTCTTGAAGATCGGATCGAGCTGCCGCACCGCTTCCTGCTGGCCGCCGATCATCATGCAGTAGCCACGCTCCAGACCCCAGACGCCGCCGCTGGTGCCGACATCAACGTAGCGGATGCCCTTGGCCTTGAGCACCTTCGCGCGGCGGATGTCGTCGACGTAGTACGAATTGCCGCCGTCGATCACGGTGTCGCCGGGCTGCAGCAGCCCGCGGACCTTCTCGATGGTCTCATCGACCACCGCGGCCGGTACCATCAGCCACAGGAACCGCGGCGCCTGCAGTTTGCCGATGAGTTCCTTGATGGAGGCGGCGCCGATTGCCTTTTCGCGCTCGAGCGCGGCAACCGCCGCGGGCACCGGATCGAACACCACGCACTCGTGACCATCCCGCAACAGCCGCCGCACCATGTTGGCGCCCATGCGGCCCAGTCCAATCATTCCCAGTTGCATGGCAATCTCCGGATAAAGCGTTAAAGAGTTTTGGGGACAGCGCCGCTGCGCGCGTGCCGCAGCCGGCGGATCAGCGCGTTGGTGGAGCTGTCGTGCGCGAGCGCGGCGTCCGCGCCGGCACGCAACTCCGGCACGATGCGCTTGGCGAGCACCTTGCCGAGTTCCACACCCCATTGATCGAAAGAGTCGATCTGCCACAGCGCCCCCTGGGTGAACACGCTGTGCTCGTACAGGGCGACCAGCCGGCCCAGTGCCCCGGGCGTCAGACGCTTCAGCAGCAGCGTGTTCGAAGGTCGATTGCCCTCGAAGACCCGGTGCGGGGCGATCTCGTGGGAAGTGCCTTCGGCCTCGACCTGCGCGAGCGTCTTGCCGAACGCAAGCGCCTCCCCCTGCGCGATCACGTTGGCCAGCAACAGCTCGTGTTGCTCGCCAAGCGGGTTCAACGGCTCCTCGAAGCCGATGAAATCGCAGGGGATGAGATGCGTGCCCTGGTGCAGCAGCTGGTAGAAGGAGTGCTGCCCGTTGGTGCCGGGCTCACCCCAATAGATGGGCCCGGTCTTGTAGCTGACGGGCTTGCCCGCAAGCGTCACGTGCTTGCCGTTGCTCTCCATGGTGAGCTGCTGCAGGTAGGCGGGAAAGCGCTTGAGATACTGCTCGTAGGGCAGCACCGCCACGGTCTCGGCGCCGAAGAAGTTGCTGTACCAGATTCCCAGAAGGCCCATGACGACCGGCAGATTGGTGGCAAACGGCTCAGTGCGGAAATGCTCGTCCATCGCGCGAAAGCCCTCCAGCATCTCGCGGAAATGCGCAGGCCCGATGGCCAGCATCGTCGACAGTCCGATCGCGGAATCCAGCGAGTAGCGACCGCCGACCCAGTCCCAGAACTCGAACATGTTCGCCGTGTCGATACCGAACTTCCTGACCTCCTCGCCATTGGTCGAGACCGCGACGAAATGGCGCGCCACCGCGTGGTCGTCGCCCCCGAGACCCTGCAGCAGCCACTCGCGCGCCGCGGTGGCATTGGTCATGGTCTCGAGCGTGGTGAAGGTCTTGGAGGACACGATGAACAGCGTCTGCGCGGGATCAAGATCGCGCACCGCCTCCGTAAGGTCCGTGCCGTCGACATTGGAGACGAAACGGAAGGTCACATCGCGCTTGCTGTAGGCCCGCAGTGCCTCGTAACACATCACCGGACCTAAGTCCGAGCCACCGATGCCGATGTTCACGACGGCGGTGATGGGCCGGCCCGTGTGACCTTTCCAGGCGCCGCTGCGCACCCGTTCGGCGAAGGCCCCCATCCGGTCGAGGACCGCGTGCACGTCGGCCACGACGTCCCGGCCGCCGACCCGGATCGATGCCTTGCGCGGCGCGCGCAACGCGACATGCAGCACCGAGCGGTGCTCGGAGACATTGATCGGCTCGCCGGCAAACATGGCGTCGATCCGCGCGCGCAGACCACTCTCCTCGGCCAGTTCCACGAGCAGCGCCAGCGTCTCATGCGTGATGCGGTTCTTCGAGTAGTCCAGATAGATCCCCGCGCCCTCGAGGGTCAGCTGCTCACCGCGATCCGGTTCCTCGCGGAACAGGTCGCGCAGGTGGCGGGTACCGATGGCCTTGAAGTGCGCCTGGAGTTTCTTCCAGGCGGCACGGCGCGTCAGGGGCAGTGTCTTGGTGCTCATGATGGTCCTATGCGGCGGCGGCGGGCTTGGTGGCGATGATGCCCAGGAGGTCCTGCCACGCACTGACGAACGACTTGGCACCCTCCTCCTGGAGGCGAACGGCGAGCGCGGTAAGGTCGATGCCGGCGCGGGTGAACTGGCCCAGCACCTCGGCAGACTCGCCGCCATCCGCTGCCAGCGCGGGGCCGACGGCCCCGTGTTCGGCGAATGCGTGCAGCGTCCCCTCCGGCATCGTATTCACGGTGAGCGCACCGATCAGGTTCTTCACGTAGAGCACATCGGAGGCCTTCGGATCCTTGGTGCCGGTGCTGGCGAACAACAGCCGCTGCGGCCGTGCCCCGGCATTGAACGCACGTCGCCAGGCGGGGCTCGCCAGGAGCTCCGAGTAGACCCGGTAGCAGTCCTCGGCGACGGCAACACCCAGGCGGTTCTCGAGTGCCGCAGGTACCTTGCCGGACACGGCCACATCCCAGCGGCTGATGAAGACCGAGGCCACCGACGCAATGTTCGGGTTGAGACCCGCCGCGATGCGGCGTTCCACGCCCCGCAGCCAGGCATCCGCGGCGGCGCGGTACTGCGCGGCGGAGAACAGCAGGGTGATGTTGATCGGGATACCGGCGAAGATCGCCTCCTCGATGGCGATGAGCCCATCGCTGGTGCCGGGAATCTTGATGAAGAGATTCGGGCGCTGCCCTTGCGCATGCAGATCCTTCGCCTGCGCCAGAGTCGAGTCGGCATCTGCGGCGAGCAGCGGCGACACCTCGAGGGACACCCAGCCATCGACCCCGGCGCTGCGCTCGTGGATGGGCCGGAACAGATCCGCCGCGCGGGTGATGTCCTCGAGCGCGAGCTTAAAGAACACCTCCTCATGCGCGACGCCGGGTCGGCTGGCGGCGCGCAGGGTCGCATCGTAGGCGGCGCCCTGCCGCAGTGCCTTGTCGAATATCGAGGGATTGGAGGTCAATCCCACCACCGACAGATCGCGGATGTAGCGCTCCAGGGTGCCGCTGACGAGCAGATCGCGGGTGATGTTGTCCAGCCAGATGCTTTGGCCGGCTGCGCTGAGTTGTCGGGTTGCCTGCATGGAAGTCTTCTCCTGCGTCACTTATTGGGTAACAAGGGCGAGCGGCACGGGAATATCCGCAGCGACGGACTTGCCATCGATCAGGAGTTTCGCGGTATCGACGCCCACTTTTCCGATCAGTTCGGGTTTCTGCTGCACGGTGGCGGCGAGCCGGCCGGCCTTGACGGCGGCGACGGCATCGGGCGTGGCATCGAAACCCACGATCGCCACATTCTTCAAACCGGCTTCCGCGAGCGCGCGCTGCGCGCCCAGGGCCATTTCGTCGTTCTGCGCGAACACGCCCTGGATGTCCCTGGTGCCCTGCAGGATGTTCTCCATCACGGAGAGGCCCTGCGCCCGGTCGAAATTGGCGGGCTGTTTGGCCACGACCTTCACGCCCGGCTTGTCGGCGATGGCGGCATCGAAGCCGGCGCCGCGTTCACGCGCCGCGCTCGAACCGGGAATACCCTCGAGCTCCACGAGGTTGCCCTTGCCGCCGAGTTTCTGCAGCAGGAACCGCGCCGCCATCCTGCCGCCGGCCGCGTTGTCCGAGGCGATGTGCGAGCTCACCGCGGCACCGTTCACCGCCCGGTCGAGCGAGATCACCTTGATGCCGGCGGCGGTCGCCTCCTTCACCACGTTGGCGACCGCGTCCGAATCGGTGGGGTTCAGCAGGATCACCGGCACCCGCTTCTGGATCAGATCCTCGACGCCCGCGATCTGCTTGGCCGCATCATTCTGCGCATCGACCGTGATCAGGTTGATCCCGATGGCCTCGGCTTCGGCCTGCGCGCCATCACGCAGTGCGACGAAGAACGGGTTGTCCATGGTCGAGATCGAAAGTCCCACCGTCGCGGCGCCGTGCTGCGCGGCTCGCGTATCCGGCCCCTGATTGGAACAGGCCGCGACGCCGAGCACGCCCGTGATCAGGATGACGAGGATTCGTGTCATACGCGAGCGCTCCATCAGGTCTTGCCGCCGCGGTCCAGCAATACCGCCAGCAGGATCACCGAGCCCTTGACCACCTGCTGGTAGAAGGCCGAGACTCCCATGAGGTTCAGACCGTTGTTGAGCACACCGATCAGCAACGCGCCGACCAGGGTGCCGAAAATCCAGCCGCGGCCGCCGGCCAAGCTGGTGCCGCCGAGCACCACCGCGGTGATCGCATCAAGCTCATATCCGGCACCGGCGGTGGGCTGGGCGGAGTCGAGCCGCGAGGTGAGGATCACCCCGGCGAGCGCAGCCATCGCGCCGCAGATCGTGTAAACGAGGATCTGCACCCGGTCGGTGTTCACGCCGGAGAGCTTGGCCGCTTCGACGTTGCCGCCGGTGGCATAGACGTGTCGACCGAACACCGTGCGGCTGAGCACGAACCAGAACACCGCGAAGGTCGCCAGCATCAGCACCACCGGCACCGGCACCAGCCGCTCCAGGTAGCCACCGCCGAGCATCGCGAAGAAATCACTGGAGAAGCCGCTGATCGGACTGCCGTTGGCGAGCACCAGGGCGAGGCCGCGCAGCAGCGTCATCATGCCGAGGGTGGCAATGAAGGGCGCCACCTTGCCCTTGGCGATGACGACCCCGTTCAGCGAGCCCATGGCGGCCCCGGCGAGGATCGCAACGCCGGTTGCGAACACCGCATCGTGACCGCCCGTCATGGTCCTGGCGGCCAGCACCGAGGAGACCGCGAGAATCGAACCCACCGACAGGTCGATGCCGCCGAGCAGGATGGAGAGGGTCATGCCGAAGGCAATGACCGCATTGATCGACACCTGGCGCATCACATCGAAGGCATTGCCGACGGTGAGGAAATCCGGGCTCATGACGGCGAGCGCGATGCACACCGCCACCAGCGCCAGGAAGGGGCCGAGCCGCTGCAGGGTCGCCTTGTGTTGCGCGGTCATGCCGCCCGGACTCCGCGGGTGGCTGCGGTCATCAGCGCTTCCTGGGTCGCAGCCTTGGCATCGAAGATAGCGGTCTGCCGGCCCTCGCACATCACCAGGATCCGATCGCTCATGGCGAGGACCTCGGGGAGCTCCGAGGACACCATCACGATCGCGGTGCCGGCGGCGGCCAGGTTGTTGATGATCTGGTAGATCTCGGCCTTGCCCCCGACGTCGACGCCGCGCGTCGGCTCATCCAGCAGCAGCACCTTAGGCGGACTGACCAGCCACTTGGCGAAGACCACCTTCTGCTCATTGCCGCCGGAGAGCGACTTCACTTCGAGCTCGGCATCGCGCGCCCGCACGTGCAGCTCCTCCATCAGTTCCTTGACGCCGGCGTCCTCCGCCTTGCGGTTGACGATGCCGAAACGCGAATACTTGTCCAGGTGCACCAGGGTGGTGTTCTCGCGCACCGACCAATCGGCAACCAGGCCCTGACCTTTCCGGTCCTCGGTTACGTAGCCGATCCCGGCGGCAATCGCATCGATCGGGCGCCTGACGGACAACGGCTTGCCATCGAGTGACACGGTGCCGGACATCTGGCGATTGACCCCGAACAGCGTGTTGAGAATGCGGCTGCGGCCGGCGCCGATCAGGCCGGAGATGCCCAGCACCTCGCCGGCGCGGACCTCGAAGTTGATGCCGCTGATGTGGCCGTCATCGGCCAGGTCCTCTACCTTGAGTCGCACCGCGCCCAACGCCGCTGCACGCTTGGGAAAGCGCTCCTTGAGTTCCCGACCGACCATCAGCTGCACGATCTCGTTGAAATTGGTCTGCGCGACCTCGCGCTCGCCGATGAAGTGGCCATCGCGCAGCACCGAGACCTTGTCGCAGATGCTGAAGAGCTCCTCCATGCGGTGTGACACGTAGACGATGGCGACGCCGCGGGCTTTCAGCTCCCGCATGATGGTGAAGAGCGTCGCGATCTCGCGCTCGGTGAGCGAGGCGGTGGGCTCATCCATGATCAGCACCCGGGCGTTGAGCGAGAGCGCCTTGGCGATCTCCACCAGCTGCTGCAACCCGATCGACAGGGTATGCGCCTCGCGGTCCGGATCGACCTGAGCGGCACCGACCCTGCCGAGCAGGACTCGCGCCTCGGCGTGCATGCGGCCGCGCCGGATCACCCCGAGCACGTTGGGCTCGCGCCCCAGGAACAGGTTGTCCATCACCGAGAGCTGCGGAATCATGTTGAGCTCCTGGTGGATGATGGCAATGCCGTGCGCTTCGGCTTCGCGCGTCGAGTGGATGGCGATGGGCTCGCCGTCGATGAGGATGCTGCCGCTATCGGCCGTATGGGCGCCGGAGAGGATCTTCATGAGGGTGGACTTACCGGCACCGTTCTCGCCGACCAGCGCATGGATCTCGCCACCGGCGATGGTGAAATCGACGTTATCGAGCACCCGCACCGTGCCGAACGACTTGCTGATGCCCTTCATCGAAAGGTTCATCGCCGCGCCTGCGCGGCATCCCCGAAGATCACGCCCGAATACAGCACCACGTTCGCATAGGGCGTTGCCTCGCCGGTGCGGATGACGACGCGCGCCTGCCGTACCAGGTTCTTCAGGGCCTCGTGGGTCTCGAACTCAACCTGCACCGCTTCGGCCACCAGGGCCGCGGCGCGCGCGATGACGGCCGGGTTGTGCTCCTTGGCTTCCTGCGCGAACAGCGCCCGCTCGACTTTGAAATCGGCGAGCACCGTCTCCAGCACCCGCGCAAAGCTGGGCTCACCCAATGCGATCGACAGATCGATGCACTCGATGCCCGCCGGCACCGGCAGACCGCAATCCGCGATCACGAGGCTGTCGGTATGCCCCATGCGCGCCAGCACCCGGCTCACGTCCCGGTTGAGGTGGCCGGATTTCTTCATGGCGCGCGTCCGAGGAACGCGTGCAGTTCGGCGAGCGTGGGCATGCTGTCCTGCGCGCCGCGTCGGGTCACCGCGAGCGCGCCGGCCGCGCAACCATGGCGCACCGCCTCTTCGAGTCCCAGATCCCAGAACGCGCCCAACGCGCCGTTGAAGGTGTCGCCGGCCCCGGTGGTATCGACGGGCTTGGCCGCAAAGCCGCGCTGGTGGCGCAGCGCCCCGGTCGCATCGGTGAAGTAAGCGCCCTCTGCGCCCTTCGTCAGCACCACCCGCCCCGGCAGCCGCGCCAGCAGTTCCTGCCATTCCGACCCGGAATCCCCGAGAGCGGTCGCCAGTTCGTACTCGTTGGGCGTGAGCAGCGTGCAGCGCGCGAGCAGACTTTCCGGCAGTTGCACGGCTGGCGCCGGATTCAGCACGAATGGCTTGCGATAACGCGCAGCGAGTTCGGCGCCATGCTCGACCGTGGCCAACGGCACTTCGAGCTGCGCGAGTACCACGTCGGCCGCGGCAAACTCGCACTCCGCCGCATCGAGGTCCGCCGCGCTCAGGCGGGCATTGGCACCGGGTACCACGATGATGGCGTTCTCGGCATTGCAGAGGGTGATCGCGGCGATCCCGGTGGCAACATCCGCGGTCTCCTGGACCCAGCGCGTCCCGACGCCCTCTGCAACGAGCCGCGCCTTGAGTTCCGCACCGAAGGCGTCGGTGCCCACCCTGCCGAGCATGGTGACCTCGGCGCCGAGGCGCGCCGCCGCGACCGCCTGGTTCGCGCCCTTGCCGCCGGCATGGGTCGCAAAGCTCGTGCCGATGAGCGTTTCACCCAGCCGTGGAAACGTGGCAGTCTCCACCACCAGGTCCATGTTGAGGCTGCCGAACACCAGTACCCGGGTCATTGCGGCCGCCGCGCATAGATGCCGTACGCGAGGATGCCCAGGTAACACAGTCCCGGCACCAGGAGCGCGGTCCGCAGGCTGAACACATCGGCAACGTGTCCGGTCAGCGGCGGAATCAGCGCGCCACCGACGATCGCGACCGCGATGATCCCCGAGGCCGACGCGGCGCGGGGCCCGAGACCCTCCGATGCGAGCGAGAAAATGGTCGGAAACATGATGGAGTTGCACAGGCCGATCGAGAGCAGCGCCCAGCCGGACACCGCACCGGTCGTGTGCGTGGAGATGAAGAGCAGTGTCATGACCCCCGCCGCCGCGGCGGCGAGCACCTTGCCGGGCGAAAACAGCCGCAGCAGGTACGAACCGATGAAGCGCCCGATCATGGCGCCGCCCCAGTAGAACGGCACATGCTCCCCGGCCGCCTGTTGCCCCAATCCCAGCACCTGCGACTGCATCAGGTAGTTCACGATCAGCGAGCCGATCGCGACCTCCGCCCCGACGTAGAGGAAGATGCAGCCGGCACCGAAGATGAAGCGCGGCACGCGCGTCAGTCCCAGCGCCTCGCGCCAGCTGCTGCCGCTGCTGCGCTGTTCGTGCAGGTGATTGCGGTAGAACCACACCAGCGTTGCGAGCACGCCCAGGACCACTGCCAACCCCAGGTAGGTGCCACCGATGACGTGGGTCGCCTGCGCCCGGTAGGTCACCAGGGCGGCGCCGCTAAGAGTCTTGGGGTCAACTGTCGATAGCGTGCCCAGGATCAGGGCCGCGCCCACGAACGGAAAGATGGTGGTGCCGAGGGAGTTGAAGGCCTGCGCGAAGGTGAGGCGACTGTGCACGGTGGCCGGCGGTCCGAGCAGGGATATCAGCGGATTGGCGACCACCTGCACGACGGTGATGCCGGCCGCGACGATGAACAATGCGAACAGGAACATCCTGAAGAGCGCGGCCGAGGATGCGGGGATGAAGAGCAGGCAGCCGATCATCATCAGCAGCAGTCCCACGACTGCGCTGCGCATGTAGCCGATGCGTCGCACCA
>Ga0302311_10005270_pt1 | contig 13703 bp, 16 predicted proteins | sample III_Palsa_N1_3_FD_200449 | JGI IMG/M metagenome (GOLD analysis project Ga0302311, IMG submission 200449) | Peat permafrost microbial communities from Stordalen Mire near Abisko, Sweden - III_Palsa_N1_3 | ecosystem: Environmental > Terrestrial > Soil > Palsa > Peat permafrost | place: Sweden... | reverse complement strand
GGCCTCGATCAGCATCCGCCCGGCGAAGCGGCGGACCGCCTCCGGGTCGTCGCTGGCGTCCTGCACCGCCTCGGAGAGCAGCGACAGCGCGCCGACCGGGGTCTTCAGCTCGTGCGAGACGTTGGCCACGAAGTCGCGGCGGACCGCCTCGATCCGGCGGGCCTCGGTCAGGTCCTCGACCAGGACCAGCACCAGCCGGGAGCCGAGCGGGGCGACCCGCACCGACACGGCGAGCGCGTCGCCGCCGGGCTTGCCGCCGAGCCGCCTGGGGATGTCCAGGTCGGCCTGGCGTATCTCGCCGTCGCGCCGGGTCAGCCTGGCCATGACGAGCATCGCGTCGACCGCGATGGCACCGCCGCGGACCAGCCCGAGCGCATAGGCGGCCGAGCTGGCCTTGATCACCTGGTCACTGTCGTCCAGGACCACCGCACAGGAGCGCAGCACGGACAGTACGGTGTCCACACCCGGAGGCAGTCCCTGCTCCGGCTGCTGCTCGACACGCTTGGACTTGCTGCGTTCCTTCTCGCTCCACCGGAAGGAGAGCGCGGCGGTGAGGCCGACTCCGAGCCCGGCGATCGCGCTCGCAGCGGCTTCGGCCACGTTCAGATCCATGCGTTCAGCGTAAGCGCACGACGGTGACCTGCTGTAACCCCAGGAGCAGGGCATCAGCCCCCGGTCGCCGAGAATTCACCTCGGCGTCAGCGCTGGTTCACTCCCGCTGAGCGGCGGGGACGCACGGGCAGCGCAAGGTGGGACCAACAGGATCCAGCAGGAGGATTACGAAGATGCGTGACGCGTACCACGAGGAACTCGACTCGATCGGTGATGGCCTGGTCGAGATGGCCCGACTGGTCGGCTCGGCGATGGGCCGCGCCACCACGGCTCTGCTCGATGCCGACCTCCAGCTGGCCGAGAGCGTCATCGCGGCCGACGAGAAGGTCGACCAGCTGCACCATGAACTGGAGAACCGGGCGATAGCGCTGCTCGCCCGGCAGCAGCCGGTGGCGACCGACCTGCGCATCGTGGTCACCTCGCTGCGGATGAGCGCCGACCTGGAGCGCTCCGGCGACCTGGCCCGGCACGTCGCCAAGCTGGCCCGGCTGCGCTACCCGGCGTCGGCGGTCCCGGCGGACCTTCACCCGATCGTGCTGGAAATGGGCCAGCTGGCCCAGCGCCTGGTCGCCAAGGCCGGCCTGGTCATCTCGTCCAAGGACGTGGACGCGGCGCTGGAGCTGGAGCGGGACGACGACGCGATGGACGAGCTGCACCGCCAGCTGTTCTCGCACCTGCTGGACGACCGGTGGCAGCACGGCATCGAGACGGCCGTGGACGTGACGCTGTGCGGTCGTTACTACGAGCGCTTCGCGGACCACGCGGTGTCGGTGGCCAAGCGCGTGGTCTACCTGGTGACCGGTGAGCACGCGGACGACTTCGTGGCCGAGGGCGCCGACAAGTAGCCGGTCGGGGGGCGCGCGGGCAGGCGCACACCGCTCCGCCGTACGCCCGTTGACGGGGCGTCAGTAACGGGGCTTGACTGAGGTGTAGGCATGACCGCCTGAAGGAGGGTCCGCATGACTCAGACTCCGACCCAGTCCGCCCCGTCCATGTCCGACTCGTCCGAACCGGCGCCGGAGACGTTCCTGCGGATGCCGCTTCCGCTGGTCGCCGCGTGCGGCTGCGGTTCCGGCTGCGGCTGCGGCTGCCAGTCCGGCGGGACCTGCCAATGCGGCGGGGGCTGCTGCCACTAGGCACACGACACACGGCAGGGCCCGGACCCCAGTGGGGTCCGGGCCCTGCCGTGTCGTGTTCCGCGTGGGCTACTTCTTCTTGCCCTGGTTGGCGACCGCCTCGGCGGCGATCCGCGCGGCCTCCGGGTCGAGGTAGCGCCCGCCCGGGGTGATCGGGCGGTAGTCGGCGTCCAGCTCGTAGAGCAGCGGGATGCCGGTGGGGATGTTCAGCCCGGCGATGTCCTCGTCGGAGATCCCGTCCAGGTGCTTGACCAGGGCGCGCAGCGAGTTGCCGTGCGCGGTCACCAGCACGGTGCGGCCGTCCGCGAGGTCCGGGACGATCGCGTCGTACCAGTACGGCAGCATCCGCTCGACGACGTCCTTGAGGCACTCGGTCTGCGGCCGGACGTCGGCCGGGATGCGGGCGTAGCGGGGGTCGTCCGCCTGCGAGTACTCGGCGTCAGCGGCGAGTACCGGCGGCGGGGTGTCGTACGAGCGGCGCCAGAGCATGAACTGCTCCTCGCCGAACTCGGCCAGGGTCTGGGCCTTGTCCTTGCCCTGGAGCGCACCGTAGTGGCGCTCGTTCAGCCGCCAGGAGCGCCGGACCGGGATCCAGTGGCGGTCTGCCGTGTCGAGGGCGATCTGCGCGGTGCGGATGGCGCGGCGGAGCAGAGAGGTGTGCAGGACATCCGGGAGGAGGCCCTCGGCGGCGAGCAGCTCGCCCCCGCGCACGGCCTCCTTCTCGCCCTTGGCGTTGAGGTCGACATCGACCCAACCGGTGAAGAGGTTCTTCTCGTTCCACTGGCTCTCGCCGTGGCGGAGCAGGACAAGACGGTAGGGAGCATCAGCCATGGTCCGAAGCCTAGTGGAGGCGGAAACCCACTGGCGTCCCGGCTGCCATCCCCCGTAATGTCTGCACTCTTGATGTGACACTTACACGCGCTGCTCAGGAGTCCGCTATGCCCGAAACGCCACCGCCCCGGCCGAGCATCGCGCGACACCTGACGACCGCGGCCAGGGAATCGGTGGGCGGACTCCCGCCGACCTTCTGGTGGCTGTGGACCAGCACCCTGGTGAACCGGCTCGGCGGCTTCGTGGTCACCTTCCTGGCCCTCTACCTGACCGTGGACCGGGGCTTCTCCCCCGCGTTCGCCGGTCTGGTCGCCTCTCTCTACGGGCTCGGCGGCAGCCTGGCCTCGGTGGCCGGCGGAGTGCTCGCGGACCGGATAGGACGGCGGCCGACGCTGCTGGCGGCGCAGTCCGCCACCGCCGCCGCGACGCTGGTGCTCGGCCTGGTGCACCCGGCCTGGGCGATCGCGGTGACGGCGGGGGTGCTCGGCTTCACCGGCAACGCCTCCAGGCCGGCCGTCTCCGCGATCATGGCGGACCTGGTCCCGGCGGCGGACCGGGTGCGTGCCTTCTCGCTGAACTACTGGGCGATCAACATGGGCTTCGCCTTCTCCGGCGCTGCGGCCGGACTGATCGCGGCGCACGGCTATCTGCTGCTGTTCATCGGCGACGCGGCGACCACCCTGCTCTGCGCGGTGGTGGTCTTCGCCCGGGTGCCGGAGACCCGCCCCCAGACCGTCCCGGCCACCGCCACCCCCACTGCCGCCCCGGCCGGAGCGGGGAGCCCGCGGACCGGCCTGGTCACCGTGCTGCGCGACCGCGCCTTCATGGCACTGGTCGGGCTGACCTTCCTGCTCGCCTTCGTGGCCAACCAGGGCAACGTGGCGCTGCCGATCACGATGGGCCGCGCCGGGTACTCCCCCGCCGAATACGGCCTGGTGGTCAGCCTGAACGGGCTGCTGATCGTGCTGCTGCAGATCCCGGTCACCCGCTTCGCCGAGGGCCGCAACCGGACGCTGATGCTCTCCGTCGCCGCGCTGCTCACCGGCTGCGGCTTCGGCCTGACCGCCTTCGCCGGGGCGGCCTGGTTCTACGCGCTGACAGTGACGGTCTGGACGGCGGGCGAGATGCTCAGCGTGCCCGCGAACATGGCACTGGTCGCCGAGCTCTCCCCGGTCCACGCCCGGGGCCGCTACCAGGGCGTGTACTCGCTGGCCTGGTCCGGCGCCTCGTTCCTGGCCCCGATGACGGCCGGGTACCTGCTCACCGTCTCCGGCGGGGACGCGGTCTGGCTCACCTGCGCGCTGCTGGGCGTGGTCTCCGCGACGGGGTACGTCTGGCTGCTGCGCGAGCGGCCCGGGGCGCGGCTGCCGCAGCCCGGTGTCCGGGCGGAAAATGCAGGTGCTCCATCCGTTTCCAGCTCATAGGGTGCTCGGCATGGCAACAGTGACGACGACCGGCGGACCGCACGGCGACAACGGCAGCGACACCATCGAGATCAGGGCCGTGCAGCAGACCGAGCTCGCCGCCTGGGCCCGGGCGCTGAGCAGCGGGTTCATGGAGGCCAAGGGCGGTGGCTCGCTGGACTACGTGACGGCGCAGTTCGAGCCCGGCCGGGCCCTGGGCGCGGCGCACCGGGGCCGCTTCGTCGGCACCTACCGCAGCGTGGACCGCGAGATCACCCTGCCCGGCGGCAAGGCCCTGCTCGCCAACGCCGTCACCAACGTCACCGTCTCGGCCACCCACCGGCGGCGTGGCCTGCTCACCGCCATGATGACCCGGGACCTGGCCGCCGCCGCCGGGCGCGGCCAGGCCATCGCGGTACTGATCGCCGCCGAGTACCGGATCTACGGCCGCTACGGCTTCGGTCCGGCGACCGGGCGGCGCAGCTACTCCATCGACGCACTGCGGGCCGGGAACGTCCGGGTCCCCGCCGAGGCCGAGGGCGGCAGCATCGAACTGCTCACCATGGAGGAGTGGGGCAAGCTCGGCCCCGAGGTGTTCGAGCTGTTCCGGCGCAACCAGCCGGGCGCGATCGACCGCCGCACGACCGACTGGGGGACGCGCACCGGTGAGCTCCAGTACAGCGGCAAGGAGTGGAAGGAGCCGCTGGTCGCGCTCTACCGCGACCCGGCCGGCCGACCCGCCGGATACCTCACCTACACCGTCAAGGACCCCTGGACCAACCTGATCACCCAGGCCACCGTCCGGGTCGGCGAGCACATCGCCGCGGACCGCGCCGCCTCGGCCGCACTGTGGCGCTACGCGCTCAGCATCGACTGGATCGACCGGCTGGAGATCCCCTCCATCCCCGCCGACGACCCGCTGCCGCTGCTGCTCGACGACCCGCGCGCCTGCGTGGACGGCGGAAACAGCGCCGCCGACTTCATGTGGCTGCGGGTGCTGGACGCCCCGGCCGCCTTCTCCGCGCGCAGCTACGCCGCGCCCGGCCGGGTGGTGCTCCAGGTGAGCGACAAGCTGGGACACGTCGACGGGCGCTTCGCGATCGAGGCCTCGGCGGACGGCACCGGCCGCTGCACCGCCGTCGGCGACGACCACCCGGCCGATGTCTCCATGGACGCGAGCGTCCTGGGCACCCTCTGCCTGAGCAGCGAGCCCGCCGCCCGCCTGCACGCGGCCGGCCTGCTCACCGAGGAAACCCCGGGCGGCGTCTCCCGCCTCGGCACCCTCTTCGCCACCGACTTCCGCCCCTGGTGCCAGCAGAGCTTCTGACCCCGCGGGGGTGCGCGCCCACTCCAGGCGAGCACCCCCCGCCACCGGTCCTCCGGCTGCCGGTCGTCAGATCAGGCCCTGGTCGGCGCGGAGGGTTCAGCTGCTTTGTTTGCGCTTCCCGGGTGGGGTTGGCGGGGGTGTCCGGGCTGCGGTTGTGCGGCCGATGGTGGGGAGGATGAAGTCCTGGACCATGCTCACCGCGTCGCGGACCAGGGGGCGGAAGACGCGGTAGCGGGAGAGGGCGACGATGCGGGCGACGAAGGGGGCGCAGCGCTTGACGAAGGCGCGGGTGCGCCTGGTGTCCTCGGTGCGGTCGAAGACCCAGTAGAGGACGACCACCATCAGGTGCAGCCAGAGCAGGTCGGGCAGCAGGTCGTCCAGCTCCGGGTCGATCTTCGGTCCGAGGTCGGAGCCGTCCAGCACCTCGCGGAAGACCTGGACCTCGGTCGCCCATCGGGACACTTGCCCCCGGGTCCCGGTCCGCGCCGAGTGCGTTCTTCCTATACTGGCCATATGAACCTGAGGCTGGAGCGCGCCGCGCTCGTCGCACTGCTGCGGCGAGGCGACCGGTCCTGGCCTGAGCTCACCGATCAGGTCGAACTGCTCGGCAGCGCCCGCGCCGTCCTGGAGGGGCAGATCGACGCTTCCGGTCAGGGCGCACTTTTCGACACTACCCCTGATGTGGACCTCGAAAGCGTCGCCACGGAGATCGATGGCTGGGCGCAGCAGGGCATGCGGCTGGTGACCATCCTCGACGAGGACTACCCGCTGTACCTGCGGCTTGTCCACCAGCGGCCCCCCTTTCTGTTCCTGCGTGGCAAAGCGGTGCAGGAGGACCTGAGGGTTGCCGTCGTCGGAACCCGCCGGCCCAGTCCGGAGGGCGTCAGCCATGCGCGGGCCATCGCCGGCGGGCTGGCAGCACGCGGGGTCACTGTGGTCAGCGGCCTGGCCTCCGGGATCGATACTGCCGCGCACCGTGCCACCTTGGCCGCGGGGGGACGGACCGTCGCAGTGATCGGTACCGGCCTGCTCCGCTCCTACCCTGCCGAGAACGCGGGGCTCCAGTCGGAGATCGCCGAGCGGGGGCTGCTCGTGTCGCAGTTCTGGCCGGACGCGGCACCGTCCAAGGCGACGTTCCCGATGCGCAATGCCGTCATGAGCGGTTACAGTCTCGCCACTGTCGTCGTCGAGGCCGCGTACCGCAGCGGTGCCCGGATGCAGGCCCGTCTCGCGCTGGAGCACGGGCGCCGGGTGTTCCTGCTGAAGTCCCTCATGACGCACGAGTGGGCCCGGGAGTACGCGAGCCGCCCGAACACCACGGTGGTGGAGGGCCCCGAGGACGTCTTCCGCGAACTCGACTCCCTCGTGCCCACCGCCGGCGAACTCACCTGGGCCTGAAGGGGCAGGCGCGTGGCCTCTGTCGTCGGGCTCTCCGCCCGCTATGCGAACTTCCTGGTGCACCCGCTGCCGGTCGGCGCCGGTGTCTGCTGGGTCTGCCGCGGGCCGGTACCGCCGCACTACACCGTCTGCTACCAGTGCCACACCGCCGAGGCCGCACTCGGCAACCGCACCGCGGACGCCGTCGTGCCGATCAGCCTCGCCTTGAAGCGCGAGCAGTTCGCCAACGAGCTATGGCGCTACAAGAACACCACCGGAGCACAGCAGGACTACTTCCGTATGGGTCTCGCAGCCGTGCTGTGGCGCTTCCTGGAAGCCCACGAAGCCTGCGTCGCCGCTTCATGCGGCGTGTCCGATTTCCCCATTGTCACCACCGTGCCCAGCACCAGCGGCCGGGCCGATCATCCGTTGCGCACCATGGTCGCTGAGACAGTCGGCGAGACCCGAGGCCGCTTCCGCGACCTCCTGTCCGCTTCCCCAATAGCCGGCCTGCTGGGGCGGGCCGCATCCGCACAGCGATTCACCTCGTCGCCGCTGTCGCGTGAACCGGTCCTGCTGGTCGACGACACCTGGACAACGGGCGGCCACATGCAGTCCGCTGTCGCGGCACTAAAGGCGTCGGGAGCGGGCCAGGTCGCCGCAGTGGTCCTCGGAAGACACCTCAACACCTCCTACGGCGACACAGCAACCCTGGTCGATCGCGCACGGCTGCGCAGCTTCTCCTGGGAGACCTGCTGCGTGCACCGAGCCTGACCCTCATGCCGGAAGGGCGTGAACGCACCGTAACCCCGCAACTGCCCGCACAGCAGACGAGAAGCGGTCGCGGGAACAGCGGCAGCGGGCCGGCCGGAGCGGGCCGCGGCGTCACATGGCCGTTCGACGACCAGAGGACAGGGAGTGGGGCGGACGTCACGACTGCTCCTCGTCGCGGAACTGGAAGTGTGCGGTGGCGACCATGGCCAGCGTCAGGGCGACGCCGACGCCCCCACCGCGTAACAGCAGGCGTTCGCGGCCGGTTCGGACGATGGGTCGATGACGGGGAAGTGCATGGCCCACGGCGAGGAGCAGCGACGGCGGGATCAGGGACGCCCCCATGGAGCCCACGGCCGGGTCGAGTGCCCAGCGGACCGGTCCCGAGAGAATCCTGACCGGCGTAGCCCGGCTCCCCGTCCGAGTCACTGACGGTCCGCCACTTACCGGTCCGCCGACTGCAACGGCTCGCCGACGCGCGCCCAGCGCCAGCTGCGGGGTCCGGCACCGGCGCAGCGGTAGTCGGCGCGCAGCCGGAAGCCGCCGTCGGAGACCGGAACGGCGCGGATTGCGGGGTCAACTCCGCTGCGGGCACCAGCAGGGTGAACGACCCGGTGAAGAACATTGCATAGCAGGTGAACACCAGCGTCACGGCTGCACCGACGACGACTGCGACATTGCCCAAGAGGATCCGGAGCATAACGTCGGGCCGTGCCCGGCGGGCGTTCTGCAGTGGTCTGCAGTTCCATGGTCCCCCTGTGCCGGTGGTGGCCACGGCGCAGTGGGGACGGCGGTGTGTCAGTCGGCCTTGCGTCGTTGGCGCTTGCTGGTGGTGCCGGGCTTCGCCAGCGTGGTGCTGCTGCCGATCGTCGGCAGCACAAACTCCTGGATCATGTCGACCGCGTCGCGCACCAGCGGACGGAAGACCCGGTAACGCGACAGCGCGACGATCTTCGCCACGAAGGGCGCGCAGCGCTTCACGAACGCCCGCGTGCGCTCGGTGTCCTCGGTGCGGTCGAAGACCCAGTAAAGGACGATCACCATCAGATGCAGCCAGAGCAGGTCCGGCAGCAGTTCCTCCAGCTCCGGGTCCAGCTTCGGGCCGAGGTCCGAACCGTCGATCACCTCGCGGAAGATCTGTACCGCCGTCTCGCGGGCCGGGTGGGACTCGTTGGAGAACGGGCTCAGCGCACTGTTCGGGTCCGCCGCTGTACGGAAGAACTGCGCGGCGAACTCGTGATAGTCCGCCGCACAGTCCACCCAGGAGTCCAGCGCGACCTGCAACCGCTCCGCGAAGTCCGTCTTCCCGGCCATACGGGCCCGGGCGTCGGCCGCGTGCTCATGCGTCATCCGGTCATAGAATCCCTGAATGAGGAATTCCTTGCCTTCGTAGTAATGATAGGCATTTCCGACAGATACACCCGCTTCAGCCGCAATGGCCCGCATGGTCGTCTTGTCGTAACCACGCTCCTGGAACAGCCGCATCGCGGTCTCCAGGATCAGCGCCCGGGTCTGCTCACCCTTGGCCGTCTTAGGCTTGGCCGACCCGGCACCGCCGTCCACTACGTCCGAGGCCGCAGACCCGGCATGGCTCTCGTTCTCAGAAGTCACGTCGCCCACGCTCCCCGACCCTACCGGCGCCGAACGAGGCGAAATCGTTACCAGAGATCGAACGCGACTCCTTCGACTCGAAGTAGTAGTAGGCGTTGCCGACGGAGACCCCGGCCTCGGCGGCGATGGCCCGCATGGTGGTCTTGTCGTAGCCGCGCTCCTGGAACAGCCGCATCGCGGTCTCCAGGATCAGCGCCCGGGTCTGCTCGCTCTTCCCGGTCTTCGGGCGGGCCCGCCCGCCGAGCGGCTCCGGGGCGGCCGTCGCCGGGGCCCCTTCCGGCTGGGCCCCTTCCGGCTGCTGCGGCGGGGGCTGACGCCGCGCCGACCGGGACGCGGGCTTCCTGGGTGCAGGGGTGGGCTCGGGGGTCTCGGTCGGCGCGGCGTCATTCACATCCATGAGGCTAGCCGGGCGGCGCGGCGCAGTGCTCATCACAGGCCTGGTCCGCCACCGGGCGGGGCTGCCAGGCCTTGCCGTTCCAGACCCAGGGCCCGGCGGGGCCCGAGGGTTCGGCGGAGCGGGGCCGCTTACCGGCTGTCCCCTGTGCAGCCGGTCGGGTGCCTCGCGCCTTGCTCGCCTCGCGCCACTTCGCGGCGGTCAGCACCGCTCCCCTGGCCAGCCGTGCCCCGGCCGGTGTGCTGAAGCGGTGGGCCGTCGCCCGGCGGCCCTTCAGCGCCCAGAGGCAGACCACCCAGGCGTCCGAACCCTCGTAGACCTCACCGACGTCGCTGATGACGGTGATCTCACGAAGCGTTCGGGCGTGGTCGAGCCCCGGGAAGCGGGCCGCCGCCCCGGCGGAGCCGGCCGGGACGAACTCCAGCGGAACGAGCTGCCACTGACGTTCCAGCCAGCCCCGGACATGCCGGCACAGGGGGCACTGGGCGTCGTAGAGCACGGTCAGCGAGCGGACCGGGGGCTCGGTGTCCGGGACGGAGGGTTCGGCCGCCGCGTCCGGGACGGACGGTTCGGGCATGGCGTCCGCCTCAGCCCTGGGGCGCGGGGGTCGGCCCCAGCGGGGTGCGCGGGCGGGCGGGCAGCGGCGGGCGCTGCGACCGCTCCATCAGGCCGCGCCGCCGGATCCGGTTGAGCACGTAGACGTTGCCCAGGTGCAGCACCCCGAGCACCAGCAGCACCGTGCCGATCTTGACGGACAGCGCGGTGAAGACCGTCCGTACGTCGGTGACGTCGGTGTTCCCACCGCGCAGCCAGAGCGCCACGAAACCCAGGTTGACCAGGTAGAAGCCGACCACCAGCAGGTGGTTGACGGCGTCGGCCAGGTTCTCGCTGCCCTGGAGGACGTCGGACAGGAAGACATGCCCGCTGCGGCTCAGCGTGCGGGCCACCCAGACGGTGAGCCCGATGCTCAGCGCCAGGTAGACGACATAGGTGACGACCGTGAGGTCCATCGTTCCGCCCCCTTGGAGAATTTTTGAACGCGTTCGATTCTCGCGTCGAGCAGGACACTAGACCCGTTTTTGAACATGTTCAAGTTTCTCTCGCCGCACCGCGGCCACGGCTCAGCCCTGCCGCTGCTCCCCCTGCGTCCGGCGGGCGTACGAGCGGGCCGCGCGGACCCGGTCGCCGCAGCGGACCGAGCACCAGTGCCGGGAGGCATGCGTGCGCAGCAGGTAGCGGGAGCAGTCACCGGCGCCGCAGCCGGCCAGCTTGGCGGCATCCTCCCCGGTGAGCAGGTCGGCCGCGTCGGCGGCGATCCTGGCCATCGCATGCTCGGCGATCCGGTCCGCCGGGTGCGCCTGGACCCGGTGCACCCCCCGGGTCTCGTCCCAGCCGAGCAGGTCGACCGCGGGGGCCAGCACCAGCGCCTCGTTGACCGCATCCAGGGCCGGGAGCGGGGCCGGTCCGCCGTCGATGCCGGCGGCGATCAGCTGCCGCAGCTGGTCGCGCAGGGTGCGCAGGCGTCCGGCGCACAGCTCCATCAGCACCGCGTCCGGGGGCGCGAGCCTGCGCTCGACCAGCCAGGCGGTGGCCGACTCCGGGCTGCCGAGCAGGTCGAGGCGGACCCCGCCGGGCATCGTCAGCGCGGTGTTGGCGAAGTCCAGCGCCGGATACCGGTCCGCCCCTGGGGCGGGCGGGGGCGCGGAGGCGGGCCCCGTCGACGGCTGCTGCCGATCCATGGCTCTCATGCTTCTCATGCTAACGCTTGAACTTTTCCGTGAGAACTGGCTAGTCTTCCATCACGGCAAAACAGCGACTTCTCCGTGAGGTGTCCCGTGACCAGTACCACGCACGAGCAGACCGAGATCCGTGTCTTCGGCGGCCCCAGCGCCCTCATCGACTTCGGCGGCCTGCGCTTCCTCACCGACCCGGCCTTCGACGCGCCGGGTGAGTACGGCCGGGGCGGGGGCCGGACGCTCGTCAAGACCGCGCCCGCCTCGATCGACCCCGCCGAACTGGGCCCGCTGGACGTGGTCCTGCTCTCGCACGACGAGCACCCGGACAATCTGGACAATTCCGGCCGGGCCCTGCTGGCCGATGTCCCGCTGGTGCTCACCACCCGCGGCGGCGCCGGACGGCTCGGCGGCACCTCCCGCGGCCTGGCGCCGTGGGAGTCGGTGCAGCTCGCCCGGCCCGACGGCGGCAGCGCGACCGTCACCGCCGTGCCCGCCCAGCACGGACCGGAGGGCTGCGAGCCGGTCACCGGCGAGGTCATCGGCTTCGTACTGACCGCCGCCGACCTGCCCACCGTCTATGTCAGCGGCGACAACGCCTCGCTGGCCCTGGTCGAGGAGATCGCCGGACGCTTCGGCCCGGTGGACACCGCCGTGCTCTTCGCCGGGGCCGCGCGGATCACCGAGCTGTTCGACGGCGGCCTGCTCACCCTGGACAGCGCCCAGGCCGCCGGGGCCGCACGGATCCTGGGCGCCCGCCGGGTCGTCCCGGTCCACTTCGACAGCTGGGGACACTTCACCGAGGGCCGTGAGTCGCTGATCGCCGCCTTCACCGCCGCGGGCCTGCGCGACCGCCTGCGACTGGGCTGACACCCCGTCGGCTGCCCCGGCGCGGTGGCGGCAAAAGCCCGCGCCGGGGGCGGACGGCGGCTGCTAGCGTCCGGTCATGACAATCGTGCCGTACACCGGCGGCGAGAAGGAAAGCCTGCGGGCCGCCCTCGACCGGCACCGCGAGGCGGTGGTCTGGAAGACCGACGGGCTGGACGACGAGCGGCTGCGGCGGCCGATGACCCCGTCCGGGACCAACCTGCTCGGCCTGGTGAAGCATCTGGCCGCCGTCGAGTACGGCTGGTTCTGCGAGACCTTCGGACGGGAGACCGAGCCGCTTCCGTTCGACCCCGACGACGAGAACGCCGACCTGCGGGTCGGGCCGCAGGAGAGCACCGCGGACATCCTGGCGTTCTACGCCCGTGCCCGGGCCGCCGCCGACCGGGTGATCGACGAGCTCGCGCTGGACGACCCCGGTACCAGCTGGTCCGGCGAAACCGTGACGCTGCGCTGGGTGCTGATCCACCTGGTCGAGGAGACCGCCCGGCACGCCGGGCACATGGACATCGTCCGGGAGCTGATCGACGGCTTCACCGGCGACCACGACCGGCCGCAGCCCGGCCCGGACGACGGCACCGGCACCGGCACCGGCACCGGTACCGACACCGGCGACCGCTAGCCGAGCGCGGCGACCACCTCGGCGGTGGTCGCCGGCCGGACGCCGATCGCGGCCAGGTCCGCGATCCGCTCGTCGCTGGTCCGCGACACCGCGTCGGTGACCAGCACCGTCCGCAGGTCCCGCATGCTGGCCTCGAACAGCGTCGCCCGGGGGCAGTTCGGCAGGTTGCACCCGGCGACCACCACCGTGTCCACACCCCGGTCGCGCAGCAACTGCTCCAGGCCGGTGCGGTGGAACGCGCCCCAGCGCGGCTTGAACAGCACCGCCTCGGTCCGCGAACCGTCCAGGTACTGCGGCTTCCCGGCGAGCAGCAGCTCCGGATCGAGCTCCGCCATCCGCTCGCCGAGGACGGCCGGGGCCAGTTGGCTGCCCGGGGTGCCCGGCACGGCCAGGCTCAGCCCGGCCTCGACGGCGGCCCGGCGCGGCAGGTCGACGTCGCCGCTGCCCGGTTCGGACAGCCGGACGATGTGCACCACCGGCCGCCCGGTCGCCCGGTACGCCGCGACCAGCTCGGCCAGTCGCGGCAGCACGGCTGTGGTGCCGGGAATCGTGAGCGCCCCGCCGTCCAGGAAGTCCTGCTGGACGTCGATCAGGAGCAGCGCGGAGTTCGCCCACACGGGTCCGGTGTAGTCCACCCCCCGAGCCCAGGGCGTGTCGTCCGGCCGACCGGCCCCGGCGACCTCCCGCCGCAGGCAGACCCGGGTCCAGCGGTCCAGCCCGTGCGCGGCCTCCAGCCTGCGGATCTCCCGCAGCCCCGGGCCGAGCTCGTGCTCCTCCAGCAGGCGGAAGCCCAGGCGCCGGTAGTACGGCGCGTTCCAGGGCACGTCGGCGAAGGTGGTCAGGGTCAGCGCCGTCAGCCCCTGCGCCGCCGCGAGCCCGGCCGCGTGGTCGAGCAGCGCCCGGCCGGTCCCCCGGCGGGCGCCGTCCGGGTGCACCGACACCTGCTCCACATGCAGCGCGCCGTCCACCGGCTCGGCGACCAGGTACGCCATCGGCAGCCC
>Ga0302311_10005269_pt1 | contig 13708 bp, 16 predicted proteins | sample III_Palsa_N1_3_FD_200449 | JGI IMG/M metagenome (GOLD analysis project Ga0302311, IMG submission 200449) | Peat permafrost microbial communities from Stordalen Mire near Abisko, Sweden - III_Palsa_N1_3 | ecosystem: Environmental > Terrestrial > Soil > Palsa > Peat permafrost | place: Sweden... | reverse complement strand
CCGGTCCTGGCGCGGCCGTAGGCGATCAGGCGGTCCAGCGGCGGGGCGCCAGGGCCAAGCGGCGGGGGTCCGGCGAGAACCTGTTCCTGGAAGTCCCGCTCGTCGTCGTCTAGCAGCGCGGCGAAGATCCCCGCTCGGGTGCCGAACCGGCGGAACACCGTTCCCTTGCCCAGGCCTGCGCGTTCGGCCAGCCCGTCCATGGTCAGCTGGTCGGCCCCTTGCCCGGCCACTATCTCGCGCGCCGTGGCCAGGAGAAGCCGCCGGTTGCGGACGGCGTCGGCGCGCTCGGCGTGCGGCGGTCCCCAGGTCACGGGCTGGCTCATGAGTCCCACCCTATGGCCGGAATATAAACGGGGTAAAGTCCGCTTACGTTTTCAGTGTCGCACTGTCGCCAAGGAAGGACCAGCCGATGAGCACGATCGCTAGCCCTGACCGATTCACGACGCTGCCCGACGAGCAGGCGCTCGCGTCAGCCGTCACCGCCCTGGAAGAGCACGGGTTCAGCGTGGAAGTCGTCGATGACCTCGACGCTGCACGTCAAACCGTCCTCGCCCGCATTCCGCACGGGTCGTCGGTGATGACCAACACCTCGGTGACCCTGCAGGAAACCGGCATCGCAGACGCGATCAACGACGGCGGTCCGTACGACTCGGCGCGCAACCGGATGTTCGCGCTCGACTTCGCGACCCAGGCGCAAGAGATGAAGGCAATCGGCGGCCAGCCGGACTACGCTCTCGGCAGCGTCCACGCGGTCACCCGCGACGGAACGCTCGTCATCGCCTCCGCCTCCGGCAGCCAGCTCGCCTCCTACGCCTGGGGCGCCGCCAACGTCATCTTCGTCGTCGGCGCGCAGAAGCTCGTCCCCACCCTTGAGGCCGCGGACGAGCGGATCTACCAGCACAGCCTGGTCCTGGAAGACGCACGCGCGATCGCTGCCTACGGGCAGCACAGCTCGGTGGGGAAGATCCTGGAGATCCACCACGAACTGCCCGGCCGTATCCACATCGTTCTCATCCGCCAGGTGGTCGGGTTCTGATGCGGGAACTAAGCAGGCTGGCGGTGCTCGGCGCGGGCCATGTCGGGCCGGTCATCGCCCGGCTGGCCGTCAAGGCCGGATACCGGGTGGACATCGCCACGTCGGGCGACCCGGAAGATATCGCGCTGATCGCCGAGCTGGTCATTCCCGGCGCGCAGCCGCGGTGGGCCAGCGACGCGGTGGCGGATGCGGACATCGTGGTGCTCGCGATACCGCTGCACCGCTTCCTTGACGTCGATCCCGCGCTGCTCGACGGCAAGCTCGTGGTCGACGCGATGAACTACTGGCCGGCCAGCGATGGCGTGCTGAGCGCCTTCGAGGACGGCGGGAGCAGTGACGTCGTGGCCCGGCGGCTGGCCGGCACGGCCTTGGTCAAGGCGCTCAATCACATCGGCTATCACGAGCTCGAGGACCGGGCGCGGCCGGCGGGCGCCGCAGACCGGAGGGCGGCGGGCGTCGCGGGCGACGACCCCGCGGCGGTCGCCATGATCGCGGGCCTGGTCGACCGGATCGGCTACGACCCGGTTCGTCTGGAAAGCCTGCGCGCGGGCCGGGTGCTGCAGCCGGGCGGGCCGGTGTTCGGGGTCGTGCTGACGCTACCTGAGTTCGAGCGGGCCGTGCGTCAGGACGCCGGGAGCCTGGCATGACATACACCTTCGGGCTGGACACCTTCGGCGACCGCAACAGCGACGCCGACGGCAAGCCGCTGTCGCACGCCCAGACGATCCGCAACGTGGTCGAAGAGGGCGTCTTCGCCGAACAGGCCGGCGTGGACTTCTTCGGTATCGGCGAGCATCACACCGAGTACTTCCCGATGCCGGCCGGCGACGTGGTGCTCGCCGCGATCGCGGCCCGCACCGGACGAATCCGCCTGGGCTCCGCCGTCACCGTGCTGAGCTCCGACGATCCGGTCCGGGTGTTCCAGCGGTACTCCACACTGAACGCGATCTCCGGCGGCCGGGCCGAAGTCATCCTCGGCCGCGGATCGAGCATCGAATCGTTCCCGTTGTTCGGCTACGACCTCGCCGACTACGAGGAACTGTTCGAGGACACCGAGTCCGGGCCGTTCCCGGCGTGGATCGGCGTCGGGGGCAACCCGCAGTCGGTGATCCGCGCCGCCCGCCTCGGGTTCTCGCTCATGTTGGCCATCATCGGCGGCCCGCCAGCCCGGTTCGCCGCGTACTCAGAGCTGTTCCAACGAGCCCTGGAGAAGTTCGGCCGCCCGCCGCTTCCGGTGGGCGTGCACTCGCCGGGCCACGTCGCGGCCACCGACGAGCAGGCGAAAGCGGAGTTCTGGCCGCGCTGGCGGGAGATCATCACCCTGATCGCGCCGGAGCGCGGCTTCGCGCTCCCCACTGAGGAGTCCTTCGACACCGAAACCGGGCCGCACGGAGCACTGTATGTCGGATCACCCGAAACCGTCGCGCGGAAGATCGCCTCGAACCTCCGCGTCCTGGAGGCCACCCGGTTCGACCTGAAGTACGGCATGCCGGGCCTGACCCACGACCAGCTCATGACCAACATCGAGCTGTACGGCGGCCAGGTCATCCCGCGCGCCCGCGAGCTGCTCAGCTAAACCCGGAAACGGCCAGCCCAGAAACGGCCACTCTGCGCCCCGCCATCAGCATGCACACCGCTGCCAGAAGCCCGCGCAGAGCCGGCAGGGTCAAGCCGTTGAGGGCACGGCCGACCCTCAATCGCGCCACCTAGGCAGGCGGCGGCGGTGCGGGCGGTCTGGTAAATGCCGTCCCGGGTTTCCGGGGCACCGTTCTGCATACCGCGCAGGCTGGACGCCAGGCCGCTGAAACCCGCCCGGTCCAGCAGCTCCGCCGGGATCGGGGACGCAGCATCACCGAGCCAGCGGTCGACTTCGCGCAGCGTACGGCCGGAGGTCGCGGCAGCGAGGAACAGCGCGCACAGCAGGTCCTTAGCGACCGGCCCCCAGATGTCGCGCTTGTGCTCATCGTCCACCGTCAAGACAAAGTGGGCGGCCAGTCGCTGTCACTTTCCCCTTTGGTTACTAAATGTAGGGAAATCGGGCAGTGCGGATGGCCTCTTCAGAGCCGCTCGCGCCCGTGGCTGACTGGCGGCGTGGTCCCGCAAACGGACCGTCGCGGACCGCCGGAACCGCTGACGGACCACTTGATTCGCCGGACCGGGACTGGTGCACGACGGCCGTTAAGATGGCAGCTAAGGTTTGCTTCACGATTGACGGATGAACTCAGGTTGGTCATCTCGCTGCGAGCCCTAACAGGATCTGGTGGTTGCCGTGACCGAGGAGTCGCCTTCGCAGGGAGGGCTGCTGGCGGACCGGCTCGACTACCTGTTCCGGACCGTCCACCCGAAGGACCGCGGACCGTATACGCCCGCCGAGGTCGCCCAAGCCATCAACGTGACCGCCGGCGAGCGCGTCATCTCTTCCACGTATGTATGGCAGCTGCGCACGGGAAGACGCGATAACCCCACCCAGAAGCACCTGTCCGCGCTGGGCGCCTTCTTCGGTGTCTCCCCCATGTACTTCTTCCAGCAAGCCGAAGCCGATCGCGATGCCGTCCCGCCGGAACTGATCGCAGCGCTGAGGAACGACGAGGTCCGTGACATGGCGTTGCGGACCGTTGGTTTGTCGGGCCGGGCGCTACGGGCCATCAAGGACATGATCGAAAACGCCAGGGCTGTCGAAGGCCTAGCCGCGGAGGATCCTCGAAGCTAACGCGCCGTGTCCCTTCGTCAGCTCATGGCGAAGCGTGACGCACGCCGGGGCCCAGCAGGCGGGCCGTTGACAGGCGTCATCAACTTCAGTTTAAATAGTAAGCGGATATTTTCACTCTCGCTGATCTCCTGGGCGCCGCTCCCCTGCCCCTAAGCACGGGAGCTTTTCCATGCCTGACGACACGACTATCGCCGACGCCGCTCGGCTACTCTCGCCACAGCTATTGCAGGACGCCAGGTCGGACACGGCGCGCGGATGGGCTGCCCGGGCGCTGTGCGTCGGTTTCGATCCTGAGGCGTTCTTCCCCGCGGGCGACGAGGCTGCCGCAGAAGCCCGGGGCGTCTGCGCGGCATGCCCAGTACGCGGCCAGTGCCTGGCCTATGCGGTCACCGCTGATGAGCCGTTCGGCATCTGGGGCGGCCTTGATCCCCGGCAGCGGCGCACCGTGCGCAGGCGGCTGGAGCGGCGTGGATCGTCCGCATCATCAGGAACCGGGACCGCTGCGTGACCCCGGAACAGCGGCGGTTGCGCGCCAGGATCGCTGCGAATGCCCGCTGGTCACGCCCGATGGCCCGCGCCGACCAGGCCGACGCCGCACGTACCGCGATGACGACACGGCTTGAGCGCGAGGTAGATCCCTCTGGGCAGCTGCAGCCGGATCAGCGGGCCGCGTTGGCCCGCGCCGCCGCTCGGCGCCTCTCAGCACAACTCAATGCCGCCAAGGCGCGTAAACGCACATCCGGCTAGCATTGACCAGCCACTCAATCAATGACGTCGGTATCCGACTGGACCTGGTCTCGTACTTCAACAGGCGGATCAATCGGACCATGCATCCTTGGTCTCGCCATGTGGTTCTTCAAAATTGCAAACCACTGTCCAGTGATCACGGCGAAACTGCGCTTGAGACTGGCCTATCGCCCCAGGTAGCACTAACTTTGCCGGTCAATCTCAGCCCGGCTAGGACGCTTGCCTTTGAGCCGCTAGGTCACTTGCCAATAAGCATCCCGGAAATGGCGAATTAGCGTGAATGCTGGGCTTTCTTACGATAGGATCCCGAATGGGACGTTTCGCTTGTAAGGCGAGTGCTCTACCGCTGAGCTATGCGCCCGGAGCCGCCGCACATGGTCGTGCACGCGGAACCGCAGACAGCATACGGTCTGGCGGGCGTCCCCGTCGCGCCGGAGGCACCTGCCGGCGCGGTCGTCTGGGAAGCATCCCGGTGCTAGGCCGCTAGCTTCCCAGTCATGAGGTGTCCTAGCGAGCCTTGTGGAGGACCGGCCATGACCGTCAAGACAGCCCCCGCCCGCCGCCCGGCCAATCGCCCGGTGAAGAGCCCGCTCGCCGCACACAGCCACGGGACCACCGTCATGGCGCGGACGCCGATCGACACACCCGGGACTCCGAAGTCGCCACGCGATGGCTCAATCGCTGATTTCTGCGACTACCTGCGGACGACGAACAACCGCAACGGTCGCCCGTATGAGGAGGCCACGGTCGAGAACTACGTCTACGCGGCCCGGGCGCTGGACCGGTGGATGGCCGCGGAAGGCATCGACGGGGACTTCACTGTCGCCGATACCGCCTTGCTCAACCGCTTCCTGCGGGACTACTTCCGCCAGCACGGCCAAGGCGGCACGCACTCCCAGCAGCGCAATATGCGGCACCTGTTCAGCTACCTCAGCCGGGAGCTGGGCCATCCTCATCCCTACACCGACGCCCTGCACCGCTACAGCGAGCAGAAGCAGCGCCGCCCGGCGACCCTGTCCGCCGACTTCATCCAGGACCTGCTCGAGGTCACCGGCAACGGGCGGGCCCGCGACTTCGAGGGCGCACGCGACCACGCCATGATCCGGATCCTTACCGAGGGCATCCGCCGCGGTGAACTGCTCGGCCTGACCATGTCGGCGCTGCCGGACGATCTGATCAGGAACCCGGTCATCCGAGTCGTGCCGCTGAAAGGCGCCCGGGCTTCCGGTCAGGGGCGGCTGGTACTGCTCACGCCCTCCAGCGCCCGGGCTTTCGCTGTCTATCAGCGGGTACGCCGCAGCCGCCGGTTCGCCGATTCTGACTGGGTGTGGCTGGGCACCCGCAACCGCGGCCAGTTCAGCACAACAGGTATCCGCAAGATGCTCATCCGCCGCGCCGCCGAAGCGGGCTACGGGCAGGTGACCCCGCACCAGTTCCGGCACACGTTCAGCCACGACTGGCAAATGGGCAGAATTGCATCTGGTGCATCATTCGGCAGACCCGGTGAACACGCGCTGCCTGCGCCGCAGCGTGCGGCCCTGCAGTGCGCTCCGCGTGCCGGGGCGTCGGACGGCTGCGGTGACCAGGGACTTCACGGGCCGCCTGGATCTGATGCAACGATGATGCAGCTGATGACGTTGCGGTAGCTGCATCATCGTTGCACCTACGGGTATCGCGATGCATCCGGGAGCAGCCGGTTGCAGCGGGTGCATCACCGGCCGCGACGGTGAGCGGTGCGCGGCCGGCGCCGCAGCTGCAAGGGCCGCGCCCGGCCTCCGCCTTACCGGTCACGTCACGCGCCTGACCTGGCAGTCGGCCGCTCCCGTTGCACCTGATGCATCCCCGCGCAACCGGGACGGACGTTCCCCCGGCCGCCAGTTCGCCCGTCACCCACGCGGCACGCCGCCGCGCCACCGTGACGCGGACGTGCCCGGCACGCATCGCAGTCGCGGCCGACAGACGCTCCTGGCCTGGACTGCTGCACGGCCGGGCAGACTCGTACCCGTAATTGTCAACACGGGGAGTAGCCTCCAGGCGCCCCACTCCGGCTGAGGTACTCAGCGTGGTCGGAACATTGCTCTCTACCAGTTTCAACGCCGGAGTGTCGCTGCAGTCGCTGATGGTGTTGCTCGGTCACGTGTCCGCGACGATGAGCCTGCGCTACGGGCGCCTCTTCGACACCACCGTCAAAGAAGGATACGAACGCGCACTCACCCTGGCCAAACAGCGACTCGGCGCCGCACCCTCCAACCGCACCAGCCTGCCGCTGGCCGACATCACCGGCGGCGCCGACTGGAAGAACACACCATTCATCAAGTCCCGGCTGGCAGGCGGGTTCTGCCTGCGCACACCCGCCCAGGGCGCCTGCACCTACGCCAACATCTGCGAGAACTGCCCCAGCCTCCACACCGACGCCAGCTCCCTGCCCGTCCTGGCCGCCCAGCGCGTCGACGCCGAAGCCCTCGCCCTGGACGCCGAGCAACGCGGCTGGATCACCGAAGCCGACCGGCACCGCAAGCTCATCACCCGCCTGGATACCCTGATCAGCGAGGCACAAGCCGGATGACCAGCAACGACACCATCACCACCGTCGAACAAACCTGCGCCGACCTACTCGCTGACGGGCACAACCTCACCTTCACCCAGGTCGCCGCCCGCACCGGACTCGGCCGAACCACCCTCTACCGCAGCCCCGCGCTCCGCGCCGTCGTCGAGGACCACCGCAACCGAGCCGGCAACGCCGGAACTCTTACTGGCCTCACCGCCGAGATCGCGACTCTCCGCACCGCCCTCGAACTCATCGCCACCCGCGTCCGCGGCCACGAAGAACGACTCCGCCAACTCGACAACCGAACCTGAGAAAACATTAACCGGCCAACACAAGAAACCAACGCCATTAGCCGGTTAATCCAACGACAATCCCTATTCAGAAGCCCAGTTCAAGACCCTCAAATACTGCCCGGCCTTCCCCGGCAGCTTCGCATCACTGCACGAGGCCCGCAGCTTCTGCGACGTCTTCTTCACCTACTACAACCACACCCACCGCCATTCCGGCATCGGGCTGCACGCCCCGGCGACCGTCCACGACGGCACCGCCTGGGACATCCAGGGCCACCGCCAGCAGATCCTCGACGAAGCCTTCAAAGCCAGCCCCGAACGGTTCCGCGGGCGGCGGCCGCTAGCCCCGGCCCTGCCAGCGAAGGTCTGGATCAACCAGCCCCGCGCAACCATCGAGACCCAGGAGGCGCCACAGACGAACCAAGTGGCCTGATGTCTCATTCAGTTTGACAGGCACCGGTCCGGCACGCCGGTCCAGATCGATGGGTGTGACCTGACCGAGCGGCGGATGTATGTCCGGGTGATCTGTGAGCAGGTCCGGGCGCTGGCCCCGGTGCTGCTGGCCGGGTACCGCAGCCCGTTCAACGGCGCGTCCGGGGCGGACAACCCGGTGGTGTTCGCCGGGTTCGTGATCACAAACAGTGAGACCGGATGCGGGGTGTTCAGTCTGACACCGCGGCTGGTCGTGCAGGTCTGCCGGAACGGGATGACGATAACCCGGGACGCGATGCAGGTCGTTCACCTCGGTGAGCGGCTCGACCAGGGGGTGGTGACCTGGTCGGACAACACCCGGGACAAGACGCTCGCGCTGATCACCGCCAAAACGACCGACGCGGTGGGCACCTTTCTCGACTCCGGCTACGTGCAGCGCACCGTCCGGGCGATGGAAAAGGACGCCGGGCACCCGGTCGGCGACCCCGAAGAGGCCGTCCGGACGGTGAGCCAGCGGCTGCGGTTCACTGACGCCCAGCAGAAGGACATCCTGAATCACTTCATCCGCGGCGGCGACGTGACCGCCGGCGGCGTCATGCACGCGGTCACCAGCGTCGCCCGCACTCTCGATGATGCGGACACCGCGCACGAGATGGAAGCCCAGGCGCTGCGCGCACTCGAGGCCGCCGCCGCCCTCTGAGAACCCGCTCCCTTCAGGCCCCTGCCGCACACACGCGGCGGGGCCTTGTCATTTCCCGCCCTTGGAGGCTGACATGCCTAATGCAACGGTCACGCCGCTGCGGCCACGTGCCCCGTCCGGCTACACCGACGCCGCCGCCCTCAACGACATTCACACTCTGCTCACCAGCGACCCCGATGACGGTGCCCTCGCCGACATCGCGGAGATCCTGGCCCGCACCGGCCGCCCGATGAGCCGGGCTCGCGACATCGAGGTCACCACGACCGAGACCGCGCTGGGCTGGCCGGTCGCCTGCGTCGACGCGGGGGACACCAGCGTGTTCGTCCGGCAGTCCCCCGCCGGGTCCGGGCTGGTGATCGAAATTTGCACCAAGACCGACGCCGAGCAGGCCGCCCTGGCCGTCACGCTCGACGGCCACCCCCTCCACCCGGACCGGCCCACCGCGGTCCCGACCGCCTGATCCGGACCATCTCGGGCCGGGTCTCGCCCGGTCCGCATCTCCCTCACATCAGTATTCACGGAAGGATCGAACTCCCATGACCAGCTCTGACAACGTTATCCACGACGACATGCCCATTAGCGACCTGCCGCCCGCAGATGATGCCGACTCAAAGGAAGGTCCGTTCGGTGAACGCGAGACACCCTCGGCCGCTGCCTCCCGCGCGATGATCGCGGTCGAGCGGCTGGCAGCCCATCCGGGCAATGTCCGCCGCGACCTGGACCTCAGCCCCGAGTTCGTGGAGTCCATCGCGGTCAACGGCGTGCTGGTGGCGCTGCGGATCACCCCCGATGGCGACAGCTTCCGGGTGATCGACGGTGGCCGCCGGCTGGCCGCGGCACTGAAGGCCGGGGTAACCGAGGTTCCCTACGACCTGGTGAGCGACCGGGCCGGCGACGAGGCCGGCCAGTACCTGGACATGATCAACATGAACTGGCACCGCAACCCACTGGCCCCGCTGGAAGAGGCCGGCGCGCTGTTCGCCGCGCGGGAGGCGGGTGCGACCAAGACGCGGCTGCGCAAAGCGGCAGGCCTGACCAGCGCCACTGTCAATGGTGCGCTGGCCGCCCCCCGGCTGTCCGATGAGACCCGGGCCACGGTCGAGGGCCTGGGCGAGCAGTTGTCCCTGGACGAGCTTGCGGTTCTGGCTGAGTTCGACGGCGATCCGGACGCGATCGCGCGGCTGACCGTCGCCGCCTCGTGCGGGATCCTGGAGCATGAGGCTGAACTGCTCCGGCAGGCCCGCGCAGAGCAGGCCGAGCATCAGCGCATCCGCGGTGAACTGGAAGCCGCCGGGTTCGCGGTCACGGAGATCCTCCCGGCGAACGGGCAGTACCTGACGGTACTGGGCCACGACGGGGACGACCTCACCCCCGACTCGCACGCCGCCTGCCCCGGCCGCGGCGTGCTCTTCCGCTCCTACGACCCGCTCACCCCGGTGCACTACTGCACCAGCCCCGACCAGTACGGGCACACGTTCCGGCACGCGGGCCGGTCCCGCCCGGCCGCTGCCGATGGCACGGCCGGAACACCAGCCCCTGACAGCGGCACGCCGGATCCGGCCGGCACCGATCCGAGTCGCCGCCTGGTGATCCAGGGGAACCGGGAATGGAAGGCCGCCGGCGAGGTCCGCAGGCGGTGGCTGAGCAGCCAGTTGTTCGCCCGGCGGACCGCACCGCGGGAAGCCGCCCAGTTCGTCGCCCGGCAACTGCTGATGATGCCGGACCCGTTGCGGTCGGGGCTGGCCGCCGCGCATTCGATGGTGATCTTCAGGGATATCACCGGCCGCGAGGACCGGGACTGGCTGGAGATCTGTGACACCGCCCCGGCGGGCCGGCTGCCGCTGGTGATGCTCGGCCCCATCGCCGCCGCGTATGAGCACGCGATGACTGATGGGGAAGGCCGGAACACCTGGCGGACCGACCGGTACAGCCCCTGCCCGCCCACCGAGGCCGCGAGCTACCTGAGGTTCCTGGCCAGCATCGGCTACCAGCTGTCCGGCATCGAGCAGGCGGTCGCCGACCTGACCTCCTACACCGGCGAGGTCCCGGCCGGTGATCCGATCACCGGCGGTCCGGACCAGCCCGGACCGGAAGGACCAGGCGACGGACCAGACGGACCAGGCGACGGACCGGACCAGCGCGGTGCAGAACCGGAAATCGCGGATGGACCGGATGACGGCGACGTCCCCGCTGACTCTGCTGACCCGGGCGACGTTCCGGCTGCCCCTGCTGACCCGGGCGACGTTCCCGCTGACAGGCAGGCAGCAGCCTGATTTATCTCGCCATCCGATGGGGCCGCCGGCACGCACCGGCGGCCCCATCGCTTTACCGGCCGGGGCAGGCGCCAGCTGTCCCGGCGCCACCTGGCCCATTTCATCCACAGCTCACCGGCCACGCGGCCGGTGGGCTTTCTGTTGTGAGGAGCACCTGACCATGACGACTTCACTTCCCGGCCCTGGCGTCGCTCGTGTGCACGGCGCCGTACTGACCGGCATCCACGCCGAGATCATCGAGGTGCAGGCCACCGTCGCCGTTGGCGCGCCGGGTTTCGCGATCATCGGCGTGCCCGGCGATGGCACCTGCCAGATGCGTGACCGGGTGCGGGCGGCGGTCCTCAACAGCGGGCTTGCCTGGCCGTCCGGCGGTGTCAGTGTGAGCCTGGGCTCATCTAGCCTGTTCCGCCGCGGCTGTGGCCTGGACCTGCCGATCGCGGTCGCGGTCCTGGCCGCGGCCGGCACGGTCCCGGCCGGTCCGGCCACTGGGCGGGTGTTCGCCGCCGAACTCGGCCTGGACGGCCGCCTGCGCCCGGTGCGCGGGATTGTGCCTGTCCTGACGGCCGCGGCGGCGGGCGGGCATGTCACCGGCGTCATCGCCCCGCAGAACACGCCCGAGGCCGCGATGCTGCCCGGCACAACCATCGTTCCCAGCCAGTCGCTGGGCCAGGTGGCCGCCTGGCTGCGCGGCGAGCACCTGGCCCGCGTGGCCTTCCCCCCGCCACCGCCCGGCGATGCACCTGAGCCGGTCCAGCACTCGTACCCGGGCCTGGCCGCGCTGGGCGTCTCTCCCGTGGTGCGGCAGGTGCTCGAGGTCAGCGCGGCGGGGGGCCACCACCTGTGGCTGACCGGGCCCCGGGAGGCCGACGTTCCAGCGCTGGCCGCCGGGCTGGTGGTCACGCTGCTGCCCGACCTGACCGGGCAGGAGGCGGCGGAGGTGACCGCCATCTACTCGGCCGCCGGGCTGCTGGGGCCCGGGCGTGCCCGGATCAGGCGGCCGCCGCTGCGCGTCCCTGACCACCGGGCCACCATCGCGGCCGTGACCGGCGGCGGCGCCGGCCTGCAGCCGGGCGAGGCCGCCCTGGCCCACGGCGGCGTGCTGTGCCTGGACGACGCGCCCGGGTTCGAGCGTGCGGTCCTGCGCACCCTTGCGCAGCCGCTCGGCGGCGGTGAGATCGTCCTCGCCCGCGGCGGCGCCATCGCCCGGTTCCCGGCCCGGTTCATCCTGGTCACCGGCATGCGGCCCTGCCCATGCGGGGCCGACGACGGGTGCACCTGCACCCCGCTGCAGACCCGCCGTTACCGGGACCGGGTCACTGGCCCGCTGGGGGCCTGGATCCCGCTCCGTGCGGCCGTTGACCGCCCCGGCCGCACCCACGTCCCCGGCGGGCAGCCCGGCCAGGACACTGACGCCCTGTCCGCGGCACGGGTCGCCGAAGCCCGCAACCGCATGGGCCACCGGCTGTCCGGGACGCCGTGGCGGCGCAACGGCGACATCCCGCGCCACGAGCTGGCCCGCACCCATCCCCCCGCCGGCGACGGGCAGGCCGTCATCGACCACGCCATCGACCTCGGGCTGACCGGCAACCTGGGCGCCCGGCACATCACCGCCGTGGCCTGGACACTGGCGGACCTCGCCGGAGGGTCCCGTCCCGGCGCCGCCGAATGCGCCCAGGCGCTGGCCTTCTGGACGGGAGCAGCCCGATGACCGGCACCGCTTCCTCGGATCAGCAGCGGATCGCCCGCGCCATGCTCACGTACCTCGCCGAACCCGCCGACCCTGCCGTTTGCGGGCTGCTGCAGGTGCTCAGCCCGGCTGAGCTGATGACCTGCATCCGCTCCGGTACCCTCCCGGCCAGCGCGACCGACCTTCCAGGCGGTGTACCGGCAGCCAAGGCAGCCCTACGTCATTACCGTGACCAGCTGGCTGGCGTCCCAGCCGATGCCGGTCTGGCTTCGTGTCCATCCTCGCGGGCCACGACCTCGGCCTCATGCTCGCCGGGCTGCCTGGGGGCCGCTGTTCCTGCCCGCACTGGGGCTATGTGGTACAGCGCGAGCTGACCGTCCGCTACGGCGACCGAGAGGAAGTCATCGGTGCCGGTGAGGCGTTCTACATGCCACCTGGACACGTGCCAGCAGCGACCGCAGGCAGCGAGTTCGTGCAGTTCAGCCCCACTGACCAGCTGCAGGCGGTCGAGGCGGAGATAGCGAAGGCCATCGCACAGATGCAGGGCGCCTGAGCCCGCAACCGGGCCGGTGCTGTGCGGGGTCACGTCGGACGCACTTGTGCCTGACCTTGGCGCTACGCCGCCGCCAGCTGGCCAGGCATGCGGCAACCAGCTGTCTGCCGACCCCGGATCGCTGCGCGTCCGGGTGGACGGCGAGCGGCCCGAGCTAGCCGAGGGTACCCCGCGCATACGAGATAAGCGCCCGGGCCACCCGGCTTGTCGTCGGCAGCTGAATACTGACCACCGCGCGGCAAGGCGGAAAATTGACCAGCCTCCCCGAGACCCTGGCACGACGAACCATGAAGAAGAAGGTGGTCAGATTTCACTTGCCGCCAGCTGATCAGTTTTCAGGCTCCGTTGACACAGGTTGCGTCCTGCTCGCGCACAGCGATGAAGCACCCGCCCGGATCAGCGGCGAAAAAGAACGGCGGAACGATCGGCCCGGCGGGCGCCGCGCTGCTGGCCTGTGCGTGAAGCCCCCCGAGCGCCGCTTTCGTCACCCACGAGACGTCCGGGAGATCATCGAGAGTCATCGCCCGGATCATGCTCGTGCTCATGGCTGGCTGACCGGTTCATCACGCGGACGCGAGGACCCTGGGTTCCGTGGTTCGCGGGCGAGCAGGTTGACCCGGTCGCCGGGGGTGAGGGTGATGCCGGGATCGGCGTCGCGGAGGGCACGGTTGTCCATGACCGTGACCGGGATCCACTCGTGCGGCCAGGTGATGTCGCCGAGTGTCCGTCCGG
>Ga0302311_10005266_pt1 | contig 13711 bp, 10 predicted proteins | sample III_Palsa_N1_3_FD_200449 | JGI IMG/M metagenome (GOLD analysis project Ga0302311, IMG submission 200449) | Peat permafrost microbial communities from Stordalen Mire near Abisko, Sweden - III_Palsa_N1_3 | ecosystem: Environmental > Terrestrial > Soil > Palsa > Peat permafrost | place: Sweden... | reverse complement strand
CGAAGGCCGCGACAGGGCCTTCCGGCGACGCCGGCCGGTCGGCCCCTGGCCTTTCGAGGCCGGGGCAATCGTGGTGGCAGGGCGATGGGTTGGCCTGCCTTGCGCTGGCGATCGCGACGCTGATCGCGTACCAGCCCGTGCTTCGCGCCGGTTTCATCTGGGATGATGACGCCCACGTCACGCGCTCCGGCTTGCGCTCGCTCCACGGCCTTTGGCGGATCTGGTTCGAGCCCGGCGCGACGCAGCAGTACTACCCGGTGGCGGGGAGCGCCTTCTGGCTGGAGCACCGCATCTGGGGCGATGCGCCGTTCTGGTATCACCTGCTCAATGTCGCGTTGCATGCGGGGACGACGCTCCTGCTCTTTCGCATCCTGCGGCGCCTTGCGGTCCCCGGCGCGTTCCTCGCCGCTGCGGTCTTCGCCCTCCATCCGGTCTGCGTGGAGTCGGTCGCTTGGATCTCGGAGCAGAAGAACACGCTGTCCGCTGTCTTTTACCTGTCCGCTGGACTTGCGTATCTGCGATATGACCGTGTGCGCGGGCTCGGGTGGTATGCCCTGGGCGCGGGACTCTTCGTGCTGGCCGTCCTGACCAAGAGCGTGACCGCAACCCTCCCGGCGGCGCTCCTCGTCGTCTTTTGGTGGAAGCGGGGGCGGCTTTCGTGGAGGGGCGACGTCCTGCCGCTGGTGCCGCTGTTCGCGCTGGGGGCCGGGGCCGGCGCCATGACGGCGTGGATGGAGCGGACATTTGTCGGCGCGAGCGGAGCCGCATATGACCTCGGACTTGCGGGCCGCTTCCTTGTGGCGGGGCGGGCCCTTTGGTTCTATCTCGGCAAGATCGTTTGGCCCGTTGGCCTGACCTTCATCTATCCGCGGTGGACGATCGACTCCGGCGACCTTCGGCAATACCTGTTCCCTGCCGCAGCCGCAGGCGTCCTGGCTGCGTTGTGGGCATTTCGAGGCCGCCATCGCGGGCCGCTGGCCGCCGCCCTCCTGTTTGCGGGCACGCTCTTTCCAGCCCTGGGGTTCGTGAATGTCTTCCCCTTTGTCTACTCCTTTGTCGCCGACCATTTCCAATACCTTGCGGCCGCGATCATGCTGGCGGCGGCGGCGGCCGCGCTCGCGCTGGGCGCAGGGCTCCTCGCGCCGCCCGCCCGCGTGGCCGCTTGGATCGCGGCCTTTGGCATCGCCGCCCTGCTGGGCGTGCTGAGCTGGCGGCAATGCGCGATCTACGCCGATTCGGAAATCCTCTGGCGGGCGACGATCGCTAGGAACCCCGCGTGCTGGATGGCCTACAACAATCTTGCCGCCGGGTTGCTTGAGAAGGGGCGCGTCGACGAGGCCATGGCGGACATCCAAATGGCCCTGAAGTTGGAGCCCGGCAATGCCGCGGCCTACGGCAGCCTTGGCGACGCGCTGCGCAGGAGGGGCCGGGTGGACGAGGCCATCGTGCAGTATGGAAGGGCGCTGGAGATCGAGCCGAACAACATCCTCGTCCATACGAACCTCGGCGACGCGCTGCTGCAGGCCGGCCACCTGGATGAGGCCGTTTCCCACTACCAAAGGGCCCTCGTGCTCAAGCCGGACTTCGCAAGCGCGAGCGCAAACCTCGGCGACGCGCTGCTGCAATCGGGCAGGGTGGATGACGCCATCGACCGCTTCAACAGCGCCCTTGAGAACGACCCCGACGAGGCCGAAACCCACGCCAACCTTGGCATTGCGCTGATTCAAAAGGGCCGCGTGGAGGAGGCCATATCCCATTTCGAGCGGGCCCTGGAAATCAACCCGAGGTTCGCGATCGCCGAGACAAACCTCGGCAACGCGTTCCTCCAGACGGGCCGCAGGGAGGCAGCGTTCGCCCATTACCGCAGGGCGGTCGAGCTCGACCCGGATTCCTCGGCGGCCCACAACAACCTCGGGTATTGCCTGCTGCAAATGGGCCGGGCGAACGAGGCCATCGAGCATATCAGGAAGGCCCTGGAGATTGATCCGGGCAACGCCGGCGCCCAGAGAAACCTGCGCGACGCCTTGTCAAGGAGGCAATAGGTGGCGAACGCCGACAACGGCCCGCTGGGGAATTGAGGCCGGGGTGGAGGGCCATTCGCTTTTCTCGGACGCCTGGCTCATGGCGGCCCGCGCGCACCGACGTTGGTCAGGCCGCCTGCGCAAGGGCCGCGTCCGGGCGCCGCTGCCCGAGAACGATGAGCGCGGCGCCGACGCCCAGCGCTCCGCCCGTGAACCAAAATGCCGTCGCGTGGGCGGCGAACAACCGCATGCCGATCCCGGGGCCCACGACCTGCGCCAGCGTCCACGTGAGTCCATAGGTTCCCATGTAGCGGCCCCGCATGTGCGGCGGCGAAAGCTCGGCAACGTATGCCGCGGCAACCGGCATCGCGCACATTTCGCCGAGGGTGAACACCACGACGCATGCCGCCAACCCCGGGATTGCGAGCGCGAAGGCATTGAGCGCAAAGCCGGCGCCGATCAACGTGTAGCCGAATGCGATTACGATCATGGGTGGAAAACGCCGTGTGACTGTCGTCAGCGGGAGCTCGAACATGACGATCAGAGCGCCGTTCAGGGAGATGAGGGCACCGTACATGCCGGCAGAAAAGCCGAGATGCATCACGGCAAGCCCATAGGTCGACGTCATCTGGAAAAAGATCAGCGCTATCCCGAACGCCGAGAACAGCACGCGATGGAGCTTCCGATCCTGGAGGAGGGTGGCCATCGCCTCCTTCCAGCCGCATCCGCCGGCCGACGGGCGCGCGGTCTCGGGCAGCGCCACGAGCGCCACCAGGCCGAACAATGCCGAGGTCCCTGCATCGCCCGCGAACAGCCAGAAATATCCATGTCCGGCGATGAATCCGGCTGTCGCAGGCCCGAAGGCCCATCCGGCATTGATCGCCATCCTGTAGGCGGAAAACGCGGTCACGCGGTGGCACGCGGGCACCATGTCGGCAAGCAGGGCGCTGCTCGCGGGCCGGTAAAGCTCGCCGGTCAGCCCTGCCAGGGCCGCCAGCGCGAGGATCATGGGCAAGCCGCGCGCCTGCGACAGCAGGAGCATCGCGATCGCGCCCGAGAGCATGGAAATGACAATCGTCTTCCGGCGACCGATGTGGTCCGCGAAATGGCCGCCAAGGAGCGTCGCGAGCACGTTGCCGCCGCCGTAGGCGCCGATCGCGGCGCCCGCCTGCGCGAGCGAATATCCCTGGCGGGTGAGGTAGAGCGCGAGAAACGGAACCACAAAGCTCCCGAACTTGTTCAGGAAGGTTCCGAAAAAGAGGACCCACGCGGCGGGTGGAAGCGCGCGAAGGCTCGCCCGCAGGGTTGTGTGTGTCGTCATAGACGAAAAAACCCTGCTTGCCTCTCGGCAAGCAGGGTCGAAATTCTTGGTTTGGCTATGCTAGATTAGGTTCGACGATTTGCTTGCCGGTTACGCGCCATGCATCGCGACGTGGCCTCGCGCAACGAGGACGTCCTTCGCAATGAGATTCCAGGCGCCGACGCGCGCGGGCTGTTTGACTTCAATGGGGATGCTCATTGGCACGCACGTGCGTGAATTATTTGCGGGGGCGACGCAATAGTGAATTGGCGAGGCCCGCGCCAGCGGGTGCCAAGGGACGCCGTCGTCCGGCCGGAGCGCCGCCCCGAGGGCCCACCCGCGGATCCCGTCCCCGGATCATTTTTTGTGGACCCGGTGCCGGCGGCGCCAAGAGTCCCCTTTCCCAACCATGTCGACCCACAAGGCCATCATCACCTGGCGGCGGACGAGCCCCGACTTTCTCAAGGGCAGGTACTCGCGGGAGCACAGCTGGAAATTCGACGGGGGGCTGACCGTGCCCGCCTCGCCGTCCTCGTCCTCGGTCCCGGAGCCCTATTCCAATCCCGCGAACGTCGACCCGGAGGAGGCCTTTGTGGCCGCCATATCGAGCTGCCACATGCTCACGTTTCTGTTCCTGGCATCGCGGCAGGGCTTCCAGGTCGACAGCTATGACGACGAGGCTGTGGGCGTCATGACAAAGAACGAGCATGGAGTGCCCTGGGTGAGCGCGGTCACGCTGCATCCCGCGATCGCCTACAGCGGGGATACGCTGCCCACGGCCTCGGACAAGGAACGGCTTCACCACCTCGCGCACGAGCAGTGCTTCATCGCCAACTCGATAAAGACCCGGGTGACGGTCGAATGACGCAGGGGCCGGCAGATCTCGATCCCCTGCGGCGCTTCTCGGACCGGGTTGACGACTACGTCCGGTACCGGCCGGGCTACCCGGAGGCGGCTGTCCGCTTGCTGGTGGCGAAGGCGGGACTGGCGGAAACGAGCGTGGTGGCGGATGTGGGCTCGGGAACCGGCATTTTTACGCGCCTGCTCCTCGGGACGGGCGCGAGCGTCTTTGCGGTTGAGCCAAATGACGCGATGCGGGGCGCGGCGGAGGCGGAATTCCGAGGCCGCGCCAACTTCACGAGCATCAAGGGGACCGCGGAGGCGACCGGGCTCCGGGACCGTTCCGTTTCCCTGGTCACCTGCGCCCAGGCCTTTCACTGGTTCGAACCCGCCGGGACCCGCCGGGAATTCAGGCGCATCCTCGTTCCCGGCGGCTGGTGCGCCGTCATCTGGAACACCCCCGTCGCGGATGGGACGGATTTCGCGATCGGCTATGAGCGGATCAAGGATGAGTTCGGCACCGATTTTCAGCGCATACGCCACGAGAACATCGGGAAGTCGGCCCGATTCGACGCGTTCTTCGGCGCCGGCGCGTGGAACGCGGAGAATTTCGAGATTTCCCAGACCCTCGACTACGAGGGACTGAAGGGCCGGCTGCTCTCGTCGTCCTATGCCCCGAACGAGGGGCATCCCCGGCACGGCGCGATGATGGAGGCCCTCGGGTCGCTGTACGACCGCTGCCAGGAGCGGGGCCTTGTCCGAATGGACTACAAGACGGAGCTTTTCCTGGGGCGGCTGTCGTAGCCCTGGACGCGTCCCGCATGGAAGCCAAATGAGCGATCGGTTCGATATTGCGGCCGAGTCGCTCCAGACCAAGCGCCTGCGCCTGAGGGCGCTCACCCTTGCCGACGCGGCCAGCGTCTTCTCGTACTCGTCGGATCCGGAGGTTTCCCGCTTCACGCTGTGGGCGGCGCATGCGTCGGAGGAGAAGGCCAGGGACTTTCTGGCGGTTCTGCTCCACCCCACGGTCCTGAGCTGGGCGATCTGCCCCGAGGAGGACGCCGGGCTGATCGGCATGATCTTCCTTCACTCGCTGAGCAGGCACCATCGCAGGGCGGAGATGGCGTTCAATCTCGGCCGCTCCTGGTGGGGCCGGGGGCTTGCGACCGAGGCCGCCCGGGCGGCCGTCGCCTTTGGCTTCGACCGGCTCCTGCTGAACAGGATTGAGGCGACGTGCATGCCCGCGAATTCAGCCTCAAGGTCTGTCCTCATGAAGGCCGGGATGTCGAGCGAGGGAGTGTTGAGGAAGTCCCACCATCGGCATGACGGCTTTCATGACATGGAGCTGTTCGGCATCGTCCGGGGAAACCCGAGCGAACGATAGCACCGTCTCAGAACTGGATCGTCCGGATCGGCCCGAGCTTGACGCCGAAGCGCTCGTCGTAGGGCGTGACCCGCTTGAAATCGCTGCGTTTCATCGCGAATTTGAGGACGCGCTTGACGAACAGGATGCGGACCGTCGCCTGTTGCGTCTCTTTGGTGATCACCGCCGGAAACTTCGGGTCCACGGACGTGAACTCGCAGTCGATCTCCGCGTCGGAGACCTTGGCGACGAGCTCGACCCGCATCGGCGAGCGCTGCCGGATCGTGGCATGCTCGAACTCACGGCGAGCCCTGTTCACGCGGGCGGTCACCTGAAACTCGTCGAAGGCGGATCCGCCGCCCTCGTCGCTCGTGCGCAGGGGCACCTCGTAGGTCACGCTTTTCTCGTCCTGCGACACGACGGCGGCGTGCGCGAGGTCGGGTGTGACGGTCCGGAAGTTCAGGCTGATCCGCAACTCATCTCCCCGGTGCGCAGAGGTGTCCCGCTCGTCCCGAAGCCTTCGTCTGGCCAGGCGCTCCCCGATTCGCCGGAACTCCTCAAGTTTCCCAGGGGTGGGGGGCTCGCCCTCGATCACAAGCGGCTTGATCTGCTCGGCGTAGGTGATCGACGGATCGACCCGCAGCACCGTCTCGCGCTTCAGCTTCGCCGTGAGCCCGTCAAAGGCCTGCGTCTGCGTAAACGCCCAATGGCCCTGGTTTTCCATAAGCTTGTTGAAGGCGTCTGCCAGCAATGACGGGGTGGCCGGCATGGCTGGCTCGCTGGGAGCCTGCGCCGGCGCGCAGGGCGGCAGGCAAAGCGCCGCCAACACGGCAAGCAGGATACGGCGGCGGATGCGGTGCATCGTGCAATAACACCGGCGGGACGGGGATAAGCTCAATCCCATATCTGGGCCTCCCCGATCCAAAAAAAAGACCCGGGTCAGGAAACGACCCGGGCCGAATTTGGAATTGCGGTCAGCGCCAGTGGCCGCCGCCAAAATGGGCGGCTCCAACGTGCCCGGCGAAGCCGGCGTGGTGATATCCTCCGAAGCCGCGTCCGTAATAGCCGCGGCCCCAGCCCACGTATCCCGGGCCCCACCAGCCGAGGCCGAATCCGAAGGCCGGGTAGATTCCCCAGGCCCAGGCGTCTCCCGTCCAATAGTACCCGGGATCCGCCGCGCCATAGTCAATGGGAGGATAATAGGTGTCGGTCGGCGGCTGATAGAGCGCCGGAACCTGCCCGCCCGCCGAATACTGGCCCGCGACGTTGGGGGGAGGCGTGGAAGGCGCCGGCATTGCCGCGGATGTCTGTTCGCCCGGGGGCTGTGGCGGCACGGCGGAAGATTGCGGGGCCTCGGCGACATTCCATGCGCCGTTCACCCACACCCATCCGCTCCCACCCTGAATCCAGTGTCCCGCGACCCAGATCGCGCTCCGGGTCGGCGGCAGGTCCCAGTGCCCGGCCATCCACTTCCATTGGCCGCCTTCTGAGTTCCAATGGCCGGACATCCAGACATAGGCGGGCGAGGGTGCGGCCCCCATCATCTGGTTATCGGCGGGTGGCGGAGGGTTCTGGGCGTATGCGGTCGAGGGAGCAAGGCAGGCGAGTGAGCCCGCGACGATGCACGCCGCTCCCGACAGGATAATTCGAATTTTTGTGTTCATGGTCTTAAAGGCTTTGGAGGTCGGATTCCCCATTCATGTTGGACCCGGGATGGCGGCCCGCTGTTCCAGACAATTGACGGGGACTCCCCCGGCGGCGCCGGGGCGAATGCTCCTGCAAATGCCTCCTATTCAAAGGCCCCGTTTGCGTATCTTCGTTCACCTGGATATGGAGACGCCAACCACGGCAAAAGGTGACAGGCTATCGGCAAAACCGCAACATCTGCGGTGCGTTCTGATACGGGATAGGGCGCCGCCTAATGCCGTCCGGCGTCACCCCGCTCGGACAAAGTCGATATACCCGCGCTCGACGTCCGTGTGCACCAGCTGCACGCGAAGGCGGTCGCCGACCTGCCTCCCCTCGGAGCCCTTCCCCAGCTTTCCCTCGACCGGCGGATGGTAGATGCGCACCCACGTGCCACGATCGTTGGCGCCCGTGACGGTGGCGTCGAACTTCTCCCCGATCCTGGGGGCAAGCAGGAGGGCGGCCGCCGACTTGACGACCTGCCGCTCGACCTTCTTGGCGGCGTCCTCCTGCTCCGTGCAATGCCGGGCGAGCGCCACCAGCTCGTCGTTCCCATAGGGGGGCTTGGATCCCGCGAGGGCCGCCTTGAGCAGGCGCTGGATGAGGAGATCGGGGAAACGGCGGTTCGGGGCCGTGGAATGCGCGTAATCCTTGACCGCCAGCCCAAAATGCCCGGGCGTGTCGCCCCCCGGGAACTCGACGACGTACTCGCCCCTGCCCAGCAGCTTGATGACGCAGAGGGACAGGTCGGGAAAATAGGCGGGATCCGCCTTCATCGCGGCGACCAGGAACTGCTCCAGGGCGACGCCATCGGGCTTCCCTGGCAGGGTGGTCCCCCGTTCCGCGGCCAGCGCGACGATCCGGTCCCAGCGGGCGGGCGTGCGCACCACGCGGCGGACCGCCGGAAATTGTTTTGCCTCGAGGTACCGCGCGGTCACGCCATTGGACGCGACCATGAGCTCCTCGATGAGGTTCTTGGCCACGTTGTTTTCGTCCGCCTTCAGGTCCCGCAGCACGTCCCCGTCAAAGACCGGCCGCGCCTGGACGGTCTGGAGCGACAGGGCGCCGCGCCGGTGCCGGAGCGCCCTGAGCCGCTGGGCCGTGCGATGCTGAATCCTGAGGTTTTCATCGAGGCCGGCGACGGCGCCGATCGCCTTGGGCATCGGCCCTGCGCCATCCAGCCATGCGGCGACGCCGTCGTAGGCCAGCTTGGCACGGTTTTTCACGGTCGCCTCATAGATGTCCGAGCGCTGCAGCGATCCGTCCCCCGCAAAGACCATCTCGATGACGATGGCGATGCGGTCGGAATCGAAGCCGAGCGAGGTGAGGTCCGTGGAGAGCTTCTCGGGAAGCATCGGGAATATCCCGCCGGCGGTGTAGACGGACGTGGTGTTTGTTCTGGCGTGGTCATCGATGGCCGATCCCTGCCTGACCAGCGCGCCCACCTCGGCGATGGCCACCATCAGCTTGACCGAGCCGCCCGCCATGGCCTCGGCCACCGAGAGCTGGTCGAGGTCGCGCGAGTCATCGTTGTCGATCGAGCACCACTGGAGATTCCGCAGGTCGCGGACCGGCGCGGAATTCGCCACTGCGGGCCCATGGATGGCTTCGAGCTCGGCGAGAGCCGCGGCCGTGAAGTCCGGCGTCAGGCCCCGCTCAAGCATCACGCGGTGGGCTATCCGTTGCAGCTGCGAGCGGTGCGCCTGGCCATCGGTATTCGGCATGGGGTTTGCGACGAAGAATGCCAGCTTGCGGGCGCGCGGTCAATTGGTGCGTTCATCCCTGGGGGTTCCAAATGGGGCCGCTCGCGCCGGGACGGGGCGGCGCAGGATTCGCCATTTCCGCAATTCCGACGTAGAGGCCCACGATGACACGCATCACGACACCGTTCGGAACGCGGTCCACGGCCGCCGAGGTGGCGGCCGGAATCGATCTTTCCGGCAGGCGGGTGATTGTCACCGGCGCCCCCTCGGGCATCGGCATCGAGACGGCGAGGGCGCTGGCCTTGACCGGCGCCGACGTCACGCTCGCGGTGCGAAACACCGGCGCCGGGGAGCGGGTCGCCGCCGACATCGCCGCCACGACCGGCAACCGGAATATCCACGTCGCGAGCCTCGACCTGGCGAGCCGCGCTTCGGTCGCCGCATTCGCCGCCGGGTGGGCCGGGCCGCTTCACGTGCTGGTCAACAATGCGGGCGTCATGGCGCTGCCCGAGCAGCGAACGCAGGAAGGCTGGGAAATGCAGTTCGCGACCAACCACCTGGGCCACTTTGCCCTGGCCGTCGGCCTCCGGGCCGCCCTGGCGGCGGATGGAGCCGCGCGAATCGTGTCCGTCAGCTCGAGCGCTCACCAGCTTTCACCGGTTGTGTTCGACGACATCCACTTCGCCTTCCGGGCCTACGATCCGATGCTGGCCTACGGACAGTCCAAGACCGCGAACGTGCTGTTCGCCGTCGGGGCGACCGCTCGCTGGGCTGGCGACGGCATCACCGCCAACGCCCTGACTCCAGGGGCGATCGCAACCAACCTCCAGCGCCACGCCGGGGGCATGAAGACGCCGCCCGAGCGGCGGAAGACGCCGGAGCAGGGCGCGGCGACATCGGTGCTGGTCGCGACCTCGCCGCTGCTCGCTGGCGTCGGCGGCCGCTACTTCCTGGACTGCAACGAGGCCGCCTGCGTCCCGCGCCGCACATGGGACATGGGAGGTGTCGCACCCTATGCCCTCGATCCCGGCAACGCCGAGCGCCTCTGGGAGGAATCGCTGGGCCTCCTCCGCAGCCCCGGCACGGGCTCCTGAGGCGGGTCTTCGCCGTGGCCATCCGTCCCAGCCGGCTCCGAAGGCTTGCAGGTTCCACGAAAGGGCGGTAGCCCGACGAACTCCAAAATCGGATGTCAGTCACCCCAAGTTCATCGTTCGATGGAACGGCGCTATCGCCGGGCTGCGAGATTCTCCTGCTCGAGGACGATCCGCCGTTCCGCAAGCGCCTCGCCGCGTATCTGCGGCAACTGGGCGCCGAGGTGACCGAGGCGGGCCGCCTCGAGGACGCCCGGCGGCAGCTGCGCGACCTTCGGTTCGAATTCGCGCTGGTGGACCTGCACCTGCCTGACGGCGAGGTGCTGGGCCTGCTGCGCGAGGGCGCGTTCTCGGAGAACACCGGCGTCGTCGTGATGACGGCCTTCGGCGGCATCAAGCAGGCCGTCGAGGCCATCCGCCTGGGCGCGGGCGACTACCTGTCCAAGCCGTTCGAACCCGAGGAACTGCCGCTCGCCTTCGCCCGGTGCCGCAGCCAGCGCATCGCCGCTCGCCGCGCCGAGCATCGCGCCGCGGAGACCGGCGCGGCCGCCGACCAGGTGTTTTTCGGAGAGAGCCTCCGGGGTGTGCGCTCGCAGCTCGACACCATTGTCGCGGCCGAGCGCCGCCTCGAGCACCGGCTGCCGCCCGTCCTCATCGAGGGCGAAACCGGGACGGGAAAGAGCGTTCTCGCCCGCTGGCTGCATCGCCAGGGGCCCAGGCAGGCTGAACCGTTCGTCACCCTGAACTGCGCGGCGCTGCCCGACGCCCTCGCCGAGGCGGAGCTCTTCGGGCACGAGCGCGGGGCGTTCACCGACGCGAAGCGGGCCAGGATCGGCCTCTTTGAGGCCGCCGACGGCGGCACGCTGTTCCTCGATGAGGTGGGCTCGCTGGCCCTGGCGACGCAGGCCAAGGTCCTGACCGCCGTCGAGGAGGGCAACATCCGCAGGCTCGGCGGCACGCGCGAGATCTCGGTGGATGTCCGAGTGGTCGCCGCCAGCAACCGCCCCCTCGATGACCTCGTGCGGCAGGGCGTGTTTCGCGAGGACCTTTTCCATCGCCTGAACCTCCTGCGGATCACGCTTCCGCCGTTGCGCGACCGCGGCACCGACATCCTGCCGCTCGCCCGCCACCTGCTCGCGAAGATCGCCGCGCGGCACAGGCTGAAGGGGCTGACGATAGCGCCTGAGGGCGAGGCCCGCCTGCTCGCGCAGCCCTGGCGGGGCAACGTGCGCGAGCTCGCCCACGAGATCGAGCGGGCCGTCATCTTCGGCGGAAGCACGGCCTTCGACTTCGGCGCGCTGGGCGCCCCGGCCACCCCGCTCTCGGGCGGCTGGCGCAACCCGGCATGGCGCATGCCCGAGTCCGGTTTCTCGCTCGATGCCACGGTTGACGAGCTGATTGCCGAGGCGCTGCGCGAGACGGGCAACAACATTTCCGCGGCGGCGCGCCGCCTGGGCGTGACCCGCGATTTTGTCCGCTACCGCCTCCCCGGCGGGAAAACGGCCCCCTAGCTTCTCGCGTGGGAAGACTTGGGAACCTACGCCCAAACGGGGCGGCAGCCGACGCCAGAAATTTGCGGCAGCCACCCAAAGCAACGCCCGGCAATGGCGGGGTTTGACGATTTGGTTCACCCAACCAACGTGGCATCAGTGCATTGGCCGGAGGACCGGAGGGCTTGGCACGCGGCGAGCAATAGGTGCGCGACGAAGGAATTCCCGCCGCGTGTGTCCCTGCAGATGGACCCGCGCCCAACCGGGAAAGCCCGTGAATCGATGTCGACCCCCCATCCCAGTCTCAAGGCGCCATGAAGGCATCCCCCACGCCTCGGAGGAAAGCCGGGTTGCTGGCGTGCGGCGCCATCGTGCTCGGCGTCCCGTCGCCCGTCCGCGCGATCGAGGGCATCGAGGGCGTGACCGCCGTGGCGTCAAAGGTGAGCGACGACTACTTCCGGACCAAGCTTCCCGACGGCTCGTTCCAGCCGGAGTACTATTCGTTCGGGGAAGGGGGGACCTGGGGCGGCCAGATAAGCGACGCAACGATCGACAAGCTTCATTTCATGGACGTGGCCCGGGTCATCGCGGAGCCGCTCGCCGGCCAGAAATACATGCCCGCGAGGGACCCAAACAATACGAAGCTCCTGATCATGGTCTACTGGGGGACGACGGCGGTTCCCGACCCGCCGCAGTTGTCGCCCCTGTACCAGGAATATTACCAGGCCCTCGAGGAATACCGGCTGCTCATGGATGAGGGGCAGCCCGATGAAGCCAACGCCGTCCTCACGGCCGGGCTCCACGTGCTTGCGATAGCGAACCGGCAGAGGGACCTCCTCAATTTCCGGAACGCGAAGATGATCGGCTACGACTACGACGGGCTGGTCGAGACGGACCATGGGAAGTACCTCTCGCACACGGCGCTCGGGTGGCGCACGAACGACGAGGTCGCCGAGATCGAGGGGAACCGGTACTTCGTCGTGATCATGGCCTATGACTTCCAGCTCCTGTGGAAGCAGAAGAAGCACAAGCTTCTTTGGGAGACGCGATTCAGCATCAATGAGCTGCACAACCAATTCGACAAGGCCCTGCCGGCGATGGCGCAGTACGCGTCCCGGTACTTCGGACAGGCCACCCATGGGCTGGTAAGAACGCGGTTCCCGGAGGGACGCGTCGACATCGGTGAGCCCACCCTCGTCGAATTCCTGTTCGGGGCCGACACGCCGCCAGTGCCGGGGAAGGAGGCCGGAGGCAAATGAAGGCATCGCGTGCGTTTCAGCTGAAAGCCCTTCTCCTCGCCGGCAATGGCGTGCTGCTGGGCTCGGCGTCTCCCGCCCTCGCGACCGAAGACGTCGAGGGCATCACGGCCGTGGCCTCGAAGGTGAGCGACGGCTACGTTCGCACCAAGATGCCCGACGGCTCGTTCCAGGCTGAATCTTACTCCTTTGGGGAGGGAGGAAGGTGGGCTGGCGAAATTAGCGACGCCACGATCGACAAGCTCCATTTCATCGACGTGGCGCGGGTCATAGCCGCGCCACTTGCTCATCAGAAATACCTCCCGGCAACCGACCCGGACAAGACAAGGCTCCTCATAATGGTCTACTGGGGGACCACCGCGGTTCCCGCGCCAACCTCCGACTCGGTGGCGATCGATCAGTTCCAGGTGGCGCAAGACAACCTCAACAAGTATCTGGTTCCGTCCACCAGCGACCCACGCAAGAAAATCGTTGTCGCCGGCGCGGCTGCCGATGCCGCGATCGATCAAATGTCAGCGGCCACGGTGATGCTCAACATGGAGAACCGCCAGAACGACCGGACCGATTTTGCCAATGCCCTGATGCTTGGCTACGACTCCCCGGGGCTGATAGGAACGGAGAGGGGAAACTACGTCAGGGGAACGGCGCTCAGCATGGACCGGGACGACTTATATGCAGAGATCCGGGAGAACCGGTATTTCGTGGTGCTGATGGCATACGATTTCCAGCTCATGTGGAAGAACAAGAAGCACAGGCTGCTCTGGGAAACGCGTTTCAGCATAAGCGAAAGGCACAACGCATTCGACAAGGCGCTGCCGGCGATGGCGCAATACGCCTCGAGGTATTTCGGGCAGCCGACCAATGGACTGGTGAGAACCCGGTTCCCGGAGGGACGCGTCGACATCGGCGAGCCGACGGTCATCGAGCTCCCGTTCGGAACCGAGAATTCAGCAGCCCCGGC
>Ga0302311_10005265_pt1 | contig 13714 bp, 12 predicted proteins | sample III_Palsa_N1_3_FD_200449 | JGI IMG/M metagenome (GOLD analysis project Ga0302311, IMG submission 200449) | Peat permafrost microbial communities from Stordalen Mire near Abisko, Sweden - III_Palsa_N1_3 | ecosystem: Environmental > Terrestrial > Soil > Palsa > Peat permafrost | place: Sweden... | reverse complement strand
GCGCTCCGATCGATGGGTTTCAGCGGCCGGTGGAGATCACCTGGGCCGTCAGCATGCGGGCCATGCCGCGTTCGAGCGCCTTGGGGTCGCGCTGCAAGTTGGCGCGGACCTCCATGGCCATGATGTCGGTATCGAGTTCGTCGACCCCGCGGCGGATGGCGCCGAGGCCGGCCCTGGCGATGTCGATCGGGCGCTCCTTGGCGCCGGCGACGTGGGCGGCCATGCGGGTGTCGACCGAGCCGACGATGAGGGCGACGACCTGGGTGTTCTGGGCCGCGAGTTCGCCGCGGATGCAGGTGGTGGCGGCGCGGGCGGCGAATTTCGACGGGCTGTAGCCGCCCATGGCCGGCGAGGCGGCGATGCCGCCGGCGGAAAGGACATTGGCGATGGCCCCGCCGCCGTTGCGGGCGAGGATGGGGGCGAAGGCGCGGCACATCGCCAGCGTGCCGAAGTAGTTGACCTCCATCTCCTCGCGGGCGGCCGAGAGGTCGTCGGCGGCGATCAGGCGGCGGTTCAGGAAGGCCCCCGCGTTGTTGATGAGGATCGAGACGTCGCCGCAGGCCGCCGCCGCGGCCGCCACCTGGTCGCCCTTGGTGATGTCGAGCCGGACGGCCGAGGCATGGTCGGGGAATTCCGCCACCAGGGCCGCGGCGTTGGCCGGATCGCGGGCCCCGACATAGACATGGCGGGCCCCCGCTTCGATGAGGGCGCGCACGAAGCCTTCGCCGATGCCGCGGTTGGCGCCGGTGACCAGCGCCGTCGAGCCTTCGATATCCATCCCCGTCGCGCCTGCTGGCGGCCTAGCTGACGGCCGGACGGGCGATCAGCTGCTCGACCTCGGGCGAGGCCCTGCCGCCGGCCTGCATGGCGGCCGAAACGCCGGAGTCGAAGTAGTCGCGCCAGCCGCAGATCTGGTCCCCGCGGAAGTCGAGCACGCCGGCGTAAGGCGTGGCGACGCGCACGCCGTCCTTGGTGAAGTACTCGTCGACCCCCTCGACGAACAGCCGGTCGCCGGACTCTGCGTAGTCGAACACCCGCCAGCGCACCTCGCCGATCTTGGCCCCGAAGGTCTCCATGAACTTGCGGGCTCCAGCATGGCCCAGCACGGGCGGCGAGATGGCGGCGGCGTAGTGCCAGACGATGTCGTCGGTCATGTGGGAGAGGACGGCGTCGATGTCCTTGCGTTTCCAGGCCTGGATGATGCTGTCGTAGATGGCGAAGCGGCTGGGCATGGAAGTCTCCTGAGGCGCGAAGCCGCGGCGCGCGGCGGCGGCGATGGGTAGGGCCGCCGCCGCGAGGGCGCCGGCGACGACGGCGCGGCGGCTGGCCACGGGGTCAGACTCCGATGACCAGACTGACCGTGGTGGTGGTCGAGCCGCCGATATTGAGGGTCTGGCAGGTCTTGGCGCCCTCGACCTGATAGTCGCCGGCCTGGCCGGTGACCTGCTTGTAGGCGTCGAGGGCCATGCGGACGCCGGTGGCGCCGACCGGGTGGCCGAGACCGATCAGGCCGCCCGAAGGGTTAATCGGCAAGCGGCCGCCGATCTCGATCGAGCCGTCCTCGATCGCCTTCCAGGATTCGCCGGGGGCGGTCAGGCCCAGGTGGTCGATGGCCATGTATTCGGTGGCGGTGAAGCAATCGTGGGTCTCAACCAGATCGAGCTCGGCGAGATCGGCGACGCCGGCCCGGGCGCGGGCGTCCTCGATGGCCCGGCGCACCTGCGGAAAGACATAAGGCTGGCCGGCGCTGGCGCGGATCTTGGCCTCGTAGGGGATGGGCGCCGAGCGATGGCCCCAGCCGCGGATGGTCGGCAGCCGATCCAGCGGGATGCCGCGTTTGGCGGCGTATTCGGCCGCGCGCTTCGGCGAGGCCAGGAAGAGCACGACGATGCCGTCGGTGATCTGGCCGCAGTCCATCTTGCGCGTCCGCCCCTCGACGACGGGATTGGCGACGTCGTCGGCCGTAAAGCTCTCCGGGGTGAAGCTCCACTGGCGGGTCTGGGCGTTGGGGTTGCGCTTGGCGTTGGCGAAATTGATCTCGGCGATGCGGGCCAGGTGGGCCTGGTCGAGGCCGAAACGGCGGTCGTATTCGTCGGCGAGATCGGAGAAGGCCTTGGGCCACAGGAAGGCGGCGTCGGTGAATTCGTGTCCGTTCCAGGCCGCGGCGCCGAGGTTTTCGGCCGCCTTCTGGCCGCCGACATTGCGCATCTGCTCGAGGCCGACGACGCAGGCGAGATCGTAGCGGCCGGCCTCGATCTCGGCGGTGGCGGCGAGGATGGCGACGCTGCCGGAGGCGCAGGCCGCCTCATGCCGGGCGGTGGGCAGGCCGTTGAAATCGGGGTGGACCAGGCCGAAGAAGCCGCCGAGCAGGCCCTGGCCGGCGAAGAGGTCGCCGACGAAGTTGCCGACGTGGCCGCAGTCGATGTCCTTGGGCTCCAGCCCGACGCTGGCGAGGCCGCCCAGGACCGCTTCGGCGAAGGCGTCGGCGATCTCCTTGCCCTCGCGGGCCCAGTTGGCCGCGAAGTCGCTCTGCCAGCCGCCTAGAACATAGACCATGACGTCCTCCGGGGGGCGGCGCCTGCTATCCGCGCGGCGCTCACCTAGTGCGTTTTATTATACAAGTTACTATGAGGTGGCAACCGGACTGGGGCCTCACGCGGGCATGGCCATGAAGTCCTCGAAGGCGACGTGCGAGTCGTCGAAGGGGCGCCGCGGCTGGGCCGCCAGCGCCGCATGAACCGCCGCGCCCGGATCGCCGCCAAGGTCGATCCGCGGACCCTCGACCGCGAAGGCCGCCTTGATCATGCCGCCGCCGGCGACCAGCACCTGACCGCTGACATCGCAGTCCGGGCCGGCCAGCCAATCGATGAGCGGCGCGACCGTCTCCGGCGCCATCCGCGCGCCGAGGGCCGGCTCGACGAAACGCTCGGTCATCGGCGTCAGGGCGTAGGGGGCGATGGCGTTGACGTGGACGCCACAGGCCCGGCCCTCGACCGCCAGCGCCCGCATCAGCCCGATCAGGGCGGCCTTGGAAGCAGCGTAGGCGGTCATGCCGTCGCCGCCGTGAAGGCCGGCGGAGGAGGTGCTGACGACGATGCGTCCGCTCCCCTGCCCGGCCAGCACCGGCCAGGCGGCCCGGACGAGATGCCAGGTCCCGAAGAAGTTGATGTCGAAGACGCGGGCGAAGTCGGCCGGATCCTGGCGGCGCATGCGCCAGGCCTGGGCGACGCCGGCGTTTGCGACCACCGCGTCCAGGCGGCCGAATTCGGCCAGGGCGAGATCGACCATGGCCTGGCCGCTCTCGGGCGCCTCGGCGGCGCTCAGCTCGGCGACGGCCGCGCCGCCGGCATTGCGGATCTCGGCGGCGAGCGCTTCGGCGCTGGCGGGCTGGCTGCGATCGGTCCAGCGATTGTTGACCACCACCGCGAAGCCGGAGGCGGCCAGATGCAGGGCGTAGGCGCGCCCGAGCCCCTTGCCCGCCCCCGTGACGATGACCGTGCGCCGCGACATTCCCACCCGCTGTCTGGGTTTGCGGAGCCGCGCTCCGCCTCGCCGCCATGAGCAGCATAGTTACTACCGTTATGCAACTAGTAAGCAGGTGTCTTCTCGTGGCGCCGACGCGGCGAGCACTTTGACATTCCGGGCGCGCCGGACGACAGGCGCGACAAAACGCGACTTGCATAGGCGCATTCAATCGAAGATTCTGTGTCAGGACGCGCCGCGTCCGCGGCTCGGCCTGAGGCGCCTATGAACGAACAGAAATTCATCCGCACCTGCTCGATCTGGCGGGCGCTGGAAGTGGTCGGCGACACCTCGACGCTGCTGATCCTCGAAGCGAGCTGGATCGGGGCGCGGCGGTTCGACGACATCCGCGAGCGCAGCGGGCTGCTGCCGACCCTGCTCAGCAACCGGCTGAAGCGGCTGGTCGAGGCGCGGATCCTCGAAAAGCGCCTCTACAGCGAGAAGCCGCCCAGGCACGAGTACCGGCTGACCGACAAGGGCCGCGACCTCTACTGGACCGCCCTGATGATGCTGCGCTGGGAGCATCGCTGGGCGCCCCGCGAAGGCAAGCTCGACATCCGTCTGCGGCACCGGACCTGCGGCCAGGTGTTCGAGCCGACCCCGACCTGCCTGCACTGCAAGAGCGAGATCAGCGCCCGCAACGTCACCTGGACGGAGGGGCCTGGCGTCGGCTGGATGGCGTTCCGCTACAGCCGCCGGCGCCAGCAGCGCAACGCGGCGGCGGAGCGCGCGCCCCACACGGCGCTGATGGACGAGGTGGCGCAGATCACCGGCGACCGCTGGGCCAGCCTGGCGCTGCGCTCGATCTTCACCGGCCTGCGCAAGTTCGACGAGATCTGCCGCGACACGGCAATGGCGACCAACATCCTCTCCGAGCGGCTGTCGTGGCTGATCGAGAAGGGGGTGATCGAGCTGCACGAGTACAGCGCCGTGCCGCGCCGGTTCGAATACCGCCTGACCGACAAGGGCGTCGACTACTACCCGGTGCTGCTGATGCTGTTGCAGTGGGGCGACACCTACTACGTCGCCCCGGAGGGGCCGCCGCTGCTGCTGCGGCACAAGCCGGACGGGCACGACCTCGAGCCGGCGGTGACCTGTTCGAGTTGTGGCGAGCCGGTGCTGATCCGCGACGTCGAGTACGAGGTGCTCGAGCCGCCCGCCGTCGACAACGCCTTCGCCGAGGCTGGCTAGGCTGCTTTCATAGGCATAGCGACGCGTGAAACGTGGGTGGCGCGATCGCGCGCCCGGGGCTTTTCGCTGTGCGCAAGGGCCGGTGTGTGCGACGCAACGTAAATCAGATTGTGCAAGTGAAGCGCGGGATTTGGATGTTTGTTCGCGCGCCGCCGATGGCGCGCGATTGGCGAAAGTCGCTCGACGTTCGTCTTATTAACTATCTGGTTTATAATAATAATCGATGTATGCCGGTCTTCGGCGGCGATCGCCGGCCTTCCGGCCCAGCTGGGCGGTGTTTCGGCACGTCACTTGCATTGACATAGTCTCTAAGCGGCACTAGCCTCCGTCGAAATAGATCGCGCCGGTCAGGGCCCATCGGGGCGCGACCGCCAGCGTCATAAGGGGAGGTGTCGATGAAACTGTTCCGCACGGCGTCTGTGCTGGCCCTGGCGGCGGGGTGCGTCGGCGCCTGGAGCGGGGCCTCGGCGCAGCAAACGGCGGCCGCGACGACGGCCAGCGGGCAGGTGCAGCTGAGCGAAGTCATCGTCACCGCCCAGAAGCGCGCGACCAATCTGCAGACGACGCCCCTGGCGATCAGCGCCGTCTCGGGCGCGACCCTGAAGACCAATGTCATCCAGACGTTCGAGGACCTGGCCCACAGCGTGCCGGCGCTCTCGTATTCGCAGAACAATCCGCTGCGGCAGGAGTTCAACATCCGCGGCGCGGTCAACACGCGCCTTGGCTCGCCGACGGCCGACCAGTCGGTCGGTCTGTTCGAAGACGGCGTCTATATTTCCAGGTCAGGCATCCTGAACCCGATCTTCTACGACATCGGACAGATCGAGGTGATCCGCGGGCCGCAAGGCGTGCTGCTGGGCCGCAACGTCGCCGGCGGCGCGATCAGCGTGGTTTCCGCCGAGCCGCAGTTCGCGCCGTCCGGCCAGGCCACCATCGGCTACGGCAACTACGACCTGATCCACTCCGACGGCTACATCACCGGTCCGATCACCGACGGCCTGGCCGGCCGCTTCTCCTGGGATACCGACAACCACAACGGCTATTCGGAGGATCTCTTCCACCACGTCGGTCTGGACAACCTCGACCAGTACGGCTTCCGCGGCCAACTGCTCTTCCATCCGACCGGGTCGGATTTTCAGGCCCACCTGATCGTCGAGTACAATCACGAAGCCAACAACGGCATGTGCCCGATCGCTGAAACGGACGTCTCCAAAGGCGATCCGAATTCGGCCCCCGGACTGGAGCTGTATCCCTGGAGCAGCCTGCGCGCGGAGACCGGGCAGGCGATCGGCCATCCCCTCACCGATCGGGAGTGCCTGCCGACCTGGCCGACCTTCGCCGGCGACGCGACGCCGACGCCGCAGGGCGAACACCACCACAACCTGGGCGTGATGCTCAAACTGGAGAAGGGTCTGCCCGACCAGATGAAGGTGACCAGCGTCACCGGCTATCGCGACGGCAACTCGCATCTCCTCTACGACCAGTCGGGCATCGGGCCCGAAAATCCCTACGGCCTGTTCCTCGACACCTCGCCGCAGGACATCTTCGCCTTCGCGTTCCCGGTCGAGTTCAACGAACAGGCCTCGGAGTTCACCGAGGAAGTGCGGCTGCAGTCTGACAACCCGAGCAGCCGCCTCGACTGGATCGTCGGCGGCTACTACGAGCGCGACTGGTCACACCAGGAGAACACCTTCTGGGCCGAGAACCTGCTCGGTGGTCCCCTGGCCTCGATCGAGGGCCAGGACCTGTGGAACGACAAGGGCGGGACCCAGACCTATGCGGTCTTCGCTCAGGCCGGCTACAAGATTCTGGATGATCTCAAGTTCACCGCCGGGGTGCGCTTCACCCACGACGAAAAGGACGGCTTCGTCACCGCCACCGTGCAGCAGTACGGCGACCAGTTCAACGGCTTCACAAACACCACCCCGCTGACCACCCTGGTCGGTTGCGGCGGGACCGGCGCGACGCCGAGCTGCCCTTCCGATTCGGTGGACTATCCCAACTACGCGACGCCCTACGGCCATTCGTGGAACGCGGTCACGCCGCAGGCGATCCTGCAGTACACGCCGCTCAAGGACCTGATGGTCTATGCAACCGTCGGCCGCGGGTTCAAGGGCGGCGGCTTCGAGAACGACACCAACAACGCGCCGCCGGCCTTTGGCGCGATCACGCCCTACCAGCCCGAGACCGACTGGAACTACGAAATCGGCCTGAAGAGCCGCTTCTGGGACGAGCGGGCCCAGCTCAACCTCGCCGCCTATTACACACGGTACAACAACCTTCAGGTCGAGCAGACGGTCGACACCTGTCTCTGCAACATCATCAACAACGCCGGCAACGCCGAGTTCAAGGGCATCGAGGCCGAGTTCGAGGTGCGGCCGGTCCGGCGGTTCATGTTCTGGCTGTCCGGCGACATAGCGGGCGCCAAGTATCTCCACTTCATCGACGCGGCCGGAAACAACGACTCCGGCAACACCGCCCAACGGACCCCGAACTATCAACTCGTGGTCGGCGCTGAGCTGACCGCCGACCTACCGAGCATGCCCAACTCGCTGGTGTTCCACATCACCTACAAAGAGCAGGGCAAGATGTACTGGGACCCGGCCAACCTGACCCACGAGAACCCCTACGGTCTGCTGGACGGTCGGATCAGCTTCACCCTGCCGAACCACAACTGGACGTTCTCTGTCTGGGCCAAGAACATCGCCAACACCCAGTACCGGACCAACATCATCGCCTTCTTCGGGGATGAAGTGGGCACCTACGGGCCGCCGCGAACCTATGGCGGCGAACTGACGGCCAAGTTCTGATCACCCGGCGTCGGCGCGCCTGAGGGATGACCTATCGGGTGATCCAGTGGGCGACCGGCGCGATGGGCAAGACCAGCCTGCGCGCCCTGATCGACCATCCCGCCATGGAGCTGGTCGGCGTCTACGTCTACAGCGCGGGCAAGGCCGGCCTCGACGCCGGCGAGATCGCCCGCCGGCCGCCGACCGGTGTGATCGCCACCAAAGATCCGGAGGCGATCCTGGCGCTCGACGCCGACGTCGTTGTCCACTGCGCGCGGATCTCCCCGCCCTACGGCTCCGACGAGGGGGAGATCGAGCGGCTGCTGGCCTCGGGCAAGAACGTCATCAGCATCAACGGGCACAGCCACCCCCGGTTCTGGGGCGCGGCGCGGTGCGCGGCGCTGGAGGCCGCCTGCGCCCGGGGCGGCGCGAGCCTGATGGCGGCGGGGATCAATCCAGGCTTCGTCGCCGAACAGCTGGCCGTCGTCGCCAGCGGCGTCTGCTCGCGGATCGACCACCTGGAGATCGTCGAAGCCGCCGACGGGCGAGCGATGCGCAGCCCGGACTACGTGTTCGGCGTCCTGGGTTTCGGGGCCGAGCCGGGGAGCTTCGATCCCAACGCGCCTGACTGGGCGCCGGCGGCCGCCGTCGACGGCATGTTCCAGGAGATGCTGTCTCTGGTGAGCGAGCGGCTAGGCCTGAAGCTCGAGCAGGTGGTCTCTGACCATCAGGTGTTCGCGGCGACGCAGGACCTTCACGTCGCCGCCGGGACGATCCGGCAGGGGACCGTCAGCCATCTCAACCTGCGCTGGCGCGGGATCGTCGGCGGCCGGCGGCGGCTCGCGCTGTCGATCAACTGGTACATGGAGTCCGCTCACCTCGATGAGCCAGACCCGCCGCTCTGGCGAATCCGGATCGACGGCGAGCCGGGGGTGAGAATTGCGGTCGATGTCGCCAAGCGGCCGGAGGACACATCCCGCACCGAGCCGGAACAGATCGCCCTCGCCGGCGCGATCATCAACACCATCCCCGTGGTTTGCGCCGCGCCGCCGGGTCTACTCGACCGGCCGGTCGCCACCCCCTTCGACGCCCGTCTGACCGAGCGAGAGTCGTCGGAGGCGAACTGAACCGCGCCAGCTTGCCCCCCGACCCCGTCACAGTCTAACCCCGGCCCATGGCCAGCCGATTGCGCGCCGCCTACGAGGAGATGCTCGCCGCGCGCGCGATCCGGCCCGACCCCGGCCAGGCCGCGGCGGTGGAGGCGTTGGCGCGTCTGGAAGGCGACCTCGCCAGCCATGGCGCAGGCTGGTTCGGCCGGCCGCGCGGCCAGCGTGGGCTCTATCTCTGGGGCCCGGTCGGGCGCGGCAAGTCGATGCTGATGGACCTGTTCTTCGGCCTGGCGCCGGCCAAGTCCAAGCAGCGCACGCACTTCCACGTGTTCATGGCCAGGGTGCACGCGCTGGTGAACCTGTGGCGCACCGGCTCGGCGGCGGAAAAGCGCGCGACGTTCGGCAAGAGCCGGGGCGACGATCCGATCGCGCCGGTGGCCGATCTGATCGCCCGCGAATCGGCCCTGCTGTGTTTCGACGAGCTGACCGTGACCGACATCGCCGACGCGATGATCCTGGGCCGCCTGTTCGAGGCCCTGTTCGCGCGCGGGGTGACGCTGGTGGCGACCTCGAACCGGCCGCCCGACGACCTCTACAAGGACGGCATCAACCGCCAGTTGTTCCTGCCGTTCATCGCCCTCCTCAAGACGAAGATGGAGATTGTGGAGGTGGCCGGCGCGCAGGACTGGCGGCTTGGCCACCTGCGCGCGGCGGGGACGTGGTTCTCCCCGATCGATCCAGACAACGAGGCGCGGTTTGACGAGCTGTGGGGGGCGATGCTGGGCGGCGGGGCGGAGATCGGGGCGACGATCGAGGTGCTTGGCCGCACCCAGCATTGGCCGCGGGCGGCTGGCGGACTGCTCAGGGCGCACTTCGCCAGCCTGTGTGTGCATGCGCTGGGGCCGAGCGACTATCTGGCCATCGCCGGGCGGTTCCATACCGTGTTCGTCGAGCAGATTCCCAAGCTGACCCCCGACAAGCGCGACCAGGCGCGGCGGCTGGCGACCCTGGTCGACACGCTCTACGAGGCCCGGGCGCGGCTGGTGGTGCTAGCGGCCGTCGAGCCGGCGGCGATCTATCCGGCCGGCGACCAGTCGTTCGAATTCGAGCGCACCGCCTCGCGGCTGGAGGAGATGCGGTCGCAGGCGTGGCTGGAGTCGGACCCCGTTTCTCCTCCCCCTTGATGGGGGAGGTGGCCTCGCGCAGCGGGGTCGGAGGGGGTGGCGCCACCACCCCACCCGTCCCGACCTGCGGCCGGTCCACCCACCCCATCAAGGGCGGGGAGGGAACAGGTCGCCGCTTCGTTGACACGCCTGTCCCACGGCTTAAAGACGGGCGCGAACCGGAGAGGGACGGCGGGCGCGCGATGGCGGAAAGTTCCCGGCCGATAAGGGAAAGACCCCTGTCGCCACATCTGCAGGTGTGGCGCTGGCATGTGACCCTGGCGGTGTCGATCGCCCACCGCTTTGCCGGGATCGGTCTCTACCTGGGCCTGCTCCTGATCGCCGGCTGGGCTCTGGCCGTGGCCGGCGGGCCTGACGCCTTCGCGAGCTATGCCGCGCTGCTGGCGAGTCCGGTTGGGCTGGTAGTCCTGTTCCTGATCACCCTGGCGGGCTTCTTCCACATGGCCAACGGCATCCGTCACCTGGTCTGGGACCTCGGCTTCGGGTTCAAGCCGAAGACGGCCGACTTCACGGCCTGGGTGGTGATCGTCTTCGCCATCCTGGCGGCGATCGCCTTCTGGTTCCGGATGGCGGCGTTCGGAGCCTTCACGCATGTCTGACCTGCGCACGCCGCTGCGGCGCGTCCGGGGGCTCGGCTCCGCCAAGCATGGCGTGATGCACTTCATCCACCAGCGGGTGACGGGCGCGGCCCTGGTGCTGCTGATCTGCTGGGGCTTCTCGCAGACGCCGTTCCTTGTCGCCAATGGCTATGACGGCGCCCACACCTGGCTGCAGAGCCCGGTCAACGCGGCCCTGGCCAGCCTGCTGCTGGCGGTCGGCCTTTATCATGGCCAGCTGGGCGTGCAGGTCGTGATCGAGGACTACATCGGCAAGACCGGGACGCGGACGGCCCTGCTCGTCCTCAACGCCTTTGTCGCCTTCGCCTTCGCCGCGGTCGGCGTCGTCGCCCTTCTCAAGACCGCGTTCAGCGGCGGAGCGTCCTGACCATGGCGGCCTACACGTTCGTCGACCACAAGTTCGACGTGGTCGTGGTCGGAGCCGGCGGCTCGGGCCTCCGGGCCGCGCTCGGCTGCGCCGAGGCGGGCCTCAAGACCGCCTGCATCACCAAGGTGTTCCCGACGCGCTCGCACACCGTGGCGGCGCAGGGCGGCATCTCTGCCAGCCTCGGCAACATGGGCCAGGATGACTGGCGCTGGCACATGTACGACACGGTCAAGGGCTCCGACTGGCTCGGCGACCAGGACGCCATCGAGTACATGGTCCGCCACGCTCCGGCGGCGGTCTATGAGCTCGAGCACTGGGGGGTGCCGTTCTCGCGCACGGCCGAGGGCAAGATCTATCAGCGCGCCTTCGGCGGCATGACCCGCAACTATGGCGAGGCGCCGATCCAGCGCACCTGCGCGGCGGCCGACCGAACCGGCCACGCCATGCTGCACACCATGTACGGCCAGTCGCTGTCGCACGCCGTCGAGTTCTTCATCGAGTATTTCGCTCTCGACCTGATCATGGACGAGGGGGTGGTGCGCGGCGTCACGGCCTGGAAGCTCGACGACGGGACGATGCACCGCTTCTCGGCCCAGCGGGTGGTGCTGGCGACCGGCGGCTATGGCCGGGCCTATTTCTCGTGCACCAGCGCCCACACCTGCACGGGCGACGGCGGCGGCATGGCGCTGCGGGCCGGCCTGCCGCTGCAGGACATGGAGTTCGTGCAGTTCCACCCGACCGGCATTTATGGGGCCGGCTGCCTGATCACCGAGGGGGCGCGCGGCGAGGGTGGCTATCTGACCAATTCCGAGGGCGAGCGGTTCATGGAACGCTACGCGCCGTCGGTGAAGGACCTGGCGCCGCGCGACATGGTCAGCCGGGCGATGACCATCGAGATCCGCGAAGGCCGCGGCGTGGGGCCGAAGAAGGACCACATCTTCCTGCACCTGGACCACCTGGATCCGAAGATCCTGGCCGAGCGCCTGCCGGGCATCTCTGAGACGGCCAAGATCTTCGCCGGGGTGGACGTCACGAAGGAGCCGATCCCAGTCTTGCCGACCGTGCACTACAACATGGGCGGCATCCCGACGAACTATCACGGCGAGGTGGTGACGCTGGCCGGCGGCGATCCCGATCGCATCGTGCCAGGACTGATGGCGGTGGGCGAAGCGGCCTGCGTCTCGGTGCACGGGGCCAATCGTCTCGGCTCCAACTCGCTGATCGACCTGGTGGTGTTTGGCAGGGCCGTCGGCCTGCGCTGCGCCGAAGAGCTGAAAACCGGCGCGACCCAGCCGGAGATGAAGGCGGCGTGGACCGATCCGCACCTGGCGCGGTTCGATCGCCTTCGTTACGCCGCTGGGTCGGTGTCGACCGCGGACCTGCGGCTGGAGATGCAGCTGGCGACGCAGGAGGACGCGGCGGTGTTCCGCACCGCCGAGACCCTGGACTCCGGCCTCTCGCGCCTGGCGGCGGTGCAGGCCAAGCGCGCCGACATCAAGGTCTCCGACCGCGGGCTGATCTGGAACTCCGACCTGATGGAGACGCTGGAGTTTGAGAACCTGATCGTCCAGGCGATCGTCACGGTGGCCGGGGCGGTCAACCGCACCGAGAGCCGCGGGGCCCACGCCCGCGAGGATTTCTCCAGCCGCGACGACGTCAACTGGATGAAGCACACCCTGGCTTGGCTCGACGACGCGACCGGGGCGGTGCGGCTCGATTACCGGCCGGTGCACGCCTACACGATGACCAACGACGTGGCCTACATCCCGCCCAAGGCGCGGGTGTACTGATGCGCCGGCGTTTCCGTCCCCCCATCCCCGGCTTCGCCGGTACTTCCTCCCGATGCGGGGGGAAGAGAGGCTTTCAGGATAGCCAATGGTCGAACTGACCCTTCCCAAGAACTCGAAGATCGGCAAGGGCAAGCGCCACGCGGCGCCGGCGGGGGCGAAGCGGATCAAGAGCTTCCGCGTCTATCGCTACGATCCGGATGGCGGCGGCAATCCGACCTGGGACACCTATGATGTCGACGTCGACGCCTGCGGGCCAATGGTGCTGGATGTGCTGCTGCACATCAAGAACACCATGGACGCGACCCTGACCTTCCGCCGCTCGTGCCGCGAAGGGGTGTGCGGCTCGTGCGCGATGAACATCGGCGGCCGCAATACGCTGGCCTGCACGCACGGCTGGGAGGACGTCCCGGGCAAGGAGATCACCATCTCGCCGCTACCGCACCAGCCGGTGGTCAAGGATCTGGTGCCGGACCTGACCATCTTCTACGCCCAGTACGCCTCGATCGAGCCGTGGCTGCACACCACGACGCCGACGCCGCAGACCGAGTGGCGGCAGTCCGAAGCCGAGCGGGCCAAGCTCGACGGCCTCTACGAGTGCATCCTTTGCGCCTGCTGCTCGACCTCGTGCCCGAGCTACTGGTGGAACGGCGACAAGTACCTCGGGCCGGCCGCCCTGCTGCAGGCGCAGCGGTGGCTGGCCGACAGCCGAGACGAGGCGACCGGCGAGCGGCTGGACGATCTTGAGGATCCGTTCAAGCTCTATCGCTGCCACACGATCATGAACTGCGCCCAGGTCTGCCCCAAGGGCCTGAACCCGGCCGAGGCGATCGCCGAGATCAAGGCGGCGTTGGTGGAGCGGGTGACCTAGGGCCGGCGTCCCGCCGGCATGTTTTATCCGCAGATTTCGCAGATTGATGGCGGGGTGGCTTCGAGCGCCCGCGCCTGGCGTCTTGTTGCGCGCCTTCGGCGCGCGAAAAGAAACCGCAACGACCTCGTCAGGCTCGCAGAAGAGCAATCCGCGAAATCTGCGTAATCTGCGGATAGAAACCTTCGCGCCACCGCCTCAGGCTTCCGCGGTTCTCACCAGCGTCAGCACCGGCGTCGCCGGTTCGGCGGCGGGCAGGGGTTGGCCGCGGAGGGCGTTG
>Ga0302311_10005253_pt1 | contig 13733 bp, 11 predicted proteins | sample III_Palsa_N1_3_FD_200449 | JGI IMG/M metagenome (GOLD analysis project Ga0302311, IMG submission 200449) | Peat permafrost microbial communities from Stordalen Mire near Abisko, Sweden - III_Palsa_N1_3 | ecosystem: Environmental > Terrestrial > Soil > Palsa > Peat permafrost | place: Sweden... | reverse complement strand
GCCCGCTTCCGGACGAGAGTGGCGTATCAATGTCGCGCGAAGACGGTGGTGTGTTGCTGCGTAGTTCTGCGCGATAATGCGCAAAGGCCCCCAGGCGCCAGTCGATAATATCTTATTATAAATGAAAGTTTTGGTGCACCCGTCGCGATTCGAACGCGAGACCTCTGCCTTCGGAGGGCCGGGTTGACTCAAGCATTTCTGCGACTCCTAGCGGTTTTGTCCAGCTTTTTCCCCAATGCACGAGGCGGTTCGAGGCGGTCCAGGCGATCGATGGCGCTGCGGACGATGTCGAGATCGGCGTCTTGGTAGCGGATGGAACTGGTCGGATCGGCGTGGTCGAGCGCGCCCATGATCGTCTTCAATCCGGCGCCGCCGGCATTGAGATGCTTGCCGCCGAAGTGCCGCGCCATGTGTGGGGTGAACTTCACCTTGAGCCGGCGCGTGAGCGGGCGGAGCCACTTGTAGACCCCGGATCGGGTGCGCCAGGGGAAGAGATAGCCGGTTCGATCCGATTCTCCGGACAGCACCTCGAAGACCTCCTTGTGCATCGGCTTCTCGCGCCAGACACCGGTCTTGCCGATGAACAGGAGATAGGTCCGCCGCTCGAGATCGATGTGGTCCTCCCAGGTCAGGCGCAGCGGGTCCGAGATCCGATTGAAGTGCCGGAACAGCCAGACGACCAGGATCTGCTTCTTGCGCGCGAGTGTTCGGCCGAGCGGCGTGGTTGCCTCCGTCTCTTCCCGGCGGAGCGCGGTCAGCAGCATCGACGCGGTACCGGGCGCTGCTGCCCGCGTGACGACCGGGCCTTCCTGGAAACGCTCAATCCGGAGCCACGGGCACCAACCGTTCCGGGCGGCATAGTGCAGGATCGCGGCGGCCGGCTTAATCACACCGCGGTTCCAGGTCTCGGGCTTGCGTCCGGGATACAGCTTCTTCGCCGCCTCGACGAGATCGGCATGGCGGATATCGGCGACCGGATGGTGACCCAGCGCCGCCTTCAGCCGCTCGATCCGCCGTTCGTCGATCTTCGACGGCTCCCGCCATTGAGCGTAAAGCTCGGCCGCCCGCAGGAAACTTACCGCCTCGTCGGCACGGGGGATGCGCCGGTCGAGGAGTTCCAGTTCGAGTTGCGCCTTAAAGCGGAGAGCAGTTGCTTCGTCTCCTGTCTTCGTTGAGACCTCGATGACACGGCCGTCGAACTCGCCGCGAACGAGGAAATGGCGATTGGGGTATGGCTTGCCGCCGACAGTCTTGATGCGGGTGCCAGGGGGAAGGAGATAGAGGGGCATGGCCGGAACGCCTCTTCCAGCGCGGTGAAATCGGAGGGATAGAACAGTAAAGAACGGCCAGTACAGGCCGGTCGGATCTCTGGATGCTCGCCAAGACGGCGGCGCAGCGTGCGGACCGAGATATGGAGCCGCTCCGCGACGTAGGTGGCCGTCCAGGGCCAGGGCGGATCGTCCGGGCGATCGGGGATATAGGGGCTTGTCACGATGCCACCTTCAGAAAGCGTCACTGCGAATGAGCTTTGAAGGCGCTGCTCTTTGCTCTTTCCGACCCGAACTTTCTCCGCGTCACGTCGAGCTACGGAGTGCGAAATATCTCCGCTGATGACCTCAGAAGGAAGCCGGGTTCGATCCAGGGTTGCTATATTTATATCCCACTGCTTTGGGAACTTCAACAATTTGACATAAATTTATTGCAGACTTTTTTCTCCAGCTGGGTAGTGTGCCGGTCCATTTCGGCCGCTGATTCAATAAAAATCCATCGAAGCGCGAATGGGAATCGCCAAATATCCGCGCCAGGCACAAATCGATCCCAGGCGTCGCCGGAAGCGATCGCCCTCTCAAATGGAGGGGAGACGGCCCTGGCGTTTGCCGCCGGGAGGCGGCCGTTCCGGGCGATAGCTCCCGATCACGATCGCGGTAATTTCGAGTGCGGGTTCGCTCTCCCCCAAACGCATGTTGGCGACCTTCAGAGGCACCTTATGGGCGGGATGATGGCTGCGGGGCCAGAGTTCCACGCTGCCGTCCGGTTGGATCACGACTTCCCGAACGGAAACCTCGATCAGCCCTTCACGGCTGCGCCGATGGACGATCACCCGCTCGCGATCTTCCGGCATCCGGCCCAACTCGGCCAAGGGCACACAGACGAGGATTGTTCCATCCGGATAGATCTTGTTCATGCCTGGGCCGACCACGCGCAACGCAAACCGGCTGTTGCGGGCGTAAAGGGCATCTACGGGAACAGAGATCGGCATTCGGTCCGAAGTTTCCCACTCGGCGGCCTCGAGCCAATGACCAACTTGTGCTTCACCTATGATGGTGATGACTTCAAGATGGTCAACCAGGGTTGCGGCAGATGGTCGATCTTTGAGCGGATTTCCGACAGGACCCAGGAGATCGGCAACGGATGTCTCAAGGGCAGCCGCGAGTTTCACGACCTTGTCGACGCTCGGTTGATGCCCGTCGCGGATATTCTGGATCGTCTGGGGGTTCACGCCCGCCCGTCTGCACGCCTCTCGCTCGCTCAGGTCGAGGGCGGCCAAGCGCTCGTCAATGTTCCTCACAAGAAATTCTGTCGTCATAGGGGCGGTTCTATCGAATAGACGGCGGCGGTTCTCGCCGCACATTTTCGTTCTCCCGCGAGAGCTTTCGCCTCGGCGGTTCTGCGAAGTATGCTCATGCTTTGAACTATATTGCATCGGTACGCGAGTGGGTACGCTACCCGTCGCATCTGGCTCCTCACGTCCGAACAAATTTGGCCATTCCATTCGCTTGTGGGGAAGGGAACCTCCGGCTCGAAAAGAGGAGGTTCCCATGCGGCATATTCTATTCGCTTCGTTCTCGCTGGTCCTGCCCGGAATGGCTTCCGGTGCGCCGCAATGCGCGGCGCCGACCGACGGGCCGGCCCCGACTTCGATGCCGCTCGCTGCCGCTGACGGCGGGCGAGCGCTCTTGCCGGGCGAGATTGCCGGCAGAGCGCCGCTCGTCCGGATCTCGTCTGCAGGAGCGACGCTGTTCGATCTCGGGACCGAGCACGGAATGCGCACGGTGTTTGCCCGCAACGGCGCATCGTTTCAGGTCTTCTACCTCACGCCGGATGGACAGGCCGAGATCGGCGGCGTGATGTGGGACGCTGCCGGCCAGAACATCACGCGCCGTCAGGTTGGCTCGATAGAAGGGACGATCCCGACGGTAACCATCGGCACGACCGGAGCGGCGGCCAAGGCTACGCTCGATCGATCGATGCTGAAGACGGTTGCTGCAACCACCTTCGGGACGGCGGGATCCGGTTCGGCGCCGAGGCTCTGGATGTTCGTCGATCCCATGTGCAGCTATTCCCAGAAGGCGATGGCTCAGCTGAAGCCATATATCGCCAGCGGGCGTCTGCAACTGGCCGTCGTGCCGATATCGCTGCTGGACTACGAGGATCAAGGCGCCAGCACGGCGTCGGCCAAGATGATGGTGAGCCTACCGCCGGATTCCATGGTCGAGGCTTGGATCGCGGGGAAACTTGAGGGCGTGCCGGATGCGAAGGCGGGCGAGCGTCTGCGGAACAATTTGGCGGCGGCCAACGCGATCCACCTGCGCGGGACGCCGACATTTCTTTGGCAGACGACGGACGGGAGTGAGGGGCGTAGCGACGGTATCCCAGACAATCTTGATGCGATGATCTCTGCGGTTGGAGGCTGATCGTGGTGCGAAACGCTAAACGTCGGACATGGCGGATGCTGCCTTGGCGGGGGCTCCACTTCATTATCGAGTTGCTGATCACGTGCTCCAGCGCTCGGCACATCGCCACGAATGGTCGCGCCATCGAAGCGATGGTGCGAGGAATCAGAGCTGGTCCGTGTCGCGACGAGCAGGTCTACCTCTTGGGAGACCGTAAGCTCGACGTCATCGCAACAGCGATCGCGGCGAAGGTCGGGCTAGACGAGATCGAAGGCCGGCTTGAGAGACGTCGCCGACAGACGGCACATGATGCCAGATGGTGCCTTATCGGCGTCGGATGGTTTCTGGCGCTGTGGCTATACGAGATGCTCCACTCTCCCGACGGCTTCACAAGCCTCGGCTATATCCTGGCGCTCATCGGAACCTGCGCGGTCTTCGCCGTCATCGCGTTGCACTGTGCGCTGATCAATTGGCAGATCCGGACGCGTCGACTTGGAACCGTCCGTGAATTTCTGTCTACTCGAGACGGTTGGTGGCCGTTTTGACAAACGCTTCGGTGCTGATTTACACGCTTCAGGCGATCAAGGGATGTGGGCGCCCATCTCGGCTGACCCTGGCCCGCTACCAATCCGGTGAGACGGATATCGAGGGCAGAGTCAGTCGATGCGGCGAGGAACGCGCGCGAACCGCGCTCTACGAGGCCGCCCACACACTGCTCGTCCACACAAGAAGTGGTCGAGCCTGGAGCATGAAAATCGCCAAACTGCGCGGCATGGCGCGCCCGCGCAGCGGTCGCCCGCAAGCTCGCCGTGATCCTGCATCGCGTGTGGAGCGACGAAACCGAGCTCCGCTTCGGCAAGTATCCCTCGCAGAGGCGTGACCGGCAGGAGCGCAGCACCGCAAGAACTTGCCCGGCCGGGCGAACCGGGATCTATACCGTGGGGACGATGGGCCGTGTGACCTCGTTAAGAGTCTCGAACCTGCGGGTTGCAAGCTTGCAAGGTCGTGAAACAGATTGAGGCGCCTTGCTCTTCTGACCACGTCATGCGGCGGCCCTGCCGGCGGCAGGTGCGGCGTGCGATTAAGGTTATATTGCGGGACCAGCATCAGCCGCCTTCCAGTCACCGGCAGGGCGCCCTTGTGATAGCCGAACGTGTCGGCCAGGAACCAAGTCCCGGCCGGACCGACCATATGGATCTCGTTCCCGGCCCCGAAGGCCGCCCGCACCGCCTCGTCGCTCTGCGCCTTGCCGGTGTCGAGCAGCGGGCTTGCGTGCGAGTCTTTCATGAAGACATGCGGGCCCGAGGTCTCATCGACATCGGTCAGGTACAAGAACAGCTTGAAACCGCGAATCGAAATCGCGGTGATAGCGCTGGGTGCCCTTGGCGACCGGGCGCTCGCCGTAGGACCACCAGGCGCCGATATTGTCGAGCCTCGGCTTGCAGCCGAGGTACAGCTCGGCCATCTCCAACAAGCGTGGGTCGTTGAAGATGCCAGCACATGGCGCGCGCGGAGCGTCTGCCGCACGCTGAAATAGGCCATGTTAATCTCGGGGCTGGGTGCCGCATCTCATCGAATTTGACCCAGACGCATCCGGCAGGGGGCGATACAGGTCTCGGTCTGGAAATAGGCCCGGATGCGATCGACCCAGCCGTCCGCCAGGCTGGGTAACGGGGGGTGATACCGTCGGCGCAGCGCACGATGCCAGGACCGCGCCGCATCCGATGGCTGAAATCCCGGCGTTTTCGGGCGGGCCAGTACCAAATGCGCGCGGGCCGCCGGCGTCGAGTCCAGCGGCAGCAGATCGTAGCTGAGACGCCGGCGAACGGCCGCGACGCGACGCAAAAAGGCCGGTATGGATAGGATGCGGCTTTGGCCGATCCCTTTCGGAAAGGTTGAAGCCTTATTCGAGCCTGAGGCCCTTTGCCACCGCCCCTCAGGCCGGGTAGGCGCGGTGGAAGTGTTCGAGCCGGCGGCGCTTGACCACGGCCGGCACCGGCTTCATGGCACCGACGATGTCGGCGCTCAGACGGGCTTGGGCGTTGCGTATTAACAGACGGGGCCGGAGTCCCGCGGTCCGGCATCACAATCGTAACTGGTGGATCATCTCCGGCGACAATCAGGCGTACCAGCTTACTTGCGTTCGTGGCGGCTGGACTGCAAAACTGTCTTCCGTAGGAACTCAGCATCACCGTTATTGAAGGAAGTTTGATGCGCTCGGAAATCGAACGGATGATGGGCGCGGTAGTCCGGCTAAGCCTTCGCAAGGATATGCCGAACCGGTTCGAGGGGCAATTCTCCGAGCGGCCGGTGAAGATCCTGCCGCCCTTTACCGGCGAGATGGGGATGGAGATCATCCATTTCCTGGCCCGGGTCGAGCCGTATCTGCGAAATGGGTGGCGGATTCTGGCGAAGCGGCCGGCTTTTTACCCACCCGGCACGGCGTTTTACGATCCCGCCTATTTCGACCGCCTCAATCCGCTCATCGCGCAATATGGCTTGCATCCGACGCCGGTCGGTCTTCGCCAACCGATGCAGCGTGCGGCTCAATATTTCCACACCCAGGTTGTACGCGGCAGCCAAGAGCAAATCGAATTGCAGATACGGTACGAGAGCCCACAGGTTCTGATCCAAGAAAGCCAATTCGAGCTTCAGGCGAGAGATCTGTTCTACAGTTACTGCGATCTCGACAAGCGCGGTATCCTCGACATCGATACGCTCTTGCTGTCTTGCCAGCCTTCGCGGCTGGAAGAGGTCGGTGTTGCGTCTCGCCCGGTGCTGCTCCCGAGTTATCGGCCCGGTGCCTTCCTGTCTCCGGGGGCGTCGCAATCTCCTCACATCGGCGTGCAGCTGCGGGCCATGGTGAAGACCGGCAAGCATCCGGCGGGCGGGTTGGCGCGCGACAGCGATCCAGGGTTTGTCCTGCCGTTGGCCGAGCGGGCGGCCCTGATGCTCGGGCTCCCGCTTATCGTCTATGGTCGGCCGGAGGGGAATTTTCTTCCCGAGGGCTACACGCACACCTATGAACCCGGCATCGATCTGCTCGATAAGGAGCTACGGCTGCTCTCTGCCTGCCGATTGATGTTCGCCCCCGACAGCGGCTGGGCCGACCTGATGGCTTGGCTGCAAGTGCCGACGCTGCTGGAGGGCTCTATCTACTCCGGGCATTTCGACGAGTTGATCGGCTTCGAGCCGCGACTGGCGCTCATCGATCGCGATCGTCCGATCGAGCGACAGATCGAGACGCTCCTGGCGTCCGACATGTGTATCCCGAACGATACGCGTGGGCAGCCAAGCTATGCGACAGACCTCCATACCAAAAACTTCCTTGGCCTATAAGTCGGGAATCGACGCTCCAGGACACTCGGCGCGCGACGAGAGCGGGCGAAACTGAAGAAGGAACGGCAATGCGCTCCGAAATCGAACGGGTGATGGGTGAGGTCGCTCGGGTAAGCCTTCGTCGCGAGACTCCCAATGGGTTCGAGGGGCAATTCGCGAACCGCCCGGTCAAGATACTTCCGCCGTTTCTGGGCGAGATGGGGTTCGAGATCATCCATTTCCTAGCGCGGGTCGAGCCCTACCTGCGCAACGGCTGGCGAATTCTGGCCCGCCGGCCGGCGCTCTATCCGCAAGGCAGCGCGTTTTTCGATGCTGCCTATTTCGATCTGCTGAATCCACTGATCGCCCAATATGGCCTGCATCAGACCCCTGTCGGACTCCTCCGACCGGAACAGCGGCTCGACACGAATTTCCATATTCAGGTGACACGTGGCGACATGCAGCAGATCGCGCTGGAAATGCGCTACGAGCTCCCCGACATCTTGGTTCGGGAGAGCCAATTCGAGCTGCAGGCGCGCGATCTATTCTACAGCTATTGCGACGTCGCGAAGCGCGGCGTGCTCGATATCGATCTACTGCTATTGTCGTGCCAGCCATCGCGCCGGAACGACGTGATCATCGCCCAGAGTCCGCTTCTGTGTCCGTCCTATCAACCGGCGCGCTTCCTGAAGCCTGACCAGCCGCAGAAGCCCCATATCGGTGTGCAGCTGCGGGCCATGAAGCAGACCGGCAAACATCCGGGTGACGGGCCGTCGCGCGACAGCGATCCGGCGATCATTCTGCCGTTGGCCGAGCGTGCGGCAGCGCATCTGGGTCTGCCGATCATCGTCTATGGTAGGCCAGAAGGGAACGTGCTGCCGGACGGCTATGAGCATACCTACGAAAGGGGCATCGACCTGCTCGACAAAGAGCTGCAACTGTTGTCGGCATGCCGACTTATGTTCGCGCCCGACAGCGGCTGGGCCGATCTTATGGTTTGGCTGCAGGTTCCGACGCTGCTTGAAGGTTCGGCCTATTCCGGGCATTTCGATGGTCTGATCGATTTTCAGCCACGTATCGCGCTTCTCGACTACAGCAATCCGATCGAGCCGCAGATCGACCGGCTGTCAGCGGCGGGGATGACTATTCCCGGCGATACGCGAGGAACGGTCGATCATTTGGCTCTGGGTACCACAAAGTCGTTTCTTGTTCGGCTATAATCCCAGATCCGCCAGCCAGCAGCGCAGCAGCGGTATTTCGAGTTCGCCGACGACGCCCAGGCCGGTCAACGCCGCGTAGCAAAGGATCAGGTTATCGGCCATCGCCGCGGGACCCGCCGTCAAGGAAAGCGCCCCAAGCGTCGCGGCGATCCGGGCATTGTTGACGTAGCCCGGAATCTCGTCCTCGAAATCGCGCATTAGGTTATGCGGATTGCGGTCCTGCCAGACGGTCGCGTGGTGGAACAAAATGGTCCAGCCATTCTCCCAAGCAATACGTTGCGCCACGAAGCTGCGCCAGATGTCGGTCATGCGGAAGCTGCAATGAGCCGGCAGATAGAGCAGGGGAAAGGCGTCAGGAAACCAGGCCGTGTTCTGGCTATTGAACGGACACCAAGCGCCGGGTGCCAGCGCCAGCCGTCGATCGGACCGGAACGTCACGTCTCGCGGCTGGATCAGCCGAAAGATCGCATCGACGTCAGGATTGCCATTGGCCAGCCCCTGCTGGATCGGGCAGTCCGCAGCCTCGACCGCCAGGGCTTCGAAGGCGGGCAGCGGGCGGTGAATCTCGTCGAGCGGTAGGCCACGCGGCCAGATCGCGCCGTCCGTGAAATAGCGATAGACGTTGATCCACCCGGTCTGACGCACGGTCGGCACCGCGACAGCGCGCGCGACCGGGTCGAAGAAGCCAGCGATCGGCAGATTATCGTCGTCGGTCTCCTGGATCAGGCCCGCACCGTCGCGAATCGCCAGCAGATATCCCACATTCTTGCGCGCGTAATGGCGGGTCGGGCACAGACGGGCACTGGAGAGGCCAGTCGCATACTGCGCCTCTATGTCGAGGAATCGGGCGCCGGGCAGATCGAAATCAGCCGGCGATTTCGTGTCGCCGATGATGATGACCTGGCCTTGGGCCGGGTCGAGCCCATCGACCAGCGCCTGCATGATCGCATTGGGCGGATTGATCGAGGTGACGACGACGGCCCGTCGCGTAATGGCGTTAATAGGTCTTCTCCTCGATGATCTCGGAATCGAGCAGCAGATTGATCTGGCGCTTGAACCGGGCCCGCTCGGCATTGGCCCGGAATGCGGCCCGCGCGGCCTGGGCATAGGTCGGACCGAAATCGCCGGCGGCGTTGCAGGCGAACACCTGCTCGATCATGCGGAAATTCTCGTCGTTCGACGCGCGCAGCGGCGGCACCAGGTCGAGCACGGCCTGGGGCAGCGCGACCGCCTGCAGCTGCTGCCGCAGCGACTCCAACTCGTGGGCGATATTGTGCCGTTTGGCCGGCTCCTGGATATGGTCGAGCTTGACCTCGCAGATCGTGATGCGGTCCAGGACTTCGGCGATCGAGATGTTGAGGCTGATCAGCATGGGGAGGGCGACTCACTCGATAAATTTGGGCCTCTGGAGTGTTTCTGACACCCGATGATATCGTCAACAAGTAGAAGTTTGATTGCAGTGCATTAATCGAAAATGCGATGGAAAACATGTTACAGGCCCAGCTTCAATCATGCGAGTAACAAAATGTTCCTTGTAAACCGTGAGGCGAGTGGCTATCAGCCTAGTACCGCCCTCGGTTACGGTTGTCCCGGCATATGTCGATTGTTTCAGAACATTCTCCATCGGACGCCGGCCTCGCCTGCCTCATTCAACTTTTCCGTTTTCATGGCCTGGCCGGCGATGCGGCCCAGCTGCGCCATGATTTCGGCCTGACCGCGGTCGCCGCACCGCTCGACCTGATCCGGATCGCGCAGCGGCAGGGGCTGAAGGCCCGCGCGGTGCGGCGCGACTGGGCCAAGCTGGCGGCGACGCCGCTGCCGGCGCTGGCTGTGCTGAACGACGGCGGGTTCGTCCTGCTGGCGCGGGCCGGCGCGGACAGCGTGCTGGTGCTCGATGCCGGCGCCGGAACCGCCCCCGCCACGCTTTCCCGGGCCGAGTTCGAAGCCCGCTGGAGCGGCGAGCTGATCCTGGTCGCCAAGCGCGCCGGCCTGGGCGATCTCGGCCGCCGGTTCGATTTGTCCTGGTTCATGGGCGCCATTCATAAATACCGGCACCTGCTGGGCGAGGTGCTGCTCGCCTCGTTCTTCCTGCAGCTGTTCGGCCTGGTCACGCCCTTGTTCTTCCAGGTCGTGGTCGACAAGGTGCTGGTCCATCGCGGCATCTCGACGCTCGAAGTGCTGGTCGTGGGCCTGGTCGCGATCTCGCTGTTCGAGACCGTGCTGGGCGCCTTGCGCACCTTCGTGTTCTCGCACACGACCAACCGGATCGACGTCGAGCTGGGCGCGCGGCTGTTCCGCCATCTGATGGCGCTGCCCTTGGGCTATTTCGGCGTGCGCCGGGTCGGTGATTCGGTGGCGCGCGTGCGCGAGCTGGAGAATATCCGCCAGTTCATCACCGGCTCGGCGCTGACCCTGGTGATCGACCTGCTGTTCACCACGATCTTCCTGGGCGTGATGGCCTGGTACTCGGTGACGCTGACCCTGATCGTGCTGGTCTCGCTGCCGGCCTATGTCGGCATCAGCCTGGCGGTGACGCCGCTGTTCCGCGCCAGGCTCGACGAGAAGTTCCGGCGCGGCGCGGAGAACCAGAGCTTCCTGGTCGAGACGGTGACCGGGATCGAGACGCTCAAATCCATGGCGGTCGAGCCGCAGATGCAGCGCCGCTGGGAAGAGCAGCTGGCCGGCTATGTCACCGCCTCGTTCCGGGTCGCCAATCTGGGCAATTACGCCAGCCAGACCATCCAGCTCGTCTCCAAGCTGGTCACGGCGGCGATCCTGTTCTTCGGCGCGCGCGAAGTGATCGACGGCGGCATGACCGTGGGCGAGCTGGTCGCGTTCAACATGCTGGCCGGCCGCGTCGCCCAGCCGGTGCTGCGCCTGGCCCAGGTCTGGCAGGACTTCCATCAGACCCGCCTGTCGGTCGAGCGGCTGGGCGATATCCTCAACACCCCGACCGAGCCCAGCTCGGCCGGCGGCCGCGCGGCCTTGACCACGATCAGCGGCCGCATCCAGTTCGACCAGGTCAAGTTCCGCTACCGGATCGACGGGCCCGAGGTCTTGCGCGGCGTCAGCCTGGAGATCCCGGCCGGCCAGGTGCTGGGCATCGTGGGATCCTCCGGCTCGGGCAAATCGACGCTGGCCAAGCTGGCGCAGCGGCTCTATGTACCCGAGAGCGGCCGCGTGCTGGTCGACGGCGTCGACCTGGCGATGATCGACCCGTCCTGGCTGCGCCGCCAAGTCGGCGTCGTGCCGCAGGAGAGCGTGCTGTTCAACCGCTCGGTCCGGGACAATATCGCGCTGACCGAGCCGGGCATGCCGCTGGAGCGGGTCGTCGCCGCGGCCCAGCTGGCGGGCGCCCACGAGTTCATCCTGGAATTGCCCGAAGGCTATGACACGATCATCGGCGAGCGCGGCGGCAGCCTGTCGGGCGGCCAGCGCCAGCGCATCGCCATCGCCCGCGCCCTGGTCGGCAACCCGCGCATCCTGGTGTTCGACGAGGCGACCAGCGCGCTCGATTACGAGAGCGAGCTGGCGATCCAGCAGAACATGCGGGCGATCTGCGCCGGGCGCACCGTTTTGATCATCGCCCATCGGCTATCGACCGTACGGTCCTGCCACCGGATCATCGCGATCGAGCGGGGCCAGGTGGTCGAGGACGGCACCCATGACGAGCTGCTGCACCGCGGCGGGCGCTACGCCACGCTGCACCGCGTCCAGGCGGGGATGAATGATGCCGCCTGACAGCAACGTCACCCGCCTGAAAACCCCATGGCGCTGGCCGGGCCTGCTGCCCGACCGGGACGCCAACGAATTCCTGCCGGCGGCGCTGGAGATCGTCGAGACGCCGGCCTCGCCCGCCGGCCGGCTGATCGGCGCGGTCATCATCGGTGCGGCCCTCATCGCGCTGCTGTGGGCCTGCCTCGGCAAGGTCGACATCATCGCCTCGGCCAGCGGCCGGGTCGTGCCGGTCGGCAAGAGCAAGGTGGTGCAGCCGCTCGACACCGGCGTGGTCGTGAAGATCCTCGTGGCCGACGGCGACCATGTCCGCGCCGGCGACCTGCTGGTCGAGCTCGACCGGACCGAGGTCGAGGCCGACCGCGACCGGTTCCGGCGCGACCTGCTGCGCGCAAGACTCGATCTGGCGCGCACGCGCGGGTTGGCCGCGGCACTGACCAGCGGCGTCGCGCCCGAGCTGGTCGACCCGCCGGCCGACGCGCCGGCGGCGAGCTTGGCCGCGGCCCGCCTGGCGATGCTGGCCGAGGCGTCGGAAAGCCGGGCGAAGCTCGATGGCATCGAACAGCAGATCCAGCAGAAGGATGCCGAGGCGGCCGAGGTGTCGGCCACGGTCGACAAGCTGCAGGCAACCCTGCCGATGGTCCAGGGCGAGGCGGATATCCGCACCAAGCTGAAGGAGATGGAGTTCGGCAACAAGCTGGCCTGGCTCGAGGCGGAGGAGAAGCTGATCGACCAGCAGCACCAGCTGCCGATCCTGGCGCAGCACCGCGCCCAGTCGGTCGCGGCCAAGCTGGCGCTCAGGCAGCAGCATGACGAGACGCTGGCGACCTACCAGAAGACTGTGCTGGACGAGCTGACCAAGGCCAGCGACCAGGTCAGCGTCAACCAGGCCGAGTTCACCAAGGCCGAACAGAAACTGTCGGCCCAGAGCCTGTCGGCGCCGATCGACGGCACGGTGCAGCAGCTGGCGATCCACACCATCGGCGGCGTGGTGACGCCGGCCCAGGCGCTGATGGTGCTGGTGCCGGACCATGGCGGGCTCGTCGTCGAGGCGACGGTCGAGAACCGCGACGTGGGCTTCGTGCTGCCGGGCCAAGCGGCGAAGGTCAAGGTCGAGACCTTCAACTTCACGCGCTACGGATTATTGGATGGCAGCGTGACCAGCCTCAGCCATGACGTGGTCGACGAGCCGGCGCCGAAGCCCGAGGCCCAACGGGGCGACGCGAAGACCCGCGACAGCGACGCGGACCGGCCGCACGAGGCGGGCTATGTGGCAAGGATCGCGCTGGACCGGGACTGGATGGAGACGGAGAATGGCCGGATCCAGTTGGGACCCGGCATGGCGGTCGATGTCGAGATCCATACGGGGCGACGGAGCATCATCAGCTATCTGCTGTCGCCGCTGGCGACGAAGGTGCAGGAGAGTTTGCATGAGCGGTGAGAAGTCCACTTGCGGAGGGGGTGGTATTTTATCCCGCCTATCAATGCTTCGTACTCGGCCAACCAGATTAACGGGTGCATGATGACTCTCAAAAACACCTACATTGGAAATATAATTTTTGCACTCATTGGAATAATAACATTTTTGTATCTATTTAATCTCGGAATACAGGCGAATGAGATTCATTCAACATATAGCATTTACGTATTAAATATAACTGTATTTTCGACAGCTTCGTTGGTTATTTTGACATTTTTGTTTATTCTCGTTAGAAAGAGAATAGTTAATAACAATATGTACGATCTAAAATACAGTAACAAAGGAGAAAATTTGCTAAATGACGTA
>Ga0302311_10005250_pt1 | contig 13736 bp, 10 predicted proteins | sample III_Palsa_N1_3_FD_200449 | JGI IMG/M metagenome (GOLD analysis project Ga0302311, IMG submission 200449) | Peat permafrost microbial communities from Stordalen Mire near Abisko, Sweden - III_Palsa_N1_3 | ecosystem: Environmental > Terrestrial > Soil > Palsa > Peat permafrost | place: Sweden... | reverse complement strand
ATGGGCGTTTGAGGGCTTGCTCTATGTTTCTGCGGCACACCTGGTTGGCCTGCAGACGAGTTGGGCGGGACCCTGGGGAACAGTAGCGCAAGCGAACTTGTCTTTCCTCATCCCGAGCTCACCGGGAGGCATCGGTCCCTTTGAGTGGGCCTGCAAGCAGGCGCTTACGCGGTTTGGTGCAAGTGCTGCGGCGGGCGGCATGTTTGGCCTGTTGATCCATGCGTGGTTGCTTGTATCGATCACCGCGGTTGGCGGTGGTATGTTCCTCGTTCACCGCTTGCACCTGGCGCGGCGCAAGCCATTGCTGGAAGAGATTGATGCGCTTCCGGTTGAACTACCTTAGACAGAGATTAGAACTTCGCAAAGGTTGAAAGATGTATCGCACACTGCAAGAGAGTATTCAGAGACAGATTGAGAAGCTGCTGGCCGAACGCTACGACGTAGCGTTGCCAAACCTCGTCGTGGAGTTGCCACCGAAGATTGAGTTTGGCGAGATGGCGTTGCCGGTCGCGTTCGAGCTGGCGAAGCGGCTGAAGAAGGCGCCGCGAGCGATTGCGCAGGAGTTGCAGCCAGCTCTGGCGGAGATCCCCGGTGTGGCCGCGGTGGAGGTGGCTGGGGCAGGCTATTTGAACCTCAAGCTGGACCGCGCCGCGACCGTGCAGCGCATCGCGGCGGACGAACATGCGGCTGTGGGCGGCGATGGCTTTCGGCTGGTCGAGCATACAAGCATCAACCCGAATAAGGCGGCGCATGTCGGGCATCTGCGTAACGCGATCCTTGGCGATAGCTTTGCGCGGATGTTGCGGAAGGATGAGTACAAGCCGGGGTATGCTCTCGGGGTGCAGAACTACATCGACAACACCGGTGTGCAGGTGGCCGATATCGTTGTCGGCATTGTGCACCGCTATGGCTTTGGGTTGGAACAACTGCGTGCATGGATGGCGGAGCTGGCCGCAACGGGCCAGCGGATCGACTATGTTTGCTGGGACCTCTATGCGCAGGTCTCGCAGTGGTACGAGTCGGAGCCGGCCGAGGCTGCTGCGCGCAAGAAGCTGCGGCTGGATACGCTGCATGAGATCGAAGCAGGCGGGAACGATATTGCGGCGATGGCGGAGTTGATCTCTACCGCCGTGTTGCATCGGCATCTGGAGACGATGGAGCGGCTTGGCATTGAGTATGACTTTCTGCCGCGCGAAAGCGAGATTCTGCATCTGCACTTCTGGGAGACGGCCCGCCAGTTGATGATCGACAAAGGCGTGCTGTACTTCGAAACCGAAGGCAAGAACAAGGGCGCGTGGGTGATGCGTCGCGCGGGTGCGGGCGAACTTGGCGACGGGCCGGATGAAGACGCGAAGATTCTCGTGCGGTCGAACGGCACGGTGACCTATGTCGGCAAGGACATTGCGTATCACCTATGGAAGTTTGGTTTGCTGGGCAAGGACTTTGGCTACGCGAAGTTTCATGAGTATCCGTCGCATACGTGCTGGATCTCTACCGTTGATGGCGAAGATCCGCATCCGAGCTTTGGCCACGCCAGCGCGATCTATAACGTGATTGACTCGCGACAGGACGATCCGCAGACCCAGGTGAAGGAAGCCTTGCGTGTGCTGGGTTACGTCTCCGAAAGCGAGCACTACACGCATCTGAACTATGCGTTTGTTGGGTTGACGGCACGCACTGCCGAAGAGCTCGGCTATGTGTTGAGCGAGGAAGACAAGGCGCGGGCTTTCATCGAGGTCAGCGGGCGCAAGGGCTTTGGCGTGAAGGCCGATGACCTGATCGACCGTATGATCGCCGCCGCGAAAGCTGAGGTAGATTCGCGGCATCCTGAGCTTACCGATGCCGAGCGCGCGGAGATTGCTGAGGCTATCGGCGTGGGTGCGCTGCGATTCTTTATCCTTCGTTTCACGCGTAACACCGTGATTGCCTTTGACTACAAAGATGCACTTGCCTTTGACGGAGAGACAGGCCCGTATGCGCAGTATGCCGCGGTTCGTGCGGCGAATATCTTTCGCAAGGCCGGGGTCAGTGCGGAGGACGCACTCGCGGCTCTGCCGTCGCTCGATCTGGCGGCGATGCTGCAGGGCGAAGAAGGCACGAGTGTCTGGGAGGTATGGCTGACGGCGTCGCGGCTATCGATGGTGCTGGAGCAGTCCATCGCCGCGGCAGAACCGGCGATGCTGGCGCGGTATGCGTTTGTGCTGGCGCAGCAGTTCAACAACTTCTATCACCGCCATCACATCCTGACCGAGACCGACGAAGCGAGGAAGACTCTGCTGCTGGCCACGGCTGCGGTGGCTCGACGTGAACTGGTACGGGTTCTGGGCTGGCTGGGCATTCACGTCCCGGCGGCGATGTAAGGGTTACCTAAGCTGCTACTGGCGATAGGGAAGGCCGTGCGTTAGAACTATCAACGGACGCGGCCGTCTTTCCTGCTTTGGCCGGGAGTGTGCATGAAGCGGTATCTGCCAGTGTTGCTCGCGGTGGTTGCAGCGCCTATGGCGCTAGCGCAGGATGGTCCGGCGCCGCCTCCGCCGCAGCATATTCAGGCGGAACCCGACGGCAAGTGCAGGCCGGTCAAGCCTGGCGATGTTGTACACTTTGCGCTCACCATCCAGTCCGTGGAGTACGCCCATGCTGTGTATGCGCATCTGCAGATGCACCTGGGCCGCACCTATACGTTTGATCCTTCGGGACTGCCTGCGCCCGACTTTCGCACCCTCGGCGGTGGTGGCGCGGCTACACGTGACCCTCAGCAGGGCGGCGTGTATCACTTCGCGTTCACCGTTCCGCGGGATGTGATGACCGGTATCTATCATGGTGCCGGTGTCTACGTTACTGCGGCGGACAGTAGCGACCTTGCCAGCGGCTCGCGCAACGTTGACGTCAATCACCACACGCTGGAGAAGGTGCGGGACTTCTGCCTGATTGTGGTCGGGCCGTTCGGTGGCGAGGGTAGGCCACTGGTAACGGACTTCAAGGCCGGTCCGATAGATAAGAAGAAGTAAGCAATAGTCTTATGACCGGATGTGGATCCCCATCGACTTCGCTCTCGGCAACTCTGTGGGGAGAATAATCTGCGATAGACAGGCAACCTTCACCATTTCCCGAGGCCTCAAATTTAGAGAACAAAGTGTACGGCACGTTCTTTGCCGAGGCCCCTATGAACCGTTACTGTCTGACTCTCTTCCTCTGCTCGATGACCCTGCTTAGTCTGTCTATTTATGCGAACGCTCAGGAAATGCCTACAGTCGTTCGCCCCATCCAGGTGCAGATAGGAGGCGGCTTCTCCTTCGCTCAACCTGATTACGGCTATCCCTACATAAAAGGGTTCACGGTCTACGGAGATGCGATTTACCACCATCTCTTCGGGATAGAGGCCGATGTGCATTACAACAGCATCCTTACGCCTACCGACATCGGAGAGAACACCTACATGATCGGTCCCAAGGTTTCAATCCTGCACGAAGACCGGATGAATCTTTACGGCAAGGTGCTTGGCGGCGTAGCAGCTTTTGAATATCAAAAGGGTACCTACCCCAACCCCCATACGGATACTTACGGCGCCTTTGCGGTCGGTGGCGGAATAGAATTCCGAGCGTCCAGGCATATTAATATCCGGGCGGTGGATATCGAAGGGCAGTGGTGGCCCGGTTTCGCCCCTCATGGACTGACTCCATTTGTGACGACCTTCGGCATCGCTTACAAAGACTAATGCAAGTCTTGAAGAGGCTCTAAATAGCGTAGCTGCGGACCCACTCCGTGATGCTGCGGACACCGATGCCGCTGGGCCCTTTGGATTGCCACGGCTTGTTGTCGTCGAGCCATGCTGTCCCTGCGATGTCCAGGTGGATCCATGGAGTATCCCCGGCGAACTCCTTGAGGAACATCGCGGCTGAGATAGCTCCGCCATAGCGGCTGCCGCCGGTGTTCATAATATCGGCAATCTGCGACTTGATCTGTTCGCGATAGTCATCGGTGCAGGGCATGCGCCAGAATTTTTCTCCTGTAATCGGATAGACATCGAGAAAATGCCGCGTTGTCTCATCGTCGTTGGAGAAGAGTCCGGCGTTGAGTAAGCCCAACGCGACACCTATCGCTCCGGTCAGCGTAGCGGCATTGATGAGGTGAGTTGCGCCGAGGGTCTTCGCATAGTGCAGCCCATCGGCGAGCACAAGGCGGCCCTCCGCATCGGTATTGAGAATCTCGATCGTCTTGCCCGACATAGCGGTGATCACATCGCCGGGCTTGAAGGCCTTGCCATCGGGCATGTTCTCGCACGAGCAGATGATGGACATCACGCGGACATTGGGCTTGAGCTGCGCAATGGCCTGCATCGCGCCGATCATTGCGGCGGCGCCGGCCATGTCGTACTTCATCTTGTCCATGTTCTCAGCGGGCTTGATGGAGATGCCGCCGGTATCGAACGTAATGCCTTTGCCGACCAGGGCCAGAACCGGCGAACCTTCGGCTGGAGCAACCGGCGGCTCGTAACGCATAACGATCAGTGCAGGCGGCTCCGGCGAGCCTTGCGTCACGGCGGCTAACGCTCCCATTTTAAGTTCAAGAATTTTGTCGATGGAATGAACATCGCACTGCAGACCCTGTTCGGCGCACATCGCGGCGGTGCGGCGGCCGAGTTCGGTGGGCGTAAGAACATTGCCGGGCTCATTCACCAGCGAGCGGGCAAAGTTTTGAGCGTGCCCGAGGATAACGCCTTCCTCGAAGCCGGTCTGGATCTCAGCCTGGGATTGTTTGTCGGCCTCTTTCGCAAGGATGGAAACCAGCTTGATCGCGTGGTCTTTGCGGTCGCTGCGGTAGATGTCGATGTCGAAGTCGGCGATAAGCGCGCCTTCAGCGATCGCGCGGGAGGTCTGGTAACAGGGAAGCGTGTCCATGCGTTCGTCGGAGAGCGCCCGATCCTCCGGGAAGGCAATCGCCAGCTCATAGATTCCACGCGGCTTCGCGAAGCGTACCGCAACGCCTGCGCCCTTGCGAATCTCCTGCACAGTAAGCGACTTCGCCTTGCCGAGTCCGATCACCAGCAGCCGCTCGGGCTTGGCGTTCGAGGGCGAATGCAACAGCAGCGTCTCACCCAGCGAGGCCTTGAACTCCCCGGAGCCAAACCACGTCGCCGTGGCATTAGCGAGCGTGTTGGAGGTACAGAGAAGCGCCGGCGACGGGCTCTCGCTCTCGCCCACCGAGATATCCACCGCAAAAACCGCCAGAAGCGGAGTGCCAAAAGAGGCCGGATCCTGGAAAAGCAACTTTGTGTCCATTTGTTTTGATCCTAAATTGAGAACGGTTACAGGAGTCAGAAATCTTGCCGGCAACTACGTTAACGTTAACGGCGTTGGCTGCGGGCGATGGCTGCCCGGGCTTCCTTGTCGCCTTCGCGGGCCCTTTCGGTGGCTCGCTTGTCCCAGTCCTGCTTACCTTTGGCTAAGGCCAGCTCGCACTTTACGCGCCCATTCTTAAAGTAAAGCTTCACTGGGATCAGCGTATACCCCTTCTGCCGGGTCGCCGTCTCCAGCTTTTCGATCTCCTTCTTGTGCAGCAGCAGCTTCCGCGTGCGCAGGGACTCGTGGTTCATCGCATTGCCGTGGGAAAACGGCCCGATGTGCGCGTTTAGGAGGAAGCATTCGCCGTCCTTCAGCAGGCCGTAGGCGTCCTTCAGGTTCGCTTTGCCTTCGCGGATGCTCTTCACCTCGGTGCCACGCAGCGCCACGCCTGCCTCCACGCGGTCGGAGAGGAAGTAGTTGAAGCTCGCCGAGCGGTTAAACGACGCATCGCGCTGTCCGGCGGCCACGGGATCGCGGTCTTTCTGCTTCACCGGCGACTTCGGAGCGAGGGGAACGGTCGGGTTGGAGAGAGAACGTGGCATTTGTGTGAGCGAAACCGCCCAGGATTGATGCTAGCAGAGCAAATGTACGATTCGCCGCAAACCCCCTGCGATATGGTGCGTCCAAGAGATTGCCGACCTAGTTTCGCTTCACCTGGCCGGCTGCCGTGAGGAGGCCCTTTAGCCATCCACGGACAGCCTGCCGGCAGCCACACCCTAATGGAGAGACCAGTGACCCAAATGGTATTATCAGAGCAGCCCAACCGACCGCTCGAAACCGCAAGAGCCCTCGCCGCGAAGACCGATTTTGGGCCTTCCGAGGCCGAAGGACAAGGGAGTTTTGAGCCTGGCGCTTGTGGCCAGCTGGGGTGGGATTTGGAGCAGGTCGCACGTATGCCGTTACGCCGGGTCGTTCCGCGAAAGTACCAATCTTCTATACGCACGCTGATCCTTCAGGCGTGCGCTGTGCTGTTGCTGTGCGGAGGCTTTCTGGCGACTGCGCCGGCCCACGCGCAGTCAGCGTCAAGCTGGAATAAGCGCGGCCAGGATGCCGAGGCTCGCGAGGACTACGACGCCGCCTTTGAGGCCTACCGCCAGGCCCACCTTAAGAAACCAAGCGATCTCCGCTATAAGACTCGCTACGAGCGCCTCAAGTTCGAAGCGGCGAACATGCACGTGGACCGCGGGCGCGTCTTGCGCAACTCTGGCGACGCCGATGGCGCGCTCAACGAGTTCGCCCGCGCGGTGCAGATCGACCCCGGCAATCAGGCCGCGGCGCAGGAGTTGCAGATCACCGAGAAGCCCAAGCCTGACGGCTCCGGCACAACCGCACCACCCGGCAGCGCCGTCGTCTCGCCCGGTTTTGGCGAGCAGACGCAGCGCCAGAAGCAGGTCCTGCGAGACATCGCCTCAATGGAAGGCCCCGTTGAGTTGCAGCCCGTAAACGAGGACCCCATTACGTTGCACATGGTCGAAGACACCAAGGTGATCTACCAGGCCATCGGCAAGGCCGCCGGCCTCAACGTCATCTTCGACCCCGATTACACCTCGAAACGCATTTCAGTCGATCTAACCAGCATGTCGCTCGTCGACGCGCTGCGGGTGGTGGGAACGCTCTCTGGAACCTTCTGGAAGCCTGTAACAACGAACACGATCTTTGTGGCCCAGAACAACCGTACCAAGCGCACCGACCTCGACGACCTCGCCGTCGAGACCTTTTATTTGACCAACGTCTCGCAGCAGAACGATGCGAACGAAATCCTGGTGGCGCTCAGAAACCTGTACGACCCCAGCACCAAGATGTTTTTGATCGCGAGCCAGAATGCGATTGTGATGCGCGCAACGCCGGAGGAGCTGATCCTGGCGGAGAAGATTATCAACGACCTCGACCGCACGCGCGCTGAGGTCGTCGTGGATGTAGCCGTGCTTGAGGTAAGCCGCCAACTGGAGCGCAACCTCGGCATCACGCTGCCCACCAGCTTCGGCCTTACGCCGCAGTACAGCAACGCCAACATCACCACGAATTCGACGACCACGGCTACCACAACTACTACGGCAGCTACCACTGCGGGAATCACCTTGAACACGCTGGGCAACCTGAATGCGACAAACTTTGCGGTATCGCTAACCGGCGGCCAGGTCAACGCGCTCCTCTCGGACTCCGACACCCGCGTCCTGCAGAACCCCCGCATCCGCGCCACGGACGGCCAGAACGCCACGCTGAAGATCGGTTCGAAGATCCCCGTCGCAACCGGCTCGTACTCCGCCGGCGCCGCCATCACCACGGCCTCGCTAGGCGTCCAGACGCAGTTCACTTACCTCGATGTCGGCGTCAACATCGACATCACGCCCACGGTTCACTACGACCGCGAGGTCTCCCTCAAGCTCAAGATCGAAATCTCCGCGCAGAACGGCTCGGTAACCATCTCGGGCGTCACGGAGCCGATCATCTCGCAGCGCGTCGTGCAGCAGATCATCCAGCTCAAAGACGGCGAGCCCTCCATCCTCGCCGGCCTCTTGCAGCAGCAGGATACAAAGTCCGTCAGCGGAACACCCGGCCTCGGCGAGATTCCCTTCATTAAGTATTTTTTCGCGAGCACGGATAAGACGCAGCAGTCCGACGAGATCGTCTTCCTCCTGATCCCACACATCGTCCGCGAATCGATCCTCACCGCCGACAACATGCGGCCGGTCGATACCGGCACCGGCCAGTCGTTCGGCCTGCGCTTCAAGAGCCCTGAGCAGATAGCGGCTGAGGCAGCGAGCGTTCCCGCGGCCGCACCTGCAGTACAGCCGAAACTACAGCCCACCACGGTCTCCAACGCAGCTCGTGCCGCAATCGGCACCATTGCCGCCGAAGGCAATCTCATCCCGCAGCCTGGGTCGGGCACGGCTATTCCGGCCACCGCGGGCGCGACGTCCGCACAGCCCCCAGTCACCCTCACCGTCGTGCCGCAGGTAGTGAACCAGACCGTCGGCGCCACCTTCCAGGTGGCCGTGCTCGCAAACAACGCGAACGACCTCTTCAGCGTCCCGATGCAGTTGAAGTTCGATCCCAAGCTCCTGTCGTTGGTCGATGTGGACTCCGGAGCCCTGCTCAGCCAGGACGGACAGGCGGTAGCGCTCGTCCATCGCGACGAAGGCAACGGAGTGGTCACTGTCTCCGCCTCGCGTCCGCCGGGCACGGCTGGCGTCACCGGGCAGGGAACTGTCGTCACGATGACCTTCAAGGCGCTCTCACCCGGCGATAGCTCGCTGACGCTGGTAAAGGTAGGCGCCAAGAACAGCAAGCAGGCGTCCCTTCCCGTCGTTGGCATGCCGGGCGCGGTCCACATCAAGTAAGGCCGGCAGACAGCGGAAAGCCAACAGCGAGCAGCACTGCGGAGAGGAGCGTAGATGGCGAACGATATTGCAGCAAGTCACAAGCCATCCCGCTCTGCTGAATCCGGACTAACGCTGGTGGAGCTCATCATCGTCGTCACCATCCTGGCGATCCTCGCAGGCGCGGCGCTCCCAATGGCGAAGTTCCAGGTAAAGCGCCAAAAGGAGAAGCAGCTTCGCTCCGATCTATGGGAGATGCGCGATGCGATCGACAAGTACAAGGACGTAGCGGACAAGGGGCTCATCCAGACCAAGGCCGACAGCAACAACTATCCACCGGACCTGCAAACCCTGGTGGATGGCGTCGAAATTCAGACCAAGAAGATGCGGTTTCTTCGCTCCATCCCAATGGATCCAATGACCAAGAATGCCGACTGGGGCCTGCGTTCCAACCAGGACGAGCCTGATTCGACCAGCTTTGGCGGTCAGGATGTCTTTGATGTGTACTCAAAGAGTGACGGAACGGCTCTGGACGGGTCAAAGTACAACACATGGTAGAGATCAAGCCAATTCGGAGAAAGCGTCGCAGCGAGAGCGGCTTCACGCTGATCGAGCTCATGATCGTCATGGCGATCATCGGTCTGCTCTCGACCATCGCCATCCCGATCTATCTCCGCGCAGTACAGCGGGCCAAGGAAGCCGTGCTGCGGGAAGACCTGCACACCATGCGTTCGGCGATCGACAGCTACACGGTAGACAAGGAAAAGGCCCCACAGGGCCTCGACGACCTCGTTCAGGCGGGCTATCTCAAGTCGATCCCGAAAGACCCCATCACCAACCAGAGCGACACCTGGATCACCGGCCAGTCGGACACCCTGACCGACATCAACGAGACGCAGGGCGGCATTGACGACGTCCACTCCGGCGCCCAAAACCTCGCCACCGACGGAACCTCCTACAACACCTGGTAAGCGCTGACACCATTGCACTGCCTTTGCTCGGTCTTTACAGAACTACGCACCCTCCCAAACCCTCGTCATCCTGACCCTGAGCGTAGCCGAAGGGGAAGGACCCCTGTATTGGCTCTCCTCTACAGCGCCACAACTCTGGGTGCCCTACCCTTTGGCGCTCTTTGCCTTAGGGTGGGGTATCGAGCTCCGCTCGACCGTTCTTCTCCGTCTGGCCCTAAAATCCCACCGGCTTCAAAACCTGGGTGCTCACCCACCCCAACCCCAAACGGAGTCAACCACCCCTGTACTCAAACTCCAAAATAAAGCGTCTAATAAGGAAGCAGAGCCGCGCGTAGCGGCTCCGCGGAGCCCTCACATGCGCCTACTCTCTCTCGCCGCTCTAGTTTTGCTCCCGGTGCCCGCAGTCCTTTGCCAGCAGCCGACTGCACCCGCGTCGACCACCGCTCCGGCGAGCACGCAGACCCCGGCAGATCAGACCACCGCAACACCGCCCGCCCAGGACCCCGATACGGCAAAGCCTGCAGAGGATTCTTCCAAGCCCTCCTTCAGCACCGACGCTTCGAAACCGGCTGACGCAACTGCCGACACCACCAAGCCCGCCGACACAACCAAGCCCGCCGAGATCGATGCTAAGAAACCCGACGCCTCTTCAAAAAAGAAGAAGCCAACCGACGACGCAGCAGCTCAGCCGATGCCCAACCCCGGCGAAGCTCTGGATCCCAATATCAAAAAGGGCACTGAGGAAGACGTAAACGCCGTCGGAACGCGCAACATCGGCGGTCGCGGCATGGGCAACTGGTACTCCACCAACTGGGAGGTCGGCATGGGCCACCAGTACGCGGTCGAGATCGAGAAGTCCTCGCATCTCGTCACCGACCCCGTCGTAGTCGAGTACATCAACCGCATCGGCCAGAACCTCGTAAAAAACTCCGACTCCAAGGTCCCCTTCACCATCAAGGTGCTCGATACCGACGAGATCAACGCCATGGCTCTCCCGGGCGGCTTCTTCTACGTCAACTCGGGCCTCATCCTCGCCTGCGACTCAGAGGACGAGCTCGCTGGCGTCATGGCCCATGAGATCTCCCACGTAGCCGCCCACCACGCCGCCCGCGAGATGACCAAGCTGAACTACATGCAGATCGCGTCAGTGCCGATCATGATCGTCGCACAGGGTAGCTGGATTGGGTATGGCATCTATGAGGCGTCGCAACTGGCGATCCCCATGACCTTCCTGATGTTCTCCCGCGAGTATGAGGCGGAGGCGGACTACCTCGGCGTCCAGTACATGTACCGCGCCGGCTACGACCCGCAGGGCATGGTCTCGATCTTCGAAAAGCTTTCGGCGCTCGAAAAGCATAAGCCCGGTGCCGTCGCGCGGGCCTTCAGCGACCATCCCGCAACCCCCGACCGCATCGCAGCGGTAGAAGACGAGATTGCCACAATCCTTCCCGCCAAGCCGGACTACCTCGTAACCACCTCGGAGTTCGACCAGGTCAAGGCCCGTCTGGCCCGCATCCAGAACAAGCGCGGCCTCAACGACAAGAAGGGCGGCAACAAGCCCACCCTGCGCCGCGTAGGCGGCACCAACAACGACCCCAACAACCCGGCAAGCTCCACCGACGACACCCCCACCCTGGGCCGCCGGAACTAAGCGCTCCAAACCCGCACAATCCGGGTGCCCTATCCTTTGCGCTTTTGCAACGGGTGGGGTATCGCGAAGCGACCGCTCTCCTCCACCACCCCAACCATTGTCATCTCGACCGAAGCGCAGCGCAGTGGAGAGACCCCTGTATTGGCTCTTGCCGTTGTCGTTGCTTGTCCTCCCGGATTAGCAGGCCCCTGAACCAAACCCACAAAGCAGCGCTTTAGCCCTGAACCCCCTCCGGGCGATAAAATAACCCTATGACTGTCCACACCACCGGCTACACCGACGACCACGCCAAATCAGGCCTCAACGTCACCTTTCCCCCGATCGAAACCTGGCGCAACCAGTTCCGCGCCTACGAGATACTCGTCGACGACCCCGAGTTCACTAGCGTCTGCCCCAAGACCGGCCTGCCCGACTTCGGCGTCCTCACCATCCGCTACATGCCCCGCGAAAAGTGCCTCGAGCTCAAATCGCTCAAGGAGTACCTCTTCGTCTACCGCAACCTCGGCATCTTTCAGGAAAACATCGTCAACCAGGTCCTCGACGACGTCGTAAAGGCCACCGACCCGGTCTGGTGCGAGATCAAGGGCGACTTCCGGCCCCGCGGCGGGATTTCCACAGTCGTCACAGCTCGCTACCCCAGAACCGAAGAGATGCGCTGACCGTCACGGTGAAATCGCACCGTAATCAGCGTCCGTGCGACCGTAAAATCGCTCCGTGTCCACCGTGCTGGTCACCGTTGAAAACGTCGCAAATGGTCGTCTTTGCTGGCGATTGAGCTCTGCCTCATAGCTCCGGCTAAACCGGATCACGGCCGCCCACTCCCCGCCCCGTTCATACGTCACAATAACCGTCCCATGCAGGATGGCCGCGATCTCCGAAGGCCTCAGATCGCGGTCCTCCGCAAACTCCCGCCCACGCTTCGTATCGGGATGCTTTAGAAGGTACCGCGCCAGCGCCGGAGAGGTGTAATGTGTCGTGAACACCAACGCAGTGTCATATTTATCAGGTGTTTGCAGGGCTTTTTGAATCTCAGCGTTTGAAAAGTTTTCGACTGGAAACACCTTGATCTGGTGCGTCACATAACCCATATCCGGACGAAATAACTCTTCCGCCGCCGGCCACGCCGTCATCACAGTCGCATCCGGATAATGCTGCGCAATATAGGCCGTAGCCTCCTGATGCACCACGATCATGTCCCGATACGTCAGATTGTCCTCAGGCGCAAACGAAGTCGGTGGATTCAACCAGACAGCAGCGATGAAAGCCGCAGCTGTAATCGCCACCAAAACCCGCCATTTCCTCAGCTTTTCACGCCAAATCGAGACACAGACCAGCAAAATCAGCGGATAAACCGGCAGCAGATACCGCGTCAGCAACGCCCCACCGAGCACAGAAAACGCCAGCCAGTTCCCAGCCACAAGCAGCCCAATCGTGCGAAGCACCTCAGGGGCGAGCGGTTGAGCTTCATGCGAAGGTCGTTTGGGCAGAAACAGGCAGGCAACTGCCATCAGAATCGCCAGCCAGATATTCCTCTGCCAGAACAGATGCAATCCCCGATAGTAGATCGACTGCGTAATATGGGCGACCGTAAAGTTCGCCGTAGCGTTATACCGCAGATACTCCGGATTCCCGAACGTAAACCCTGTCTTATGACGGTGATAGACATACCATCCAGCCAGCGGAACCACCGGAAAGCTCAACGCCAGAAAGCGCTTGAGATGCTCAACTCGGCGGCCTTTCAGCAGCAAAACCAACTCAATCGCCGCCAGAATCGCCGGCTCGACGATGGCCGTCTCCTTTGAAAGCGCCGCCAGCGAAAACAGCACGGCAACCCAGACTAACTCCCGCCGCCCCGAAACTCGCCCCACCTGCAACGGCAGATAGAGAGCAAACGCACTCAGCGTAAAAGCGGCGGCAAAGATGTCCGCATGTGCCAAAGTGGACTGTGCGAACCAGATTGGGTAGACGGCCGTCAGGAAGGTCACCGCGACCGCAACGGAGACCGTCGTCAACCGTTGAGAGAGCCGGAAGACTGCCACAAGCGCAGCCGCAGCAAAAGCGCAAACCGTAAGCCGCGTCGTCAGAACACTAAGCCCGGTCAGGTGCCAAAGCGTCCCCAGAACCACGTTCGGCAACGGCGGATGGGCATTAGTGAACTCAGGAATCAGAGTGAAGCGGTGGTAAAAATCCAACGCCGCCGGAACGTAATAGCCACCCTCATCCCAGTAGTAGGGAAGCCGAAGCAGCGTCAGGTGCGACAGCGTAACTGCAACAAAAAAAAGGCCAAAAAGAACCAGCCACGGCAGCGCAGCAAAGCGGGCCAGGAGACCGCGAGGCGCCGGCGATGGAGGATTCGAGGGCACGCGGAGTCTAGTGAACCGGGCCGTTTCCAGGAATAATGAACTGCTGCCCCTGCGGAACCGGACCATCCAGCGAGATCGTCCCAAAGGCC
>Ga0302311_10005247_pt1 | contig 13742 bp, 13 predicted proteins | sample III_Palsa_N1_3_FD_200449 | JGI IMG/M metagenome (GOLD analysis project Ga0302311, IMG submission 200449) | Peat permafrost microbial communities from Stordalen Mire near Abisko, Sweden - III_Palsa_N1_3 | ecosystem: Environmental > Terrestrial > Soil > Palsa > Peat permafrost | place: Sweden... | reverse complement strand
CCCATCCCAAGCTCAGATTTGTCCAGGGCGACGTCCGTGATCTCGAAGCCATCACCGCCGCCACCCGATCGGCCGATGTGGTCTTCCACAACGTCGCCCAGGTGCCGCTGGCCAAGGACAAGGCGCTGTTCTGGAGCGTGAACCGGGACGGCACCGCCAATGTGCTTGAGGCCGCGCTCCGGTGCGGCGCTCGCCGCGTGGTCTACACCTCCTCCAGCGCCGTGTTCGGCGTGCCAAAATCCAATCCGGTGACCGAGGCGACCACGCCGTCGCCCGGCGAGGAATACGGCCAGGCCAAGCTGGCGGGCGAACGTCTCTGCCAGGAATACCAACAGAAGGGCCTGAGCGCCTCCATCATCCGGCCACGGACCATCATGGGGCACGGCCGGCTGGGGATTTTCCAGATCCTGTTTGAATGGATCTACAAGGGCCTCAACGTGCCGGTGCTGGGCAAGGGCGATAACCTCTATCAGTTCGTGCACGCCGAAGATCTGGCCAGCGCCTGCGTCCTTGCGGGCAACGCACCGGCCGACGGGGTGTTCAACATCGGCGCCGCGGGCTTTTCCTCCATGCGCGAAACGCTGGAGGACCTCATCCGCCATGCGGGAACCAAGAGCGCTGTCAAATCCGTCCCAAAGGGACCGACCGTTATGGCCATGCGGCTGGCCAACACCCTGGGCCTCTCGCCCCTGGCCGCCTACCACGCCTTGATGTACGGGGAGTCGCTCTACTTCGACATCACCAAGGCGCGGACCGAACTGGGGTTCGAGCCGGCCTACACCCAGAAACAGATGTTCGCCGAAAGTTATGATTGGTATGTCGCCAATCGCGAGGACATCCTGTCGGGCCGCCGCTCAGGCTCCAAACACCAATCGGCCGTGCGCCAGCGCCTGCTCGGCCTGGTGCCCTACGTCATCTAGGACAGTTATGAAGACGGCCATTCTGCTGGTTCTGCTCGCGAGCCTGAATTCCACCCTCGGCAATCTGATGCTCAAGAAGAGCCGCCTCGTCGCCGAGTCAGGCCACCTCGGCATGATCGGGCAGTTTCTGTCCGTCTGGTTCGTGGGCGCGGTTTTCTTCTATGTGGTCAACGTCTTCCTGTTCGCCAAGGCGCTGGACCGGCTTCCCGTCTCGGTCGGCTATCCGATCCTGGCGGCGAGCGGCTTTCTGTTGCTGACCCTGGCCGCGGCCGCCTTTTTCGGCGAGCGGATCGGGGTCTGGCAGGTCGCGGGACTGGTGCTGGTGATCGCCGGCATCGGCTGCCTCGGCCGGGCCGCATGAGATGACCATCCTGGACACCCTTTTCGCGGCGGCGACGCCTGAACTCGCGCCGCTCGACCCGGTCCGGGCGGAGATGGTGCGCCAGGACTGCGCGGAGTCCGCCCGGCGACAGCTGAGGGCTTCGCCGCTGCACATTCGCGAGGCGATGCGGGTTCTGTCCTGGCTGTTCGTCGCCTTCACCGTTCTGACCGCGCGCAAGACGCCGTGGGGCATGACGCGTCAGGAGATCAGCCGGGCCCTGAGCGGATTTTCCCGGCTTCCGCTGGGGTCCCTGGCCGCCCTGGAACGGCTCAGCCGGTCGCTGACGCTGCTGGCCTATTTCGAGCACCCGACGGTGCTGGCGGCGCTCGGCGAAATGCCGCTGGGCGATCGGCAGACCACATTTCGCGCCAAGCGCGCGGCCGCGCTGGCGACGGCGCCATGAGCACCTTCACCCTCGGCGGGCCGACCGACCTTTCCTGCGACGTGCTGATCGTCGGCTCCGGCGCCGGCGGCTCCAGCGTCGCCACCGCCCTCCTGGACGCCGGGCTGGACGTGCTGATGATCGAAGAGGGCCCCTATGTGAGCGCGGACCTCGCCCCCGACGGCCTCAGCCGCAGCATGCCGCAGATGTGGCGCGGCGGCGGACTGACCGTGGCGTTTGGCGCCCCGCCCATCGCCTTTGGCGAAGGCCGCTGCGTCGGCGGCGGCACCGAAATCAACAGCGCCATCTTCCAGCGCGCGCCCGAAAGCGTCATCGAGGAATGGCGCGCCAGCTATCGGATCGACCGGTTTTCCGCCGGCGACCTCGCGCCCTATTACGATCGCGCGGCGGCGGCCGTGAACGCCTCCCTCACCGAAGGGCCGCTGGGTCCGCCGACCGACATCCTGCGGCGCGCCGGCGAGGCCATGGGCTGGAAGGTCACCGCCCTCGAGCGCGGCCACCGGCTGTGCGCCGGAACCAACCTCTGCGGCGCCGGCTGTCCCACCGGCGCCAAGCAGTCGATGACCACCAGCCTGCTGCCCAAGGCCCTAGCCAAGGGGCTGCGTCTCGTCGCCCGCTGCCAGGTGACCAAGATTCTGCGGAAGGGCCGCCAGGTCACCGGCGTCCGCGCCATCGCCACCAGCGCCGATGGCCGGCGCCATCCGGTGCGCATCCGCTGCCGCGACCTCTTCCTTTGCGCCGGCGCCCTGCAGACCCCCGTGCTGCTGCAATCCAGCGGCATGATCCGCCCAGGGACGCCGTTTCAACTGCATCCCACCCTGCGATTCCTGGCCCGGTTCGAGGAGCCGGTGGACGCCGCGCGCCACCGTCTGCCGCTGGTGGCGATTACCGAATTCATGCCGGAACTGCGCTTCGGCGGCTCGATCCTCAGCCTGAGCGCCTACGGCATGGCGTTGGCGGAGGACTGGGCCGGGCGGTCGGCCATGCTCGGCGATTATCGCCACTACGCCATGTACTACGCCATGATCCGTCCGCGCGGCGTGGGCGCGATCCGCGCCCTGCCCTTCGCCCGCGAGCCCCTGCTGACCTACAAGCTGACTCCGGGGGACTGGAGCGGGATCATCGACGGGGCGCGAAAGCTGTCGGGCGCCCTGTTCGCCGCCGGCGCCCAGAGCGTGCTGCCTTCGGTCACCGGCCACCAGGGCTGGCGCGGCGCCGCCGAAGCCAGAGCTTGGGATCCATCGGCGGCGGAGCGGTCCCGCGCCGCCCTGATGTCAATTCACCTGTTTTCCAGCCTGCCGATGGGTGAAAATCCAGGCATCTGCGGGGTCGATTCCTTCTGTCGGTTGAATGGGTTCGACAATGTGGTGGTCGGTGACGCCAGCGTGCTGCCGACCGCGCCTGGCGTGAATCCTCAAGGCTCGATCATGGCGCTCGCCTTCCGCGCCGCCGATTCCTTTCTGGCGCGTCGCGCAGGAGCTCCGGTTTGAACCTCTCGTCGATCGTCACGCTGGTCCGGCCCAAACAGTGGGTCAAGAACGGCTTTGTCTTCGCGCCGATCTTCTTCAGCGCCCAGCTGACCAGCATCGAGGTGCTGAAGCGGATCGTGGTGGCGTCGATCTGCTTCTGCTTCATCGCCAGCGCCGTCTATGTGCTCAACGACCTCTGCGACATGGAGGCGGACCGCCTGCATGCGAAGAAGAAAGCCCGTCCGCTGGCGTCCGGCGCCGTCACGCCCGCCGTCGCCATCGCCATCCTGGTCGCGCTGGTCGCGGCGGCCATCGCCGCGGCCTTGCTCGCGGCCTTGCCGCTCGGCTTCTACCTGCTGGCCGGCGTCTATATCGCCGTCAACATCGGCTATTCCTTCGGCCTGAAGCAGATCTCCGTGCTGGAGCTGGTGCTGGTCTCGTCAGGGTTCCTGATCCGCCTGCTGGCCGGCGGCGCGGCGATCAGCGTCGAGCTGTCATCCTGGATCATTGTCGCCACGGCGATGATCTCGCTGCTGCTGACCATCGGCAAGCGGCGGGGCGACCTGGTGCAGAACAACGACAAGACCCATCAGCGCAAGTCGCTCAAGGGCTATACCGTGCCCTATCTGGACGCCCTGCTCGGCGCCACCGCGGGCGGGGTCATGGTGGTTTATCTGATCTTCTGCACCTCCGATTACGCCACCAAGCGATATGGACCCTATCTGATCATCACCTCGGTGTTTGTCGGCCTGGGGGTGATGCGGTACTTGCAGATCGTGATGGTCAAGGGCGGCGGCGACAGCCCCACCGACCTTGTGCTTGGCGACCCCTTCATCATCGCGGTGGTGGCCGCCTTCATCGGCGCCTTCGCCCTGCTAATCTACATCTGACCTGGAGCGTCCGTTTGACCGACCCCACGCGCTATCTCCTCACCGGCGCCAACGGATGGCTGGGCCAGCGGGTCGCCCTGGCCCTGACCCAGGGAAACGCCGAGATGGGCGCAAGCGGCGGCCACCCCGTCCGCGCCCTGGTGCAGCCGGGCGAGGACACGACCGGCCTCGCCAAGCTCGGTGTTGAAATCGTCTCCGGGGACCTGCGCGATCCGGCCGCACGCGCCGATCTGATGCGCGGCGCGGCGGGCGGGATCCTGGTTCACCTGGCCGGGGTCATCCACCCGGTCGGCGGGGTCAAGGTGTTCACCGAGGTGAATGTAGAGGGCACCGCCAGCCTGGTTCAGGACGCCCGCACCGCCGAGGTGTCCCGCGTGGTGGTGATGTCCTCCAACTCCCCCTTCGGCGCCAACCGGACGGTGGACGGCCTGTTCACCGAGGAGTCCCCCTACAACCCCTACATGGGTTACGGCCGCTCCAAGAAGGCGATGGAGGAGATGCTCCGTGCGCGGATGGGAGAGCCGGGCTGGCCGGAAATCGTCGTCCTGCGGGCCCCCTGGTTCTATGGCCCCGGCCAGCCGCCGCGCCAGTCGCGCTTCTTCACCATGATCAAGGCCGGCCGCTTCCCGGTCATGGGCGCCGGCGCCAACCGCCGCTCCATGGGCTATGTCGACAGCCTGGCCTTCGGCATCCTGCTGGCGTCCCAGACCCAGAGCGCCGCCGGCAAATTCTTCTGGATCGCCGACGAACGGCCCTACCCGATGGCCGAGGTGATCGAGACCGTGCGCACCGTGCTGTCGGAAGACTTCGGCATGGCGGTCAGCCCCAGGACCCTGCACGTCCCGGCCATCATCGCCGACCTGGCCCGGATCGCCGACGCCTCGCTGCAGGGGGTGGGCCTGTACAACCAGGAAATCCACGTCCTGTCGGAAATGAACCTGACCATCGCCTGCTCGATCGAACGCGCCAAGGCCGAGCTCGGCTACCGCCCCCTGGTCGACCTGCGCGAAGGCATGCGGCGCAGCGTGCAATGGTGCCTGGACAACGGGATCGCGATTTAGCGGACTTGCCCCCTACAGCGTCTGCCCGTCATCCACCGTAAACGCCGTCCCGGTCACCGCCCGCGACGCATCCGACGCCAGGTACAGCACCATGGCGTCCAGGTCCCCCTCCTCCATCAGCCGCTTGCGCGGAAACGCGTTCACCTGTTTCAGGCCCCACTCCGTGTCGAACCAGTCGGAATTCAACGCCGTGCGGATGTAGCCGGGGCAGATCATGTTGACGTTGATCCCCGCCCGCGCCCAGTCGCGCGCCAGCACCCGGCCCATCTGCAGCACCGCGGCTTTCGAGGCCGAGTAGACCGCGATCCCCGGCGCCACATGCTGGGCCGTCACCGAGGAGGTGATCACTATCCGCCCGTGCCCGCGCTCGCGGCTGCCGGCCGCCATCAGCCGCCGCGCCCCCTCGCGCACGGTCAGGAACACCCCGCGCAGGTTCACCGCCATCACCTCGTCGAACGCCTCGATCGGCAGGTCAATAATCGAGCCCTCGATGTTCATCCCGGCGTTGGCGATCACCGTATCCACCGGCCCGAACACCGCCTCGGCCGCGTCATAGGCCGCGATCACCGAGGCCTCGTCGGCCACATCCAGCGACACCGCGACCGCCTCGCCACCGGCTGCGATGATCTCATCCTTCAGCACCTGAAGCCTGTCCCCCCGCCGCGCGCCCAGCACCACCCTGGCCCCCGACGCCGCCAGGATCCGCGAGAACCGCTCCCCCAAGCCGGAAGACGCCCCGGTCACCAGCGCCACCCGGCCGGTAAGGTCAAACACAGGCGGCTTGGACATGAGCGGTTCCTCCATGAGGTGTTGAGGCCTTCTAGCCGGCCAAATCCACCATGGCCAAGTCGTGCCGGTCTGAAGGAAGGAATTCACCACGAAGCACACGAAGGGCACGGAGAAGGGATTCACCGCGAAGGACGCTAAGGGCGCGAAGGCGACACAAAGGCGGGCGTAAGCCCGCGTGAAAATGGGAGGCCGGCGCCAGCCGATTTTGTCGCGCTTCGCGCCTCCTTCGCGTCCTTAGCGGTTAAACTTCGAAAGCACCGCCCCCTCTGTGCCCTCCGTGTGCTCCGTGGTGAAATCCCTTTCCCTCCGCCCCAACCCCGCTCGACGGCCAAGCTCCGACCCGCTACCAAACCTGGGTTCGAGTATGTTGGGGATTCGCGTATCCATGTCAGTAGTCGTCGTCGCGCGTCAGTTCTGCGGCCCGCCCAATTCCGGTAACGGCGGTTATGTTGCGGGCCTGATGGCCCGGTCCATCCCCGGCCCCGCGACGGTGGTGCTCAAGGCCATCATTCCCCTGGACGCCCCGCTCACCCTCACCGGCGACAGCGCCGCGGCGACCCTGACCGGCGAGGCCGACGTCCTGATCGGCGAGGCCACGGCCGCCAGCGCCGACCTGCTCCCCACCCCGCCCGCGCCGCCAACGCTCGAGCAGGCCGAGGCCGCCGGCAAACGCTATTTCGCCTTCTCCCGCCCCTTCCACCCCATCTGCTTCACCTGCGGCCCCAAGCGGGACGAGGGCGACGGCGCGCGGGTGTTCGTCGGCCCCATCGAGGGCGCGCCGGAGGGCCACGTCGCCGGAGTCTGGCGAGCCGCGCCGGGCTTCTGCGACCAATCCGGCCTCGCCCACCCCGAGATCGTCTGGGCGGCGATGGACTGCCCCGGCTCCATCGCCTGGGTCGAGCGCCTGGGCCAGGGCGGCGGCCTGCTCGGCACCATGACCGCCGAAATCCTCCGCCGTCCCGCCGCAAACGAGCCCGTCATCATCACCGCCTGGCCCCTGGAGCAGGACGGCCGCAAACAGTTCGCCGGCGTCGCCATGTTCAGCGCCGCAGGCGAGCTGATGGCGCGGGCGCACCAGGTGTGGATCTCCATGCGCCCGAGAGCGGCGGCGTAGGTTTTCCTTCTCCCGCAAAGCGGGAGAAGGTGGCCCCGAAGGGGTCGGACGAGGGCCAGCGCCCGCACCATCAATCGTCATCCCGGACGCCCCAACGGGGCGATCCGGGACTCAGGGAACCGGGCGCTGAGCCCCCGGCAACGCTTTCGCTTGCGTCAATTTGACCCTGGTTTGTTCGTCTTTTGTTCTTGACATGTGCTGCGGTCCGGGGTTATGGTGCGCCCTTCTGAACATGACGATGATCTGGCCGGCGACACGGCCACGGGAGGTGTCGGCTGCTGGCGCAAAAGCTTGAACAGGAATGGCGTTCGCGGAGCGCCAGGTCCCCAATCGACGCGACGATGCGCTTTGGCCACGAGGGGCTCATCCTCGGCGCCGGAACGGTTCTTGCGCCGGTTGGTCATGATGAGAACGGGGCCATCATGGTCGAAGGACAAGAGGATCGACTCCAGGCCCTGCTGACGGCGGCCTACGGACGGACGCCGCCCGCCGGCGCGATTGGCCACGTTCGCCGGGCGGCGAAATGTTGGAACGACGGAGACGACGCCCGGGCGGAACTGCATCTGGCGCTTACCGGACTTTCAAGCGGTGTACCGAACGCCAAGCGCCTGTTCTTGGCCGACGCGCTTCTTCAAGGCGGTGTCCAGCCGGCGACGATTTTGAAGGCGCTGAACTGCACGGCGGATGGCGCTGTCCGCAAGTTGTATAATCCGGGAGAGCCACGCAATCCGAAGGGCGACGGTGTCGAGAGCGGGCGATGGACGGCTGAACCAGGTGCCGGCGGACAGATCAAATCCGTCTTCGAACGGCTGACCTCATCGCAGGCTTGGCGTCTGGCGCTCTACTCGGCTCGAGTCGCTGGCCCTTGGGCCGCGTTGGGTACGGTGTTCATTCCGACGAATAGGAGCCTACGGGTCGAGGGTGAGGTGCCCGGCTTTCCAGGCATGAAGTACCTTTGGCACAGCGACGGCACGCGGCTGTACCTGAACTACACGGAACCGGACGGCGGCCTCCAAACGGTCGTCGCGCAACTGGACGGCAAGTACTTCCGCGATGCAAAGGGCCGCGTCATCGGGATGATTTTGCCCAACAACACCCTGGCGATAGACCCAGCAGCGGCGTTCAATCTCAAGCAGAAGGGAGAGCCGAAGCTATGCCCCAAGCCTAAGCCGGACATCCCCCATGGCAGCCAAGAGGCTGATCTGGATTTTGAGGACTACATCAAAGCCGGTTTCAACCCGCCTCCCGCGACCCCTCGCGGATTTGGCGCTTGGCTGCCGAACCCTGGTGCGAAGACAGGTTGGCAATATTATGACGATTGCCAGAGAGCGACCGGAATACTCGCCGAGGTGAAGCGGGGCTACACCGGGCTTCTGCTATGGCAAATTTCGACAGGTAAGGTTCCCCTGGCCGAGGATTGGCTCAAACAATCCCAAGAACAACTGGCCGCAAGCGAGGGTAGGCCGATAGTCTGGTTTATGTCCGAACGAATTCCAGCCATGTTTGCTCAAACGATATTTGATGCCGAAGATCAAGGCCGCGAGCGTATCCGGGTCGTCTACGCCCCTTGGAAGCCGGGACAGAGGCGATGAATTGCTACTACACCCTGAATGGCGCTTGGCCGGCAAAGGTTGAAACGCCAGAAGCAATCGGCGCCGCGCTGCTTCGGACGCTGGACGATCTGGAAGCCGCCGGCGGCGTCTTCGCGGACTGGGGCCTTTGGGCCGAGCCCATGGACAACGATCCCGACTTCGACCCGGAGGACCCCAAGTACGCGAAGTGGCTGGAGGCTGAACCGGTGACCCAGTTTCGTGGCCGAATGACGCAACTCGTCGCCGCCAATGTTTCGCGGGACGAACGAGGAGAGGACATCAACGACGGCTACACGATCCTTGGCCGGAGCCTAACGACCACTTTTGACCCCAGGTCGGCGGCCAGCCTGAGCCTCACGGCCGGCTCCAAATCGACCAATCACGCCGCGATCAACGTGGGCAACATGCTCAGCGGCGTCAATCCGGCGATGGTCGAATATCAGCCGTTCAAGGCGGCGCTGTTGGCCGTGGCGGCAAACTGGCCGTGTCCATGGGCAAGCTTCGGCGCCTTCCCGCTGATCAATTTCAACCCCCGCTCGACGCCGAGCCCGTTCGCCTGGCGCCCGATCTTCGGCATGGCCTGGATGGGCTATCTATCCGCCGAGCGCGCCGATGGGCTTGCGGTCCCACACGCGCTTGTGACGGAGCGCCGACCCGACGGCGGCCTACTCTTGATCGCCGCGGAGGAGCCGCTGGACGCCGACAACCCCAGACACGTCAAGGCGACCGCCTTGCTTGGCGACATCCTGGCCGAGCGCGGCGGCAACCCATCGCGATAGACGAACTTAGCGACGAGTTGGCCGCACCGCCGACCAGATCAGCGTAGCCGCGGCATAGACCACCACCACGACCACCCCCCACCGCAGGGTCTCCAGGGGCATGGACTTGACCACGAAGGCCGCCAGCAGCACCGCCGGTATCCCGCCCAGGGCCAGGCCGATCACCACCCGCAGGTCGATCCGCTCCGAGTTCAGGAACTGGAACCCGCTCACCGGCATCAGGAAGGCGCAGGCGCCCATCATCATCGGAAAGGCGGCCGTCGGGTTCATGCCCAAAAGCGGCAGCAGGATCAGCGCCGGCGCGAACAGGCCGATCCCGCACATCATCAGGGCGCCAAAGACGAAAAACCCGCCGACGGCGATGGCGAACGCCTGGGGCGGCAGGCTGAGGGCGTCGCCGCCGCCGGGCATCATGTGCAGGTTCTTGAGCACAAAGGTCGCCGCCGCCGCCAGCAACGCCACCCCCACCACCGCCTGCACGGCGCGCAGCGGCAGCCGCAGCACGATGGGCGCGCCGACCACGGCGCCGACGATGGCGGCGCAGATACAGGCGCCCAGCAGCCAAGGGTCCACCTTGACCAGGGTGATGAAGATCAGCGCCTCCGCCACCGTCGGCAGGGCGTGGCCGACATTGAGCACGGCGGGGATGGAACTGTCCGGAACCATCCGCCGCAGCCGCATCCAGGCCGTGGTCGGCGCAAACGAGCCGATGCCCAGGGTGTCGAAGAAGTTGGTCACCGCCCCCAGGGCCACCGCCTCCAGCGTCGGCAGCCCTTGGCGCCGCGTCACGGCCTGGCGGCCAAGCGCGATCACAAACACCGCCGCCAGCAGCGCCAAAGCGCCGAGCAGAATTTGGACGATCATGGCTGTCCCCCAGGCCCTGGCTCGAACCTGACGTGTAGAGCCAGATGGTGACGTCGTCTCCTTGGATTCCTACGGGTTGTTTCTTATCCGCCTTCAGGTGCGCTCTCGTCGTCGCCAACCGGCCCGTAGGAGACCTGCGGCGGCCGTGCGATATGGGAGCCAACCTGGCTGGCGATCGCTGTCGGGCTCGGGGAATGACGATGCAGATAAGCCGCCGCGCATTTTCCCTTTCGATGGCCGCCGCGACCTGCTGTGGCGCGCCCGCGCGGGCGGCCGATCCGGAGCCGTTCGTGTCAAGCCACCCCCTGTATACGGCTTCGGTCGATCTGCTGGCGCGGGAGCGTTGGAGCGATCTCGTATCGAGCGTTGCAGCGTTACCGCCGCAAAGCGCCTTCACCTTGTTGACCGACCTGGGGGATGGGTCGCCCCTTGTCGGGGATTTGAAGGGCCTGGCGCGGGTGAATGGCGGCGCCGGCGTTGCGGGCGCCATTCAGGTCGGTTGGGCCTGGAGGCTCCGAGGCTCAACTGAAAAGGTCGTGGACGAAAACGGCTTCGCCCGGCATCTGGTCGCCGCGGGCGAAATGCTGATCCGCGCACAACAGCATGACCACAATGACGGGGTCACGGTCGGCTTCCTGTTCCGCGTGCTCAAAGGCGCCGGCGAAACCGAGGCGCTTCATGCCCTGCTGCCGGCGTATCTGTCGGCCGAGCGCAGACCCGTCGAGGGGCTGGCGCACTACGCCGACGCTGTTTCGGCAAAATGGCTGGGGTCGGAGACGGAGGCGCTGACCTTTGCGCGCCATTATGCCGGCTCCGCGCCGGCCGCCAGCTTTGGCCTTGTCCCCGACACCCATATTACAGCCGCGGTAGCCCGTCAGATGTCCGACGACGCTTCGGTCAAAGCGAGCGCTCCGGCCTATTTCGAGAGCCCCGACGTGAATACCGAAATTCTCGCAGCTAACGGGCGTTTCCTGGCGGCGCCGGTGGATGCCGACCCATTTGCGGCTGTCCTTGCCCACGCGCAGTTCTCGATGGCGTTCTTGCAGATGAACGACGTTGAACACACGAGACAGCACCTCATCGCGCAAGGCATGTCCGCGGTGGGGCCTTGGCGATACCTGGAAAACCCGACTGCCGCCCTGGCTCGCGTCCGATCGGCCTTGCGTCTCAACCTGACCGCAGGCGTCGATGACCGTGGCATCAATGCCGTAGGGCACTCAAAATTCGCCAGCGCCGGCGTTACCGAGCCTCAGCTTGGGTCCTGACCGACACCGCGAACTGCCCCGCCTTAAGTCCTTGGTGGAACGATCGCTTCGGGTCCCGGCTTGGTCAAGGACGGCCCGAACGGGCCGCCGCGAAGCGGCCGGCAAAGCCGGTCCTTGAGCAAGCCGGGACCCGAAGCAAAAATCGCCTCCAGGACCTCAAGGCGAGGTGTCTCAAGGGAGCAGCCACGTCGAACGTCCGCTTCCGGACATTGAGCCCCGCGCAAGAACGGTTCTGCTGTCGGTTGAGGCTTGCGCGGGTTTCCGGACGTGCCAACTTCAGCTAACGACCCAACGCGGTAGTTGCGATGAGACGGCTACCAACCGCCATCAAGCCTCCACTTCTGTGATCAATCCGGCTGCCACGGAAGCCGCTCGAGAATGATTGCGAAGTAGAAGCCATAAAAGGCCCCAAGTGTCGCCAGCAGCAAACACAGGTTGCGCGTGATCAAGGCAGCGCGAACGGCGATCTGCGAAGTCGGTCTCGATCTACGTGCAAGGAAGAAAGACAAACCGTCTGTTGGGGCCGCCACTACGACCAGATCATAGGCGGTCCCGAAAATCTGGCCGCTATTGAAAATGTTGTTCAGGGTTTCCGATTTCGGCACGAAGAGGCCCGGATACGTGCGTGCGCCAAAGCGCAGCGCAAGCAAGAGTGTCCAAGAGTATGCCAAAATCAACGCAACTTTAAAGGCAATCGGATGCGCCGAGGCCCACGTTTGCTTGCGGAATAACCACAGAACCAGCGCGAACACCGCGAGGATGACCATTCCGATCAGGTTGGGCATGAGTTCCCAATAATCGCAGTTAGATAGGTTATCGAATTTCAGTGCATTGTCCCCCGCCGAATTTCGGCTAACCACCCATAGCAGAAGTTTGTTGGGCTCGCGGGCTTACAGCTTCCGGCGATAAATGCCCCTGAAAGACGTGTTGCCGTCGCCGCACGATGTACCATCTTCAACTATCAGGAACTCATCCAGCAGGATGAGGTCGACGCCACAAGCCCCATCTTTGAGCCGAGCGTGATTGTTGACGGCAACCACCCGACCTGAAAATTCCGCGTGATGATTGCGGGCAGGAAGGTCGTTTTTCCCGTCGTCGCCGTACAAGTAGGTGTTCCAATCGTCGACGCCTGAGGCTTGCAAACCGTATTTGCCATCCCCGACGCTAATGGTCATGACGCCTTCGCTCTTCCAGACACCCTCCCACGCCGACGATGGCGGAGAAGACATTACAGGCTCGCGCAGCAGTCGGTTGGTTTCAATCCACCCGATCGTCGTGGTGGTCTTGCTGGGCACGAATACGCAGGTGTAGCCATCCTGTGAAACGCTGGTCACCACGCGATCTTTGGCGATCACATAGGCGCGCTTGAGGCAATAGGGCTGATGCCCTGGGCAGAGGTCAGCATCCCCATGAAAATAAGTCCGCCCCGTTCCTGCGACCAAAGCGACGCCGGATGGCTGACTTTGGTGGCAACCCGCCGCCGAAGCAGCGCCAGCGCTGACTAGGACGAGCAAGAATGCCGCCTGCCAACCCGCTGCCCACTTCGTCCGAAGACCCATCCGACAACTTCCCAGTTCAATGGCACCTACGGTCGCCAGCGGTCAGCCACCTTTTGGTCGCGCTGATCGCCAACTTCCGCTGTCCACCCTAAGCGGCAGTTGGATAGCTTGCCAGCGGACCTCGCCAGGTGGTTGAAGCTTGCGCGAATCGCCACGGCGGCAAGGTCGCCACCCCATCTCAGACTCTCAGACCGTCCGCTTTCCGGTCCTGCCCGGCGACATCTGCGCTCGCCAGGCGCGACAATCAGGCCTCCGGATCGACAGCGACGTCTAATATCTAACCACGGTTCGCCGCCCCCGATGCTACACCTTCACCATGGCCGCCGCTGACAGTCCCGCCCCTTCGTCCACGGCATTCCGCGCCTGGCTCCTCGTCGCCGCCTTCTCCCTCGTCCTCTTCACGATCACCGCGGGCACCTACAATGCCCTCGGCGTCGTCCTGCCCGACATGGTGCGCGACCTGCGCTTCAACTGGACCGAGGCCGGGTTCGGTTTCACCCTGCTGGGCGCGGCCACCGGCGCGTCGTACTTCATCCCGCTGATCCTGATCCGCCGCATCGGCGTGCGCGCGACCCTGCTCGCCGGCACGGCGGTGATGGCCGCCGGGTTCGCCTGCCTGGCCCAGGCCCATGGCCCAAGCCTCTACTTCCTCGGC
>Ga0302311_10005244_pt1 | contig 13745 bp, 15 predicted proteins | sample III_Palsa_N1_3_FD_200449 | JGI IMG/M metagenome (GOLD analysis project Ga0302311, IMG submission 200449) | Peat permafrost microbial communities from Stordalen Mire near Abisko, Sweden - III_Palsa_N1_3 | ecosystem: Environmental > Terrestrial > Soil > Palsa > Peat permafrost | place: Sweden... | reverse complement strand
GCTGCTCGAGCTGCTCCATGTGGGCCGACGGCTTCAACGGGGTCTACGACCACTTGGCCAGCCGCGCGGCGTTCGTGGTCGCGAGCCCGGACACGGTCGACGCTCAAAAGAGGCTGGCGGCAGGCCGCGGCTGGCGCTTTCCGATGGTCTGCTATGCGCAGAGCCCCCTCGCCCAGGACCTCGGTTACCGCGACCTCGCCGACAGCCGCCACGGCGGCTGGAACGCCGGCGTCTCGGTGTTCCGGCGCGACGGCGAGCGCATCCTGCGCGTCTCGGATGCGGAGTTCATGGAGTTCGACGACTTCTGCGTCGTCTACCACCTGTTCGACCTGATCCCGGACGCCGACATGAACTGGGCGCCCAGTTTCAGCTACGTCCCGGAGGCCGCACAGTGACCTACGCCCAGAACGTCTCCGCCCTACTCGCCTGAACCAAGGGGACTGGGGCTAACCCAGCGCCTTGCCTGTCTCCAGCAGGCTCTTCAGGCTGGACATGATCATCGGCCAGCCGGTGGAGACCGCGCCGATCAGCTTCGAGTCAGCGACCGGAATGGTGTGAGTTACGGTGAGCTTGGTCAGCTCGTCGCTCAGCGCTTCGAGAGCGAAACTGCAGGTCGACTCGCCCTCGGCCTTCATCGCCGCATCGTGCTGGTGGTTCCAGGTGACCGAGAAGAGCTTCGGCGGATCGAACGCCAGCACCTTGCCGGTGTCCCACGCCTGGCCCTCAGGGCCGACGATGGCGAAATCCCCGCCGACCTGCCAGGACGATTGCTGGTGGTAGCCGGACCAGAACAGCTGGTTCTGCGCCGGGTCGGTCAGGGCGTCCCACACCGTCTGCGCCGGGGCGCGGATGTAGGTGAGGTAGCGGAAGCGGCTCTCAGCCATCGGTGTCTCCTTCAAGGCGTCGTTTGAGGTCGGCGAGGGCCGCGAGGCGCCCGCGTTCGTACTTGCCGATCCAGCGATCGGCGATTTCCTGGATCGGGACCGGATTGAGGTAGTGCAGCTTCTCGCGGCCGCGCTTTTCGGCCACGACCAGATTGGCTGCTTCCAGCAGCGCCAGGTGCTTGCTGACCGCCTGCCGCGTCATCCCCCTGCCCTGGCAAAGCTCGCCCAGCGTCCGGCCGCCGCGCTCGCGCAGGCCGTCCAGCAGCGCCCGCCGGCTGGGATCGGCTAGAGCCTTGAAGACGGCGTCCATCGTCATGGCGGCCATATGCAACTAAGTAGTTGCCTGATCAAGCCCTCCTGATCAAGCCTCGCCGCGACAACGCTCGCGATGCTAGCCAAGATTGAACCGACAGCTTAACCATCCGCGGTCGGAGTTGGCCGTCAGGGGGCGCTGGCCATGATGGAGACCCTCAACCTCGTGGTTGGGCTGGCGGTGGTGATGCTGCTGGTCAGCTTCGCCGTGACGCTGATCACCCAGGCGGTCGTCGCGCTCCTGAACCTGCGCGGCTATGCGCTCAGGCTGAAGGTGACCAATCTCCTGGTGCTGATCGACAACGGCATCCACCCCTACGACGCCGCGCAGATCGCCGGGCTGCTTCTGCGCAACGCGCTGATCGGCAGGCCGGGGCTGCCTTGGCTGATCCCGATCCCCGATCCGCCGTCACCGAAACATCCGCACGCACGGCGCAAAGTCCGGCTGCGATTCAAGTTCGGCCTGCGGCCGGCCTCGGTGGTGCACCGCGAGGAGCTGACCCGCCTGCTGCTGGCGTTCGGCAAAGAGCCGCGCGAGTACCCGGACACCTGGCGTTGGATGTGGCGCAGCCTCGACACCGACGATCTGCAGACCAAGGTGCGCACGTCGCTGGACGCCAACGGGGTCAAGAGCCCGGAGAAGGCGCTGGAGAACATCCGCCGCAAGATCCAGGAGCTGGAGCACACCAAGCCCGACCTTTCCAACAGCGAGCGCAACAACCAGGCGATCATCGAGTTCGCCAAGAGCGACTTCGTCGGCAAACTGAACGGCTGGTTCGACCAGACCATCGACCGCGCCTCCGACCTGTTCACCGGCTGGACCCAGGCGATCGCCTTCGCGGTGGCGCTGTTGGTGGCGGTGGCGCTGCAGCTGGACGCGCTCAGCCTGGTCAACCGGCTCTCCGCCGACAAGGCTTCGCAAGGCAAGCTGGTCGACTGGGCGGTGCAGCATGTCGACGCGGCCGGCCCGAAGCCCGCCGCCAAGCTGGGCTCGCACGTCTTCTCGGCGGCGCAGACGGCGCTCTCCAGCGCCGACCTGATCCCGCTCCCCGATCCGGATCAGTGGTGGAAGCGCTGGTCGGCCGCCGTCCCCTGCCCCAGTGTCTCGTCTGAACCGGGCGACCGGCCGAAGGGCTGCACGCTGCCGAAGGTGAGCCTGCTGGGCGTGGCCCTCTCGACCATCCTGCTCAGCCTCGGCGGCCCCTTCTGGTACTCGGCCCTGAGCGGCCTGCTGAAACTGCGCTCGACGCTGGCCGACAAGGACGACGATCAGCGCACCGACCGCCAGACCAACACGACGCCGAAGCCGGCGGCGGGATAGTGGCCTCTAGCTATCCAGCGAAATCTTCTGCTCCCCGCTGAGGCTCGAATCCGCCGTGCGGCGCAGGTAGTCGAGGAACAGCCCCGCAAACAGGACGTCGCCGCTGATCAGAGCGAATAGGCGCCACAACCGCGGATCGGCGATCGCGCCAAACAGCACCAGAGCGACCGCCGCGAGCTTTCCGATCGCCCCGATTCCGATCAGTGGCCGAAGCCGCCGCGGATCCAGCGCGATGCGCGCATATCCATAGCCGAACGTGGCGATCAGCAACGCCGCCAGGTCGACCAGGATGACGTTGGTCCCGCTGATCGGATCGAGCGCGAGAGCGGCGACGAACAGCCGCTGCCCGACTGACATTGAGGCCGCCACCAGCAGATTAGCGGCGGCGGCGATACCAAACAGCCAGCGGGCGTAGGCGCTCATCGGTCTCCCAGAGCGTGAACGGCTCGCCCGCCGTTCGTCAACTATCCAGGAAGCTGCGCAGCTTCCGTGAGCGGCTGGGGTGCTTCAGCTTCCTGAGGGCCTTGGCTTCGATCTGGCGGATGCGTTCGCGGGTGACGGAGAACTGCTGGCCGACTTCCTCGAGGGTGTGGTCGGTGTTCATGCCGATGCCGAAGCGCATGCGCAGCACGCGTTCCTCGCGCGGTGTCAGCGACGCGAGAACACGCGTCGTCGTTTCGCGAAGATTGCTTTGGATCGCCGCGTCGATCGGCAGCACGGCGTTCTTATCCTCGATGAAGTCGCCCAGATGGCTGTCTTCCTCGTCGCCGATCGGGGTCTCGAGGCTGATCGGCTCCTTGGCGATCTTCAGCACCTTGCGCACCTTCTCCAGCGGCATGGCCAGCTTCTCGGCCAGCTCCTCCGGGGTCGGCTCGCGGCCGATCTCGTGCAGCATTTGGCGGCTGGTGCGGACGATCTTGTTGATCGTCTCGATCATGTGCACCGGGATGCGGATGGTGCGCGCCTGGTCGGCGATCGAGCGGGTGATCGCCTGCCGGATCCACCAGGTGGCGTAGGTGGAGAACTTGTAGCCGCGGCGGTACTCGAACTTATCCACCGCCTTCATCAGGCCGATGTTGCCTTCCTGAATGAGATCAAGGAATTGCAGGCCGCGGTTGGTGTATTTCTTGGCGATCGAGATCACCAGCCGCAGGTTGGCCTCGACCATTTCCTTCTTGGCCTGACGCGCCTCGCGCTCGCCCTTCTGCACCGTGTGGACGATGCGGCGGTAGTCGTCGATCGGCAGGCCGGACTCGGTCGCCAGCGCGCCGATCTCGGAGCGGATCTCGCCGATCTGGTGGGCGTCGTTCTCGACGAACTTGGTCCAGCGGATGCCTTGCGGACCGACCTTCTCCGACCAGGCGGGATCGAGCTCGCAGCCGAGGTAGGAGCGCAGGAATTCCGCGCGGCTGATGCCGTAGCTGTCGGCCAGCCGCAGCAGGCGCCCTTCCAGGCCGATCAGGCGCCGGTTGATCGCATAGAGCTGGTCGACCAGGGCCTCGATGCGGTTGTTGTTGAGCTTCAGCGTCTTCAGGTGCTGGACGATGGTCGAGGTGGCGACCTCGTAGGCCTTGCGCTCTTCCTCGGTCAGGTCCTCGCCGCGCAGCCGGTGCTCGACCAGCTTTTCCTGCAGCCTGCGGAACGCCTCGAACTCGCCGGCGATGGCGTCGAGGGTGGCCATGACCCCTTCGCGCAGCTCGGCTTCCATCGCGCTGATGGTCGGACCGGCGCCGTCGTCAAAATCGTCGTCGTCATTGACGACGCCGGGCGGCGGCTTGTCGCCGTCTTCCTCGTCCTCGTCGCGGGCGGCCGGTTCGGCCTCGATCTGCTCGCCGGCGACCGCTTCGTCGCTGAGCGCCTGGGCGACCTGGCCGCCATAGGTCTGTTCGAGGTCGATCACCTCGCGCAACAGGATGCGGCCAAGGCCGAGTTCCTCGCGCCAGACCATGATCGCTTCGAAGGTCAGCGCGCTCTCGCACAGGCCGCGGATCATGGTGTCGCGGCCGGCCTCGATGCGCTTGGCGATGGCGATCTCGCCCTCGCGGCTCAGCAGCTCGACCGAGCCCATCTCGCGCAGGTACATCCGCACCGGGTCGTCGGTGCGGTCGTAGGCGCTTTCCTTGGTGGTCTCGACGACGGTGGTCTCTTCGCGCACGGCGACGTCGGACGCTTCCTGTTCGGGCGCGTCTTCCTCGGCCTCGACGACGTTGACGCCCATCTCCGAGAGCATCGCCAGCGTGTCTTCGATCGACTCGGAGGTGACTTCCTCGCTCGGCAGCACCTTGTTCAGCTCGTCCATGGTGACGTAGCCGCGGGCCTTGGCCTGCTTGATGAACTTCTTGACCCCGGCGTCGGTCAGGTCGAGCAGCGGCCCATCAGGCGGCGGCGGGCCTTCCGGCGCTTCAGTCGTGGTCGTTTCGCTCATCTAAATCTCCGAACATCGGGCGTCCGGCCCCCTGCAAGGCCGTCGCCGAAAATGGTTTACGGAAACAAAATTTGAAGGGCCGGCGTCAAATCGCCCCATCCTCGTCAAAAATGCTTCCTGACTTTAGCGCCCGGCGCAGTGAATCGCGCTCCGTCTTTAGGGCTATGACCTGGTCAGCACCGGCGCCGGCGGCCAAGGCCGCTTTGGCCTGGTCCATGGCTTCCTCCAGCGCCGCCAATCGGTTCATGGCCGAAAAGGCGTGCGTCCACTGGGACCTGGCGCTCGCGAGGGTGACATCAGATCGAATGAAGGGCGCGCCCGATTTCGCGGCGGCCCGGTCGATGTCATTCAGCAGCGCGCTATATCCTCGGGAGCGGAGATGGCGTTGCAGCGCCTCAGTGTCAAGATGCTCGGCGTCCAGCCGCAAACGGACGATTTCACTCACCAAATCGCCCAGCGCCGGGTCGCCAAAGCCATGGCCGCCCAGTTCGTCGAGCACGGATTCGAGCGCGGCGGGGTCGGCGACGGCGTAGCAGGCGAGCGCGGCCGACAGCGGCTCGATGTCGCGCGAGAGGCGCTGGGCGGCGGCGCGGCCGGCGTCGGTGAGGCGCGGATCGGGCCCCTTGAACGGCCGGCGCGGCTGCCATGGCTGCGGTGCGGCGACAGGGAACAGAGCGTCGAAACGCCGCTGCAGTTCCTCGCGGTAGGCCTGGGCGAGATCGGGATCGCCGATGCCGCTGGCGGCCTTGCGCAGGCGCTGCCTCAGGTCGGCGCGCCGTTCGGGCGTATCCAGCGTCTCGGCGTCGCGTTCCCGGACGAACAGCAGGTCGACGAAGGCGGTGGTGTCGGCGAGGCGGGACTTGAGCGCCGGCGCTCCGTGCTCGCGCAGCACTTCGTCCGGGTCCTTGGCGCCGAGCGACAGGGCGAACTTGAAGCTGCGCGGCGCCTTCAAGACCGGCAGCGCCCGGTCGATCACCCGCAACGCCGCCGCCCGCCCTGCCCGGTCGCCGTCGAAGCACAGCGTCGGCTCCGGATGCAGCCGCCAGAGGCTTTCCATCTGATCCTCGGTCAGCGCGGTGCCCATCGGCGCTACCGCTGCGACGCCGGAGCGCTGGCAGGCGATCACGTCCATGTAGCCCTCGACCACTACCAGCGCCGCGTCATCGCCTGCCGCGTGGAGCAGCCGCCGCGCTTCGGGCAAGCCGTAGAGCATCCGCCCCTTGTGGAAGACCGGCGATTCCGGGCCGTTGAGGTACTTGGCCCTAGCCTGCGGATCGAGCGCGCGGCCGCCGAACGAGACGATCCGGCCGCGCTGGTCCGCGATCGGGAAGATGATCCTCTCGCGGAAACGGTCGTAGGGGGCGCCGCCGTCCTCGGGCGCGATCAGCAGGCCGGCCTCGACCAGGCCCTGCGGATGCGCGCCCTTGGCGATCAGATAGTCCTTCAGCGTCGTGCGACCGCTCGGCGCCAGGCCGAGGCGGAAGCGCTTCCAGTCCTCCTCTGGCAGGCCGCGGCGGATCAGGTAGTCCCGCGCCTCACGTCCGGCGGGTCGGCGCAGCTCGCCCTCGAACCAGGCGGCGGCCAGTTCCAGCCAGTCGGTCAGGCCGGCGATCTTCTTCTCGGTCTCGGCGGAACGGGGATCGGGCGTTGGCAGCGCCATGCCGGCTTCCTGCGCCAGCCGCTCCACCGCCTCGGTGAAGCTCAGCCGCTCGGTCTCCTGCAGGAAGGTGATCAGGTCGCCATGCTTGGCGGATGAGAAGTCGTGGAAGAAGCCCTTGTCGTCATTGACGAAAAACGACGGCGACTTCTCCTTGGTGAATGGCGAGAGGCCGACGTATTCGCGCCCCTGCCGGCGCAGTTTCACCGTCTTGCCGATCACGTCGGACAGGCGCAGCCGAGATTTCAGCTCATCGAGGAAGGCGTCGTCGAAGCGCACGCGCCGATCATAGCGCGTAGCGCGGGAGAGTCGCACCACATTGGGCGCGCGGATCGCCTACGGCGCCGGCGGCGCCTTCGCGGCGGCTTCTTCGGCCAGATAGGCGGCGCTGAAGGTACCCTTGGCGGCGGCGATCGGCTTCAGGGTGGGGTAGAACTGGACGAAGGTGCGGTCGACTGCGGCGTGGGCCTCGTGGCAGGCGTAGCAGGTCGCGGTGGTCGGGATCAGTTGACCGGGCCCCTCGCCATCGAAGCTGACGAACGCCCAGCCGCCGGCGAAGCCCGCGCTATCCTTGAAGCGCACGGTGTCCTTGAGGTGGACCTCGACGCCCAGCCGCTCGGTCTGGAAGCGGCCGGCCTTGTTGATCGAACCGTTCTGCTCGCCGCGCCGGGTCTCCAGCACCATCACCGTCCCGTCGGGCCAGGTCCCGGTCTGCAGGAAGGCGTCGTAGGCGGCCGGATTTACGAACACATTGTCGAACTGCGACTTGCCGGGCATCGCCGGCCCCGCGCGATAGGACATGTCGAGACCGGACGAGAGGTAGGCCCAGCGGCGGTAGTCGGCCGGAAACTGCAACTCGCCCTTGGCGGTGTAGGCTGGGCCGGCGGCAAGAGTCTGCGCTGTCGCCGCGAACGCCGCGGCGAAGCCGAGCACGATCACCGCCGCAACCGCCGCCCAATTCCTGACAGCCATTGACCGACCCCCTTTTGCGCCACTGCTCAGCCCTAGAGCCCAGGCAGTCGCAGAGCAATGGCGCGACGCGGTCAAGTCCCGGCAGGTCGCTGAACGATTCAGCCAATCTTGACCATGACGGTTAGCTGAATCTTGTCAGCGTTGGTGCGACGAAAACGCCATGGGAAGCCGGGCTGCTCAGGGCGCGTCAGCAACGACGGCGTCCGACGGCGCGCCGTCGCCGCTGCTTGCGCGCGGCGGCCGGCGGCCGATTGCGTTGTTGATCAGCCCCAAACCCGCCCGCCTGGCCCAAATCAGGTCAGCGGCGCACGAGGCGCTGCCCGGGTGCGAGGCGGTGGTGTGCACCGACGCCGGACGCGCTCTGGCCAAGGCCGAGGCGGCGCGCAGCTTCGGCTGGACGCCGACGATCTTCGTGTTTGACTACCGCGGCGGGCACGCCGGCGACCTGGCCGACCAGCTGCGCCGGGTGCGCCAAGCCGAGCCCGGCGCCGAACTGCTGGTGCTGGTCGAGGATGGCGACCTGACGTTCACGCGCGCCGCTATCGAGGTGGTGCACGCGCCCGACAAGCTGACCTTCCTGATCACCCCGTTCTATCGGCCGGACGCAGTGGCGGCGCTGAAGGCGCTCGCCGATCGACACGGCCTGATGAGCGGCCGCGACAGCGCCGCGGAGATCGGCGGCCGCACCATCCTGGGGCTGGAGACCGAGGTGACCGCGCTCAAGGCCCGGCTGGAGATCGCCCAGCACGCGGCCCAGCACGACCCGCTCACCGGCATCCTCAACCGCGCCGGCTTCGTCACCGAGCTGACGACGCGGCTGGCGCGCGACCGCAAGGCCCAGACCATCCTGCTGGTCGACCTCGACCGCTTCAAGCTGGTCAATGACACCCTCGGCCACCACGCCGGCGACGACCTAGTGCGCAAGATCTGCTCGGCCATGGCCGCGGTGATGCCGCCGGGCGGGGTGCTGGCGCGGCTTGGCGGCGACGAGTTCGGCATCGTCATCGAAGCCGGCGACCAGGCGGTGGACGAATTCTGCTCGATGATCTTGCGGGTCTGCGCGCAGACCCGGCGGGTGGCCGGCCACGAAGTGCAGGTCAGCGCCTCGATCGGCGTCGCCGCCCAGGACGAGAGCCGCAGCGAGGTCTCGCTGATGCGCCGCGCGGACCTGGCGCTCTATGCCGCCAAGCGCGAGGGGCGCAATCGCTTCCGCCGTTACGACGCGGCGCTGGAGAAGGTAACCAAACGGCGGCTGTCGATCGAGACCGGGCTGGAGCAGGCGCTGCGCACCGGCCAGTTCCGCATGGCCTACCAGCCGATCGTTACCGCGAAGCTGGGCCACCAGGTGCTCGGCTTCGAGGCGCTGGTGCGCTGGGACAGCCCCGACCATGGCGCGGTCTCGCCCGCCGAGTTCGTGCCGGTGGCCGAGGAGACCGGGCTGATCCTCGATCTCGGCGACTGGATCACTCGGCAGTCGTTCAAGGACGCGCGGAAGTGGGCCGGTCCCTACGTCTCGGTGAACCTCTCGGCGCGGCAGTTCCTGCGCCAGAACGTGGCCGAGCGCATCCTGCGCTATGCCGAGGAGGCCGACCTTTCGCCGAGTCGGATCCAGATCGAGCTGACCGAGACCGCGATCATCGACGACGTCGAGCGCGCCCAGCACAATCTGAAAGTCCTGCGCCAGGCCGGCATGCGCGTGGCGCTGGACGACTTCGGCACCGGCTATTCCAGTCTGACCTATCTCAACCAGTTCGCCATCGACTGCATCAAGATCGACAAGTCGTTCGTCGACCACGTCGCCCACGACAAGCAGTCGGCGATCATCGTCGCCTCGGTGACGCGGCTGGCGTCCTCGCTCGGCATGGGCGTGGTGGCCGAGGGGGTGGAGACCGAGCAGCAGCGCCATGTGCTGACGGCGGCCGGCTGCGGCGCGTTGCAGGGATACGCTTTCGGCCGGCCGATGCCGCCGCGTGACGTCAAGGCCCTGCTGCTCACCGGCAGCGTCGCGCCGGACCCTGAAGCCGAGGGGGCCAAGCCCAAGATCGTGGCCTATCAGCGCGGGTCGCTGCGCCTCGCCAGAAACTGATCGGGCCGCCCCTCGCGGAACGGCCTGATCGTAAGCCCTCAGCGCCAGTGGCGTCCGCCGCCGCGCCAGTAGTGGTGGTAGTAGAACGAGTGGTACGGATAGGGCCGGAACACCCAGCTGCCGCCCCACCAGATCCACGGGTCGTACCAGCCGGGCGCCGCGTAGTAGTAGGGACCGGCATAGTAGAACGCCGGCGCGTCCTCACGCACAACGTAGCCGCGCGGGCAGCCAGGGCTGGTGGCGTCGCCGCCGGCGCTGGACGCGATCACCGCGCCGGTCGTCCCGCCGATCGCCGCACCGGCTAGCACGCCGCCACCGCGACCATGCGAGACGCCTGCGCCGATCAAGGCGCCGAACAGACCGCCGATAATGGCGCCGCCGGCGACGTTGCCGTGCGCCTTGACGCAGTTCTCCTGCGCCCAGCGCTCGGCGTAGTTGGCGTAGTGCTGGTCCTGCGCCTGCTGCGCCGGATCGGCCGCACTGGCGTTGTAGCCTGGCGGCGGGGGCGGCGGCGCGCCATCGCTGTACCCAGGCGGCGGCCGGTCGGCGTAATCGGACGGCGGCGGACCGCTATAGTCCGGCGGGGGACCGTTGTCGCCGTAGCTGGATGGTCCCTGGCCGTTGTAGCCGGGCGGAGGACCGCCGTTATTGTAGTCCGGCGGCGGCCCGCCGTTGTTGTCGTTCGGCGGCGGACCGCTGTCGTTCGGCGGAGGACCGTGATCGTTGTAGTCCGGCGGCGGCCCGCTGCTATCGGGCGGCGGCTGGTTGTAGCCCTGGGCGAAGGCCGAGATCGGCAGCGAGGTGACGGCCATCGACACGGTCGTCGCCAGCAGCACCGCCCGGGTGAGCAACTTGGTGGTCATAAGCTTCAGCATTCCTGCGCAAAAGGCGAACGGCGCCCTTTAGATCAGAACAAAGCTGAACGGTCCCTGAGCGTTCCATTCAGGTTCGTCAAATGGACCGGCGCAATGCGCAGGGTCGGGCGGCGTCCTTAGGCCGGGGCGACGCGCCCAAGCTTCTCCGGATTAACCACCATGTATATGGCGGCAAGACGACCGCCGTCGCCGGGCTGGAACGCGACGGTGATCGGACCCCCCTCGGTGTCCAGGATCGCGCCGAGGTAGCCGTTGACCCTCACCAGCCGCACGCTCGGCGTCGCCAGCCAGTTGCTGCGCCACCGCAGACCCTGGAACAGCGCGAGGATGTCGTCGCGCCCGACCATCGGCCGCAGCGCCGCGCTGCGCTTGCCGCCGCCGTCGGTGATCAGCACCGCGTCCTCCGCGAGCAGGTTGCGCAGGCCTTCCAGGTCGTTGTCGCGGGCCGCGGCCATGAACGCGAGCGCCAGACGCGCCGCCTCTTCCTGACCGACCGAGAACCTGGGCCGGGTGTCGCGGACGTGGTCGCGGGCTCTGACCGCGAGCTGTCGGCAGGCCGCCTCGCTGCGGCCCAGCGTCTCGGCGACGGCGGAAAAGTCGGCGTCGAACACGTCGTGCAGCAGGAACACCGCCCGCTCCAGCGGCGAGAGCCGCTCCAGCGCCAGCAGGAAGGCGACCGAGACCTCCTCGGCGCGCTCCAGCGGATCCTCGGCCAGGTCCTCGATCAGCGGCTCGGGGAGCCAGGGCCCGCGATAGGCTTCGCGGCGGGTCTTGGCGGCGCGCAACCGATCGAGGCAGAGCCGGGTCGCGGTGCGCACCAGCCACGCCGCCGGGTCGGCGACCTGCACCCTGTCGGCGCCCTGCCATCGCAGCCAGGCGTCCTGCGCCACGTCCTCCGCTTCCGCGACCCCGCCCAGCATGCGGTAGGCCAGCCGCACCAGCCTTGGCCGGTGCGCCTCGAAGTCGCCGCTCATGCGGCCAGCAGCGCGGGCCGTTCGAACGGCGCCGCCTCCCCCGCCACCGTCACCCTGGAGCAGGTCTTGCCGTAGCCGAGCGCGTACTTCAGCGTCGGGTACATCCGTCCGGTGGTGAGGGTCAGCGCGATGGCGACCAGGCCCCTGTCGCCCCAGCGCCGCACGATCTCGTCCCGCAACGGATCGGCGGTCTCCATGTCGCGGTCGAGCGAGGCCTGGGCGAAACGATAGGCCAGCGCGGCCGCCTCGCCCATCGCCGCGGTGTCGCCGGCCAGTATCGCGCGCAGCACTTCGCGGTCGACTCCACCTTTCACCGCGATGTCGATGCCGATCTGGGTGCAGGGGCCGCAGTCCTCGCGCAGGGTGGCGACCACGCCGGCGGCCGCCAGCGCCTCGGCCGGCGCATCGCGCCGTTCGACGAGACCGCTCAGCACCGAGAACTTCAGGAAGCTCGCCGGCCGAGCAGCCAGTAGCGCGCGCATGTAGCTGGCGTCGTAGCTGAACGCCCGTTCGAACGGGCGGATGGCGAAACGGTCAAGCAGGGCTCTGAGCATGGCGGGTCTCCGTTCTAGGGTAGGCGGCGGCGATCCAGGCGGCGAGCAGCGCCGGCAGGAATACGCCAGGAAAGTCGCGGGCAAGGTCGGCGAGGCCGCCGCGATCGCCGATTGCGTCGGTGAGATGGACGCCGGCGTGCAGGCCCAGGAACAGCGCCGCGGCGATCGTTGCGCCCCGAGCAATGGGCGAGGGACGCACGGCCAGCCAGGCGAAGGCGGCGCCGACCACGAGGTAGGCCGCGCCGATGTCCTTGACGAAGTGGGGGTTGAACGGCCCGGTCTCGGTGACGCCCGGCACGGTCCCATACCACCAACCGCCAGCGGCGAGCATCGCCAGCCCGTTGCCGCCCATGGTCAGGGCGAGGATGGCGGCCAGGGCGCGCTTCAGCGAGCTTTGTTGCGGTCTCATGTGGGCGAGACGCGCGGCGGCGGCGCCGTGTGACATGCCGGTCTGAAATTGATTGGCCTGTGAGAAAAAGGCGGCGCGCTAACCCTTTCTGGTCATCGTCCGGACACCCAACTTGGGCTATGGTCCCTGTCTGGAAGTGGGCTGACCACACGTGGAGCTCGCGATGAGCGAACAGCTACGAAGCCCCGATCGTCAGCCGACGGCGCGTCCCGCCGCCGAGCCCGCGCGCTCGCACGTCCTCATCGTCGACGACCACGGTCCCAGTCGCAGCATCTGCGCCGGCTACTGCGACCTGTTCGATCACACCAGCGCAATGGCGGCCGGGAGCGAACAGGCGATCGAAGCCCTGCGGCGCGAGCGCTTCCATGTGGTCGTGATGAACGTCCACATGGCCGAGGCCGGCGGGCTGGAGACCTTGCGCGCCATCCGCGCCCTGCCCGGTCCCGCCCGCGACACGCCGGTGATCGGCCTGACCGCCATCGGCCGCCATGACGAGGCGCAGCGTTGGCTGGGCGCGGGCCTGGCCGGCGTCATCGCCAAGCCAATCACCGCCGCCCGGCTCTACGCCGCCTTGAGTACGGTGGTGGACCGCCGCTCCGATCCGGCGCGCAGCTGGGCGCCGGCGAGCTAGCGCGACCCCGGCGGCGCCGCGCGCGGCGCTAGTTGACCCGCACCGAATAAGGCGCGGCCACCTTGGTGCCCTGCCCGACCACCAAAATGCGCGTGTTGAAGATGTTCGAGTCGAAGGTCGCGTTCCGGCTCTGTCCCTCCGGCACGTTGATGACGTGGGAGGTTGGCTGCCCGCACGGATTGACCGCCAGCCCGACGCAGAAATTGAGCGCGTAGGGCACGCCGGCGTTCTTCGGCGGGGCGATGAAGGTGAACCTCAGCAGCACCGGCCGGCTCGGCCGGCGCAGGTGGATCACGACCGGCCGCGTGCCGGGCGGGATCACGCCGTTGATCGTGTAGGCAAACGCCGGCGCTGAAAGCGCGGATGCAAGAACGCCAACCAACAGGGCCTTGATGAAGGGTTTCATGGTCAGCCTCCAGCAGCTGGGCCAGCCCCCGAGGGCTGATCCAACGCGATGTTAGGGCGCCAGGTCGGATGACGCCATGGTTGCCGCATCGACCTCGACAACGCTGCATTGAAACACCTGGCCCACCGTGCGGCGGAGACCTCGGAGACGCCTGACCTAAGCGTTCGCCTGCGCCGCAACGGCGCTCTGATAGGCCGCGTCCAACTCGGCGCGCACGCTCGAGTCTGGCGGCAGGCCGT
>Ga0302311_10005241_pt1 | contig 13750 bp, 11 predicted proteins | sample III_Palsa_N1_3_FD_200449 | JGI IMG/M metagenome (GOLD analysis project Ga0302311, IMG submission 200449) | Peat permafrost microbial communities from Stordalen Mire near Abisko, Sweden - III_Palsa_N1_3 | ecosystem: Environmental > Terrestrial > Soil > Palsa > Peat permafrost | place: Sweden... | reverse complement strand
TTCCGTCCGGACAGCGCGAGCAGGCGGTCGAGGATCGGCGCGTCGGCCGCCGTCGGCACCGGGCCGGCGAACCCCTTGTACTGGCGGAAGAGCTCGGCGTTGGCCTCGACCGCGTTCAGCGCGGCCTCGGCCGCGCGGTCGGAGACCACGTAGTCCTGCCCGGTCGCGGTGGCCAGGTCCCAGCCGTGCAGTACCAGTTCGGCGATCATCAGCGCGCCGACGTCGGCGGCCGGGGTCTTGGACCCCATCACGTCAAGCTCGCGGTCCCACACGGCCGGGTCCGCCCACGCGGCCAGCGCGCGGTCGAGCTGCGCCCGGTAGGCGTCGGCGAAGTCGGGTGCCGCCGCGAAGTCGCGTTCCATCAGTTCCGGTGCCACCGACTCGCCGTGCGCCCGGCGCTCAAGCGAGTGCGAGGTCCACAGGATGACATGGTTGACCAGGGCCTGGACGTCCCATTCGCCGCACGGGGTGGGGCCGCTCAGTTCGGCCGGCGTCACGTGGTCCACCACAACGGCGGTCGCCCCGGCCGCGTCAGTTAGTTCGGTCTGCAGTGTCATGCCGAGGACACTAGCCGCGGACGGGCGGAGCGTCTTGAACAAACACGACAGCTAGCCTTAGCGGGTGGACTCGACTTCCGTCACCGCGTCGGGGCTGATGGGCGCGGGCGTGCTGCACGCCGGGGCCGCCGTGACCAGGTTCACCCTGCATCGCTACCCGCCGCCCGATGACCTGGCCCTGTTCGTCGATTTCGGCTGGGTCATCCGCTGGGACCTGCGCGGGCAGCCGCCGCATGAGCAGCAGATCCTGCCGCATCCCAATGTGAACCTGGCCTTCGAGGCGAGCGGGGCGTCCGTGTACGGCGTCGACCGGAAGATCTTCACCCGGCGCCTGTCCGGCGCCGGGAAGGCGCTCGGCATCCGCTTCCGTCCCGGTGGGTTCCGCCGTTTTCATTCGGACCCGATCTCCGGACTCAACGATCGGGTGGTGCCCGCTGCCCGCATCCTGGGCCCTCCCGCCGACTGGGCGTGCGCGCTGGTGATGGCGGCCGACGCCGATGACGAGACGATGATCGCGGCGGCGGCCGGGCTGCTGCGGGAGCGCGGATCGGCCGCCGACCCCGCCGCCGACTCGGCTGCGGGTCAGGCGGCGGACCTGGTGAGCCAGATCACCGCCGACCCGGGGCTGCGTCGGGTGGCCCAGCTGGCGAAGCTGTCCGGGCTGTCGGAGCGCAAGCTGCAGCGCCTGTTCTCTGACTACGTCGGCGTCTCGCCCAAGTGGGTGATGCGCCGGGCCCGGCTGCACGAGGCGGCGCTCCGGGTCGAGGCGGACGGGCCGGCCTCGGTGGACTGGGCGACGCTCGCGGCCGACCTTGGCTACGCCGATCAGGCCCATCTGACCAGGGATTTCACCGCCACCCTGGGCTTGCCGCCGAGCCGCTACGCGGCCGGCCCGCAGTAGCCGCGGCACGCCCAGGCTTGCTTATGTCATTCAATGACATTAATATCCGATGTATTACGTCATTCACTGACGCAAAACCCCGGAGCCCGGAGGACAGTCATGGGAAAGCTCGAGGGCAAAGTCGCCTTCATCACTGGCGCCGCGCGCGGCCAGGGCCGCAGCCACGCCATCCGTCTCGCCCAGGAGGGCGCGGACATCATCGCGGTTGACATCTGCCGGCAGATCGACAGCGTCCCCTACCCGATGTCCACCCCCGACGATCTCGCCGAGACCGCAAAGGAGGTCGAGGCACTCGACCGGCGCATCTTCACCGCGCAGGCCGACGTCCGCGACGAAACCCAGCTCAGGCAAGTGTTTGAGCGGGGCGTGGCCGAGATCGGCCCGGTCGACATCGTGCTCGCCAACGCCGGCATCGCGCCCATGGCGCTCACCGAGCAGCACAGCGCCTGGCAGGACGTCATCGACGTCAACCTCACCGGTGTGTTCAACACCGTGGAGACCGCCATCCCGTCCATGAAGGAGCGCGGCACCGGCGGCGCGATCGTGCTGACCAGCTCCACCGCCGGGATCAACGGCATCGGCGGCCCGACCCGCGGCGGCCTCGGCTACACCGCCGCCAAGCACGGCGTCGTGGGGCTCATGCGCTCCTACGCCAACACCCTCGCCCCGTTCAGCATCCGCGTGAACACCGTGCACCCCACCGGCGTGAACACGCCCATGATCGTCAACGACGTGATGGCGGAGTTCCTGGCCGCGGACCCGCAGATGGGCAACGCGATGGCCAACGCGCTCCCGGTCGACATGGTAGAGCCGGTCGACATCTCCAACGCGATCCTGTGGCTGGTATCCGACGACGCCCGCTACGTCACCGGCGTGACCCTGCCGGTCGATGCCGGTTTCACCAATAAGAAATAAGCCGGAGAGCGCCAAGACGACTGGGCCGGGTAGACGGCTGAGGGTTGGCTGAAAGAACGTTCAAAACGTTCCGGCCTGGTGGCAAGACGTGACTACCCTCGGGACGTGCGGATACCTCGGGCGGCGGCGGTGCCGTGGCCGCTGCTCGCGGTCCTGGTCGTCCAGGCGGCGCTCTCGGCCAGCATGGTGCGGACCAGCACCGCCTTCGGCGACGAGGCGCTGTACCTGTCGGCCGGGCACCTGGAGTGGTCGCACTGGCTGCACGGCACCCCGATTCCGGCGTATCAGGCCTACTTCTCCGGCGCTCCGGTGATCTACCCGCCGATCGGCGCCCTCGCCGACAGCCTCGGCGGGCTGGCCGCGGCGCGGACGCTGTCGCTGGTCTTCATGCTCGGGGTGACGGCCCTCGTCTGGGGTACGGCGATGCGGTTGCTCGACGACGAGCGGGCCGCGTTCTTCGCCGCCGCCACGTTCGCCGTGCTCGCGCCGACGCTGCACCTGGGCTCGTTCGCGACCTACGACGCGGCCGCCCTGCTGCTGGTGACCGCGGCGACCTGGTGCGCGGCCGGGGTCCGGAGCGGCCAGCGAGCGACGTGGTGGATGATCGCGGCCGGGATTCTGCTCGCGCTGGCCAACGCGACTAAGTACGCGACCGCCCTGTACGACCCCACCGTGGTCTGCGTCGCGTTCCTGAGCTCGTGGCCGGAGGCCGGGTGGAGGCGGGCGCTGCGGCGCGCGGCCGTGCTGGCCGCGGTCGCGGCGGCCTTCATCGGCGTGCTGCTCGCGCTCGGCGGGCCCGGCTATCTGACCGGGATCCGGATCACCACGACCGGGCGGGTCGACGGAACCGACGCCGCGTCCCTGGTCTTGGCCGATGCGTGGTGGTGGACCGCCGTCGTGCTGGTCCCGGCCGTCGCCGCGGTCGTCGTCGGCGCGGTGCGCCGGCGGTGGCCGCAGGCGCTGCTGCTGGCCGTGCTCGCGCTCTCGGCCCTGCTGGCGCCGGCCGACCAGGCCCGCATTCAGACCACGACCTCGCTGAACAAGCACGTCGACTTCGGCGCCTGGTTCGCCGCGATCGCGGCCGGCTACCTGCTGAGCCTGCTGTCGCGGCGGCGGGTGGTGCTGGCGGCGGCGCTGGCCGCCCTGATCCCGGTTACCGTGGTCGGCACCGCCCAGGCCCGCGCGATGATCGACTGGCCCGACGCCGCCGCGCTGGTCAAGGTCGTCCGGCCGATGACCAGCCCCGGCGGGCACTTCCTGGTCGAAACGACCGACGTTCTCCAGTACTACCTGCCCAACACGACCTGGCAGCAGTGGTCGGACACCGCGAGCAACAGCCCGCAGTACTACCTGCAGCGGATCAGGCAGCACTACTACACGGTGATCGTGCTCGGCTTCAACCAGACGCTGAGCACGGACTACGCGATCGCCCTGGAACTATCGTCGACCAGCGGGTACATGCTGACGTCGAAGGTGCACTCGGGGAAGACGGTGTTCTACGTGTGGCAGTACACCGGGCAAGTCTGATCACGCCGGGAGCCGGTCAGGCGTCAACCACCGCGGCGACCGCCTCGATCTCGACCAGCTGGTCCCGGTAGCCGAGCACGGTGACGCCGAGCAGGGTGCTGGGAGCGTCGTGCGCGCCGAACGAGTCCCTGACCACCTGCCAGGCGGCCACCAGATCCTCCTGGCGGCTGGACGCGACCAGGACCCTGGTGCTGATGACGTCGGTCACCGACGCCCCCGCGTCGGCGAGGGCGGTGCGCAGGTTCTCGAACGCCCTGGCGGCCTGGCCGGGGTAGTCGCCGACGGCGGCGGTTGATCCGTCGTCGTTCAGCGGGCACGCGCCGGCCAGGAAGATCAGCCGGGACCCGGCGGGCGCGGTGGCGGCGTAGGCGTACTCGGCGACCCCGGACAGGGTCGCCGACCGGATGAGCTTGACTGCGTGCGGCATGCCGGCAGGCTATCTCGGCCGCCGCGCGGCGTCCTACCGCTTTTGCTGGCCCTGGCGGCGGTCCAGGGCCTTGTTCAGGTTGACCGCGGCGCTGATCAAGGCCAGGTGAGTGAAGGCCTGCGGGAAATTGCCGAGCGCTTCGCCCGAGTGGCCGATCTGCTCGGCGAACAGGCCGAGGTGGTTACTGTAGGTGAGCATCTTCTCGAAGACGCCCCTGGCCTCATGCGCCCGGCCGGCCCTGGTCAGGGCCTCGACGTACCAGAACGAGCAGAGGCTGAAGGTGCCCTCGCCGTCGGCGATGCCGTCGTGGCCGGTGATCGCGTAGCGGCTGACCAGGCTGTCGGAGACCAGCTCGGCGCTGATTTTCTCCAGCGTGGCCAGGAAGCGCGGATCAGTCGGGCCGGCGAACTTGACCCGGGGCATGACCAGCAGCGAGGCGTCGAGCAGCTCGCTGCCCGGGTGCATGACGTAGCTCTGCAGGTCTGGATCCCAGCACTGCTCCTGGACGAAGCGGTAGGCCTCGGCCCCCAGCTCGCGCCATTTCTCGACCGGGGCCGGCAGCCCGCGGTCGCGGGCCAGCCGCCCCGCCCGGTCGTAGGCCACCCAGGTCATCAGGGCCGAGTAGGTGAACCGCTGGCGCGGGCCGCGGATCTCCCAGATGCCCTCGTCCGGCTCCGTCCAGTGGCTGCCGAGCCAGTCGAGGCGCTTGGACAGCGCGGTCCACAGGTCCCACGAGATCGGCGCCTCCTTGTTGTAGAGGTACACCGAGTCCATGATCTCGCCGTAGACGTCGATCTGGAGCTGGCCCGCCGCGCCGTTGCCGATCCGGACCGGCCGCGCCCCGTTGTAGCCCTCCAGGTGGTCGAGCGTCTCCTCGAGGATGTGATCGCGGCCGTCGACGGTGTACATGATCGACACGTCGCGCTGGGCCGAGGCGGTCTCGCAGCGCTGCTGGAGCCAGTCCATGAAGCTGGCCGCCTCCTCGAGGAAGCCGAGCCGCATCAGGCTGTAGACGGTGAAAGAGGCGTCCCGCAGCCATACGTACCGGTAGTCCCAGTTCCGTGAGCCGCCTGGCTCCTCGGGGAGCGAGGTGGTCGGCGCGGCGATCAGCGCGCCGGTCGGGTGGTAGACGAGCAGCTTGAGCGCGAGGGCGGAGCGCTGGACGACCTCCCGCCAGCGCCCGGTGTACCGGCACTGGCCGACCCAGTTTCGCCAGAAATCCTGGGTTTTGCTGAACAGCCGCCGGGTCTCGCCCTCGGCGATCGGGTGGGGGTCGCCGTTCCACTCCAGGTGGAAGTCGGCCGTCTCGCCTTCTTCCAGCGTGAACGTGGCGGCGACCCCGCTCTCCTCGATCTTGAGGCCGACGGTGGTCCGCAGCACGACCCGGCCGATTGGCGAGGTGAAGACCGCGCCGACCCCGGCGACGATCTCGACCCGATGGCCGAGCCGGCCGTAGTCGAACGCCGGATGGCAGGCGACCTCGAACCGAGCCGTCCCCTTGACCGCGCGGGCCTGCCTGACCAGCAGGTCGCGCGCCTTGCCGACGGGCCTGGTCTCCGGGACCATGAAGTCGATCACCTCGCCCACCGCGTCCCTGCCCTGGAACCTGGTGAGCAGGATGTTGGTGTCGGGGAGGTAGCGCTGCTTCGGCTTGGCGTAGCTGGTCCTGGCGGCAAGCGAGAAGTAGCCGCCCTTGTCCTTATCGAGCAGGGCGCCGAACAGGCTCGGAGCGTCGAAACGGGCGGGGCAGAACCAGTCGACGGTGCCGTCGGTGCCGATCAGGGCGACCGTGCGCAGGTCGCCCACGATGCCGTGCTCCTCGATCGGGAGGTAGCCGTGCGGTGAGCCGCTCCGGCCGGTTCCGCTCCCGGTGCTGGTCTGCTCCATCCCCTAGGTGTTTCCTGTGTGACCGGAGGTACCCCTCAGTCAGCCGGGGCGGATGAGTCTTCTACCGGGCGGGCGCGGAAGTCGCGTACGGCTCGGCGGTGGCGACCGAGATGCCCTTGCGGGCGAGCAACGCCGCGATCCGGTCCGCGCGGGCGTCCTGCGCCAGCGGGAGCCAGACGAAGTAGGACGACGGGTGGCCGACCAGGTCCAGGCCGGCCAGGGCGTCGCGGGCGATTGACTGCCTGGTTCTGGCGTCGGCTCGCTTGGCGGCCTCGAGGCGGCCGACGGTGCCGTCGTCCAGCCACCGGCAGGCGATCGCGGTCGTCATGGCCGGGGTATTCCAGGTGGTCACCCGGATCGCGCGCTCGATCGCGGGCACCAGGGCGGCCGGGGCCGCGACGAAGCCGACCCGCAACCCGGTCGCCACGCTCTTGGACAGCCCGGACACGTAGACGGTGACGTCGGGCGCGAGGGCGGCGATCGGCGGCGGCGCGCTCTCGGCCAGGTAGGCGTAGGAGGCGTCCTCGATGATGAGCAGCCCGTGCCGCCGGGCGACCGCGGCCAGCCGCGCCCGGGCGGGCGCGTCCATGACCCAGCCGAGCGGGTTGTGCAGGGTCGGCATGGCGTAGACGGCCCGGACCGGCCGGGCCGCGCACAGCCGCTCGAGGGCGTCGAGGTCGGTTCCGCCCTCGGCCGACGGCAGCGGCGCCAGTTCCAGCCGAAGCGTGCTGGCGAGGACCTTGAAGCCCGGGTAGGTGAGGGCGGGCGACCCCGATGGGGCTGATAGCGCAGCAGCGCCTCGAGATCGCCGGACGCCGCCAGTTCCCGCAGGGCGCTGCGCAGCAGGTCGGCCTGGCCGGGCAGGGCCGGGTAGTTGAAGCTGAGGTCGATCCTCACCTTCGACGGCTACAACGAACTCGATTCGCTCATCGCGCTCGGCGTGCTCAACCGGGTCGGGAAGCCCGGCTGGCGGGTGTCGATCGCGACCCCGTCGCCCCGGGTGCGCTCGATGAACGGCGTCGTGATCGAGTCGATGGCCAGCCTCGAGGAGGCGTGCGAGGCGGACGCGGTCGTCGTCGGCAGCGGCACGCAGACCCGCGAGGTGATCGCCGACCCGGCCATCATGGGGCAATTGCGCCGGCTCGACCCGTCACGGCAGCTGCTGGCGGGCCAGTGCTCGGGGACGCTCGTGCTGGCCAAACTGGGGCTGCTCGAGGACGTCCCCGCCTGCACCGACCTCATCACCAAGCCCTGGGTCGTGGCGGCCGGGGTCGAGGTGCTCAACCAGCCCTTCTTCGCCCGGGGGAACGTCGCGACGGCGGGCGGCTGCCTGGCATCGCAGTACCTCGCCGCGTGGATCATCGCCCGGCTCGAGGGCGCCGCCGCGGCCGAAAGCGCGCTGCGTTACGTCGCCCCGGTGGGGGAGAAGGAGGAGTACGTCGCCCGCGCCATGGGCAACATCGCGCCCTACCTCCGCCAGGTGCTGCCAGTCAGGTAAGCGCGCGGGCTCAGCCCATGTCGACCAAACCCAGCACCCGGTCGGGCCGATCGCCGCTGATAGTGGACCGTTGCGTACATCCCCGGGTACACGACTGTCCACTATGACGTGCGCCGGGCGCGGCATAGCAGATAACAGCAAGAAATTCGGGGATGGCGGCGCAGGGTCAGCTCGCGTCGGCGCTGCCGCAGGCCGCCGCCGGCCGTCGCGGCGCGTCGGCGATGGCGTTTCCGTCGAACACGAACGTGGGGGCCGCGCGCTTGCGGGTCAGCCACGCGAAGACCCCGCCTAGCGCGAGCAGCACGGCGAACGTCTCGTCGACCCCGCCGCCGATCGCCTTCGGCCCGTAGAAGAAGAACGCGATCAGCAGCGCGCCCATCACGACGGTGGAGAACAGCGACCCGACCAGCAGCAGCCGATGGCTGTGCGGGTTGATCTGCACGTCGGGCAGTCTCCGGTGCCCGTAGGTGAGGAAGACCGCCCCGGTCAGCGAGTCGAGGAAGAACTCGGCCAGCAGGAAGAACCCGGCCGCCGACAGCACCAGGTCGAAGAACGAGCTGAGGGACGACACGAACAGCTGCACCGCGACCACCAGCAGCGCCGAGGCGAGGGTCACGATGATGGCGACGTGCGGGACGCGGTGCCGGTTGAGCCGGCCGAACCCGGCCGGGATCAGCCGCTCGCGGCCCATCGCGAACAGGGCCCGGGTGAGGATGTAGCTGGTGAGCCACAGGCCGCCCGCGGTCGACAGCAGGATCGGGATCAGCATCAGCCAGGGGGCGCCGGGGACCAGCCGGTGCGACCACACCGCGAGCGGATCGACCGAGCCGGCCAGCGAGCTCAGCGGGGTCTCGCCCAGCATCAGCGGGAACAGGATCGCGTAGAACAGCAGCGCGCCGAACGCGCCGATGATCCCGCCGATACCCGGGCTGTCGCGCGGCTTGCGGGACTCCTCGGCGGCGTAGCTGTCGATTTCCCAGCCGTCGAGGATGGTCGCCGCGACGACGGCCACGATCAGGATGCCCCCGATGGGCGGCGAGCCGAAGTGGACCGGCACCGCCAGCCGGTGCCAGTTGAGCGCGCCGACCACGCCGAAGGCGGCCAGCGAGACCATCTCGACGGCGAAGAAGACCTGGGTGATGCGCGCGGTCGGCCGGGCGCCGAGCAGCAGCGGCACCGCCGCGAACGCGATCCAGAACAGGGTCACGGCCAGCTGGACGATGGCCGGGGCCTTGTAGCCGGGCGCGATCAGGGCCAGCGTGTAGGCCCCGGCCGGGATCGCGATCGGCGGGATCGACAGGAAGTAGGCCAGGATCAAGATCCACGCCTGGTAGCGGGACACGGTCCGCCCGATGATCCGCGCCGACCAGTGATAGGACGCCCCGGAGCTCGGGAAGTGCCGGTTGAGCAGGCGGAACACGAAGCTGGAGATGATGAACGGCACCGCTAGGATGGCGACCGCGGGCAGCGTCCACCAGCCGGCCTCGGCCGCCATCACGCCACCGGTCGCGGCCACCGAGAACATCGGGCCCACGCTCGACACCGACAGCGGGACCAGATCCCGCAAGCGGAACGCCTGCGCCAGCCGGGGCTCGTCCGCCAGTAGATCCGAAGGCATAGATGCGACCTTATCGCAACTACGTAAGATGTGCAGGAGAGATCTGCCAGCAAGTATCACGCTCGGTGACGGCATCGACCGGAGCTGGGGATGGATTCGCTCAGCTGACCGACAGGTCCGTCCGGACCGGGCGGCCCTGGATCGCGAGCCATACGTTGGCGGGCGTCAGCGGCATGTCCGCGTGCACCACGCCGAACGGGGCGAGCGCGTCCACGACCGAGTTGACCACGGCCGGGGCCGAGCCGACGGTGGCCGACTCGCCGATCCCCTTGGCGCCGACGGGATGGTGCGGAGACGGCGTGACCGTCGCGCCGAGTTCGGGCGAGGGGCACTCGAGCGCGGTCGGCAGCAGGTAGTCCATGAACGAACCGCCCAGGCAGTTGCCGATCTCGTCGAACGATATGACCTGCATCAGGGCGATGCCGATGCCGTCGGCCAGGCCCCGGTGGATCTGTCCCTCGACGATCATCGGGTTGATGCGGACGCCGCAGTCGTCGACCGCGATGAAGCGGCGGACCTTGACCTCGCCGGTGCCCGGGTCCACGTCGGTCACGCAGATGTAGGCGCCGAAGGGAAACGTCAGGTTGGGCGGGTTGTACACCGCCGACGCGTCCAGGTGACCCTCGACTCCGGCCGGCAGCTCAAGCGACGAGTGCGCCGCCATCGCGATCTCGCCGATGCCGAGGGCCTGGTCGGGGTCGCCGCGAACCCGCCACTTGCCGTCCTGCCAGTCCAGGTCGTCGGCCGACGCCTCGAGCATGGCCGCCGCCACCAGCCGGGCCCGTTCGCGGACCTTCCTGGCGACGACGACCGTCGCCGCCCCCGACACCGGCGTGGACCGTGATCCGTAGGTGCCGAGGCCGAACGGCGTCCGGTCGGTGTCGCCGTGCACGACCTCGACGTCGTCCGGCGACAGGCCCAGCTCGTGGGCGACCAGCTGCGCGAACGTGGTCTCGTGGCCCTGGCCCTGGGACTGCACCGAGATGGAGAGCACCGCCTTCCCGGTCGGGTGCACCCGCAGGTCGGCGCCGTCGGCCATGCCCAGCCCGAGGATGTCCATTTTGCTGCGCGGGCCCGCCCCGACCGCCTCGGTGAAGAAGCTCAGCCCGATCCCCATGTACTCGCCGCGGGCGCGCCGCTCGGCCTGCTCGCGGCGGAGCTTGTCGTAGCCCGCCATGTCCAGCGCCAGCTGGAGCGCCCTCGGGTACTCGCCCGAGTCGTACTGCCAGCCGGTCGGGCTGGTGTACGGGAACTGCTCGGGCCGCAGCAGATTGCGCATCCGCAGCTCGGCCGGGTCCATCCCGAGTTTGCGCGCGAGCATGTCCGTCAGCCGCTCGACCAGGTACACCGCCTCGGTGACGCGGAACGAGCAGGAGTAGGCGACGCCGCCCGGCGCCTTGTTGGTGAACACGCCGGTCACCTCGCAGTACGCCGCCTTGACCTGGTAGGAGCCGGTGAAGATGTGGAAGAAGCCGGCCGGGAACTTGGACGGCTGGGCGGCCGCGTTGAACGCCCCGTGATCGGCCAGCACCCGCGCGCGCAGGCCGAGGATCTCGCCGTCGGCGGTCGCGGCGATCTCCCCGTGCATGTGATAGTCGCGGGCGAAGGCGGTCGACATCAGGCTCTCCGACCTGTCCTCCACCCACTTCACCGGCCGCCCGGTCTCCATCGCGGCCGCGATCGCGCACACGTAGCCCGGGTAGAGCGGAACCTTGGCCCCGAAGCCGCCGCCGAGGTCGGGCGAGACGATCCGGATCTTGTGCTCGGGCAGCCCGGTCAGGGTCGCGTACATCGTGCGATGGGCGTGCGGGGCCTGGCTGGTCGACCAGAGCGTCAGCCGGCCGCTGGTGGCGTCGTACTCGGCGATCGCGCCGCTGGTCTCGAGCGGGGCCGGGTGCGAGCGCGGGTAGAGCATGTCGCACTCGACCACCACGTCCGCCGCCGCGAAGGCCTCGTCGGCGGCCGCCTTGTCGCCGGCGCTCCAGTCGAACACGCGGTTGCCGCCCGGCCGGTCCTCGCGGACCGTCGGCGCGCCCGGGTCGAGCGCGGTCAGGGCGTCCATCAGCGGCGGCAGCGGCTCGTAGTCGACGGCGATCAGCTCGAGCGCGTCCCGCGCGGCGTACCGGTCGGTCGCCACCACGAACGCGACCTCCTGGCCCTGGAAGCGCACCTTGTCGGTCGCCAGCACCGATTGCAGGTCGCCGAAGAGCGTCGGCATCCACGCCAGGCCCCGGTCGGCCAGGTCGGCGCCGGTGAGCACGGCCACCACCATCGGGTGGGCGCGGGCGGCGGTCGCGTCGACCGAGACGATCCGGGCGTGCGCGAGCGGGCTGCGCAGGATCGCGCCGTGCAGCATGCCGGGCAGCGCGATGTCATCGATGAAGGTGCCCTGCCCCTTGATGAACCGCGGGTCTTCCTTGCGCGGGAGCGATCCGTAAGCGTGGCCCATGGTGGTCGCCCTCGCCTTCCGCGCCGCCGTCGTGCTTGGCGGCCCACTGGACCGACCGGACGATGTTCTCGTACCCGGTGCACCGGCAGACCTGGCCGGAGATCGCCTCGCGGATCTCGTCGGCGGTCGGATCGGGGTTGTGGTCGAGCAGCCAGCGCGCGGTCATCAGCATGCCGGGGGTGCAGAAGCCGCATTGCAGCCCGTGGCAGGCGGTGAACCCCTCCTGGACCGGGTCGAGCGCGCCGCCGCGGGCCAGCCCCTCGACGGTGGCGATCTGCCGCCCGTCCGCCATCACGGCGAGCACCGTGCACGACTTGACCGGCGTCTCATCCAGCCATACGACGCAGGCGCCGCAGTTGGACGTGTCGCAGCCCCAGTGCGAGCCGGTCAGCCGCAACTCGTCGCGGAGGAAGTGGATCAGCAGCAGCCGCGGCTCGACCACCCGGGTGTAGTCGGTTCCGTTGACGGTGACGGTGATCTTCACGACGCCTGCTCGGCCGCCCGGCGGACCGCGATCCGCAGCACCCGGGCGGTGAGCTCGCGGACCAGATGCCGCTTGTACTCGGCCGGGCCGCGCTGATCCGAGGCCGGACGGCAGTGCTCGGCCGCGATCTCGCCCGCCCGCGCGAGGGTCTGCTCGTCGGCCGTCCGGCCGCGCAGGAACTCCTCGGCCTCGGCCGCGACGAAACCGGCCGCGCCGACCGCCGTCAGCCCGATGCCCACGTCGGTGATCAGGCCGCGCGCGAGCCAGACGGCCGCCCCGGCGGCGCCGATCGGCCAGTCGCCCGCCCGGCGGGCCACCTTCAGATAGGCGCTGCCGCTACCGGGCCTGATCGGCAGCCTGATCTCGGTCAGCATCTCGGCCGGTCCGACGACGGTCTCGTACGGGCCGGTGTGGAAGGCCCGCGCGGACACCTCGCGCCTGCCGTCCGGCCCGTGAATGATCATCGAGCCCTTCAGCGCCGCGAACGCGGCCGACAGGTCCTCCGACGGGTCGGCCTGGCAGAGCGACCCGCCGATGGTGCCCCAGTTCCTGACGATCGGGTCCGCGATCACCCGCTCGGCGTCGTGCAGGATCGTGAAGTGCTCGCCCGCCAGCGGCGCCGCCAGCAGGTCGGCGTGCCGGGCGAGCGCGCCGATGCGCAGCTCGCCGCCGGCTCGCTCGATATAGCGCAGCCCGCGGATCCCGTTGACGTCGATGAGCACCTCGGGCTGCGCGAGCCGCAGCTTCATCATCGGTATCAGGCTGTGACCGCCCGCCAGGATCCTGGCCCCCGGCTGGTACCTGGCCAGCAGCGCGAGGGCGTGCTCCACGCTGGCGGCCTTCTCGTATTCGACTTGCGCGGGGACCTGCAAGCCCACCTCCCGGGCGAGGGCGTCGCGCGTTCCGTGCGCGGGCCCGACTGATGTCGTACGTTACGTTCTAAGTGCACGCCGGTGCAGGCTGGTCCTCCCGGTGCGCTGATGTTCGCGATGGAGCGTGCGATGACACTGACCCAGCTGAACGCCTTCGTCCTGGTCGCCCGGCTCGGATCGGTGCGGGCGGCGGCGGGCGCCCTGAGCGTCAGCGAGTCGGCCGTGTCGCAGGCGATCACCGCCCTCCGGCAGGATCTCGGGGACCAGCTGATCAGCCGGAGCCAGGCGGGCATGACGCTGACGCCGGGGGGCACCCGGCTGGTCGGCATCGCGTCCCAGATCGTCATGCTCGGGGCCGATGCGCACGCCGCCGTCCGCGCCGCCCAGGGCGCCCCCGAGCAGCTGCGGGTGGTCGCCACCTCGACGTTCGCCGAGTTCGTGGCCGGGCCGCTGATGGAGGCGTTCCGCCGCCGGTTCGCCGGGGCGGTGGAGGTCACGACCGGGGTGGCGGCCTCCGGCGAGCAGGCCGTGCTGATCGCGAACCGGCTGGCCGACGTCGCCTTCGGCGACGGGGTGACCGGTGAGCACGAGCTGCCGATCGTCAGCGAGCCGATC
>Ga0302311_10005240_pt1 | contig 13750 bp, 10 predicted proteins | sample III_Palsa_N1_3_FD_200449 | JGI IMG/M metagenome (GOLD analysis project Ga0302311, IMG submission 200449) | Peat permafrost microbial communities from Stordalen Mire near Abisko, Sweden - III_Palsa_N1_3 | ecosystem: Environmental > Terrestrial > Soil > Palsa > Peat permafrost | place: Sweden... | reverse complement strand
CCGGTCGCGAAGATGATCGGCAGACCGGGGCGCCGGTCGAGCAATTGGGCGGCGACATCGATGCCACTCTGGCCGCCCAGCTCGCAATCGACGATCGCCAGATCGGGCTGCTGGTCGAGGCCGGCCAGGCCCGCGGCGGCGTCGCCGGCTTCGATCAGACGATAGCCCAGCGATTGCAACAGTTCGACCAGCACCAGCCGGACGTCGGTATCGTCGTCGATGATCAGGATGGTCTGTTGCCGCTGAGCCGCCGGGGGCTGCGGCGGCGCCGGCTGGTGCGGGCGCGCCTCCTGCGGTGCGATGCCGCCCAAAGCCAGCACGCGATCGACCAGCGTCCCGCCGCGTCCGATCGTGTCCAGCCCATGGCCTGCGATGTCGATGACGCGTGCCTCGCTCGACCGGCTGCGGATCAGCTCCAGGCAGGCGGTCATGGCGAGCAGCATATTATTGAAGTCGTGGGCGAGGTCCGCGGCGCGCTTGCCGAGGTCGTTGTCCGGATCGGGTGTGTCAGGCGTGGACAAGGCTTCAGCGCGTGCAGACGGTCTTCACCGTCTCGAGCAGGTCACCGGCGAGGAACGGCTTTTTCAGCACCGGGGCGCCGACGCCGGCCGGCACTGACGCAGTTTCTTCGCGTCCGGTCATGATGACGAAGGGGATGTTCCGTCTGGCCAGGATCTCGACCACTTCGCTGGCGTCGCCGCCGTCGAGCATCAGGTCGACGAGCGCCCCCGCACCGTTGAATCGATGAGCGGCCTCGACGGCGCTTTCGACCGTCTCGCAAGGACCGACCGTACGATATCCGGCGCGCGTCAACGCGTCCTCGATATACATGGCGATCAGGGGTTCGTCCTCGATGATGAGGATTTCCGGCGCGTCTATCGATCGGGATTCCATCATCAACCCGCAGTTTCCCCGACAAACGGAGGGTTGCTCGGAAACGTTCCCCGGGAGGCGAGACGGAAGTCCCGCACTTTTCGGTGGATGTTTCGCCCGTCCGGACCGACTCAGGCCGCGATCGAGCGAATCGCCCGGCCGGCGGTCAGCACCATCGTACCCCAGCCCGGCAACAAATGATCGGTTTCTTCGCGGTCCCAGGCAGAATAGGCGAAGCGTGCGGGCGTCGATGCCAGATTGAACACGCACAGCACGCGCTGATCGCCCAACCGCCGCACGAAACTCAGCACGTCGCCTTCGCGATGGATCTCGTCGATGCCGCCGCGCAGCAGTGCGGGCAGGGCCTTGCGGGCCTTCAGGAACCGGCGCCAATGGGCGAGCGCGCTGTCCGGGTCGCGCTCCTGGACATCGACTGCGCGGGCACGATGCTCGTCCGGCACCGGTAGCCAGGGCGTGCCGGTGGTGAAGCCGCCGGCGGGGGCGTTTTTCAGCCATGGCATCGGCGTCCGGCCGCCGTCGCGGCCTTTGAATTCGGGCCAGAACGCGATGCCGAACGGGTCGCGCAGTTGGTCATGCGCGAGGTCGGCCTCGGGCAGACCCAGCTCGTCGCCTTGATAGAGGCAGATCGGGCCGGGCAGGCAGCCCAGCAGCGTCATGAAGGCGCGCTCCGCCGCCGGATCCGCACCGGCCCAGCGGCTGGCGAGCCGGACGACGTCGTGATTGCCGAACGCCCAGCACAGGCCGTTGCCCTCGATCGCGTCCTTGGCCTCGCGCAGGGTCGCCTCCAGGATCGCGGCCGACACGCCGCTGCGCAGCAGCCGCAGCGTATAGGCCAGATGCAGGCGGCCGGGCTTGGTATATTCCGCGATCCGGTCGAAGGCACCAGGCTGGCTGGAGACCTCGCCGAGCGTCACGGTGCCGGGATACTCGTCGGTCAGCGCACGGATGCGCTCCATGATGGCGAGCGCGTCGGCGTGCAGCATGTCGTGGTCATGGCGCTGGAGCGAGAACGGCTTCGACGGGATCTTGCCGTCGGGCGGTGGCAGCGGCGGATTGCTGGTGAGATTCCGGTCGTGCGCCATGAAATCGATCGCGTCCAGGCGGAAGCCGTCGATGCCGCGGTCCAGCCAGAAGCGGCCGGTCGCCAGGATGGCGTCGAGCGTCGCCGGATTGCGCAGGTTGAGCTTCGGCTGGCTCGCGAGGAAATGATGCAGGTAATATTGCCGGCGCCGCGGCTCCCAGGTCCAGGCGCTGCCGCCGAAGACCGACAGCCAATTGTTGGGCGGCGTGCCGTCGGGCTGTGGGTCGGCCCAGATATACCAGTCGGCCCGGTCGCCGGTGCGGGAATGGGCGCTGTCCTTGAACCAGGCGTGCTGGTCGGACGTATGGCTCCAGACCTGATCCAGAATGACCTTCAGGCCCAGGCGATGGGCGCGCGCGATGACGGCGTCCGCGTCCTCGATCATGCCGAACAGCGGGTCGACCGCCGTATGGTCGGCGACGTCGTAGCCGAAGTCGCGCATGGGCGAACGGCAGAACGGCGACAGCCAGATCGCATCGACACCCAACGAGGCGACATAATCCAGATGCTGCAGCACGCCGGGGAGGTCGCCCCATCCATCGCCGTTCGAATCGGCGAAGCTCAGCGGATAGATCTGATAGATCGCGGCTCCCTGCCACCAGGACAGGCTCGACTCATAAGGCATGCGCAACTCGACTGGACAATGGTGTCACGACCGAACCCTGCTCCCGGCAAGTTAACGCCCGGTTTCCAAGCGACTGATGACACATCTGTTGCCGTGGTAGGCAATGAACCAGATCACGTCCAGGCGCATTTATAAGGCTTTGCGTGGCGTTTTTTGCAGGTTGACCTGATCTGGAACCAACCATCGGCCGGTTGGTTGAGAGATCAGGAGGATGCGTCCCATGCGCCAACCAACCCCAAAACCCGATCTGGGCCGAGCCCATGGTGCGACGCCGGATCGCGGCGCGCCCAGCGGCCATACGCCGGCCGATCACGATGAGACCCACCGGGCACCGCACCCGGCATCGGGCCGGCCGGATAACGAGGATCCGACCGAGAAGGCCCGGCCCCGCGATACGAATCGCGGCGGCGCCTGAACCCATCAGAAAGGAATTATCATGCAGCCGATCATCGACAGCCCGACGCCCCGCGGCTACGCCCGCGTCATCCGCGCCGCCCAGGTCCAGGGCACCGCTGTCACCAACGCCTCGAACGAGGATCTGGGCAGCATTCGCGACGTCGTGCTGGATAAGTTCGACGGCTCCGTGCGCTACGCCGTGCTGGAGTTCGGCGGCTTCCTCGGGCTTGGCAGCAAGCTGTTTGCGCTGCCCTGGGAGTTGCTGAACTACGACCAGGGCGTCGATGCCTATGTCATCGACATCGACAAGGACGTGCTGCGCCAGGCGCCGGGCTTCGATTCCGACAATTGGCCCGACATGGGCGCGGTCGAGTTCGATACCGGCCTGCGCGCCTATTACGGCCTCAGCCCCGAAGCGACGCTTCGGCGCGAGATCATCTAGCGATCTTCGAAAAGTTCACGTCGCCCGCATTTTTCGCGGAACCTCCGGCCGGTCCGGAGGCTTTTCGTCTCAAGGGAAATGACGAGGAGTCATGTCATGTCGGACGAACGTCGCCAGCAGATCAGCGAGAAGGCCTATCGTCTGTGGGAGACCGAAGGTCAGCCCCAGGGCCGCGACCTGGAGCATTGGGTGCAGGCCGAGCGCGAAGTCGGCGGCTCTGGCCAGCAGAACGAGGGCGAGGGCAATCGCACCGCTGCCCGCGCCTATAATCGCAAGGCCAAGCAATTTGCCGAAACCGGTCCGGTCGAGGCCCAAGCGCGGAAGGCCAAGGCCGATCTGGACGGCCCGGAAGGCAAGGCGCTGCGCGAGGCCGAGCTGGTCGGCAAAAGCCATAGCCACGGCGAAGACCCTGCAGTGAAGAGATCAAAATAAACCGCTGCACCCCCGATTGTCATTGGGGTGGAACCTTGAATTCAAAAACGTCGTTTGATCTAGGACAGCAGAACCATTTAGTCGAGCGTCTACGATCTAATGACGATCGGGAAATTCGCCGGCTCACATCCGATCAAGGACTGGGGATCAATGTGGCCTACGATGATGAATTCAAGGCGGAGTTGGTGGAAAATCTACCGCATCTCCGTGCGTTCGCGCATTTGATTGCGCGAAATCATGCGCTTGCTGAAGATCTTGTGCAAGATACGATCGTCCGGGCCCTGGCCAACCGGCACCAGTTCAAGCCGGGGACCAATCTCAAGGGCTGGTTGATCATCATCCTGCGCAACCGTTTCTTCAACGAGATGCGGCGCAGCAGCCGCAAATCCGAAGTCAGCATGGAACATCAGGTCGACCTGGCCGTCGTTGATGGCGGCCAGGAGATCGGCATCGAGATCCGCGACTTCAACACGGCCTTCAAGAAGCTGCCGCCGACCCAGCGCGAAGCGTTGGTTTTGGTCGGGGCCAGCGGCTTTTCCTATGAGGAGGCGGCGGAGATCGCCAAGTGCCCGGTCGGCACTATGAAAAGCCGGGTCTCGCGCGCCCGGGCCGAGCTGGAAAGCCAGCTGCATGGCGTCGAAATGCCGGAGAAATGGGCCGGCCTCGGCCTGAAGCCGGAGGAAGAGCGGGCAAAAAAACCCGCTCGCGCCGCCAAGCGATGAAAAAAGCCCCGACTGGATCGCCAGCCGGGGCTTTTCTCTTATACCAAATGGTCGCTCAGGCGCGCGCTCGCCGTCGCTCGCGATACCAAGCGCCCGAAGTCAAGACTTCAGGCGCTTGGTACTACTTCGGTGCCACACCCTGGTCCGGTGATGGCGGCTTGATCACGGGCGTGCTCTGCGCGCCGGGATCGGGCGGCGTCTGGCTCATGCCCGGATCGATCGATGATGGCGGATGCACCACGCCGTCGGTGCGCGACAGCTCCTTGCTGAGCGGGGCGGCCGAGCCGGTCTGAGGCATCACCGGGTGCTGTTCCAGGGGCGGGCCGATCTTGTCGGGCGGCGCGTTGTTGGTGTCCGGTAGCGACGGCGCCTGGGCCGGTGTCGGTGCCGCAACCTGAGCCAGCGCCGTGCCGGACATGATGAGACCGAGAGTCAGTAGGCCGGCGGTCAATCGCATGATTTCCTCCATGAAATGGTGGCCTATCCGCTCTCAACCCGCGACCCCGGCTTTGCGTTGCCTTACGCCTCTGCCACCAGCAGGCCGACCGGAAAATCGCCCAGCAGGTCGCCGACCGGCAGCGCGCCATCGATGGTCAGCCGCGCGTCGGTCAGGATGTTGCGATAGTTGCCGCTCGGCAGGGTCAGGCTGGTGTCGCCCCATTGCGGGCCGCCGGCCGGATCCGGCCACAGCCGCGGCCAGAAGCGTGGCGCCAGCACGATCGCATCGCCGTCGCCCTCGCGGGCGAAGGCGATCAGCAGATCCGCCTGGGCGCCATCGATCACCAACGGCTGATAGCGGCCGTCGTTGAACAGGGCCGGCTGCTCGCGCCGGAACGCCAGCACCCGCCGGATCAGGAAGCTTTTGACGGTGCCGTCGTGCCAGCGCCGGTGCAGGTCGGCGAGGCCGATCCGCGGCGCCTCCAGCCGTCGCTCGGCCGCTCGAAAATCGATGGGACGGCGGTTGTCGGGATCGACCATCGACAGGTTCCAGCCGTCGGAGCCCTGATAGATGTCGGGCACGCCCGGCGTGGTCAGGCGCAACAGCGTCGCGGCCAGCGAGGTCAAGGCGCCCCAGAAGCCGATGGTCTCGCAGAACGGCCCGAGATCGCGCGGCATGACCGCGGTCACGAAGCGATCCAGTTGATCCTCGTAATCCGCGTCGGGCTGGTTCCAGCTGGTCATTTCCTTGGCCTCGCGCGCGGCCTTGAGCAGGGCCGGGCCGACGCGGGCATCGAACTCGGCCAGCCCCGCGGCATCGTCCATCGCCAGGCCGGGCGGCCAGGCGCCGATCACGGTCTGGTAGTAGTAGATCGCGTCGTTGGACCGCGGTGCGGTGGTGTTGACCAGCCAGGCATCGAGCTGGTCCTGCCACTGGTCGCCGATCGAGGTCAGGCACAGCAGCCGGGCGCGCGCATCCTCGCCGCGCTTGGTGTCGTGGGTCGATCCGGCGATCATCTCGTCGGGCCGCATGCGCTGCTTGGTCTGGTTGAGCGCGTGGAAATCGGCGATGGGCAGCGCCATGGCGCCCGGTTCGCCGCCGACCTCGTTCAGCGCCAGCAGCGGCACATGCTGGAAGAACACCGTATCCTCCAGCCCCTTGGCCATGGCCGGGCCGGACAATTGCTGGAACAGCAATGCGGCCGCATGGGCGGGCTCCCCGGGCATGTCGCCGGTCAGGACTTCGCCCAGGAAGCGACCCAGCGCCGGGGCCTCGATGCCGGCCGCCTCGATCGCCGCCAGGATGCGCGCGCGGCCGTCCTCGGCGATCGGCGTACCGTCGACATAGGTGCGATAGACCTTGAGCGCGGCGATGGTCGCGATCACCGCCGTCCGGATGGTCTGGGCCGGCCAGGCATCGGCTGCGACCCGGTGCAGCGCATGGGCGAGCCGGGTCATCTCGGCGGCGAATTCCGTCTCCAGGAAACGCTGCTTGGCGACCAGGAGCATTTCGGCCGGATCGGCGGGCCGGCCGGTCAGGCGGCAATAGTGCCGGACGATCGGCTCGGCACCGGCCGGGTCGCAGAACAGCCGGTCGATCGGCCCGAGGCGGTCGTAGCCGGTCGTGCCGGCGGCGGCCCAAGCCATGGGCAGGCTCTCGTCCGCGCCCAGGATCTTTTCGACCAGAATATAGGGATGCCGGCCGCGTTCGGTCATGGCCGAGGCCAGCCGGTCCAGATAGGTCTTGGGGTCGGCGAGCCCGTCGACATGATCGATGCGCAGACCGTCGATCAGACCCTTGCCGACCAGGTCCAGGATCAGGTCGTGACTGGCTTCGAACACCTCGCGCCGTTCGGCGCGGATCGCGATCAGGTCGTTGATGGCAAAGAAGCGGCGATAGTTGATCTCGTCCGATGCCCGGTGCCAGTCGGCCAGGCGCCAGCATTGACGGTCGAGCAGCGCGGTCAGGCGATGGCGGCCGCTGCCGTTCCAGGCCGCGACGGCCGCCTGGATCGCCGGATGGCTCTCGCGCCGATCCATCAGTTCGGCCATCAGCAGGTCGGCCCGCGACCGGAGCGCGCCGGCGGCATGGGCAAGCGCATCGAGGGCGGTGAAATCGCGCGCCAGCGGCCGTAGTTCGGGCGCGCCCGAAGCGGCATATTCCAGGATCGGCCCGACGCTGGTCGGCGTCACCGGCCACAGATGATCGTGATAGCACACGACGAATCCGCCGGTGCCGAAGCCGAGCGTGATTTCGCCGGCCGCGACCAGCTCCGCGGGCTCACCGCCCAGGAACGGCAGCAGGACCTTGCCGCTCAGCTCAGGCTGCGGTGGGTGCCAATCGATATCGAAGAAATCGGCATTGGCCGAGGCGCGCCCCCAGCGCAGCAGGTCCAGCCAGCGCGGATTACCGGTGCCGATGCCCATGTGGTTCGGCACGATATCGACGATGACGCCCAGCCCCTCGTGGCGCAGCGCCCTGACCAGCGCCTGGTAACCGTCCGCGCCGCCCAGTTCCGGATTGATCTCGTCATGGTCGGTGACGTCATAGCCATGGGTGCTGCCCGGCCGGGCGGTCAGGATCGGCGAGAGATACGCGTGGCTGACGCCGAGCCGGGCCAGGAACGGCGCCCGTGCCGCGGCATCGGCGAAGGTGAAGCCGCGTGTCAGCTGCAGGCGATAGGTGGCGCGCGGCGGCGTCCAGGGCTGCTCAGGCATGACGCTTCTTTCGCTCGGCCCGGCGCGGGCGCTCGCGCAGGGTCGAAAGTTCGCTGAAGCGGGGATCGGCCAGCATTTCGTCCACTGTCTGCGGCAGGCGCCGGCGCCAGTTCGGATGCTCGTCGATGGTGCCCGGCAGGTTGACCATGGTCTCGACGCTCAACAGATCCTCGGCCTGGACCAGCATCAATGCGCTCGGGCTGCGCGCCAAGAAGCGATGCACGGCGTCGATCAACCGGTCGTCGAATCCCTCGGTCGCGAGGTTAGGCGGCAGCAGATTTTGCCGCTTCAGCGCGGCCAACAGACGTTGCCGGTCGAGCGCCCGCCCAGCTTCTTCGCGATGCAAGGCCACGGCATTCGGATAGAGGCCCAGCGCCTGGCGCTCCTGGATGTCCGCGCCCAGCCACCAGCTTTTCAGCGGCGGCAGATCGTGGGTCCCGGCGGCGGCGGCGGCGAGGGCCGGATAGGCCGAGGGCGGCTTGAACCGGTCGCCGGCGCCACGCTCGAACATCATGACGCGGCAGGACATGATGTTGGCGCGCCGCATGCGCGGACGGAAGGCGTGCGGCACCGTGCCCAGGTCCTCGCCCACGACCAGGCAGCGATGGCGCCGGCTCTCCAGCGCCAGGATGCGGATCATGTCCTCGAACGGATAGCGGATATAGGCGCCGCGCTCGGCTGACACGCCGTTCGGCACCAGATAGAGCTGCTTCAGCCCCATGACATGGTCGATCCTGAGCGCGCCGGCGTGGCGCATGTTGGCGCGCAGTGCCGCGATGAACGGCGCATAGGCATGGGCCTTCAGTGCCATCGGGCTATAGGCGGTCAGGCCCCAGTTCTGGCCCTGGCGATTGAGCAGATCCGGCGGCGCGCCGACCGAGGCGCCGGTGATGTAGCTCTCGGGCGAACTCCAGGTATCGGCGCCATACGGATCGGAGCCGATCGCCAGGTCGCGATAGAGCCCGATCGGCAGCCCGGCGCCACCGACCGCGCGGCCCAGCTGCCGGTCGGCCTCCCACTGCAGATATTGGTGGCAGAGGATTTCATCCTCATGGGCGGCGGCGAAAGTTTCGATACCGGCGCCGGTGGCCGAATTCAGCGCGGCCGGCCAGTCTTTCCAGGCGAAGCCGTCGCGCCCGATCAGGTCGGCCTGCAGTGCGTGGAACTGGGCGAAACGGACGAGGGCCTCGCCGCCCGCCTGCTGAAACCGGCGGAAGGCCTGGCCGCGCTCGGTTGGGGCCGGTCCCAGATGCTGCGCGCGAAACGCCCGCCACAGCAGCGTCAGGATGTCGGATTTGGCGCGGGCGACCGCCGGGTAATCGACCAGGCCCGAGGTGCGGACCCGGGCCAGGCGATGGCCGAACTCGTTGCCGGCGATCCGTTCGCGCGCCTCGGTCGAGGTTGCCAGATCCGGCACGGCGGTGACGTCGATATAGAGCGGATTCAGGAACAGCCGGCTCGACGGCGAATAGGGGCTGATCCGCTCCGGCTCCGCCGGGAACAGCGCATGCAGCGGATTGACGCCGATCAGGCTGCCGCCCTGGTGCGCCACGCCGGCGCCGAGCGTCGCCAGATCGGTGAAGTCGCCGATGCCCCATTGATCGGCCGAGCGCAGGCTATAGAGCTGGGTCGCCAGGCCCCAGCTGTGGCCGTCGGCGCCGGTCGGGACATGGCACGAGCCCGGCGACGCGATGATCTGCATATCCATGTCGTCGTCGGGAAACGCCAGCCGGTGATAGCCGTCGGGCACCCGTGCCAGCGTCAGGACTGCGGCACCGTTGGCGATCTTGCCTTCCAGCCGCACGCCATCCTCGAAGGTGAATATCCAGTGCCGGCTCTTGAGTACCGGCAGCGGGATCGTGACGTTGCGGCCGCTGTCGACCACCAGGGCGGCCGGGACCGCGTCCTGGTGCCGCCGGCGCTTCAGGCTGGTCTTGGCGCTGGCCTCGCTATGGGCCGGCACGCCCATGGCGTCCAGCAAGGCCACCAGGCTATCGACCGGGGTCGTATGGGTCTTGCCCCAGACGTCGCGCCATTCGGTGCCGATGCCGGCATGGTCGGCCAGGCGATGGATCAGGGCGCGATAGCTGCTCATGGCCGGCCTCCCTGTTCGATCGTGACCGAGACGAAGCGCGGCGGCAGGGTCTCGCTTGCTTCGTGACTCTGGTAGATCACCAGGCCGCGGCCGGCGCGCTGGGTCGCCTCGACCGGCTCGGCGGCAAGATTGGTGAGCATCGTCAGCTCGGCCCCGTCCAGCCGCCAGCGGACCTCGAGCCCGCCGCGGCCCAACCGGACGAACTGCCCGCGGGGGCGATCGCTGTGGGCCAGCAGCGGCACGATATGCTGGCGCCGAAGCGCGATCAGGTCGCGATAGAGGTTGAGCATGGATGCCGGCCCCTGTTCCGCCAGCACCGGCCAATCGAGCTTGGCCGACAGGAACGTCGCCTCGGCCAGCGGATCGGGGATACGCGCCCGGGCCGCCTCGTCGCGGAATTCGGGGAATGAGGCGAACTCGGCCGCCCGACCGTTACGCACCGCATCGGCCAGGTCGCCGTCGAAATCGCAGAAGAACGGGAACGGCCGGTCGGTCGCCCATTCCTCGCCCATGAACAGCATCGGGATGCCGGGGCTCAGCAGCAGGATGGCGGCCGCGGCGCTGAGCGTGTCGCGGTCGGCGAAACGGGGCAGGCGCCAGCCATAGGCGTGGTTGCCGACCTGGTCGTGGTTCTGGATGAAATTGACGAAGGCGGTCGGTGGTAATGCGCCCGACGGCTCGCCGCGCGCAGCACCGCCGCGATGGGCCGACGGCTCGCCCTGATAGACGAAGCCCTCGGCCAGCGCCAAGCCGACGCGGGCGACCGGATCGTCGGCGTAATCGTCGTAATAGCCGCCATGGGCGCCGGTCAGCGCCACGCGCAGCGCGTGGTGGAAATCGTCGTTCCATTGGGCGTCATAAGCGCCGATACCGCCGGCACCATGACCCAGGCGATCCGCTTCGTTGGCGTCATTCTCCAGGATCAGATGAATCGGCCGACCGGGAAATTCGGTCCGGATCCGGTCGCCCAGCGCATCCAGGAACGGCGGCAGGCTGTCGTCCTTGATGGTATGGACCGCGTCGAAGCGCAGGCCATCCAGATGGAATTCCTCCAGCCAATAGAGCGCGTTCTCGATGAAGAAGCTGCGCACGTTGTCGGCGCCGGCATCGTCGAAATTGATCGCGGCACCCCACGGCGTCTTATGCTTTTCCGTGAAGAACTTGCTGGCATAGGCGTGCAGGAAATTGCCCGACGGCCCGAAGTGGTTATAGACCACGTCCAGGATCACGCCGATGCCGCGCTGGTGGCAGGCCTCGACCAGCCGCTTCATTGCCTCCGGTCCGCCATAGCGCTCGGTCGGGGCGAACGGCAGTACGCCGTCATAGCCCCAGTTCCAGCGACCGGGACAATCGGCGACCGGCATCAGCTCGATCAGGGTCACGCCCAGATCGACCAGATGGTCCAGGTGATCGATCACCCCGTCGAAATCGCCGTCCTCGGAGAAGGTGCCGGGGTGCAGTTCGTAGATGACCGCCTCGGACCAGAGCACGCCGGCCCACGCCGTATCGGTCCAATCATAGGCCTCGGGATCGACGACAGCGCTCAGCCCCAGCGCACCTTCCGGCTGCCGGCGCGAGCCGGGATCGGGATAGAACGCATTGCCGATGCGATAGCGATAGCGCGTGCCGACTGCAGCCTCCGTCGTGGTCAGGCCGAACCAGCCGTGTGATTCCATCAGCATGGCGATCTGGCGGCCGTCCTGCAGGGTCAGCGACACCGTCTCGGCATCGGGCGCCCACAGGCGAAAGCGGATGCCGTCGTCGGTGATTTCGGCACCGAAGGGCAGGGGGTGATGGCGCTTCATCAGATTGCCTCCCGATGCACGAAGAGCGCGAGCGATCGGGCTCGCAGGGAAAAGGGGCGGTGGGCTGAGATCTCCAACCCGCCGTCGACCAGGCCGGTCTCTTCGGCGGTATCGACCAGCGCGTCCCAGCGCATCGGCCGCGGCGTCTCTGGCGCGTGGAACACGATGTCCTCGTGATGGGCGTTGATCAGAATGAGGAAGCTGACATCGACGTCGCGCTGGCCGCTGGCGCCGCGGTAATAGGCGCCGGCGCGGCCGTTCAGCAGATAGCCGAGACAGCGGGCATAGGGCTTGTGCCAGTCGTCGGGCGCGTATTCCCGGCCCTCCGGCGTCACCCAGGTGATGTCCTTCAGCCCGTCCGACTGCTCGGCGCCGCGCAAGAACTGCGGGCGCGAGAACACGTGATGGTCGCGGCGCAGGCGGATCAGGAAGCTGACGAAGGACTGAAAGCGGCGATCATGCTCGGTGATCCCCATCCAGTCGATCCAGCTCAGCTCGTTGTCCTGGCAATAGGCGTTGTTGTTGCCCTGCTGGGTCCGGCCCAGCTCGTCGCCGGCGAGCAGCATCGGCACGCCCAATGACAAGAGCAGGGCCGCGATCAGGTTGCGCTTCTGCCGGCGCCGCAGTGCCTGGATCTTCGGGTCGTCGCTCGGCCCCTCGACCCCGCAGTTCCACGAGTAGTTGGCGTCGGTGCCGTCGCGGTTGTCCTCGCCATTGTCCTCATTGTGCTTGGCGTCGTAGGACACGAGGTCTTCCAGCGTAAACCCGTCATGGGCGGTGACGAAATTGATCGAGGCCCAGGGCCGGCGCCCACCATGGCCGAAGATGTCAGAGGATCCGGCGAGCCGGCTGCCCATCTCGGGCAGCATGGCGTCGTCGCCCTTCCAGAACCGGCGGATGACGTCGCGATATTGCCCGTTCCATTCGGCCCATCCGGGCGGAAAGCCGCCGACGCGATAGCCGTCCGGTCCCAGGTCCCAGGGTTCGGCGATCAGCTTCATCTCGTTCAGCACCGGGTCCTGGCGCACGGCATCGAGAAAGGCCGAGCCCTGGTCGAACGGCTGCTTCTCGCGTGCCAGCGTCGTTGCGAGATCGAAACGGAAACCGTCGACCCGCATCTCCGTCGCCCAGTAGCGCAGCGAATCCATGACCAGCTGCAGCACGCGCGGATGGTCGATGTTGAGCGTGTTGCCGGTGCCGGTATAGTCCGTATAGAAGCGCCGGTCCTGGTCCAGCCGGTAATAGCTGAGATTGTCGATGCCGCGGAACGACAGGGTCGGCCCGAGGTGATTGCCCTCGGCCGTGTGGTTGTAGACCACGTCGAGAATGACCTCGATGCCGGCCTCGTGCAGGCGCCGCACGGCGGTCTTCATCTCGTCGATGGCGCCGCTCGCTAGATAGCGCGGATCGGGCGCGAAGAAGCCCAGCGTGTTGTAGCCCCAGAAATTGACCTTGCCCCGCTGCACCAGCTGCCGGTCGTTCAGGAAGGCATGGATCGGCAGCAGCTCGATCGCGGTCACGCCCAGCTTGACCAGGTGATCCAGCATCGCCGGCGCCACCAGGCCGGCGAGCGTGCCGCGAAACCGCGGCTCCACGTCCGGGTGCTTCTGGGTCATGCCCTTGACGTGGGCTTCCAGGATGATCGTCTCGGCCCAGTTGGTGCGCGGCCGGCGGTCGGGCCCCCAGGAGAACGCGCCCTCGACCACCTCGCATTTCGGCATGCCGCGCGCATTGTCGCGCCGGTCGAAGCTCAGGTCGTCGCGGCTGCTGCCGGCGCGAAAGCCGAAATGGGCATCGCTCCAGCGCAGCGGACCGCGCAGCGACTTGGCGTAGGGATCGAGCAGCAACTTGTGCCGGTTGAAGCGATGGCCGTTCTTGGGCTCGTAGGGCCCGTGGCAGCGATAGCCGTAGAGCAGGCCCGGGCGCGCCTCGGGCAGATAACCGTGCCAAGCCTGGTCGGTATATTCCGGCATGACGAGGCGGGCGACCTCGCGCCCGCCGGTCGGGTCGAACAGGCACAGGTCGACCCGGGTCGCATGGGCCGAGAACAGGGAAAAATTCACACCCGCGCCGTCCCACGTTGCCCCCATCGGATAGGGCTT
>Ga0302311_10005239_pt1 | contig 13752 bp, 14 predicted proteins | sample III_Palsa_N1_3_FD_200449 | JGI IMG/M metagenome (GOLD analysis project Ga0302311, IMG submission 200449) | Peat permafrost microbial communities from Stordalen Mire near Abisko, Sweden - III_Palsa_N1_3 | ecosystem: Environmental > Terrestrial > Soil > Palsa > Peat permafrost | place: Sweden... | reverse complement strand
GACCCGACCCGGTGCCCAGCCGATCGATCCCGCACAGGAACTCGCGCGCGTGCTGCCGGTGGTCGAGCGTGTGGCCGCGCGCGTGCCGACCCTCATTTCCATCGATACGTCCAATCCCGAGCTCATGCGGCGCGCCGCCGCTGCCGGCGCTCACATGATCAATGACGTGCGGGCTCTGCGCGCCCCGCAGGCACTGCAGGCCGCCGCCGACAGCAAGCTGGCCATCTGCCTTGTGCACATGCTCGGCGAGCCACCCGATATGCAGCGCGCGCCGCATTACCATGACGTCGTCGCCGAGGTGGGTGCCTTCCTCGAGGAGCGCGTGCGCGCCTGCGTCGCGGCCGGGATCGAGCGCGAGCGCCTTGCTCTGGACCCCGGGTTCGGATTCGGCAAATCCACGGCGCATAATCTGCAGTTATTGCAGCGTCTGGAGGAGCTCGCGCGTCCGGGATTACCGCTCGTGGTGGGTCTGTCGCGCAAGTCGCTGCTCGCGGCGTTGACGGGCAGGGGACAGCAGGAGCGCCTGGCCGGCAGCATCGCGCTGGCGGCATTGGCCGTGGAGCGCGGAGCGCGCATCGTGCGGGCGCATGATGTCGCAGCCAGCGTGGATGCCGTGCGCGTCGCCAGCGCACTGCGAGGAGCATAAGCGTGCAGAGACAGTATTTCGGTACCGATGGGATCCGCGGACGCGTCGGCACCGATCCGATGACGGTCGATTTCGCGCTGCGCCTGGCCAGCTCGGCCGCGCAGGTGCTGATTCCGCAGGGTGGCACGGTATTGATCGGCAAAGACACGCGCCTGTCCGGATATCTGTTTGAGTCAGCATTGGAGGCGGGTTTTGTCGCCGCCGGTGTCAACGTGTTGCTGACCGGGCCGCTGCCCACGCCAGCGGTCGCCTATGTCACGCGCGACCTGGGCTGCCAGCTCGGGGTAGTGATTAGTGCATCGCACAATCTCTACGAGGACAACGGTATCAAATTCTTCGACGGCGACGGACTGAAGCTCTCGGACGAGCTCGAGGAGCGCATTGAGCGCCAGCTTGCGTTCGCGCCGCTCACGCGCGCCTCGCGTGAGCTCGGGCGGGCACGGCGCGCCGAGAGCTCACCCGGGCGCTACCAGGAATTCTGCGCCGGTGTATTGCCGCGAGGCATGGATCTCTCGGATCTGAAGATCGTGGTGGACTGCGCCAACGGCGCGACCTACAAGGTGGCCCCGCGCATTCTGGCGGATCTGGAGGCCGAGGTCGTTCCGATCGGCTGCTCGCCCAACGGTCGCAATATCAACGACGCCTGCGGCTCGACCTCGCCAGCGCTGCTGCAGCTCACCGTTCCGGGCGTACGTGCGCAAGTGGGTATCGCCTTTGACGGCGACGGCGATCGGGTGGTCATGGTCGATCACCTGGGCCGGCTGGTCGATGGCGACCAGTTGCTCTACGTGATTGCGTCGGCCGCGCGGGCCGCGGGCGCATTTCGCGGACCCGTAGTCGGTACCGTGATGAGTAATTTCGGGCTGGAATTGGCGCTGCGCCGGCTGGGCATCGAGTTCATTCGCGTGCCGGTCGGTGACCGGCATGTACTGGCGAAGCTGGTCGAGAGCGGCGGGGTGCTCGGTGGCGAGACCTCGGGCCACATCCTGAGTCTGGAGCGCACGACCACCGGGGATGGACTGATCACGGCGCTGCAGGTGCTCGCAATCATGAAGCAGAGCGGACGGTCGCTGGCCGAGCTCGCTGCCGGCATGGAACGAATGCCGCAAGTATTGCTCAATGTGGAGGTCGAGCAGCGTTTCGACCCGGCCGAGGTGCCGGCGATACTGGCCGTGCAGCAGCGCATCGAGGCCTACCTTGCCGGCGAAGGACGCGTCGTGCTGCGCGCGTCCGGCACCGAACCGGTCATTCGTGTGATGGTGGAAGGACGTGATGAGGCTGACGTGCGCGGCTGCGCCAATGAGCTCGCACAAGCCGTGCGGGCCGCCGTACCGCGCCGATCGGCAAGCGTTTAGCCCGATTCATCTCATCAGGGGGGGGATTCATGCGCCGCAAGCTCGTCGCCGGCAATTGGAAGATGCACGGATCGCGCGCCAGCAACGCGCCATTGGTCGAGGCGATTCTCGGCTCCGCGCAGCCCGAGCGCACCGATTGCGTAATCTGTCCGCCCTTCGTCTATCTGTCGGAGATTGCGCGCCTGCTGCGCGGCTCGGCTACCAAGCTGGGTGCACAGGACGTGTGCGCCGAGGGCCAGGGCGCCTATACCGGTGAGGTGTCGGCCGCAATGCTCAAGGATGTGGGTTGCGACTACGTGATCGTGGGCCACTCGGAACGGCGCAATCTCTATGGCGAGGATGACGAGCTGGTGGCGCGCAAGTTCGCCGCGGCGCTCGCTCACGGCCTGAAGCCCATTTTGTGCGTGGGCGAGCTGCTCGCTGAGCGCGAGGCCGAGCGCACGCATGAGGTCGTGGGCCGCCAGCTCGAAGCGGTCGTGGCGCTGACCGGCATCGAAGCATTCGCCGAGGCCGTGATCGCCTATGAGCCGGTATGGGCCATCGGCACGGGCCGTACCGCATCGCCGGAGCAGGCGCAGCAGGTGCATGGCTTCATTCGTCAGCGATTGGCGCAGCGGGATGCTAAAATCGCCGCGCGTCTGCAGATTCTCTACGGCGGCAGTGTCAAGACCGGCAACGCGCGCGAGCTGTTCGCGCAGAGCGATGTCGATGGCGGTCTGATCGGTGGCGCGTCGCTGAAAGCCGAGGAATTCCTGAGCATCATGGCCGCGGCGCGCGGCTGAGAGCGAGCTGGTTTATGTTGCATACGGTATTGCTGATCATCCATTTTTTCTGCGCCATGGCGATCGTGGCGCTCGTGCTGTTGCAACGGGGCAAGGGCGCCGAGGCCGGCGCGGGCTTTGGCGCCGGTGCCTCCGGCACCGTATTTGGTGCGCGCGGGGCCAGCACCGCGCTGTCGCGCGCGACCGCGATTCTGGCGGGACTGTTCATGGTGACGAGCCTGTCGCTCGCTTATGTCGGCGCGCACAGAGGCTTGGCCCCCACCAGTTTGCTGGACCAGTACTCGCAGCAGGCACCGAGCGCGCCCGCGAATGCGCCCAACGCCGCACCGGTCCCTGCAGCGCCGGCGCCCAGTGGCGCCACGCCTGCGCCGGGCGGCGCAGCGCCCGCCGGCAAGTAGCACTGTTGAGGCGTGGCGCGACACTTAAGCCGACGTGGTGGAACTGGTAGACACACTAGCTTGAGGGGCTAGCGCCGCGAGGTGTGGGAGTTCGAATCTCCCCGTCGGCACCAATTCTAATCGCCGCCTGTTACTATTCATGTCACACGAGGCGCATGTTTAAAGGTGCATGGAGCTTGCTGAGCAACTACCTGCCGATCCTGATCTTTCTGGGCATTGCAAGCGTGATCGCCGCGGCGATGCTCACGCTCGGGCGCCTGCTGGGCAATCTGAGCGTCAAGCATCGGCGCGACGCGCAGAAGCTCTCGAGCTATGAATGCGGCTTCGAGCCCTTCGAAGACAGCCGCGGTCAGTTCGACGTGCGCTATTACCTGGTTGCGATCCTGTTCATCATTTTCGATCTGGAGATCGCCTTTCTGTTTCCCTGGGCCGTGTCCTTGAGCCGCATCGGGGTCCACGGCCTGGTTGCCATGGGCCTGTTCCTGTTCATCCTGCTGATCGGCTTTGCCTACGAGTGGAAGAAGGGAGCGCTCGAATGGGATTAGCGGCGGCCGACACCGAGAGCTTTGCGCAGCGCGGATTCCTGACCACGCGCGTGGATAGCCTCGTGAGCTGGGCGCGCACGGGCTCGCTGTGGCCGATGACCTTTGGGCTGGCCTGCTGCGCGGTCGAAATGATGCATGCGGGCGCCGCGCGTTACGATCTGGACCGCTTCGGCGTGGTGTTCCGACCCAGTCCGCGCCAGTCCGACGTCATGATCGTCGCCGGCACACTGTGCAACAAGATGGCCCCGGCGCTGCGCAAGGTGTACGACCAGATGCCCGAGCCACGCTGGGTGATCTCGATGGGTTCGTGCGCCAACGGCGGCGGCTATTATCATTATTCTTATTCCGTGGTGCGCGGCTGCGACCGAATCGTGCCGGTCGATGTCTATGTACCGGGCTGCCCACCCACGGCCGAGGCGCTGCTCTACGGCGTGATCCAACTGCAGCGCAAGATCGCTCGGCGTGAAGCCGCGACTGCCTGAGCTGCGGCGGGGATCGGCGCTCAATGCCTGCCTATATCGAGGAGCTTGCCGGACGCATTGAAGCCGTGCTCGGCACTCGCGTGCGCCGCTGCCCATCACCGTCGGTGGAACTCGCGATCGAGGTCGAGTCCTCGCAACTGCTCGAGGTTGCGGGCATTTTGCGCGATGAGCCGCAATTGCGATTCGAGATGCTCATGGATCTGGCGGGCGTGGATTATCTGGACTATGGCAGGACCGAGTGGTGCACCGAGGGTGCCACCACGAGCGGCTTCAGCCGCGGCGTCAATCGCCGGGCGCCGCATACGCTGGCGGGCGACAAGCGCTTCGCCGTGGTCTCGCAGCTGCTGTCGATCACGCACAATCAGCGGCTGCGAATGCGCGTCTGGTGCGAGGAGCTCGAGGACCCGGTGGTCGACTCACTGACCGGGATCTGGGCCAGCGCCGAGTGGTACGAGCGCGAGGCCTTCGATCTGTTCGGCATCCTGTTTCGGGGTCACCCGGATCTGCGTCGCATCCTGACGGACTACGGCTTCATCGGTAATCCGTTTCGCAAGGACTTTCCGTTGAGCGGCAACCTCGAGGTGCGCTACGACCCGCAGCTCAAGCGCGTGGTCTACGAGCCGGTCAGCATCGAGCCGCGCACGCTCGTGCCGCGCGTGATCCGGCACGACAACCGCTATGACCCGGCGCTGCACGATCTGCCGCGTCAGGACAATACCTGATGGCCGAGATCCGCAACCTGACGCTTAATTTCGGCCCGCAGCATCCGGCCGCGCACGGCGTGCTGCGCCTGGTGCTCGAGATGGACGGCGAGGTCATCCAGAAGGCCGATCCGCATATCGGGCTGCTGCATCGTGCGACCGAGAAGCTCGCCGAGTCCAAGCCCTTCAATCAGTCGATCGGCTACATGGACCGGCTCGACTACGTGTCGATGATGTGCAACGAGCACGCGTATGTGGGGGCGATCGAGCGCCTGATCGGCATCGAGGCCCCGGTGCGAGCGCAGTACATCCGCGTGATGTTCGATGAGATCACGCGCATCCTGAATCACCTGATGTGGCTCGGCTCGCACGGTCTGGACATCGGGGCGATGACCGTGTTCCTGTTCTGCTTTCGCGAGCGCGAGGATCTGATGGATTGCTACGAGGCGGTCTCGGGCACGCGCATGCATGCGACCTACTATCGGCCCGGCGGGGTGTTTCGCGATCTGCCGGAGGCCATGCCGAAGTATTTTGCTTCGCGCTGGCACAGCCAGAAGGAGGTCGACCGGCTCAACGAGGCGCGCGCCGGCTCGCTGCTGGATTTCATCGAGGCCTTCACCGTCAAATTTCCAGGCCGCGTGGATGAGTACGAAACGCTGCTGACCGACAATCGCATCTGGAAGCAGCGTACCGTCAACATCGGCGTAGTCAGTCCCGAGCGCGCGCTGCAATTGGGTTTCTCGGGGCCGATGCTGCGCGGCTCGGGCGTCGCCTGGGATTTACGCAAGAAGCAGCCCTACGCCGCCTACTCGCAGCTCGATTTCGATGTGCCGATCGGCGTGAACGGGGACTGTTACGATCGCTACCTCGTGCGCGTCGAGGAGATGCGCCAATCCAACCGCCTGGTCAAGCAGTGCGTGGACTGGCTGCGGCGCAATCCCGGACCCGTCATGGTCGATGATCGCAAGGTGCGCGCGCCCAGCCGCGAGCACATGAAGAGCGACATGGAGTCGCTGATTCATCACTTCAAATTCATGACCGAAGGCTATTGCGTACCCGAAGGGGAGGCCTACAACGTGGTCGAGGCGCCCAAGGGCGAGTTCGGCGTCTATCTGGTGTCCGACGGCGCCAATAAGCCATACCGGGTCAAATGCCGCGCACCCGGCTTCGCGCACCTCTCGGCACTAGGCGAGATGGTGCGCGGTCACATGCTCGCTGACGTCGTGGCCGTCATTGGTACGCAGGACCTTGTATTTGGGGAGATCGATCGCTGATGAGTACCACGCCGGGCAACGTGGAGCTGCTGTCGCCTCACACGCGAGCGCATATCGATCACTGGGTGGCCAAGTTTCCGCCGGGCAAACAGCGCTCGGCGGTGCTCGAGGGCCTGCGCGCGGCACAGGAGCAGAACCGCGGCCATCTGAGCGTCGAGCTCATGGATGCGATCGCAGTGTATCTGCAACTGCCGCCCATCCAGGTCTACGAGGTCGCGAGCTTCTATTCGATGTTCGAAACCCGGCCGTGCGGGCGCCACCACCTGAGCGTGTGCACGAACATTTCATGCATGTTGCGCGGTGGCGAGGAAGTGCTCGCCTATGTGGAGAGCAAACTCGGCATCCGCGCCGGTGAAAGCACCAGGGACGGTCGCATCTACCTCAAGCGTGAGGAGGAGTGTCTGGCGGCGTGCACCGGCGCGCCCATGCTCATGCTCGATCACATCTATCATGAGCATCTCACGCACGAGAAGATCGATCAGATCCTGGCCGAGATCGAGTGAGCGCCAATAAGGACCGTCCGTGACAGCCTGGGATGAGAAACTCAATCTGACCTGCTTCGAGCCGCTCAAGTACGAGCAGCCCTGGACGTTGCAGACCTATCAGCGCATCGGCGGCTATGAGGCCTGGAAAAAGATCCTCGCCGAGCACCCGCCACGCGAGCAGGTGTTCGAGCAGATCAAGGCCTCGGGACTGCGCGGGCGCGGCGGCGCCGCTTTTCCGGTCGGGGTGAAATGGAGCTTCATGCCGCGCAACGCGACCATGCAGAAGTATCTCGTGTGCAATTCGGATGAGAGCGAGCCCGGCACCTGCCATGATCGGGACATCCTGCGCTACAACCCGCACTCGGTGATCGAGGGCATGGCGATCGGCGGGTATTGCATGAACGCTACGGTCGGCTACAACTATATCCGCGGCGAATTCCTGGCCGAGCCCGTGCCGCGCTTCGAGGCCGCGCTGCAGGAAGCCTACGAGGCGGGATTGCTCGGCAAGAACATCCTGGGCTCGGGCGTCGACTTCGATCTGCACACGTTTGTCGGCGCTGGCGCCTATATCTGCGGCGAGGAGACGGCGCTGCTCGACTCGCTCGAAGGCAAGACCGGCAAGCCGCGCTTCAAGCCGCCATTTCCGGCCGCCTTCGGCCTCTACGGCATGCCGACGACGATCAATAACACGCAGAGCATCGCGTCGGTGCCCACGATTTTGCGCCGCGGAGCGGAATGGTTTGCTGCGCTCGGGCCGAAGAATTCGGGCGGTACCGCGATTTTTTCGGTCTCGGGCCATGTGAATCGGCCCGGCAATTTCGAAGTGCCGCTGGGTATTCCGTTTGCCGATCTGCTCGAGCTCGCCGGCGGCATGCTGGGTGGACGAGCGCTCAAGGCCGTGATCCCGGGCGGCTCATCGGTGCCCGTCGTGCCCGGCGAGACCATGCTCAAGATCAACATGGACTATGACTCGCTCAAAGCGGTCGGCTCAGGTATCGGCTCGGCGGGCGTGATCGTGATGGATGAGACGACCTGCATGGTGCGTGTGCTCGCGCGACTCGCGCGCTTCTACACGGCGGAATCCTGCGGACAGTGCACGCCCTGTCGCGAGGGCACGGGTTGGCTCTATCGCACGCTCAAGCGCATCCTGGCCGGCGAAGCTACCGACAAGGATCTCGGCCTGCTGCTCGATGTGGCCAATCGGATCGAGGGGCATACGATCTGCGGTTTGGGCGATGCGGCCGCGTGGCCCGTGCAGAGTTTCCTCAAGCACTTTCGTCCCGAGTTCGAATACATGATCGAGCACGGCGGACGCAGCATCGTCGATGCGCAGCGCGTGACAGCATGAGCGAGGAGCTGGTCAACATCGAGGTCGACGGGGTCGCGATCAAGGCGCCCAAGAACGAGCTCATCATGCGCGTGACGGATCGTGAGGGCATTTATATCCCACGATTCTGTTATCACGAGAAGCTGCCGATCGCGGCCAACTGCCGCATGTGTCTGGTCGAGGTCGAGAAGGCGCCCAAACCCTTACCGGCGTGCGCCACGCCGGTCGCGGAAGGCATGAAGATCCACACGCGCTCACCCAAGGCCATCGGCGCGCAGCGTGCCACGATGGAATTCCTGCTGATCAACCACCCGCTCGACTGCCCGATCTGCGATCAAGGCGGGGAGTGCGAGCTGCAGGATCTCGCGCTCGGATTCGGCCGCGATGTCTCGCGCTTCGTCGAGCGCAAGCGCGTCGTCAAGGACAAGAATCTGGGCCCCCTGGTATCGACCGACATGACGCGCTGCATTCATTGCACCCGCTGCGTGCGCTTCGGGCTCGATGTGGCTGGCATCCAGGAGATGGGTGCCACGGGCCGCAGCGAGCACATGGAGATCGGTACCTATATCGAACACAGCGTCGATCATGAGCTGTCGGGCAACATCATCGATCTGTGTCCGGTCGGCGCGCTCAACAGCAAGCCGTTTCGTTATCGCGCCCGGGCCTGGGAGATGACGCAGTATCCGCTGATTTCGCCCCACGATGGTTTCGGCACGCAGCTCTACGGCCATGTGCTGCGCGGTCGGCTCATGCGTGTCGTGCCGCGCCACTGCGAGCAGATCAACGAGACCTGGATCGCCGATCGTGACCGCTTCAGCTATGAAGGCATCTACAGCGAGGATCGGCTGCTGGCGCCGCAAGTGCGGCAAAGCGATGGCAGCTGGCGCGAAGTGGATTGGGATCTGGCGCTACAGGCGGCGATCGATGCGCTGCGCGGCGGTGCCGCTGCGGGCGGTGTCGGACTATTGGCACATCCTTCGAGCACGCTCGAGGAGCTCTACCTGCTTGCGCGTCTGGCCGAAGGCCTGGGCAGCGCCCATATTGATCATCGCCTGCGCCAGCGCGATTTCCGCGATCAGGCGTCCGATGCGCGCGCCCCGGAGCTCGGATTGCCGATTGCCGCAATCGATGAGCTCGAGGCCTTGCTCGTGATCGGCTCGAATCTGCGGCACGAGCTGCCATTGATCGCGCATCGCGTGCGCAAGGCGAGCCTGCGCGGCGCGCAGATTCATTTCATCAATCCGGCGCCGTTCGAATATTACTTCAGCGTCGCGCAGTACTTAAGCGCGCCGGACGGGCGCGATGTGGCTGAGCTCGCCGCGGTGTTGTGCGCGGCCTTAGGCGATGCGGCCGCACCCGCCGGGCTGGCGGGTTTGCTCGACGGCGCGAAGCCGGCGGCGGCGCACCACGCAATAGCCAAAGCGCTCAAAGGCGGTACGCACCGCGCCATATGGCTTGGTGCACTGAGTGTGCGCAGCGCCCACTACAGCGAATTGCGCGCGCTGGCGCGCGCGCTGGCAGCGGTCACGGGCGCCAGCTTTGGCGAGCTGGCCGAAGGTGGTAATGCCGCGGGCGCGTATCTGGCCGGTGTGCTGCCGCATCGAGGCCCGGCCGGAGTGGCGCGAGCGAGCCCCGGGCTGGATGCGCGCGCCATGCTCGAGCAGAGTCTGCCGGCGTATTTGATCATGCACTGTGAGCCGTGGGCCGATGCGGCGCTGCCCGGTGCGCTCGATACACTCGCGAAATCCGGCTCCGTCGTGGCGGTGAGCGCCTTTGCGAGTCCCGAGATGAAGCGCGTCGCGCAGGTATTGCTGCCGGCCGGCACATTCGCCGAGACCGCGGGGACCTACGTGAGCCTCGAGGGACGTTGGCAAAGTCAGAGCGGGGCGGCCAAACCTCTGGGCGCCGCGCGCCCGGCCTGGAAGATCCTGCGAGTGCTCGGCAATCTGTTGGATCTGCCTGCATTCGAGTACCAATCCTCCGAACAGGTACGCGATGAGCTCAAAGCTCGTCTCGAGGCCGCGCCGACCACGGCGGACGCGCAGGCTGCTACCGGGTCATTCCTCGCTGGCGCGCCGTGGCCGGCTACCCGGGGGGAGCCCGTGATCGATCTGGGCATGTACGACATCGACCCGGTGCTGCGCCGCGCCCGCGCGCTGCGACGTACCGTCGACGGACGAGCGCCCAGCCAGGTCTACGCCGGGGCGGCCTCATGAGCGCGCTGAACGCGGCCTGGTCGGCGCTGCCGGATTACGCGCACTCCACCGTGATCACGCTGGTGCTGTCGGTGGTGCTGATCATCTCGGTCGCCTTGCTCACGCTCTGGGAGCGCAAGCTCATCGGTTGGATCCAGATGCGCATTGGGCCCAACCGCGTAACGATATTCGGCTTCGCGGCCGGACTGGGTCAGCCGTTCGCCGACGTCGTCAAGCTGCTGATCAAAGAGGTCGTGGTGCCGGTGCGCGCCAACAAGGTGCTGTTCACCCTGGCGCCCGCGCTCACGCTGGTCCCGGCGCTCGCCGCCTGGGCCGTGGTGCCACTGGCGCCGAACTACGCGATCGCGAACGTTGATGCCGGGCTGCTGTATGTGCTGTCCCTGACCTCAATGGGTGTCTACGGCATCATCCTCGCCGGCTGGTCGACGAACTCGAAATATGCGTTCCTCGGCGCCATGCGCTCGGCGGCGCAGCTGGTGGCCTACGAAATTGCGATGGGCTTCGCGCTGGTCGGAGTGCTCATGGCCGCGGGCAGCCTGAATCTTGGCACCATCATCGCGCGGCAACACGGCGGCCCATTGTCCTGGAACTGGTTCTGGCTGTTGCCCATGCTGCTGGTGTATTTCATCTCGGGCATCGCCGAGATCAATCGTGCGCCGTTCGACGTCGCCGAGGGCGAATCGGAGATCGTCGCGGGCTTCCACGTCGAGTATTCGGGCATGGCCTTTGCGCTGTTTTTCCTGGCTGAATACGCCAACATGATCCTGATTTCGGCGCTGACCGCGGTATTTTTCCTGGGCGGCTGGCTCAGCCCCTTCGAGGGCTATCCGTTCATTGGCCGCAGCTTTCTGGCGCTGCCGGGCACGCACTGGCTGGTGCTCAAGATCTTCGTGCTGCTGTGCCTGATGCTGTGGTTTCGCGCGACCTTTCCGCGCTACCGCTATGACCAGATCATGCGCCTGGGATGGAAAGTGCTGATTCCTATAACGCTCGTATGGATCGCTGTGGAGACGGTGATGCTCACCTTCAAGGTCGGTCCGTGGTCGTGAACCCGATCAAGACCTTCCTGCTCACCGAGCTGCTGCAGGGCATGTCGGTAACTGCGCGCTCGCTGTTCCGGCGCAAGGTGACGGTGCAGTACCCGGAGGAGAAGACGCCCCAGTCGGTGCGTTTTCGGGGCCTGCATGCGCTGCGACGCTATCCGAACGGCGAGGAGCGCTGCATCGCCTGCAAGCTGTGCGAGGCCGTGTGCCCGGCGCTGGCGATCACGATCGACTCGGACGTGGCTGAGGACGGCACACGCCGCACCACGCGCTACGACATCGATCTGTTTAAGTGCATCTACTGCGGCTTCTGCGAGGAGGCCTGTCCGGTCGATGCGATCGTAGAGACCAGGATTCATGAGTATCACATGGAGCATCGCGGCGAGAACATCATGAACAAAGACAAATTGCTGGCGGTCGGTGAGCGCTACGAGGCCATGATCAGCGCCGATAAGGGCGCGGACGCACGCTACCGCTGAGGCATCGCCTTGCTGCCGCTGATTCTGTTTTACGCCTTCGCCGCCGTGCTGGTCGCCTCAGCACTGGGCGTCATTCTCTCGCGCAATCCGGTGCATTCGGCGTTGTGCCTGGTGCTGTGTTTCTTCACCAGTGCGGTCCTCTGGCTGCTGATCGAGGCGGAGTTTCTCGCCATCGTGCTGGTGCTGGTGTACGTCGGGGCGGTCATGGTGTTGTTCCTGTTCGTGGTCATGATGCTGAACATTGATATCGAGGAATTGCGCCGCGGCTTCACCCGTTACGCCTGGCTCGGCGTGCTCGTTGCCGCCGTCGTGGTGTTCGAGATCGCCGGCGTAGTGCTGACCCGGCGCCTGGGCATCGACGTCACGGCTGGCGCGCCGCCATTGCCGGCCGGCTACAGCAACACCGCAGAGCTCGGCGCGCTGCTTTATAGCGCCTACGCGTATCCGCTGGAAATCGCCGCGATGCTGCTGCTGGTCGCGATCGTGGCGGCGATCTCCCTGACGCTGCGGCACCGGCGTGGACTTAAACTGCAGAATATCTCGCGACAGGTCGGCGTGCGCGCCAGCGAGCGCGTGCGACTGATCAAGATGGATGGCCAGGAGCGTAAATGATCACGCTCGATCACATGCTGACGCTCTCGGCGATACTGTTCGCGCTCTCGGTCACCGGGATATTCCTCAATCGCAGGAATGTGCTGCTGCTGATCATGTGCATCGAGCTGTTGCTGCTGTCGGCGAATTTCAACCTCGTGGCCTTTGCCCATTTCCTGGGCCGACTCGACGGGCAGATCTTTGTGTTCTTCGTGCTGACGGTCGCAGCGGCGGAGTCGGCCATCGGGCTGGCGATCCTGGTCGTGGTGTTTCGCGAGCGGCATAACATCAATGTCGAGCAGCTCGATACCCTCAAGGGTTGAGGCGCTGCATGGAATCGACATGAATCCCTATCTGCTGCTGGCCATACCCATGCTGCCCTTGCTGGCCGCGGTGCTCGCGGGACTCGCGGGAAAACAGCTCGGGCGCACCGGCGCCGCGGCAGTGGCGATCGCGGCAGTCGCGGCCTCGTGCCTGCTGTCGCTATATGTGCTCAAGCGACTATGGCTCGATCATCTGCCGAATTTCGACACGACGCTGTATACCTGGCTGATCAGCGACGGCGTGCGCCTGCAGGTTGGATTTCAGATCGATCGACTCAGCGCGCTGATGATAGTCGTCGTCACGTTCGTGTCGCTGTGCGTACACATCTACACAGTCGGCTACATGTCGGATGATCCCGGCTTTCAGCGCTTTTTCGCCTATATCGCGCTATTCACGTTCTCGATGCTGATGCTGGTGATGTCGAACAATTTTATGCAATTGTTTTTCGGCTGGGAGGCGGTCGGGTTGGTGTCTTACCTGCTGATCGGCTTCTGGTATACGCGCCCCAGTGCCATCAGCGCCGGCCTCAAGGCTTTCGTCGTCAATCGCATCGGGGACTTCGGTTTCGTGTTGGGCATTGCCGGGATACTCTATTACACCCGCTCGCTGGACTACCGGGACGCGTTTGTCGCGGCGCCCGCGATTGCCAGCCAGACGATGACGCTGTTTGCCGGTCACAGCTGGTCCGCGATGACGCTGATCTGCATTTGTCTCTTCATCGGCGCGATGGGTAAATCGGCACAAGTGCCGCTGCATGTCTGGCTGCCCGATTCGATGGAGGGCCCGACGCCGATCTCGGCCCTGATCCACGCCGCGACCATGGTCACCGCCGGCATCTTCATGGTTGCGCGCATGTCGCCGTTGTTCGAGCAATCCGATGCTGCACTCTCGTTCGTGCTCGTGATCGGCGCCACCACGGCGCTGTTCATGGGCCTGGTCGGCGTCGTCAACAACGACATCAAGCGCGTGATCGCCTATTCGACCATCTCGCAGCTCGGCTATATGACGGCAGGCCTTGGCGCCTCGGCCTACGGCGCGGCCATATTTCACCTGATGACGCACGCGTTCTTCAAGGCGCTGCTGTTCCTCGCAGCCGGAGCCGTG
>Ga0302311_10005235_pt1 | contig 13755 bp, 14 predicted proteins | sample III_Palsa_N1_3_FD_200449 | JGI IMG/M metagenome (GOLD analysis project Ga0302311, IMG submission 200449) | Peat permafrost microbial communities from Stordalen Mire near Abisko, Sweden - III_Palsa_N1_3 | ecosystem: Environmental > Terrestrial > Soil > Palsa > Peat permafrost | place: Sweden... | reverse complement strand
CATTCCTCAGTTGATACTCGCGTCCGAGCCCGCGCGCAAAGGCGAACAGGCAGATCGTGAAGGCGATCAGGATCCCGAGGACCACGCTGAAGGAATTGAAGAAATGGGTATCGGAGGATTCGGGCTGGGACACGGTGGCTGAAAACCCATTGAAAAAGAAGGCGGGAAGTATAGCTGCACCGCGGGGATGGCGGAATAGCGGCCTGCCGGGGCGAATATCCGGCACGGAGCCGCAGCTTCGTTATCGGCGACACGTGGAGCTCGTTGCCACGGCCGCGCTCGGGATTGCAGCGGCGAGGTCGTTCGCTGCTCATGTCCCGCTCGCCCTCGCATTCGCATTCTACGGGGCATTGCACGCGGCCGCGGTCGCTCTTTGTCTGCGCCCACGGCCTGCTCCCGGCCGTGGGCTCGCGTTCGCCGCGGCCGCGGCGCTGCAGAGCGGTTTGCTGGCGTGCCTCGGCTCGCTGGCCGTGCCTCTTCTCGCCCGAGGCGATTTCGGCTCGGCGGCATTGCTCGTGGTCGCAGCGAGCGCATTCGCCGGCGCGCTCGGCTACGGTGCGCTGCTGCGCTGGATACTGCGCTATCCCGTAGGCGTAGCGCCCCTCGTGTCCATTGGATTGGCCTGCTCTCTCGCGGCTTGTGCGGCGCTCGCGTTGACCCGCCGCTTCCCGACAGGCGGCGGCACGTGGCTCGCAATCCTGTGGTGGCTCGCGTTCTCGGGCGGCCTGTGCGTCGTGGCCGCCCGCCGCACCCGTTCCGCCGTCGGTCTCGCCGGCGCGGCGGAGCAACGAATGCCTTAAAATCCCGGAAAGCGTCTGGAGGGGACTCGTGAGCACCGTAGAACAAGCCGAGGGAGGATGCTCTTGTCGCTTCGTGCGCTACCGCATGTCGGGTGCGCCGATGATCGTGCACTGCTGCCATTGCCGCTGGTGCCAGCGCGAGTCGGGCGCGGCGTTTGCGTTGAACGCGATGATCGAGGCTGACCGCGTGACCCTCATCGATGGCGAGGTCGAGGTGGTCGTGACGCCGAGCGCGAGCGGCAAGGGCCAGCGGATCTCGCGGTGCCCGCGCTGTCGCGTCGCTCTCTGGAGCAATTATGCGGGCGCGGGCGATTCCATCCACTTCGTGCGCGTCGGGACGCTCGACGAGCCCGACCGGCTACCGCCGGATGTCCACATCTTCACGGCCTCGAAGCAGCCTTGGGTGGTGCTCGACCCGCGCGTTCCGGCCGTGCCCGAGTACTACAAGGCTGCGGAGATCTGGTCCGCGGCGAGCCTCGAGCGCCGCGAGCGGGTGCGTGCCGGACGCCGGCAAACGCAGTAACATGTCTTCCGTGGTCCGAAATATCCCGCTCCGATTCATCATGACGGAGATGCTGCTCGCATGAAAACGCTGCTGCTGATCGTCGCGTGGTGTCTGTTGTTCGTGCTCTGCTGGCCGTTCGCCCTGGCGGCGCTCGTTCTGTGGCCCCTGGTGTGGCTGCTGTCGGTGCCCTTCCGCATAGTGGGCGTGGTCGCCGAAGCACTCATCGCTTTCTTGAAGGCCGTGCTCATGCTGCCGGCACGTATTTTGCGCGGGCCCACGCCCGGCCGCAGTCCCTAGTCGCGCATGGTCCCGGCCCGTGAGGCGCTCGCGAAGCTGCGGGAAGGGAACCGCCGTTTCGTTGCCGATCTGCGCAACCCGGAATCGCTGCACGCGCGCCGCATCGAGCTTGCCGCGGGCCAGGCCCCCTTCGCCGCCATTCTCGGCTGCTCGGATTCGAGAGTGCCGGTCGAGATCGTCTTCGATCAGGGCCTCGGTGATTTATTCGTAATTCGCGTCGCCGGAAACATCGTCGCGCCTTCGCAGATCGGCAGCATCGAATTTGCGGCGGAGAGGTTCGGCACCCGACTGGTGGTGGTGCTCGGCCATTCGAACTGCGGCGCCATCGAGACGACGCTTCAGCAGCTCACCAGCCCGCGGGAAAATCAATCGCGCAACTTGCACTCCATCGTCGATCTCGTGCGGCCGTCCGTGGAGAGCCTGCTGGCCACCGAGCTCAAGCATGATTTGCCGGCGCTGATCCACGAGGCGGTGCGCGCCAACATCCGCGCCTCGGTGCGAAACCTGCGGCACGGCTCCGACATCATCGAGCACTTGATCCAGAACGATCGGCTGCTCGTGGTCGGCGCGGAGTACTCGCTCGATACGGGCGAGGTGGAATTCTTCGATGAGACCGAGGAGGCCAAGCGCCCGTGATTGAGAGTCTGGCCGCGTTCAACGAGCGCGGCATCGGCAAATTGCCCGAATACATGGGCATCGTGTTCACTCAGGGTGAACGCGGCGTCCTGTGTGCGGAGCTCGAGCTGAAGCAGTTCCACATGGCCCCGAACGGATTCTTGCATGCGGGCAGCATAGTCACGCTGGCCGATACGACGTGCGGCTACGGCTGCTATGCGAACCTGCCGGAGGGCGCGACCGGCTTCACCACCATCGAGTTGAAGTCCAATCACCTGGGCACGGCGCGCGAAGGCACGATCGTGAGCCGCGCCACCCCGGTGCACCTCGGCAAGACCACGCAGGTCTGGGACGCGGTGGTGACTCACAAGGAAAGCGGCCGCACCATCGCGCTGTTTCGCTGCACCCAGCTGGTCCTATACCCGAAATAGGCCAGTGTCGCCGCCCCACGCGGCGCCCGCCGGGGACACCCGCCCGGCTGCTGGACGCCGCGGAGCGGCGGCAGGTAGTATCGCGCCCCCGCCAAGCGTGCGCCCGTAGCTCAGCTGGATAGAGTGTCGGCCTCCGAAGCCGAAGGTCACTGGTTCGAATCCAGTCGGGCGCGCCAATTTAACCGGGTCCGGTAAGCACACCGGGTCCTGGACTTCACACGTGTCACGCTGCGCGAGATCGCAGGCGTAGATCCCAGCCTCAGGGCGGCTCGCTTCCGAAGTGCAGCGCGCTCAGGGCACCGGAGACCCGCGAAGGTTGCGAGGTGGCCGAGCGCGTGACGTTCGTGGTACCGCCGAACGCCGAGACGGGGAACAACCGGTCGAGCAGTCCGTTCGTGGCGCCGCCCTTATTGAACAGATGGCTGGTCCACTGCAGCGAGGGATCGCCCTTGTGATCCGTCTGAATGGAGACCGCGCTCGCGCCGTTTTCCCACAAGGTGAGCACGCGGATGTGATCGCGACTCCTGTACTGCTGCAATTGTTGCAGAAGGTCCTTGTTCTTATTGGAGCCGAGAGCGTCGATGGGTACGTTGAGCTTCGGATCGGAGTCGAAGATCGAGCGTCCGCGAGGGCGGAAATCCGTCGCCGAATACGATTTCAGCTCCGGTATTTCGAGCAATTTGTACCCGGTCGGTGCCGTGATGAGCGGACTCGGTGCGGTGAGCAGCGGATCCGAGTAGGTGTAGTGCTTGGTGAACCCGGGAAGCGCCGTTGCGGGGGTCGCGGAGAAAGTCTCGCGCGCCGCAAAGTCTTGCTGAGGCTGCGCCATCGCGGCAATGGCCGGATCGCCGGCGCACGCCGCACCCGCGCGCATGAGCGCGAGGGCCGCAACACCGAGCATGCAGCGGTCGGCCCGTGCAGAACGCAGCGCCGTCACCACGCCCTTTGGCGTGCCTCCATGTGCAACGGAGTAAGGCATGTCGGAATACTACGTGGCAGTCCAAGTTGTACGGCGTCAGCATCACCCAATTCCGAAATCAGTCCGAGTGATGCGCGTCACAGTATCGAGCTTCCGCGCGCCCGCATGTGTGCTCGCTTGAACATAACACGCAAACAGCGCTTGATTATGTCGGCTTGTTGTGCAATGGCGACAGCCGTGCCGCACCGCGGTCTCGCGCGGCGTCTCGCCGCACTATCGCCCGCTGAGCTAGGTATCGCGCCACGCCGCTCGCGCCGCATCCCAGTTGCGGCCGTTGTACGGCAGGACCGTCGTCGATTCGACGCTGCCGTCGTCGAGGCAGCGCGCGTTGACGCTCACCCCATCGGGGTGGGATCGGGGAATGTAGAAAGACTTCACCCCGCAGTGCTTGCAAAAATAGTGTTGGGCGACGCCCGTGTTGAACGTGTAAGTGGTGAGCTCATCGCGCCCGCCGAGGAGGCGGAAGCGGTCCGCCGGCACGATCAGATGCAGGTACCCGACCTTGGCGCATATCGAGCAGTTGCACTCCGCGACCTCGATGCGCGCGGGCGCCTCGACTTCGAACCGCACGCGGCCGCAATGACATCCGCCCGTATGCTTGACGGTCGCGGCGGAGGTGAGGCTCAAACGAATCGTCCTAGTGCTTGTGTTCTTGCGCGGCCAGATCGCCGACCAAGGACATGAGACGCTCGGGGTTGCCGGCGGTGCGCACGTCGGCGACATACTTGCCGTTGATCACGAAGCTCGGCACGCCGTCGATCCGGTAGCGCTGCACGAGGCCATCGGCCTTCTGCAAGTCGGTATCCACGGGGAAGGAGTGATACGCCTTCTTGAACTCATCCTCGGGGATGCCTTGCTTCTTCGCGAACGCGGTCTGGATGCGCTCCGTCTCGGCCTCATCGCCATCGGCCGCGACCAGCGGGTTGCCGTTGACGTGAATCTCCTTGAACACGGCGTCGTGCAGCTGATCGAGCTTGCCCAGACTCTTCAGCGTGTAGAACAGGCGCGCGAGCGCGCGGTGCCCGTCGCTCCAGGTGACCGGTACCCGCGAAAAGGTGATGTAGGCGGGCTTGTTCTTGCGCCAGGCCTCGACTTGGCCGTCGAGGTCGTAGCAATGCGGACAGGCGTACCAGAAAAACTCCAGCACCTCGACCTGCCCAGCCGGCACCGAGGTGGGCTGCGCGGGCACGATGACTGTGTAGTTGACTCCGGGTTGCCAGAGCGTCGGACCGAGCGGCTGGGCGGATGCCGCCGGCGTGGCCGCCGCGATCGTGGAGGCGACCGCTGCAAGCAGCGCGTTGTGGGCCCCGTTATCGCCCGCGCTCTCTTCCATCGTCTCCGATCCGTCCTGATTCGGACGCAGCGTCTTTGGAGTCGCCTCGGCGGCGGGCCGCGGTGCGGCCGCGCTCGCAACCGTGGCGTGGGCACCGGCTGGTTGCGCCCTGGGCGACGAGCCGGCCCGCTCGCCCGCCGACTGATGCTTGCCGCAGGCGGTGAAGGCGAGGCTCAAGCACAGGAGGAGACCTAAGCGCGCGGCGCGCATCCTCAACGCAGCCCCTGGACGTAGGAGGCGACGTTGCGCATATCTTCGGGCGACAAGCGCTTGGCGATGACGGGCATGATGCCGCCCGGCCCCGGCGGTCGCGCGCCCGAGACGTAGTCGGTCAGCTGCTTGACGATGTATTCCGAGTGCTGTCCGCGCAGCGCCGGAAATTTCGCCGGTTCGTTACCCGCGCCGGTGGGCCCATGACAAGCCATGCATGCCGGAATGCCGTGATCCTTGTCGCCGCCCCGGTAAAGCTTCTCGCCGGCCTGCCAATAGCTCGGATCCGCCTCGAGGCCGGTGTTCACGAGCGTCCCGAAATACGCCCCGAGGTCCGCCATATCCTGAGGACTCAACGTCGCCACCATCGGCATCATGATGGCGTTGTTGCGCTTGCCTTCCCTGAAGTTCTGCAGCTGCTCGGCGATGTAGTCCGCACCGATGCCGGCAAGGCTCGGGAATTGCGGACTCGCGCTGTTGCCGTTCGCGCCGTGACAGGCCTGACACACGGCAGCCTTGCCGGCCCCTGACTGCGCATCGCCCGGATGTACATCGCCTGCAGGCAGCGCCGCCCCGCTCACGATCATGCCGGAGATCGCCGCCGCAAAGACCGAAAACCGATTCATTTGGTGTCTCGCCCCATCTTCCGAACTGCTCCCGGCCGCAAATTGTACACTACACTCGATAATTAGCAGCCCGGCGAATCATGGCGATCTATCCCGATGTGACTTTCCTGACGAGCGCGGCCGAGGCGCACCAGCTCGCGCCCGATACTGGGCGCGAGGTTGCTTTCGCAGGACGTTCGAACTCGGGCAAGTCGAGCGCGATCAATGCGATCACGGAACGTGCGGGGCTCGCGCGCGTGAGCCGCACTCCGGGCAGGACTCAGCTGATCAATTTTTTCGAGATCGGGCATGAGCGCCGCCTCGTCGATCTGCCCGGGTATGGATTTGCGAAGGTGCCCGAACAGGTGCGCGCGCGCTGGCTCGAACTCATGGAGCATTACTTCAACGTGCGCGAGTCGCTCGCCGGGCTGGTGCTCATCGTGGACAGTCGACGCGGACTCAGGCCCGAGGACACGACCATGCTCGAGTGGATGCTCGCGCGCGGACGGCACGCGCACGTTCTGCTCACGAAATCCGACAAGCTGAATCGCCGTGATGCCCAACACGTGCTCAAGGAGACGCAGGCGGCTTGCAGCGACACGGCCGTCACCGCGCAATTGTTCTCAGCGCATGAGCGCACGGGTCTCGATGCCGCACGCGCGGTCATGGACGGGTGGCTCGCCGGACGAATGGTTGACGGATAAAAAAAGGCCCCGGTGGTCGCTTGCGCAGCCACCGAGGCAGACCAACCCGGCATGGGGATGACAAACCGGGTCTGCCCGCCCAGGGAGAAGAGCGGGGAGCGTTTTACCGCTCACGAGATTAGATGGGGGTGCCCTTTGAAAGTTCCAGCCCCGGGGGCTGGAAATGTTTCACTTGAAACCGCACGCCGCGCCGGACGCGCCCCTCGGCTTAAAGCGCTTTGAAAATCCGTACTTACTCGACACTGCTCATCAAACCTTTGCATTGGCCGGGCCGGAAATGGTTAGCGCAGTGCATCGAGAACCGCTCAATGGGCCTCATCCCAATTCAGGCCGATGCCTACATCGACCTTGAGGGGTACCGAGAGTTCTGCCGCCTGCATCATATGTTGGCGCAGCTCGCCCACCGTGTGCTGCACGGCTTCCTCCGCAACTTCGATCACCAGTTCGTCGTGCACTTGCATGATGAGCCGCGCGGGCGTTCGCGTGCGCTCGAGCCACGCGTCGACCGTGATCATTGCGCGCTTGATGATGTCGGCGGCGGTGCCTTGCATGGGCGCGTTGATGGCGCTGCGTTCGGCGTACTGACGCAACGCGGCGTTGCGCGAGCGGATGTCCGGCAGATAGAGCCGCCGGCCGTACACCGTCTCGACGTAGCCGAGCTCGCGCGCTTGATTGCGCGTCTCGTCCATGTAACCGCGCACGCCCGGATAGCGCTCGAAGTAGCGGTCGACGTAGCGCTGCGCTTCGCCGCGGCCGATGCCGAGCTGGCGCGCGAGCCCGAACGCCGACATGCCGTAAATCAAGCCGAAGTTGACCGCTTTCGCGGAGCGTCGTTGATCCGCGCTCACCTCCGCGAGCGGGATGCCGAGGACCTCGGCCGCAGTGGCCTGGTGAACGTCGCGATCCTCCGTGAAGGCCGCCACGAGGCTCGCATCGCCGGACAGGTGCGCCATGATGCGCAACTCGATTTGCGAATAATCCGCTGCGACCAGGCGGTGGCCCGGCGCGGCGATGAACGCTTGCCGTATGCGCCGCCCTTCGGGCGTGCGGATCGGAATGTTCTGCAGGTTCGGATCCGACGAGGAGAGACGTCCCGTGGCGGCGACCCCTTGCTGATAGGTCGTATGGATGCGCCCCGTCCCCTCATCGATCTGTCCGGGCAGCTTGTCGGTGTAAGTCGACTTGAGCTTGGTGAGTCCGCGATATTCGAGAATCAGCCGCGGCAGATCAAAAGAGGCGGCGAGCTCCTCCAGCACGTCCTCGGCCGTGGAGGGTTGCCCTGTCGGGGTCTTGCGAATCACGGGCAAGCCGAGCTTGCCGAACAGCATTTCCTGGAGCTGCTTGGGCGAGTCGAGATTGAAAACGCTGCCGGCCGCCGAGTGCGCTTGCGCCTGCAGCTCGAGCATGCGGGCGGCGAGCTCGCCGCTCTGTGTCTTGAGCAGTGCGCGGTCCACGAGTACGCCCGCGTGCTCCATGCGATAGAGCACCGGCGCGAGCGGCTGCTCGATGGTCTCGTACAAATTCTTGAGCGTAGGCACGGCCTCGATCTGGGGCCAGATCGCTTGATGCAATCTCAAGGTGACGTCGGCGCGCTCCGCGCCGTACTCCGCCGCGCGCTCGACGTCGACCTGCCCCAAGGGCAGCTGCTTCGCACCCTTGCCGGCGATGTCCTCGAGGCGCACCGTCTTCAAGCGCAAGTATTTCTCCGCGATCGAGTCCATATCGTGGCCCGTCGCGACGCTGTCGAGCACATAGGACTCGAGCATGGAATCGTGTGTTTGCCCGCGCAGCGCGATGCCGTGGCTCCCGAGAATGTGCGTATCGAGCTTCAGCTGATGTCCGAGCTTGGGCCTGGCCTCGTTCTCGAGCAGCGGCTTCAACGCCTGCAGTGTGCTCTTCAGATCGAGTTGCTCGGGTGCACCCGGATAATCGTGGCCGAGCGGCACATAGGCCGCCTCGCCCGGTGCGATCGCAAACGACAGCCCGACCAGCCGGCCGCGAATTCCGTCGGGCCGCTCGGTCGCGGTGCCGAAGCACACGAGAGGCGCCGCCGCGAGCTTCTCGATCCACGCATCGAGCGCGTCGCGCGTCAGGATCTTGCTGTAATTGCGCGGCTGCGGCGGCTCGAGTGCGGAGAAGGCCGTAGCCGAGGCGCCGGTGACGTCGACGGCGCCGGACGAGACCTCGGTCTCCACCACGGCGACTCTCGCGGCCCCGTCGAGGGGGAGAGTGGACTCCAGATTCTTGAGCAGCGCGCGCAACTCGAGGCGCGTGTAGAGCTCGCGCAAGCGCGTGTGATCGGCAGTGCCGGGCGTGAGATCTTCCGGAGCGAGCTCGAGGACGAGGCGCGTATCGAGCGTGGCGAGCTTGCGCGACAGCTCGAGCACGGGCAGCTCGTTGCGCAGGTTCTCGCCGACCTTGCCGGTGATGTCCGCGGCGTGCGCGATGAGCGCGTCCAGCGTCTGGTACTGGTTGAGCCACTTGGCTGCGGTCTTCGGCCCGACGCCGGTGATCCCCGGAATGTTGTCGGAACTGTCGCCCACCAGCGCGAGATAGTCGACGATCTGCTCGGGATAGACATCGAACTTCGCCTTGACGCCCGGCCGGTCGAGCCGGGTGTTGCTCATGGTGTTGACGAGGGTGATTTGCGGGCCGACCAGCTGCGCCATGTCCTTGTCGCCGGTCGAGATGAGCACCTCGAATCCGCCGTCCGCACCGCGCAGCGCGAGCGTGCCGATCACATCGTCCGCTTCCACGCCCTCGACGCGCAGCAGCGGCAGCCCGGAAGCGCTCACCGCATCGAGCAGCGGCGCGAGCTGCGAGCGCAGATCGTCCGGCATGGGCGTGCGATGCGCCTTGTATTCATCGAACAGGTCGTCGCGAAACGTTCGGCCCGGGGCATCGAACACCACCGCGACGCGGTCCGGCGACTCATCCTTGATCAGCTTGTTCAGCATGTTGAGGACGCCGAGCACCGCACCGGTCGGCTCGCCGCGCGAGCTCGACAGCGGCGGCAATGCGTGAAAGGCGCGATACAAGTACGAAGAGCCGTCCACCAGGAGCAATTTGCGCGCGGTCATGAGGGGCCCGACCTTAAGCCTGCGGCGCAGGGTTCGGCGTCGAATTACTCTCGGGAGCTGCCTCAGGCGGAGCGGGGTCCGGGGCCGGACCCGCGGGCGCGCTGCGCTCCGGTGCAGCGGCGGGGGGCGCGATCGGCGCTCTCGCGGGAGATGCCGACGGCAGCTTCGGAGCAGCCGGGAGCCTCACTTTCTTGCGAGGATGCTGCGCGTCCGGCAGCACCAGCGGGCCTTTCTGCCCGCACGCCGCGGCCGAGGCCGCGAGCGCGAGCAGCACCGAAACACGCAAGATTCTCATGCGCCCAATTATACCCCCGCGGCGCCACGGCCTCGCGGCCTCGCTGCGCCTGCCGCGCCCGCGTTTCGGAACTTCTAGGAGGGCGTGGCAGTCCGAGAGTGCAATGATCAGATTGGAGATTACCCGATGAAGCGTTCGTCATCTTTGCGTGCGTTGCTTGCCCTGACTGCCGTCGGCCTCTCGACCGCGGCTCTCGCGGACAACCCGCTCGGTGCCTACGTGGGCGCCGGCGTCGGTGCGTCGAACGTCGGAAATAGCTACGACAACGGCTATTACGGCCGCTACCACGACGATGACGTGGCGTGGAAGGCGATCGCCGGGATTCGTCCGATTCCCTGGGTCGGCGCCGAGGCAGAGTGGATCGACTTCGGCAGCGGTCACGGCGACAACGGCTATTACGGCTTCGGTGACTACTACGCGAACTCGGTCTCGCATCCGAAGGCGGCGGTGCTCTACGGCATCGGTTATCTGCCGCTGCCCCTGCCGTTCCTCGACGTATATGGCAAGGCGGGTGTGGCCCGCCTGCAGACCGATCTCACCACCTATCAATACACGGGCGGCGGCTATTGCCCGCCGCCGTACTCCGCGTGCCCCGCGCCGTCGGCGTTTCGCATCGATCAGTGGAATACCAAGTTCGCGTGGGGCGCAGGCGTCGGGACGCACTGGCAGGACTTCGGTTTCCGCGCGGAGTACGAGCGCATCCAGTCCCAGTACGGCAATCCCGCGGCCTTCACGGTGAACGCCACCTGGACGTTCTGATCCGCGCCTCGAGCGTTCCGATCCGGTCTTGACCGCCGACAACCGCGCCGGCGTTTATACTGGCGCGGTGATCCGACTCCCGCTCCCCATCGTCTTCCGACGCGCTGCGCCGTTCCTGCGCGCGAGCGCGATCTGTGCGGCCGCGCTGGCGTGCGCCTGCTCCCTGCACGGGACCGCGCCGGCGGCACACGGCGATGCGGCACACGGCGATGCGGCGCCCGGCGCTGCATCGCCCGCTGCGGCCACCCGGGCGTTGCGCGACAAAGTCTCGACCATCGTCGTCATTTACGCCGAGAATCGCGCCTTCGACAACCTCTACGGTAATTTTCCCGGCGCCGTGGGTCTTGGCGAGGTGCTCGAGCGCGACGGACAACCGCGCGCGGCCTATGTACCCCAGCTCGATCGCGACGGCAGCGTGCTGCCCGTGCTGCCGCCGACCTGGGGCGGCGTGACGGCCTCGGGCTACGCGCCGGTGATCACGCAGGCGCAGAGCTCGGGTCTGTCGAATGCTCCCTTTTCCATCGAGCACGCCTTCACGGCGCAATCCGGGGTCGCGCTCACCGGCAGGGCGGTCACGCGGGATCTGGCGCACCGCTTCTTCGAGCATCAAATGCAGATCGACGGCGGCAAGAACGACGGCTACGCCGCGTGGAGCGATGCGGGCGGTCTCACGATGGGGTACTGGGACACGAGCGGCTCGGCGCTCTATGCACTCGCCCGCGAGTACGTCCTCGCCGATCACTTCTTCCAGGGAGCGTTCGGCGGATCGTTCCTGAATCATCAGTACCTCATTTGCGCATGCGCTCCGCAGTATCCCGCCGCCGATACGGCATCCGCGCACCCCTCGATCGCGATCCTCGACAAGGATGCGTCGGGCCATTATCTGCCGCGGCTGAAGACCGCCCCGGGATCGCCGCGCTCGGCTCTCGACGGGCCGCCGCGCTTCGCGCTGACCGGCAACATCACGCCCGCGAATTATTTCGGCGACGGCAACTTCTACGCCGTCAACACCATGCAGCCCGCCTATCAGCCGAGCGGCAATCCGCCGGCCGCGGGCACCGGCGATCTATACGCCGATCCTTCCAAAGCGACGACCTTGCCGCCGCAGAGCGCCGCCACCATCGGTGATCGGCTCGATGAGAAGCACATACCCTGGGCTTGGTATTCCGGCTCATGGAACGCCGCGCTCGCCGATGGGCGCCAGCCGCCGGGCAAGGCGCGGCGCGCGATCTATGCGCCTGAAACTCCAGGCGGCAGCCCGGACTTTCAGCCGCATCATCAGCCGTTCAACTACTACGCAAAGTTCGATCCCGAGACGGGCGCTGGCGCGCGCGCGGCTCATCTCAAGGATTACGACGATCTGATCGCCGACGCCGCCGCGGGCCGCTTGCCCGCCGTGGCGTTCTACAAGCCGCAGGGAAATCTCAACCAGCATCCCGGTTATGCCACGATTGCGGATGGCGATGCGCACATCGCGGATCTCGTCGCCAAGCTGCACGCGAGTCCGCAGTGGAGCCGCATGGTGATCGTGATCACTTACGATGAGTTCGGCGGCGCCTGGGACCAGGTCGCCCCGCCGCACGGCGATCTATTGGGGCCGGGTGCGCGCATTCCCGCGATGGTGATTTCGCCGCTCGCCAAGCGGGGCACCGTGGATCACACGCCCTACGACACCGCCTCGGTGCTGCGGCTCATCATCCGGCGCTTCGGGCTCGATACCTTGCCCGGCATCGTCCGCCGCGACAGTGCGCTTGCCGAGCACGGTGAGCCGCCGCTCGGCGATCTCACCAACGCGCTCGACCTCGCGCGCTAAAGGCTACTGCTGGGTCGGCTTCGGAGCCGTGGTGGTCCCGGGACCACCGGGCGCCGGCGCCGCAGCGGCGGCCTTCGGCTTGGCGCTCAGCAATTCGACATCGAATATCAACAGCGAATTCGCCGGGATGTTGGGCCGCGGGCTCGGCCCGTAGGCGAGATCGGGCGGCACGAACAGCTCGTAGTGCGCGCCGGGATGCATCAGCAGCAGCGCTTCCTGCCAGCCCTTGATGACGCCGTTGGCCGGAAAAGTCGCCGGCTGTCCGCGCGAATAGGAGCTGTCGAACTCGGTGCCGTCGATCAGCTTGCCGCGATAGTTGACGCTCACTTCGTCGGTCGCGTTGACGGCCGGCGCCTTGGTATCTCCGGCCTTGACGACTCTGTATTCCAATCCCGAGGCCGTGGTCTGCACGCCCTTCTCCTTGCCGTTCTTGGCAAGAAAGTCCGTGGCCGCGGTTTTGTTGCGGGCGGCTGAAGCCTGCACCGCGGTGCGGGCGAACTCGTTCAGCTGTTGCCGTTCCGCGGGCGTCGATTTCTTGCCGCCCATGGCGTCTTTCACACCGCGGCCAACCGCATCGATCTGCACGTCGGGGATCCCGATGCCATGCAGCTGCTCACCCAGGGTGAGACCGAACAGATAGCTCGCCTGATCGTTCGTCAGCGCCGGAGCGGGCGCCGGAGGCGCCGCCGGACCCGGACCACCGGGAGCGGGCGAGGGCGCGGGCGGAGTAGAGGTGTTTTGCGCGAGGATGAACGGCGCAAACGAGATCAGGACGGCGCCCGCACAGGCGCGGCGAATCAGGGCACGGGTGGTGTATTTCATGGCCCCGCACGATACTCACTCGGATCTGCAATTGCCAGTGACTTTTCCGCGGCAGCGCCCCCCGCCGGAGGCCTACGCGGACGGCGGATGCGCCCGTTCGAGGACGGCCACGGTGAGGCGCGAAATGCACACCAGCGCCCCGGCCTCGTTCACGATCTCGATGCCCCAGACCTGACTGCGGCTTCCGACGTGCACCGGCCGCGCCGTGCCGATCACCCGCCCGCCGCGCACCGAGCGCAAATGATTCGCATTGATCTCCTGCCCGACGACCAGGAACCGCGCCGGGTCGACGCATAGGCTGGCGGCGGTGCTGCCCAAGGTCTCGGCGAGCACGACCGAGGCGCCGCCGTGCAAGAGTCCGTACGGCTGCCGTGTGCGCTCGTCGACCGGCATGGCTGCACGCACGAAATCCGCACCCACCTCCGTGAATGCGATGCCGAGCGGCCGCATGATGGTGCCGTCGATCAGGGCGTTGAGCTCCTCGAGCGAGGGCGTGTGGTGCCAGAT
>Ga0302311_10005232_pt1 | contig 13763 bp, 12 predicted proteins | sample III_Palsa_N1_3_FD_200449 | JGI IMG/M metagenome (GOLD analysis project Ga0302311, IMG submission 200449) | Peat permafrost microbial communities from Stordalen Mire near Abisko, Sweden - III_Palsa_N1_3 | ecosystem: Environmental > Terrestrial > Soil > Palsa > Peat permafrost | place: Sweden... | reverse complement strand
TGGTTAATGCCGGGCAGAATCTGCCGGGGCCGCGCGGCGCACTGACGCCCTGCCCGCCTTCTAGCTGTTTTCATTCGGGTTTTCGAGCGCGGCGGCTGGCAAGCTTCTGGCATGGAGCGCGGGCGTGAAAGAAGGCCCTCGCATGCGTCATATGTTGCGTCTCGTCCTACTGGCGATCCTCGGCGGCGCGCTCCTGGCCGGGCCCGCCTCGGCAGGCTCGCGCATCAAGGACATCGTCGACATCGAAGGCGTGCGCGAGAACATGCTGATCGGCTACGGCCTCGTGGTCGGGCTCAACAACACCGGCGATTCGCTGCAGAACGCGCCGTTTACCAAGCAGGCCATCCAGTCGATGATGGAACGGCTGGGCGTCAACACCCACGACCCGACCGCCAGCGGCCTGATCAACACCAAGAACGTCGCCGCGGTGATGGTCACCGCCCGCCTGCCGCCGTTCGCCGCGCCGGGTTCGCCGATCGACGTCACCGTCTCGGCCATGGGCGACGCCAAGAGCCTGCTCGGCGGCACGCTGCTGATGACCGCGCTGACCGGCGCGAACGGCGAGACCTACGCCGCCGCGCAGGGCACGGTGCAGACCGGCGCGGTCTCGGCGACCGGGGCCTCGGGCTCCTCGATCACCCGTGGCGTGCCCACCGCCGGGCGGATCGCCGGCGGGGCCATCGTCGAGCAGGAGACCGGCTTCAACTTCGATTCGATGAGCCAGCTGCGGTTCACCCTGCGCAATCCTGACTTCACCACCGCCCACCGCATCGCCGAGGCGATCAACACCGCCTACCCCGGCACCGCGGTGGCGGAGAACTCATCCATCGTCGCCATGCGCCCGCCCGCCGGCCAGGATATGGCCAGCTTCGTCACCGCGGTCGAGGATCTCGATGTCGATCCGGAGGCGCCGGCGAAGGTGGTGATCGACGAGGTCTCGGGCGTGGTGGTGATGGGCAGCGACGTGCGCATCTCCACCGTGGCGATCGCCCAGGGCAATCTGACCATTACCGTCACCGAGACCCCCAAGGTCAGCCAGCCGGCGCCGTTCAGCCAGGGCAAGACCGAGATCGTGCCGCAGTCGACGGTCAAGGTCGACGAGCAGAAGGGCAAGAAGCTGATGCTGGTCGGCGGCGGCGCCTCGCTGCAGAGCCTGGTCACCGGCCTCAACGCGCTCGGCGTCACGCCGCGCGACATGATTTCCATCCTACAGGCCATCAAGGCGTCCGGCGCCTTGCAGGCCGACATCGAGGTGATGTGATGAGTGCGCTTTCGATGCTCGCCCCCCAGGTCGACGCGGCCACCCAAGGGCCGACGGCGACCAGCGCCGCCGACCTCGCCAAGCGCGGCCAGATCAGCAAGACGGCGCAGAACTTCGAGGCGTCGTTCCTGACCAGCATGCTGCAGACCATGTTCTCCAAGGTCGACACCTCGCCCCCGTTCAGCGGCGGCGAGGGCGAGGACATGTGGAAGTCGTTCCTGGCCGAAGCGATGGCCAAGGACATGGCCAAGCACGGCGGCATCGGCGTCTCCAAGGCGGTGGAGCGGGAGATGCTGAAGCTGCAAGGCCTGCAGGACGCGGCCTGATGAGCGCCCCGGACAAAACCGTCGCCGACAAGACCGTCGCCGGCCTGATGGCGATGATCGAACTCACCGAGAAGCTGACCCGGCTGCTCGCCGAACAGGCGCGCGCCTTCGAGCAGCATCGGCCGCAGGACGCCGCCGTCGACATCGAAGAGGTGAGCCGGCTCAGCAACCAGTACCGCGCCGCCTCGGCCCACATCCGCGGCCAGCCCGGGCTCTATGAGAGCGCGCCGCTGGACGTGCGCCGCCGCCTGCTGCGCGCCACCGAGGCGTTCGACGCCGTGCTGCAGCGCCAGGGCCGCGCGCTGGCGGCCTCGAAGACGGTCACCGAGGGACTGGTCAGGGCCATCGCCGAGGAGATCGCAGTCAAGCGCAACGTCGGCCGCGCCTATGGCCCGGGCGCCACCCGCCGCCAGGTGGCCACCGCGATCACGCTGAACCGGCACGCGTAGGGGCTGCTGGCTCCCGGGCGAGGCCCGAATCCCCTCACCTTCCCACGCCTACGGCGCGGGGCCCTTCCTCTCCCTCCGGGCTGCGGGATGCACGGAAGTCGCAGGGCTGATGGCAGACGCCGGATTCCGTTTTTGAGCGAAGGCTGATTCAACAGCTCCAGGGATTGGGGTTGGAGGGATCGATGGAGCGCCGGGGTGTAGGCGATCCACGTGTTGAGGCGCGTGGGGTTGCGTTGTTTGAGCGGATGGTCTCGACGGGCTCGGTGGTGCTGCGCACACTGGGCGAGACGCGCGCCGGCGAGGTGGCGGCGCAGCGTTGGTTGTCGTCTCCGAGGGTGAGCGTGGAATCGATACTGGAGGCGGCGGGCGCGCGAACGCTCGCGGCTTGCGCCCGGCGCCGTGTGCTGGTGGCGCAGGACACCACCGAGATCAACTTCGAGCGCTGGGCGCGTCGGAAGGGCTTGGGTCCTGGGGGGAACGGCAAGACGCCGGGGTTCTTCATCCATCCGCTGGTGGCGGTGGACATCGAGGACGAGGCGGTTGTGGGGCTGGCGGGGGCGCAGATCTGGACGCGCGCCGCCGAGCCGGTGAGTTCGCGCAAGAGCCGCGCCGTGGATGAGAAGGAGAGCCGCCGCTGGAGCTGGGGCTCGAAGGCGGCGGCCGAGCGGCTGGCGGGGGCGGCGCAGGTGGTGGTGGCCTGCGACCAGGAGGGCGATATCTGGACCCACTTTGCGCGCCGCCCCGAGGCGGCCGAGTTGCTGGTCAGAGCCCGCCACGATCGCCAACTCGCGAACGGCGGGGCGCTGGGCGCCGCGCCGGCCGCCTGGGCGGAGCTGACGCGCTATGAGATCACCATCGCGCCGCGCAAGATCGGCGAGACGCCGCGCAAGGCCAGGGTGGCGGTCCGCGCCGGTCAGGTCCTCGTGCGTCGCCCCGAGAGCCTCTCGGAGGGACCGCCGGAACTCGGGCTCGGGCTCGTCGAAGCCCGTGAGATCGACCCGCCGGCCGGGTGCGAGCCGGTGCTCTGGCGTCTCTTGACCACGCTGGAGGTGCAGAGCGCCGAGCAAGCTGTTGAAGTCGTGCGCCTCTACCGCCTGCGCTGGCGCATCGAGGAGGTCTTCCGCACCCTCAAGACGGATGGCCTCGGGCTCGAGCAGAGCCAGGTCCAGCAAGTCGAACACCTGTTCCGGCTCGCCGCCTTGGCCCTCGCCGCAGCCGTGCGCATCCTCCAGCTCGTCGATGCCCGCGACGGCGGCCCAAGGCCGATGAGCGACGTCCTCGACCAAAGCCTCACCGCCGCCGTCGCCGTCATCGGCAGGACCCGCGAGGGCGCAACCGAGCGGCAGAAGAACCCCCACCCCGAAGGCTCCCTCGCCTGGCTCAGCTGGATCGTCGCCCGCTACGGCGGCTGGAACGCCTACTACAAACCCCCAGGACCCAAGACCATGGCCCAGGGCTGGGAACGCTTCAGCGCAATCCTCACCGGCTACCTCATCGCAGCCGAGAAACTTCCGTGAATCCCGTAGCCCTCTGGGAGAGGTGTATTTCAGGCGCTTCAACGAATACCTCTCGCAGAGGGAGAGGGAGGGGCCCGCGATGCGCAGCATCGTGGGAGGGTGAGGGGTTACGTCCGCCCGCCGTTCACTTCGGCGCGTTCAGGCGCCGCTTCGACAGGTGGTAGACTGGCGCCCCGTTCTCGACCCCGCCACGACCTTGCACGTAGGTGCGTTGCCATTTCTCGGCGACGGCGTTGTCCTCGCCGCCGGAGAGGCGCTGGCCGAAGTCGGCGCGGCTGTGGCTCCAGGCGTCGTAGGCGGCCTTGAAGGCCGGATCGTCATCGAGCACCGCCAGCTTCGGCTGCACCGCGTCGATCAGGCCGTGCGGCGCCAGGGTGATGAAGCAAAACGGCTCGTCGGCCTCGAAGCGCACCACGCCCGGCCGGGTGAAACGCCAGTTCATGGTGAAGGGAAACGGCAGCCAGTCGGTCTCGACCAGGCCGTCGAGGGCGACGACGCCGTCCTTGACCCAATTGGGTGCGCCGCGCACCCACACCGCCCAACCTGGCGGGGTGCGAAAGAGCCAGCCGGTGTGGAAGGTGATCACCCCGTGGCCGAAGTGCGAGGAGACGAAGTGCTTGGCGCGCGCATCGGACGAGCGGACCTGGACCGCGGGCAGATCATCGCCGCCGGACCAGGCCGCCTCGAACGCGAACGGCAGGGCGATCTCCCAGCCGCTGGAATTGGCGATCGAGAGCGGGATGCAGCGGTAGGCGTACCGCTCGCTGGTCATGTCCATCCAGTCGCGATCGGCCCTCGCCGGCCTAAGCTCCGGCGAGGTGTCCGAGAGCCGGTAGCAGGTGAGTTCCGGCGCGCCGATCTCCAGCGCCGCCGCCTCCTGCGGCCGGACGGGCTTGTTGCGGTTCATGGACGCGCCTCTCGCTGATCGGCCTCCCTTCTAGCGGTCGCCGCGACAGGCGGAAACACGAGTTGAAGGGCGCCGGCTTGCCATCGCCCAGACGCCCCCGTAGCTGGCCGGCGCCAGCAAGCCTCGTCGGGACGCGCCATGATTCTGATCGGCCAATATGACTCGCCCTATGTGCGCCGGGTGGCGATCGCCCTGACGCTGCACGGCTTCGCCTTCGAGCACCGGCCGTGGTCGGTGTGGGCCGACGCCGACAAGATCGCCGTGTTCAACCCGATGCGGCGCGTGCCGACCCTGGTGCTGGATGACGGCGAGGTGCTGATCGAGAGCGGCGCGATCCTCGACGCCCTGGACGAGTTGGCCGGCCCTGGCCGCGCGATGCTGCCCGCTTCTGGGTCCGAGCGGCGGCGGGCGCTGAAGCTCTGCGCGCTCGGCTCCGGCGTCGCCGACAAGGCGGTGAGCCTGTTCTACGAAGGCGTCCTGCACGAGGCGCCGTCACAGGTGTGGATCGATCGCTGCCGCGCCCAGATCGGCGACGTGCTGGCCGCGCTGGAGGCCGATCGGGCGACCACCGAGAGCCTGTTCTGGCAGGGCGAGGTGATCGGCCACGCCGACATCATGGTCGCCTGCGCGCTGAACTTCGTCCGCGAGGCCCATCCGGACCTGTTCGACCCCGCCCGCTGGCCGAGGCTCGCGGCGCACGGCGCGCTCTGCGAGGGGTTGGCGCCCTTCCAAGCGATCCGCCAGCCCCTCACCGTGACGATGGCGGACGACTGAACGCGGCTATCGGGCCTCAACCGCCGCCATGGCGGCCGCGAGCCCATCGACGTCGTCCATGGGGACGAGGGTGAGTCCGGGCCGCGGGTCGAGGCCACAGGCGGGCGTGGCGATCACCGGAACCCCGGCCGCGAGCGCCGTCAGCAGGCTTCGCGGCGCGGCTTCGGCGAGCGCGGGCAGCACCACCGCGCGCACGCCGTCGAGCCACGCGGGCCCAGTTGGCGGATCGACGGCGAGGCCGGACCAGAACCCCGAACCTTCCAGCTCGGCGCCGAGCGGGCGCACGGCGGCGCCGAGACGCTGGGCCGCCGCGCGCAGCTCGAACGCGCCCTTGCGCGCCACGGTCGGGCCCGGAAAGGCGAAGACACGGCCGGGCTGCGGCGAGCTGGCGAGCGGCGCCGGACGCGACCAGTCGAGCCGCGCCGCCCGCTCGCCGAACAGGGCGGCGATCTCGGCGTGCGGGGTGACGATGGCTTCCGCCGCCGCCAGCGCCTCGGCTTCCGCCTCGGCGAGTCCAGGATCGGCGCGGTAGTCGGCGAGCGTGGAGCGCTCGGGATGGGCGGCGAAGGCCGCGTCGAGGCGCGCCTGCAGCACGCCCATCGGCAGCCGGGTCATCAGCACCCGGAACCGGCGTCCGCCGAGCGCGCCGTCCCGCCAGAGATAGGGCAGCAGCGATTGGGCGACCGTGACCTCGACGACGTCGGGCGCCAGGCGGCGGCCAAGCGCGGCGGCGATCCGCGCCGTGGCCCGCGCGTCGGCGGACCGCCGCGCCGCGCCCTGTGGCGGGGCGAGCCGCCAGCCGAGCGAACGCAGCGCGCCGGGCAGCCGCGCCTCATGCACCTCCGCGAAACCGGCCGTGGACCAGCGCCGCGCGGTCGCTAGGCCGATGGTGTCTTCCGGGCGATGCGCCGCCGACACATAGGCCCCGAATTCCGGCCAGGCTTCGTCGACCAGAAAGGCGGTGCGGCCGGCGATCACTGCGCCGCCGCGACGTTCGTGCAGGTGGCAGTCGGTCTGGTCGCAGGAGCCGCAGCTCGCGGCCTCGCGCAGGTTGGGGGCTAGGGCCGGCGGCGCGTCCGGCTCGGCGCCAGACGTCGGCGCGGCCTCCCTGGCCAGCAGGCTGACGACCAGGTCGCGCGCGCCGAGCTTGACGCTGAGCAACATCGGCTGGGGCGCCTCGAAGCGCAGGTCGACATAGTTCCAGGCCACGGTGGCGTCGCGGCCGATGGCGGCGGCGGAGCCCGGCACGCGGTGCGAGTGGGCGTGGCGCTCGACGATTTGGCAGCCGGTGCGCAGCGCCACGTCGTAGAGGGCGTTGGAAAGCTGGCAAAGTCCGCCGCCGACCGCCGCGACCATGCAGCCTTCGCGCAGCATCCGGCCCGAGGCGAAGCCGCGCCGGGACGTCGCGCGGCCGACATGGCGCCAGAAGCTGAACACCGCGCCGGAGATCAGCAGGCGGCCGTCGAGCGCGGCGGCGGCGCGGCGCAGGTTCTGCACCTTGCCGAACTGCATCGCGATCTCGGAGAGGCTGGGGTCGGACCACAGCGGTGTCACCGATTGGGCGACGAGCCGGTCGAAGCCGTCGCTGGTCGTGGCGCGGGCCAGCCGCGGCGGCGCGCGGCCGATCTCGATGGCGCTGCGGCGGACGCGCAGCAGCGTCGCCTTCGCCTCGAAGATCGCCTGCGAGCGGCGGGTGGGCTGCGGGCGACGGACCCGGCGGCGCGGCGCGTCTCCGATGAGCGCGGTCATCGATGGTTCCAGCGGGCCGGCTTGCCCGGATCGTCTGAAGCTACACCAGATGGCGCTCGGCTCCCAGGGCCGGCGCGGGCGCCCGTCAACGCTTCGTGAGGGGCTTGCGTGGCAGACTGTCCGGAATTCGTGCGAGTCAAACCCAGGCGCATCGATGGATCCAGCGTCGCAATCGCCGGCCGGAACCGCCCAGGCGGCGCGTGGGATCGCGCGCTTCGCCAGCGCCGATGCGCGCCTGGCGCTGGAGCGGATCCAGGGTTCGGAGATGCTGGCCGAGGGCAAGGTCTGCCTGCTGGGCCTGGACGCGGTGCGCGAGCGGCTGGGTCCGCGCTGGCCCGGCCGGCGCGAGATGGTCTACCAGCACATCCAGGCCACCCTGCGCCGCCAGCTGGGCCCGCACGGCTTCTTCGTCCGCATTTCCGAGACCGATTTCCTGGTCGCCCAGCCGGGCGTCGGGCGGCTGGAGGGGCAGGCCTATTGCCTCAACTGCCTGCGCGAGGTGCTGACCTATTTCCTCGGCGAGGCGCTGATCGCCGACCTCGTGGTCTGCGAAGTGACCACGATCGCCGACGATCAGATCGGGGCGCGCAAGCTCGACAGCGTCGCGGTCGAGAGCGAGGCGCGCAAGGTCCAGTTCGAGGCGCGCCAGCAGCCGGACGCCGAGCCGCCGCGGTATTCGCTGATCTCGCAGGACCGCTGGACGCCGTTCGTCGCCCACGACGGCCGCCGCCTGCGCGCCTCGTGCCAGCTCGAGCCGGTGTTCCAGCTCAAGACCTACGGGCGCATCGGCTACCGGCTGACGCGGCGGGTGCTGGTGCTGCCCGGCGAGACGCCGCTCTCGCTGGCCGAGCAGCGCCAGCTCACCGGCGCGGACATCGAGCGGATCGATTTCGCCACCCTGGCGCGCGGCATGAACCGGCTGGAGCAGGAAGCCGGCGGCGAGCGCCAGCCCAGCCTGATCCTGCCGGTCTCGTTCGGCACCCTTTCCAGCCACCGCGGCCGCGCCATGCTGGTGGAGTTCTTCCGCGCCGCCCAGCTCAGCGTGCAGCGCGGGCTGATCTGCGAGGTCTGCGACATCGAGGGCGTGCCACCGAGCACCCTGCTGGCCGCCACCTCGCTGATGCGGCCGTTCTGCCTCTTCATCGTCGGCCGCCTCGCCGCCGCGCCGCTGGCGCCGCTGGTGGCGCTCAAGGACGCGGGCCTGCAGGGATTGTCGATCGAATGCCCCGGCGGGCTGGTCAGCGACGAGGCGTTCGGCGCCTTCGCCAAGGCGGTGACGACGGCGGCCAAGCCGGTCGGCAAGTCGGTGCTGTTCTACGGCGTCGCCGGTCCGCGCCAGGCCGCCATGGCCAGCCTCTACGGCGCGACGCACGCCAGTTTCGCGCCCACGGCCGCCAAACCGCGCATGCCCCAGGACGCCCAGCTCGAACCCGCCTGAAGACCGCCGCCGCGCGGTCGTGCTAGGAATCGGCGCGAGCTGAAAACGGGGGGTTCGGATGCTGGATCGACGTCGTCTGCTGGGCACGGCCGCGGCCATGGGCGCCGCTTCGCTGGCCCCGCGCCTGGCCTGGGCGCAGGCCCCATCCGCGCCGCCGAAGGCTTCGGTGCGGCCGGTGACCGAGACCCTGCACGGCGTCACCGTCACCGACCCCTATCGCTGGATGGAAAACCCCTCCGATCCGGAGTGGAAACCCTATCTGATGGGCCAGAACGCCTATGCGCGCGGCGTGCTGGCCACGATCCCCAACCGCGAGGATCTGGCGGCGCGGATCGGCCATGTGTCCGGCGAGGTCGCGGCGGTCAATGCGGTGCAGCCGGCCGGCGGCCTGATCTTCATCGAGATGCGGCCCGCCGGCGCCAACACCTTCAAGCTCTATGTCCGCGACGGCGCCGCCGGCCAGAGCCGGCTGCTGTTCGACCCCGACACCCTGGCCACCGCGGGCGCCCATTATTCGCTCGACTACTGGACCGCCTCGCCGGACGGCCGCTACGTCGCCCTGGGCTCATCGCCGGCGGGTTCGGAGAACTCGGTGCTCCGCTTCATGGAGACCGCCACCGGCAAGATGCTGCCCGAGGCGCTGGACCGGGCGCAGTGGGGCCAGGTGTCGTGGACGCCGGACGGCCAGGCGGTGTTCGTCAACCGGCTCAAGGAAGGCACGAAGCACGGCGATCCGGACCACTACCTCGACAGCACCTGCTGGCTGCACCGGCTGAACACCGACCCCGCGAGCGACGTGAAGGTGCTGGCCAAGGGCATGTATCCGAACGTACCGATGCAGGACATCGACTCGCCGGTGGTCGCCGCCCAGGTCGGCTCGGACTTCGTCATCGGCGTGCTGGCGTCCGGGGTGCAGAACGAGTTCACCGCCTATCTCTCGCCGCTCGCCGCGGCGGTCGCCGGCAAGCCCGAGTGGACGCCGGTCTGCGCCCCCGCCGACGATGTCACCGGCGCGGCGATGATGGGACCCGACCTCTTCCTGATGACCCACAAGGACGCCTCGCGCTATCGCATCGTGAAGACCAGCGAGGCGAAGCCGGCCTTCGCTTCGGGCGTGGGCGCCGTCCCCGAGGGTCCGGCGGTGCTGAAGTCGGTCGCCACAGCGCGCGACGGCCTCTACGTTCAGAGCCTCGATTCCGGCCTCGGCCAGGTGTTCCGGCTCGCCCACGACGGCGCGCGGACCGAGCTGAAGCTCCCCTACCCCGGCGCCATCACCGGGATCTCGACCGACCCGCTGGCCGACGGCTGCTGGTTCGTGCTCGACAGCTGGGTGAAGCCAGCGGCGCTCTGCTACGGCGCGACCGACGGCTCGGTGACCGTCACAGACATCATCCCCAAGCCCTCCATCGACGTCTCGCCCTACGAGAGCCTCGAGGTGAAGGTGACGGCGCGCGACGGGACCGAGGTGCCGCTCTCGATCATCTACGCCAAGAAGACCGCGCGGAACGGCCAGGCGCCGCTCTACCTGCAGGCCTATGGCTCGTACGGCCTCGATCTCGATCCCGGGTTCGGGCCGCGCGTGCTGCCGTGGCTGGATCTCGGCGGCGTCTACGCCGTGGCGCACGTGCGCGGCGGCGGCGAGCTGGGGGAGGACTGGCACAAGGCCGGCCAGAAGCTGACCAAGCCCAACACCTGGCGCGACTGCATCGACTGCGCCGAATATCTGATCGCCCAGGGTTGGACGAGCCGCGCCAAGCTGGCGGTCGAGGGCACCTCGGCCGGCGGCATCATGATCGGCCGCTTCCTCACCGAACGCCCGGAGCTGCTCGCCGTCGCCATCGTGCGGGTCGGCGATTCGAACGCCCTGCGCTTCCAGTTCATGGAGGCCGGCCCGGCCAACATCCCCGAATTCGGCTCGATCGAGGACGACGCGGGCTTCCAGGGCCTGCGCGAAATGGATGCGCTGAGCCATGTGAAGGACGGGGTGAAATACCCGGCGATCCTGCTCACCACGGGGGTCAACGATCCGCGCGTTGCGCCTTGGGAGCCGGGCAAGTTCACCGCGCGGCTGCAGGCGGCGAGCGCGTCCGGCAAGCCGGTGATCCTGCGGGTGGAGACCGATGCCGGCCACGGCATCGGCTCGACCCGCAAGCAGCGCGACGACGAGACCGCCGACACCTACGCCTTCATCCTCTGGCAGACCGGCGATCCGAGGTTCCAGCCGAAGGCGTAGCTACGCGGCATTTTCCTGGTTCAAGCGTGACCACGAACGTCTCGACTCTGCTATGTGTCGAACATGACACAATCAGAGACGACACCTCACCCATCGCGGCGGTGGGCGATCACGCGGGCGCTGGGACTGACCGTGCTTGTCGCGCCCGGCGTCGCGGTCGGCGGCGCATCCGCCTTCGCCTGGCCCAAGGGGGCGAGCGGCGCGGTGAGCCTGACCTATGACGACGGGCTGGACAGCCAGCTCGACTACGCGGTGCCGCAACTGCAGGCGTCCGGGTTCAAGGCGACGTTCTTCCTGGTGCAGGAGAACATGGAAGCCCGGCTGGACGACTGGGTGAAGGTCGGCCAGCTCGGCCACGAGATCGGCGACCACACCGAGAACCACCCCTGCGGCCTCGCCAGCTACAGCGGCTCCAGCTTCGAGGCGCGGCAGATCAGCCCGATGGAGCGGTTCCTGGACGCCCATTTCGGCCGCTCGCGACCCCGCTCCTACGCCTATCCGTGCGGCTATATCGGCCTCGGACGCGGCACGCCGCGCGACCGCATCGGCCGCTACGCCCAGGTGGTCGGCCGCGACTTCATGGCCGCCCGCACCACCGTCGGCGCGCCGATCGATCCGCGCCGCGCCTGGGCCGAGCGCACCCACCTGCCCGGCTTCGAGCCCACCTATGACGTCGACGATCCCTCGCTGGCCTATGCCTATCTGCAGAGCGCACTGAAAAACGGCGCCTGGGCAATCCTGATCTTCCACGACATCATGCCCAGGCGCATGGGCGAAGGGGGGACCAGCGTGGCCGTGCACCAGAAGATCCTCGACTACATCGCCGCCCAGCCGCTCTGGTGCGCGCCGATGGGCGAGGTGTTCCAGAGAGTGACACAGCGGACCTAGCGCGCGACCTGGCCCGCAGACTTTCTCGCTTGAGCGCCTTCCTGCCCGGCGTAGGGTCGCGCCGACCTCTCGGGAGACCCGCATGCTCGACCTCTATTACTGGCCCACGCCGAACGGCAAGAAGGTGACGATTCTGCTGGAGGAGTGCGGCGTTCCCTACAACGTCGTGCCGACCAACATCGGCCGCGGCGACCAGTTCACCGACGCCTTCCTCAAGATCAATCCGAACAACCGCATGCCGGCCCTGGTCGACCACGAGCCGGCCGGCGGCGGGGCGCCGATCGCGATCTTCGAGTCCGGCGCGATCATGCTCTACATCGCCGAGAAGACCGGCAAGTTCATGCCCACCGACCTCGCCGGCCGCTACGAGGTGATCCAGTGGGTGATGTGGCAGATGGCCAACCAGGGGCCGAAGACCGGCGAGAGCGGCCACTTCCGCCGCCTCGGCGACGCCCAGGGCGACCAGTCCTACGCCGTCCGCCGCTTCGGCGACGAGGTCAACCGGATGTACGGCGTGCTCAACAACCGCCTTTACGACCGGCCGTGGATCGCCGGCGACGAATACACCATCGCCGACATGATCTGTTATCCCTGGACCACCGGCTGGAAGCAGCAGGGCGAGGACATCGAAGCGTTCAAATATTTCAAGCGCTGGTTCGAGGCGATGGGCGAACGGCCGGCCGTATCACGCGGCATGGACGTCACCGTGGGCCCGCTGGAGGACTATTCGCAGCTTAGCGTCGAAGAGCGCGATCGGCGGATGAAGCTGCTCTACAACCAGCGCGCCCGGCCCGCGCCGGCTTCGTAAAGCCCGGCCCAAGACGCGAGCGGCCCGACCCGGGTCTCCGGATCGGGCCGTCGAGGCTGCGCCTAAGCTAAGCGGCTAGTAGCAGGCGCGCTGCCGGATGTAGCGGCCCCAGCGTGGGGACCAGCGCCAGTAGGCGCGGCAGCCGCCGTAGTAGCCATAGTAGCCGGGGCCGGCGTAGGCCGGCGGCGGCGGCCCGTAATAGGGATGCGCCAGGCTGGCGCCGACGGCCACGCCGACGACCCCGGCGGCAATCGGGATGCCCCACGGAAAGGCTTGCGCCGAGGTGGTCGACAGCGTCGCGCCGCCCAGCGTGAGCAGAGCCGCGGCGCCGATCGCGACCTTCTTCAGAGTCTTGCTGAACACCGTTTGTCTCCTTCAGTCAGCGAGTGGCGATGATGGCCATCCTGCGCCCGACATGCTGAACCCAGCTGTTAGGGGCCGTTCAGCCACCGTTCATCTGGCGGCCGCCCACCGCGCGACGTCCGGCGCGCTTGCATCGGCGGGCCGCCAAGTCGATGAAGGCCTCCCGCCCGCAGCCCTGAGTCGCCCGCCGCATGCGCGAGATCGTCGTCTTCTCGGGCTCGTCCCACCCGGAGCTGGCCGAGGAGATCTGCGCGCGGCTGGGCGTGGCGTTGTCGCCCTCGCACACCAAGCGCTTCACCAACGACTGCCTCGAAATACAGCTCATGGCCAACTGCCGCGAGCGCGACGTCTTCCTGATCCAGACCCTGTCGGCGCCGGTGCAGGAGCACCTGATGGAGCTGCTGTTGATGATCGACGCGGCGCGCGGCGCCTCGGCGGCCAGGATCACGGTGGTGCTGCCGTTCTATGCCTACGCCCGCTCGGACAAGAAGGACGCGCCGCGCATCTCGATCGGCGGACGGCTGGTCGCCGACCTCCTGACCACCGCCGGCGCCGGGCGGGTGCTGACCATGGCGCTGCACTCGCCGCAGGTGCACGGCTTCTTCAGCGTGCCGGTCGACCACCTGCACGCGCTGAACGAACTGACCCAGCATTTCCGTCGGCTCGACCTCTCCAACACCGTCGTCGTCTCGCCCGACATGGGCGGGGCCAAGAGCGCGGCGGCTTTCGCGCGGCGGCTTGGCGTGCCGGTGGCTTTGGGCGCCAAGCAACGCATTTCCGACGCCGAGGTGCGGATCAGCGCCATCATCGGCGACGTGGCCGGGCGCGACGTGATCGTGCTCGACGACGAGATCGCCGCCGGCACCACCGTGATCGAGGTGCTGGACCGTCTGCGCGAGATCGGCATCGGCCAGGTGCGCATCGCCTGCACCCACGGCCTCTTCGGCCGGGACGCCCTGCAGCGCCTCGCGGGCCAGCCGGACGTGGTCGAGATCGTCACCACCAACACCGTGCCCGTGGCGGCGGAGAAGCGGGTGGACAAGCTCACCG
>Ga0302311_10005226_pt1 | contig 13779 bp, 10 predicted proteins | sample III_Palsa_N1_3_FD_200449 | JGI IMG/M metagenome (GOLD analysis project Ga0302311, IMG submission 200449) | Peat permafrost microbial communities from Stordalen Mire near Abisko, Sweden - III_Palsa_N1_3 | ecosystem: Environmental > Terrestrial > Soil > Palsa > Peat permafrost | place: Sweden... | reverse complement strand
CGAGCCCTTGCGCGGCGCGCGCCGGCCACCAGCCGCCGGCGAACGCCGACGCGATGCCCAGCGCGCCGTAGGCCAGCGCGGCCAGCACGCTCCATTGCAGGCGCGGCGCGCTGTCGCCCAGCGTGCCGTTGCCGAGATCGCCGCCGAGCGCGCGCAGCGCGGCCGCGGCCAACGCGGTGCCGAGCGCGAGCCCGGCGACGCCGCCGATCGCGCCCACGGTCAGGCTGTCGGCCCAGACCAGCGTGCGGCGCTGGCGTCCGCTCATGCCCAGCACCCCCAGCAACGCGAGCTGCGGGATGCGCTTGGCGACCGCCAGCGACTGCACCGAGAACACGAGGAAGCCGCCGGTGAACAGCGCCACCAGCGACAGCACGCTGAGGTTGACGCGATACGACTGCGACAGCCGCGCCATGCGCAGCGCCGCCTCGTCGGGCGCGGCGGCGCGCACGTCGGGGCCGGCATCCAGCGCGGCCATCACGGCCTCCTGGCGCGCGCCGGGGGCCAGCCGCACGTCGATGCGCGACAGCGAGCCGAGGCGATCGAAGTGCGTCTGCGCGCCGGCGATGTCCATCACCAGCAGGGGCGGTCCGTCGGCCGCGATGCGGCCGCCGATCGCGAAGGCCTGGGTGCGGCCGTCCACCTGCAGCGCGGCGTGGTCGGCCGCGCCCAGCAGCGCGCGGGCGGACGCGTTGACGAACACGAGATCGGGGTCGAGCGCCGACAGTGGGGCGGCGGGCGCGGCGTCCGCGGTCGCCGTGCCGGACGCCCGCACCGCCTCGGGCTGCGGCAGCCAGCCGGGGGAGATCCACGGCGCCACCAGCGCGTCCAGGCCCAGCAGGTGTGCGGGATGCGGCTGGCCGTCGGCGCCTCGCAGCCCGACGGCGAGGTCGATCACCGGACTCGCCTGCGCCACGCCCGGCGCCATCGCGACGCGCGCGTACAGGTCCTCGGGCAGCAGGCCGTCGCGCGGACGGACGCTGAAGTCGGGCGCACCGCTGGCCGCATGCACCGCCGTCGTGAACTCGGCCAGCGCCGACGCGTTGATCAGCTGCACCGCGAACGCGAGTGCGACCCCCAAGGCCACGGCCATCACCGCCGCCGCCTGGCGCCACGGATGATGGCGCCACTCGGCCCACAACAGCTGGGCGTGCAGCGCCGCGGTGGCTCGCAGGGACGAGCGCGGTGGCGAGGAGGCGAGGGCAGCGGACAAGGACGCGGTGGGCATGGGAGTCTTTGCATCCTGCCATCAAACGAAAGGGCCGCCCGGCGCCAACGGGCCGGTTTCGTCCGGGAAATGTCGCGCGCTGCGCCAAGTCGCGCATTTGTCGCCGAAGTGGCAGCCACGGCCGCGCGAGGCCACCATCATGCGTCCGTCCGCCGTATGCTTTGCGCCAGGACATGAACGACAACGAACGAGACAACCATGACGCTTGCAACGCCCACCGCCGGCGCCGCCCCCGAACACGCTGACAGCGCCGCGACGACGCGCGTCGTCCAGCGCATCTGCCCGTTGTGCGAGGCGTGCTGCGGGCTCAGCCTGACGGTGTCGGGCACCGGCGCGCAGGCGCGCGTGATCGCCATCCGCGGCGACGACCAGGATGTGTTCAGCCACGGCTACCTGTGCCCGAAGGCGATCGCGCTGAAAGACCTGGAGGACGATCCCGACCGCCTGCGCCAGCCCTTGATCAAGCGCGACGGCCGCTTCGTCGAGGCCAGCTGGGACGAGGCCTACGCCGAGATCGCGCGCCGGCTGCCCCCGTTGCTGGCCGAGCACGGTCGCGACGCGCTCGCGTTCACGCTGGGCAATCCGAACGTGCATCGCCTGGGGCTCGGGCTGTACGTGCAGCGCGTGCTGCGCGCGGCCGGCTCGCGCAACGTTTTCAGCGCATCCACGCTCGACCAGATGCCGCGCCAGCTCGCCAGCGGCTGGATGTACGGCCACCCGCTGACGGTGCCCGTGCCCGACATCGACCACTGCGACTTCCTGCTGATGCTGGGCGCCAACCCGATGGCCAGCAATGGCAGCATGTGGACGGTGCCCGACTTCCGCGGCCGCGCCAAGGCGATGCGCGCGCGCGGCGGCCGGCTGGTGGTGATCGACCCGCGCCGCACCGAGACGGCCGGCATCGCCGAAGACCACCATTTCATCCGCCCCGGCACCGACGTGTTCCTGCTGCTGGGGCTGCTGAACGCCGTGTTCGACGAAGGCCTCGTGCGACCGGGGCGGCTTGCCGACTTCCTCGCCGGCGGCGAGACGGGCGTCGAGGCGCTGCGGGCCGCGGTCGCGCCCTATGCCCCGGAGCGCATGGCCGAACGCTGCGGCGTGCCGGCGCAGACCCAGCGCGCGCTCGCGCGCCGGCTCGCCGCGGCGCCGCGCGCGGCGGTCTATTCGCGCATCGGGTCGAGCACGCAGCGCTTCGGCACGCTCAACTCGGTGCTGGTCGACGCGTTGAACATCCTCACGGGCCATCTCGACCGCGAAGGCGGCGCCATGTTCCCGCACGCCGCGGCGTTCGCGGCCAACACGCAGGGCAAGCCCGGCATCGGGCGCGGCCTGGCCACCGGTCGCACGCGCAGCCGCGTCTCGGGCGCGCCCGAGGTGCTGGGCGAATATCCCACCAGTTGCCTGGCCGAGGAGATCGAGACCGACGGCCCGGGCCGGGTCCGGGCACTGATCTCGGTGGCGTCGAACCCGGTGCTGTCGGCGCCCAACGGCGCGCGCATCGCGCGGGCCCTGCGCGGCCTCGATTTCATGGTGAGCGTGGACATCTACCTCAACGAGACCACGCAGCACGCCGACGTGATCCTGCCGGGCCTGTCGACGTTCGAGGAGCCGCACTACGACGTCAGCTTCCCGCAGCTGTCGTGCCGCAACCATGCGCGCTATAGCCCACCCGTGTTCCCGGCCCGGCCCGGCGCGCAGGGCGAGTGGCAGGCGCTGTTGCGCATCGCGGCCATGCTGCGCGGCGAGCCCGACGCCGACAAGCCGGACTTCGACCTCGCCGCCTTCGACGGCCGCCTGCTTGCCGACGACCTGCGGCGACTGGCCGCCGGCGTGCCCGACGAACTGCAGGCCGCGATGCTGGACGCCCTCGGCGCCACGCCCGGACCGGAGCGCCTGCTCGATCTCGCGCTGCGCGCCGGCCCGCACGGCGACCGCTTCGGCCAGAAGCCGGGCGGCCTCAGCCTGGCCGCGCTGAAGGCCGCGCCGCACGGCATCGACCTGGGCGCGCTGCAGCCGCGCCTGCCCGAGATCCTGCGCACGCCCAGCGGCCGCATCGAGCTGTGGCCCGCGCCGGTCGCGGCGGAACTGGCCGCGGTCGATGCCGCGTTGCGCGAGCCGCGGCCCGACCTGGTGGTGGTGGGCCGCCGCGACGTGCGCTCCAACAACAGCTGGATGCACAACCTGCCGACGCTGGCCAAGGGCCCCGAGCGCTGCACGGCCTTGCTGCATCCCGTCGACGCCGCGCGCCACGGCGTGCAGGCCGGCGACCGCGTGCGGCTGCAGGGGACCGGCGGCCGCGCCATCGAGCTGCCGGCGACCTTGTCCGACGAGATGATGCCCGGCGTGGTCAGCGTCCCGCACGGCTGGGGTCACGACCAGGCCGGCGCGCGGCTGGGCGTCGCGGCGCAGCGGCCGGGCGCCAATCTCAACGACCTGCTGGACGATCGGTTGCGCGACCCGCTGTCCGGGACGTCGGTGCTCAACGGCGTGCCCGTGACGCTGAGCCGCTGCGCCTAGGCCAGGCGGCCCGCGCGCAGCGCGGCTGCGCCGCCCGTCGGCGGCCCGGGGGCGAGGGCGAGGGCGAGGCGGCCGAAGGGCGATGTCGGCCGGCTCCGCAACGCTAGGCGAGGATCGGCGGGCGTACGCCCTGCGCGGTGAGTTCCAGCACCCGGTCGCAGCGTGCCGCGGCCGGCGGCGAGTGCGTGACCATCAGCACGCCGGCACCGGTGCGGCGGGCGGCGTCGACGAGCACGTCCATCACCAGGCCGGCGCTGCGCGGGTCGAGGTTGCCGGTAGGCTCGTCGGCCAGCACGAGGGCGGGTTCGTGCACCAGCGCGCGCGCGATCGCGACGCGCTGCAACTGGCCGCCCGAGAGCTGGCGCGGAGCGCGGTCGCCGAGGCCTTCGAGGCCCACGGCCGCCAGCATGCGGGCGACGCGGTCGCCGCGCGGGCGTCCGAGCAACTGCAGCGGCAGGCCCACGTTGTCGGCCACGCTCAGGTGCGGCAACACGTGGAAGGCCTGGAACACGAAACCCAGATCCTCGCGGCGCAGCCGGGCGGCCTCGGGTTCGGACATGCCCAGCACGTCGCGGCCTGCCAGCGTCACCGAGCCGGCGTCGGCCGTGTCGAGTCCGGCCACGCAGTTGAGCAGCGTCGACTTGCCGACGCCCGATTCGCCCAGCAGCGCGACGAGCTCGCCGCGCGCCATCGCCAGCGAGACGTCGCTGAAGACGAAGGCATCGCCGTAGCGCTTGGCGAGGCCGGCGACGGTCAGGAGAGGGGCCGCGTCGGCCCGCGCGAGCTTGTTCATTCGGCGCCAAGCATACGGCACCGGGTTCTGCTCGACAGGGCCGTCCGCCGAACTTCTTGCGTCGCGGCGAGTCTGCCGAATAAGGACATTCACCATTTACGTGACTTTGAGCTGCACGGGACTGTCCCCTTCGCGACCTCTGCCGCACAATCGGTTGGGTTTCGGCTCATCGGCAGGCTGGCGCCGCCGATATAGCCTGAGCGACGTCGCCCCGGGCGGGGCACGGACTTCGAGCCCGCTCCATGGGAGGCGGGCGCTGGAATTGCCCGCGTGCGAGACGGCGCGGGCCGGGTCTTTTCTTGAGGTGGTTGGGTGACGGCTGAAATCGATTCCTCGACGTTGAGCGGGCTCGTGAAGGTGCTCGAGCGACGCAGCACGCGGTTCTGGGCCGGCGCGTCGATCGTGGCCGCCCTGGCGGGCATCGCCGCCGCGACGGGACTGGGCATGCTCGCCGGCGGCCATGGCGGCCTGATCGCGCTGAGCGTCGCGGTGTTCTTCGCGCTGGCGGCGCTGGTGCTGGCCGGCATCGTGATCCGCCTGGCCCGGGTCGTGGCCGACACGCGTGCCCGCCAGGTGCTGCATGCCGTCGACGACGACCTCACCGGCCTGTCCAACCGCCGCCATTTCCTCGAGCTGGTGGAACGCGAATTCGCCCGCTGCCGCCGCTATGGCGACGACGGCGCGCTGCTGCTGATCGACCACCTGCGCCGCATCAACGAGCACCTGGGCCAGCTGTGCGGCGACGCGCTGCTGCTCGAAGTCACCAAGCGTGTCGGCACCACGCTGCGCCAGCCCGACCTGCTGGCCCGCTTCGGCGGCGCCGAGCTGGCCGTGTTCCTGCCCAACACCGACCCGCTGGGCGCGCTCGACGCCGCCGAGCGCATCCGCCAGCAGGTCGCGTCGGCGCCGTACACCTGGCAGCAGACGCACGTGGTGGCCACCGTCAGCATCGGCGTGTCCACCGTCCACCAGGGCCAGCTGAGCGTCGACACGATGGTGCACGAGGCCGAGCAGGCGCTGGAAGCCGCCAAGGAAGCCGGCCGCAACTGCGTGCGCACCGGGCCGATCAAGCCGCGCAAGAACGGGGAACGGGTGTCGACCTGAGCGCCGTCGCGCCTGGCCTGGCCGTGGCCTCGCGAGGTGGCGCCGGCCGGTTTTCAAGGCCGCCAATCGCTTCTGCAGTCGCCGATTCGGCGAGGTCGAGAGCCTGGCCGGGCTGCGGGCGATGCAGCGCAAAGGTGGCGCTCGAACGACGCTGATCGGCCGGCAGCGGCGCTCGGCGACAGTCGTCTTTCGGCGGCACGGGATGCGATTGGCTGTTCCGCGGACACGCACGGCCAGCGCTGGAACCGGCCAGCGGCGACCTGCGCGAGTACGGTGAGTCGCTGCGCGTCCTCGCCGTTCAGGCGACGATGGCGACCACCGACATCGGGATGCGGATCGAGGTCGCGTTCTGCTTGAACTGCGCGATGGCCTGGCGGACGCCAGCGCCCGAAAGCGTCGACGGGCTCGCCTGCATCGCCTGCGCGCCTGACCCGCCGGCCCCGCGAGTCCGGGCCGCCACGGCGGCAGGATTGGCGTTCGCGTTGGCGATCACCGCGGGGAGTGGCCCGGTGCCCGAGAACTGCGCCATGCCGGCTGCGGTTTGCGCAGGCGCGGTGCCACCGGCCTTGCCCGCGAAGGCCTCCCTTGCAGACCGGTCTCCCCGCTGGCCGGTCGAAGAGGAACCCGCCTGCATGCCGGTGCCCGTACTGCCTGCGGGGCTGGCCACCCGTCGCGGGACCTGGGCGTCGCCGAACTGCGAGATCGAGTGAACGGCGTTGTCGGGCTTCTCGCGGCCGGGCGAAAGCACCGAGTGGGTCATCAAGTGGAACGCGGCCGGCGTGCTGCTCATCAACGCGGCCACCGTCGTGGCGACGGCCAGGCTGCCGAGGGCGTCGGACGGCGAGATCGTGGCCGCCGCCTTCGCCGCCTTGTCTTCGTTGGCCGCGCCGATCGCGTTCGCCGCCCGCCACGTCGCACGCGCTTGCGCCGCCTCGTGCCGAGCTTGAACTTCGCTGGACTGGGCAACAGAGGTGACGGGGACGGCGTCGAGCGTCGACATGGCGATCTTCCTGCGCGTGCCGCAACGGACTGCGCGACGCCATCTTGCGCGGCGCCGTCCTTCACGGAAAGGGCCTGCCACGATCCGGGCCGATGCAGCGTGAAGAAATGCTTGGTAAAGCCCTTGTTTTACCGGCGACCGATGATCGCAATGATGCTTCGTCGATCCTGCCTCTGCCGAGGCATCCGGCCGCCGGCCGGCCTGGATCTTCAAGGCGCCGAGATTTCATTCCGGGTCGCGTGCGCCTTTCGTTCGCCGTGCCGTGGGACGCCGGCCTCGCGCAAGGGCCGCGCAAAGCGGCGAATCCGAGTCGGTCCGCCAGCTCAACGGTCGAGCGCCGGCCTTTTGGGATCGAAGGTCCAACCCGGCATCAGGTACTGCATCGCCACCGCGTCATCGCGCGACCCCAGTCCGTGCTCTTGATGGAGGCGGTTCGCCTTCTCCACTTCGCCCATGTCGAGCTCGATCCCGAGCCCGGGCTTCTTCGGCACCTGCACCATGCCGCCGAGGATCTGCAAGGGACATGTCGTGAGGCGCTGCCCGTCCTGCCAGATCCAGTGCGTGTCGATCGCGGTCACGCGTCCGGGTGCGGCGGCGCCCACGTGCGTGAACATGGCGAGAGACACATCGAAGTGGTTGTTCGAATGCGAGCCCCAGGTGAGTCCCCAATCGCGACAGGTCTGGGCCACGCGCACCGAACCCGCCATCGTCCAGAAGTGCGGGTCGGCCAGCGGGATGTCGACCGATTGCAGCGCCAGCGCATGGCTCAGCTGACGCCAGTCGGTGGCGATCATGTTGGTGGCGGTGGGCAGGCCGGTGGCGCGACGGAACTCGGCCATCACCTCGCGGCCGGAGAAGCCGTCCTCGGCACCACACGGGTCTTCGGCGTAGGCCACCACGCCGCGCATGTCCTTCATCAACCGGATCGCGTCCTTCAACAGCCAGCCGCCATTCGGGTCGAGCGTGACGCGCGCCTGCGGAAAGCGCTCGTGCAAGGCGGTGATCGCCTCGATCTCTTCCTCCGCGCGCAGCACGCCCCCCTTCAACTTGAAGTCGTTGAAACCGTAGCGCTCCTGCGCCGCTTCGGCGAGCCGCACGATGGACTCGGGGGTCATGGCCTTCTCGTGGCGCAGGCGGAACCAGTCGTTGTCGGCGCCGTGGCCGTGCGCATACGCGAGATCCGTCTTCTCGCGATCGCCAACGTAGAAGAGGTAGCCCAGCATCTCGACCGCATCGCGCTGCTGCCCTTCGCCCAGCAATGCGGCCACCGGAACGTCGAGATGCTGGCCCAGCAGGTCGAGCAGCGCCGACTCGATCGCGGTGACCGCATGGATCGTCGTGCGCAGGTCGAAGGTCTGGAGGCCGCGGCCGCCGGAATCGCGATCGGCGAAGGCCTGCTGGATGCGGGCGAGAAGGCCTTGATGCGCGCCGATGGCCTGGCCGATGACCAGGGGGCGTGCGTCCTCCAGCGTCTGCCGGATCTTCTCGCCGCCCGGCACTTCGCCGACCCCAGTGCGTCCTGCCGAGTCCGTGAGCAGCAGCAGGTTTCGCGTGAAGAACGGCCCGTGGGCACCGCTCAGGTTCAGCAACATGCTGTCTCGACCGGCAACCGGTATGACCGTCAGTGCAGTTACCGCGGGAGTTCGGCCATCAGCCATCGTGCATCTCCTTGATGTTGACAAGCATTCGCGTGCAGCGCTCCGAAGCGGGAGCGGCCCCCGGGGCCGGGCCATCGCACCGCTCTCCGACATTGGCGATCGGGCCGCATCCTGCTTCTGAAGGCCGGCATGCGGCGGCTTCGGAGAGGCGTTGCGGCGGCAGGTCCCGGGCGCGCCGTCAGAACACGGCATGCCCGGTGATCGCCGCCGGCAGCCAGGTGGAGAACGCCGGCACGTAGGTGACCAGATTGATCGCCACCCAGATCGCCAGGTAGTACGGCCAGGCGGTGCGGGTGGCCTGACCCATGGAGATCTCGCCGATCGCGCAGCCCACGAACTGCACCGTGCCGACGGGGGGGTGCACCAGGCCCAGCGCGCAATTGAGCAGCAGCATCATGCCGAACTGCACCGGGCCGACGCCCATCTGGATCGCGAGCGGCAGCAGCAGCGGCGTCGTGATCAGGATGTGGGCCGCCATGTCCAGGAACATGCCCAGAACGATCTGGATGATGTTGATATAGAGCAGCATCAGCCACGGCCGCTTCGTCGCGTCCAGCAACAGCGACTGGATGCTGTCGGGGATCTCGAGATAGGCCATCTGCCAGCGCAGCATGTTGGACACGCCGATCAGCAGCAGGATGACGCCCGTCGTTCGCGCCGCCTTGCCGAGCGCCTGCCACAGCTTGGCGCGCGTCATCGTGCGGTACACCGCGATCGTCAGGAACAGCGAATACGCGACGGCGATCGCGGCCGCTTCGGTGGCGGTGGTCACGCCGCCCATCACGCACGCCAGGATGATGCCGATGATGGCCAGCCCGGGCAGCGAGGCGATGCCGGTGCGCAGGACCATGCCCCAGCCCGGGAACATCCGGATCATCGAGCTGCCGTCCTCGCGCTTGGGGTAGCCGCAGCGCACGGCCTGCCAGTACGCAGCCACGAGCATGCACACCATGATCCAGAAGACAGGGATCAGGCCGGCGAACATCAGGTCGCCGATCGACACGCCCTTGATCGTGTGGCCGGCGATCTCGCCCGCAGCCGCCTGCGCTGCGAAGGCGTAGATGATCATGTTGTGCGACGTGGGCATCAACGCGCCGGTCAGCGACGCGTGCGTCGTCACGTTGACGGCATAGTCGGCGCCGTAGCCTTCGCGCTTCATCAGCGGGATCATCACGCCGCCCATGGCCGACGTGTCTGCCACGGGCGAGCCGGAGACGCCGCCGAACAGCGTGCTGGCGATCACGTTGGCCAGCCCGAGGCCGCCGCGAACGTGGCCCGTCAAGCTGCGCGCGAAGTTCATGATCTTGTCGGCGATGCCGCCGTGCAGCATCAGCTCGCCCGAGAAGATGAAGAACGGAATCGCGAGGAACGAGAACACGTTCATCCCCGAGACCATCATCTGCACGGCGGTGGCGATGGGCAGGCCCTCGCTGAAGAAGGCGGCGAGGCAGGCCAGGCCGATGGCGAACGCCACCGGCACTCCCAGCAGCAGGAGCACGACGAACGTGGAACAGAGAAGGGTCAGTGCCATGGCGACGGGTTCACTCCTGGGGCGGCTCGGGGCGCAGCATGCGGTCGATCGAGAACAGCGCGATCAGCGCGCCGGCGATGATCAGCGGCAGGTAGCGCCAGGCTTCCGAGATCCCCAGCGTCGGGATCTGGTTGTCGTGCGTCGAGAGCGCCATCTGGTAGGCGCCCCACAGGATCACGATCGCGAAGACCAGCGTGGACAGCGCCACGAGCCGGGTGCACCAGTGGCGCACCGCGGGCGGCAGGCGGGTGACCAGCGAGTCGAGGCCGATGTGGCCGGCATCGTGGGCCACCGTTGCGGCACCGAACATGGAGACCGAGATCACCAGCAGCAATGCCAGTTGCTCGACGTAGGGCGGCTCGTTGTTGAAGGCATAGCGCATGACGACGCCATAGATCACGACGATGCCGAGGCCCGCCAGGCAAAGCCGGGCGAGCACGAGCACGATGGCGGAGAGGCGGGCGTTGATGCGGGCAAGCCAGATCATGGGAGCTCCGGAAGGCGCGGGGTGCATGATTCGCGGCGGCGCGAATCACGCGCGCACGCTCACTTCGTGTTGACGATTTCCTGGACGACCGTGCGGATTTCCGGCGTCGTCATGTACTTGTCCCACACCGGCTTCTCGGCGTCCATGAAGGCCTTCTTGTCGATCTCCGAGGCCGGGATGATCTTGACGCCGGCCTTGAGCACCGACGCCCGTGCCGCCGTCTCCTTGGCCTGCCAGAGGTTCTGGTAGTACGGCACCGATGCCTTGGCCGACTTGCGGATCGCGGCCTGTTCGTCGGGACTCAGCGTGTCCCATACCTTCTTCGAGAACACCAGCACCTCGGGCGACATCACGTGCTGGGTCTCCGAGAATACCGGCGCCGATTCGTAGTGCTTCATCTCGTCGTAGGACGGGATGTTGTTCTCGGCGGCGTCGAGCAAGCCCGTCTTCAGTCCCGTGTAGACCTCGGCGAAGGGCATCGGCGTGGGCGAAGCGCCCACGGCGGTGATCAGGCTCACCCAGAGGTTGGAGGGCTGCACGCGCACCTTCATGCCCTTCATGTCGGCCGGGCTGCGGATCGGCTTCTTCCCGTAGAACGAGCGCGCGCCGCTCTCGTAGAGCGCCAGGCCGATGAAGCCGGCCTTCTCGAAAGCGGCGAGCACCTTGTCGCCCTGCGGGCCGTACATCGTCTTGCGGAAGTGGTCCATGTCGCGGAACAGGAACGGCAGCGACGGGATCATCGATTCGGGCACGATGCCGTGGAAGGCCGCGGTGTTCACGCGCACCATGTCCAGCGCGCCGATCTTCACCTGTTCGACGGTGTCCTTTTCGGAGCCGAGCGCGCCGTCGGAGAACACCTTGATCTTGTCGCGCCCGCCGGTAGCCTTGGCGAGTTCGTCGCTCATGTACTTCACGGCGAGCGTCGTCGGGTAGTCCTTGACATGGATGTCCGCTGAACGAAACTCGCGCGCATCGGCGGCGGTGCATGCGAGCGCGAAAGCGGCGGCGAGCGCGAGGGCGCGCAGCGGCGCGCGGAACCTGGGTGCGTGGCGTGGGGTCATGGTTGTCTCCTGTCGTGGTCTTGTGTCGTGACGTGAAATGAGGCGGCTCAGCCGGGCTTCGCCTGCGGCCGCAATCGCGTCTGGGCGGCCCGCTGCGCCGGGATCTCTCCGGCAACGCTCATCGAACCGGCCCCTGGCGCACGAAGACGCCGCCCTGGTAGATGACCGCCGGGTCGGCGGGATCGCCCGGCGGGGTGCTGCGCTCGATCTCCGCGGCCCATGGCGCGGAGCTGTCCTGCGGCACGTAGCCGATGTGGCTGGCCGGCGTGTTGTCCCACCAGACCTGGGGATTGGCGCTGACGCCGCATATCACGCTGTGGCCGACGTCCGGCGCGGTGAGCGCAGCCACCACCAGCCGCTCCAGGTCGTCGAAGCTCATCCAGGTGTGCAGCATGCGGCGATCGCGCGGTGCCGCGAACGACGAGCCGATGCGCAGGCTGACGGTTTCGATGCCGTGGCGATCGAAGTACAGCTGCGCGAGGTCTTCGCCGAAAGCCTTGGACAGCCCGTACAGGCCGTCCGGCCGCGGCGCCGCGCCGGCCGCGATGACCTCGTCCTGGCGATAGAAGCCCGTCACGTGGTTGGAGCTCGCGAACACCACGCGACGCACGCCGTGATGGCGCGCCGCTTCGTACAGGTTGTAGGCGCCGACGATGTTGGCCGGCAGGATCGCTTCCCACGGCTGCTCCGTGGAGACGCCGCCCATGTGGATCACCGCGTCGACGCCGTGCAGCAGCGCCCGCACCGCGTCGGCATCGGCCAGGTCGACGGTCGACGTTTCCTCGGCCGGCGCGGCCGCGCCCGGATCGACGATGTCCGACAGGCGAAGGATGTCGCAATGAGCAGGCAGTCGGCGGCGCAACTCGCGGCCGAGGCCGCCGGCGGCGCCGGTCAGGAGCAGGCGATGGAACGGAGGGGAAGGCATTGGGGCAGGGCGTCTTGTCTGTGTTGTCAGGCCTCGGCGGCCTCGTCATATGTCGTCGTACAACAATCCAAATGTAGAGGCAAGCTTGAACACGCTACAGAGGGTTAACCCAAGCCGCGGGAACTCGGAGCGCTGCAAACGGCGCCGTCACCGATCGACCGAGGCTCACGCGGGCTTTCCCGGGGTTGCTGTTGCGTTTGTTGTTATACGATGACAGACAACATAAGATCAAATGATGATCCAGGACGGCCGCGCCAGGCTGCCGCCAACCACTGCGGAGACAAACAGAATGGCCCCTGAAGAACTCAAGTCCGTGCTGCAGGCCGGCCTGCTGTCGTTCCCGCTGACCGACTTCGACGCCGCGCTGCGCTTCGCGCCCGCCGCGTATGCCGCGCGCCTCGAGTGGCTGCAGCCCTACGGCGCATCGGTGCTGTTCGCCGCCGGCGGCACTGGCGAGTTCTTCTCGCTGGAACCGCGCGAATTCTCGGACGTGATCCGCGTCGCGGTCGACACGTGTCGCGGTCGCACCCCCATCGTTGCCGGCGCGGGCGGGGGCACCACGCTGGCGATCCAGTACGCGCAGGAGGCCGAACGGCTCGGTGCGCAAGGCGTCCTGCTGCTGCCCCACTACCTCACCGAGGCCAGCCAGGCGGGCCTGGTGGCCCACATCGAGGCGGTGTGCCGCAGCGTCAGGATCGGGGTGATCGTCTACAACCGCGGCGGCTGCCGCCTCACCCCGTCGAGCCTGCAGACGCTCGCGCAGCGTTGTCCCAATCTGGTCGGCTTCAAGGATGGCGTGGGCGACATCGAGAAGTTCGTCGCCGTGCGGCAAACGCTGGGCGAGCGCTTCGCCTACCTGGGCGGACTGCCCACCGCCGAGGTGTTCGCTGGCGCCTACAAGGCGATGGGATGCCCCGTCTACTCGTCGGCCGTCTTCAACTTCGCGCCGCGCATGGCGATGGACTTCTACGCGGCCCACGCGGCTGGCGAGACTGCCACCTGCGACCGCCTGATCCGCGATTTCTTCCTGCCCTACATCGCCCTGCGCAATCGCGGCGAAGGGTACGCCGTCTCGATCGTGAAGGCGGGGGCGACGATCGTCGGCCGCTCCGCCGGCGCGGTGCGACCACCCTTGTCCGACCTCCAACCCGACGAGTTCGAGCAACTGCGTACGCTGATCGCGACGCTGGGCTCTCAGTAGACGAACGATTTCCAAGAGAGTGCGGCCCAGGCGGCCGTGCAGGACGGTCAGGCCCGATTCGTCCGTGTTCGACAACCACCGCAGACCGCATTCAGGTCACTAGGAGGCGCCCATGTGAAGAGCCGCCCATTGGCGCAGCGTTGCCGCTCGATTTCACATCCCTTGCTCTCGCCGATCCGAACGAGCCGCCGGGCCGCGCCATGCGGCGACGGCCTCACGGCCTTCCCGATCGTTGCGATTCCGATTCTCGCCCGCCTTTCGAACCTTGCAGGCGAGA
>Ga0302311_10005225_pt1 | contig 13780 bp, 12 predicted proteins | sample III_Palsa_N1_3_FD_200449 | JGI IMG/M metagenome (GOLD analysis project Ga0302311, IMG submission 200449) | Peat permafrost microbial communities from Stordalen Mire near Abisko, Sweden - III_Palsa_N1_3 | ecosystem: Environmental > Terrestrial > Soil > Palsa > Peat permafrost | place: Sweden... | reverse complement strand
CCATCATAGGCGGCATACTTCAGAGAGCAGCGCGATGGACCGCTGGGCGTTGGAGCTGGGGTTTGCGGAGGGTGAGCCTGTCGCGCCTGAGACTGCGCGGAGGTTTATCTGCGGGTGCATTGAGCATGTGCTGCCGAACCTGCGGCCGGCGTATGCGGAGGTGTTGCGGGAGGTTGATCTGGCAGAGACGCCGCTGAATGACTATGCACGCAGGCATAGCCTGACGCCGGGGAATGCGGCGGTGAGGGCGCATCGTGCGCGGGCGGCGTTGCGGCGCGAGCTAGCGCGGACCTGTGGGGCTTGTTCGCTGCATGCGTGTTTGGATTGCGTCTGCAAGACGGGTGGGACCGTCCAATGAGACAACTGATGTGATGGGGAAAGTTTTGCGGTTTTGCGGGATGACAATGCGGTGGTCGATTGCAGTGGGGCTGATGCTGCTTGTTTTTTGCGCGACGGACGGGCAAGCGCAGATGGTGATGTCTGCGCGGACGCTGATAGAGGCGGAGCAGCAGCATGGGTCGTCGGGTACCAGCATTGAGCCGGCGAGCACGCCGGTACCGATGTTGATGAGTGCGCATGGGGCTTGGCAGTTGATGCTGCATGCGAATGTGTTTGTGGCAAACACGCAGCAGCAGGCCGAGAGTGAGCGTGGGCGCGATGCGTTTTTTTCTACCAACTGGATTATGCCGATGGCGCAGCGCAAGCTGGGGCCGGGGTTGCTGACGGTAAGGGCGATGTTTTCGTTTGAGCCCGCAACTGTGGGTGGGCGGAACTATCCGCTGCTGTTTCAGCAGGGGGAGACGGCTTATGGGGCGCCGATTGTCGATGGACAGCATCCGCATGATTTCTTTATGGAGGTTGCGGCGCTTTATGATCTGCCGCTGTCGCGGAATACGCTGCTGAGCTTTTATGCCGCGCCAGTGGGCGATCCGGCGATTGGGCCAACGGCTTATCCGCATCGGCAGTCGGCGAGTGAAGACCCTGTGGCGGCGCTGGGGCATCATCAGGAGGATTCGACGCATATTGCGTTCAATGTTGTGACGGGTGGGCTGACCTACCGGTGGGTGCGGGTGGAGCTTTCGGGATTTCATGGTGGCGAGCCGGATGAACATCGGTGGGCGTTTGAGCCTTCGCCGAATGGGCACGATATTGATTCGGTGTCGACGCGGTTGACGGTGTCGCCTACGCCGGATGTTTCGGGGCAGTATTCGATCGCGCATATTCATTCGCCGGAGGCGCTTTATCCGGGCGAAGATCAGCAGCGGCAGACGGCGAGTGTGATGTATCACCATACGTTTCGTGCGAAGGCTATGCCTGCGATGAAGAGCTCGATGAGCGGTATGGATATGGGTGATATGCCGGGGATGGATATGGGCGGTGTTGCTCCAGCGCCGCCGAAGGCCGTGCCTGCGATGAACATGGTGGCTGAACCTACGACCGATCTGGCGACTACGTTTTTGTGGGGTCGCACGCGATCGCTTGCGGATAACAGCAAGGAGAATAGCTATCTTGCGGAGGCGCTGCTGCGGTTTGCTTCAAAGAACTATGTTTGGACAAGGATGGAGAATGCAGGGCGGTCGAATGAGTTAATGCTGACGCCTGGGAGCCCGCTGCCGGTGGGGTTTGCCGAAGAGCCGATTGGGCATGTTGCGGCCTATACGCTTGGGTACGATCACGACATCCGGCTGGGGCATATTGTGGCTGCGCCGGGAGCGCAGGTTACGGTGTATCGCTCGCCGGAGGCATTGCGGTCGACGTACGGGTCGACGCCTGCGGGTGAGGTGTTCTTTGTGCGGTTCCGGCTACGCTAAGCTTTCGCGAGTTCGGCTTTCACCAGTTCGCTCAATACTTTGCCGTCGATGCGGGCGCCGTCTGCAAGAGCGCGGGCCTGGGCTAGCTTCATGATGGTGCCCATGTCCTTCGGGCCGGGCTTGGCGCCACCGTTGTCGGCGGTGATTTGTGCGAAGGCGCCAGTGACGATGGCGCGGATGTCTTCTTCGCTGGCGGCCTTGGGCATGTAGGCGTCGATGAGGACGATCTCCTGCTCTTCTTTGGCGGCTAGCTCAGGGCGGTTGCCCTTGGTGAAGGATTCGACCGATTCGCGGCGCTGCTTGAGCAAGGTGGTGAGGATGGACTGCTCTTCGGCGTCGGTGAGGGGCTCGCGCTTGTCGATCTCGCGGGATTTCAGGGCGGACTTTACCATCCGCAGCGTTGTGAGCTTGTCGGCTTCTTTTGCCTTCATTGCGGTAATGATGTCTTTGCCGATCGCTTCGCCAATCTTTGCCATTGCGTTCCCCTCTTCTTCGTCTTTAACAGCTTATCAAGCTGCGGTTATCGGACTGCGCAGGTTCGCGCGAGAGGACTAAAATAGAGACATATGATTCGTAAAACACGTCTCTTCACGCCAGGACCGACACCGCTTCTTCCCGCTGCCCAGTTTGCCATGGCTGCGGCCGATATTCACCACCGCACGCCTGAGTTCCGCGCGCTGTATCTCAAGGTGCTCTCGCAGCTTAAGGACTTCGTCGGGACCAAGAACGACGTCATTATTCTTTCCAGCTCCGGCAGCGGAGCGATGGAAGCTGCGGTCTCGAACCTGACTTCGCCGGGCGACCGCGTGCTGGTGCTTTCCGCCGGCAAGTTCGGCGAACGCTGGTCGGCGCTGGCGAAGGCCTTTGGGTGCGAGGTCGATCTCGTTACCGAACCTTATGGGAAGACCTTTGATTTTGCGAAGGTGAAGGCTGCGCTGAAGATTGAGACGCGCGCAGTGTTTGTGCAGGCCAACGAGACCTCGACCGGAGCGCGGCACGATATGGTGGCGCTGGCTAAGCTGCTGAAGGAGGCGAACTCCGAAGCACTGCTGATCGTGGATGGGATTACCGGGCTTGGGACTACCGAGCTCGATATGGATTCGACGGGCATCGATGTGCTGATCGGCGGGTCGCAGAAGGCGGTGATGATTCCGCCGGGGCTGAGCTATCTGGCTGTGAGCCAGCGCGCGTGGGACCGGATGGAATCCACCTACAATCCGCGGTACTACTTCGACCTGCGCAAGGAGCGCAAGAACGCGAAGAATGGCGAGAGTGCTTACACGCCGGCTGTCGCGCTGATTGCGGCCCTGGGTGCGGCGTTGGACTGGATCGCGCAGCAGGCGGCTACGCCGGAGAATCCGGCGGGGAATCTTGTTGAAGGGCGCAGGAAGCTCGTTGATAACGCGGAGCTGATTGCGGAGATGACGCGCGAGGCGATGAAGGCGCTTGGGTTCAAGCTGTTCTCGGACTCTCCGGGAGCGGCTGCTACCGCTGTGCTGGCGCCGGAAGGCACGGATTCCGGCGTGATCGTGAAGGGGCTGAAGTCGACGTTTGCGGCCATCATTACAAACGGCCAGGGCGAGATGAAGGGGCAGATCTTCCGGATCGCGCACCTGGGCTTCTTTGATTACATGGATACGATCTCGCTGATCGGGGCGATTGAGCAAGTGGTGGTGAAACAGCTGCCGCAGCTTGGGGCGAAGTTTGGCGATGGGTTGATTGCTGCGCAGAAGGTTTATGCGGAGTGGAAGCCTAAGGCGTAAGTTGTTGCAAGCTATGGCGGCGGCCTGCGGGTCGCCGCTATTTTTTGTCCGATTCTCCACCACGTCCACAGAGCCTCCACAGACTTTCGCTTGGGTTCTCCACAAGGCTTGGAGCCCGCCTGCGGGCGATGCCACCTACACTTAATCGAATCGCACTGGAGCTTGAAGTTATATGGCCGCACTCAGCATGCCCATACCAATGTCCGACGGTCTGCCGTCCTCTGTTCAGACGGAGATTACCGTTCTTGGTGCGATGCTGCTGGATGGGATGTCTGTTACGGACGCCACCGCGAAGTTGCGGCCGGAAGATTTTTCGCTGGACTCGCATCAGCGGATCTATCGCGTGATGATGGACCTGCTCGCCGTTGGGCATGCCATCGACTACATCACCGTGATGGATGCGCTTTCGAAGCGGCGCGAGCTGGATGCTATCGGTGGACCGGCGTATCTGGCGTACCTGAGCGAAGGAATTCCGCGGCATCCGAAGATTGAAGATTACGTCCGCATCATCAAGGACAAGAGCCTGCTGCGGCAGTTGATGACCATCTTCAACGATGGCATGGTGCTGGCCTCCGATCAGAATGAGGATGCGACTAATGTTCTGAACGGCATTGAGACGCGGTTGGCTGATGTTGCGGATTCGGCGATTCAGCGCGGGTTTTCGGGGATCAGCGAGATTGTTGCGAGCTCGTTTGGGTCGATCGATGCGCTGTATGAGCAGGGACGTGAGGTTACCGGGCTGGCTACGCATTACATTGAGTTCGACAAGATGACGTCGGGGTTGCAGAACAGCGAGTTGATTATTGTTGCTGCGCGGCCTTCGATGGGCAAGACGGCGTGGGCGATCAATATTGCGCAGAACTGCGCGGTGAAGGATGGCAAGGTTGTTGCGGTGTTCTCGCTCGAAATGTCGAAGGAGTCACTGCTGCGACGCATGTTGGCCTCTGAAGCTTCGGTGGGTTCGCGGAAGCTGCAGACCGGCTTTATACCGCGTGAGGACAAGAGCAAGCTGATTGCGGCGCTCGACCGGCTGATGACCTCGAAGATGTTTGTAGACGATACGCCTGGTATTACGCTGGCCGAGATGCGGGCGAAGGCTCGGCGGCTGCGGCAGCAGGAGGGCCATCTCGATCTGATCGTGATCGACTATCTACAGCTTATGACGGGGTCGGCGGGCAGTTCGCAGAAGAAATTCGAGAATCGCACGCAGGAGGTCAGCTCGATCTCGCGTGGACTGAAGGCCCTCGCGAAAGAGCTCAATGTGCCCGTCATCGCGCTATCGCAGCTATCGCGTGGCAGCGAGCAGCGCACCGGCGACAAGAAGCCGCTGCTCTCTGATCTGCGCGAATCTGGTTCGATCGAGCAGGATGCTGACGTGGTCGCGTTCATTCATCGCGAGGAGTACTACGACCGCGAGAATGAAGACCTGAAGGGCAAGGCAGAGATCATCATCGCTAAACAGCGTAACGGGCCTACGGGGTCAGTGCATCTTGCTTATATCGCGGACTTTACGCGGTTTGAGAACCTGGCCTTTGAAGGCGCCGGCGGCGGGGACGCTTACTAATAATTCTTGCTTCCTGACATCCTACTGACACAATGCTGTCAGTAGGGGTGTCCTACTCTGCGTGTGTAGTCGATCTCAAGAACACCGCAAGAGGAGAGACATCATGAGCAAGTTCAACGGCAATGCCATCACCTGGTTTGAAGTTCCTACGACCGACATTACCCGCGCCGTCGGCTTTTATGAGACGCTGCTCGGCAAGAAACTAACTGAATTCCCCGGCGAAGAGCCATGCTTCATGTTCCCGGCCGGCGAGGGATCCGTTGCCGGTGCGCTCATCCATCGCCCGCACCACAACCCCGCCACCCATGGTGCCATGGTCTACCTCAACGTCGATGGCCAACTTGACGAAGTACTACAGCGTGCTCACAAGATCGAAGGCACGGTGCAGCTGCCGAAGACACAAATTCCGGGCGGCTACGGCTACTATGCGTGCGTGATGGACTCCGAGGGGAATCATATTGGACTGCACAGCCGGTAGCGCAGGCTGTATCGTCTAAGCCATGCGCCGCGCTGACCGCCTCTTTCGCATCGTGCAGATGCTTCGCTCCGGACGACTGAAGACCGCAGCCGCGCTCGCGGAGCGGCTACAGGTCTCGGAGCGGACGATCTATCGCGATATTCGTGACCTGCAACTCAACGGTCAACCCATTGAAGGCGAGGCGGGCGTTGGTTATACGCTTCGTCGCGAGTTCGATCTGCCGCCCCTTATGTTCACTCCTGAAGAGATAACGGCGCTTGTGCTCGGTGCGCGGCTGGTGCAGGCGTGGGGCGGCGCGGAGTCTGTGGCGGCAGCAAACACGGCACTGGCGCGGATTGAGGCGGTACTGCCGCCAGAGCTTGCCGCGAGGTTGGATGCTATCGCACTCTATGCGCCGGGCTACAAGATGTCCAACGCGCACCGTCGGCTGCTGGACCGGCTGCATGCGGCGTGCCTGGGCAAGACCGTCCTTCGTTTCAGCTATACGCGGCTGGCGGATGAGGCCACGCAGGCCGAGACAAGGACAGTGCGGCCGCTGGCGCTGACCTTCTGGTCAGGGGTGTGGACGCTGGCGGCGTGGTGCGAGACTCGCAATGACTTTCGCACCTTCCGGATTGATCGCATAGAACAACTCGATGAGACCGGCATCGTCTTCAAGCCGCGGCGTGGGCAACGGCTCGAAGACCTGATGAAGAAGGTGCGTGCGGATGCTCGCGCGTATCCTACTCCGTCTCCCCCGGTGTGAGCTTCGGATTTATCTTCACCATTCCCTGCGGGTACGGTATGCCCTTGGCGAGCGCGGCGTTGAGCTGCTGATCGTAGCCGTAAATGTCGTCGAAGAAGTGCACGGAGCCGTCTTCGTCGGCGTTCGCCGTGAGGTAGGTGATGACTACCGGCAACGTTGTCTTCAGGTTGACGGTCTTGTTGTCGTCGCCGCCGTTCATGGCTTCGTTCACCTTATCGGCGTCCCAATCCCCTTGCCCCTGCAAGACCCAGGCGGCCATCTGATCGGCGTGCTGCAGGCGGACGCAGCCGTGAGAGCGATCGCGGCGGGTTAGATCGAAGAGATTCAGCTCTGGGGTTGAGTGCATATAGACGTCGTACTCGTTCGGGAACAAAAACTTTACTAGACCGAGCGAATTCTTCGGCCCTGGCTTCTGACGCACGCTATAGCGTTGATGCTCGATGTCGTCCGCAGTGAAGTTGGTCACGACCGTACCGTCATTTTTGTAGGCTTCATAGCCGTGGGCTTCGAGGTATCCGACACCGCTCTTGTTGAGATGGCCCATGATCTCGCGCTTTACGATGGAACCCGGGAGATTCCAGTACGGACGGAAGACGACGTAGCGCATCGTGCGGACGAACACCGGCGTGTCGTGGTTGCCCTGTGCCTCGCCGTCGACGACCTTCATCTTGAAGGCAAGCGAGTGATCCGGGTCGTAGGCCCGCACGAGGAACTCCGGCAGGTTTACCAGCAGCCGCGGCTGGATGAAGTTGTCCGGCAGCCAGCGCCAGCGTTCGAGTGAGTCGCTCAACTGTAGTACGCGCATGTCCATCGGTACGTTCAGCGAGTCGATGGTGGCCTGCGTTAGCTTGCCGTCCGGTGTGAGGCCGTGTCGCTCCTGGTAGGTCTTTACTGAAGCCGACAGAGCATCGCTATACACCTGCGTGGGCGGCGTGGCGGACGCGAGACCTTCAAACTGAAGCCGCAGAAGCAGTGGCTGCAGCGCCGGATAGAGGCCGCCAACGGAGACCGGCTTCGTTACTGCCGGTAGCGGCTGAGGCGGCGCGGAGTCTTGTTGTTTGGCGAGTTGCAGATACTCGCCGAGCGCCTTTTCGGTCGCCGCATACATTGGGTTCTGTGGCTCGACGCCCGCGACTGTTGACGCTACGTCGTCGGCATCGACCAACTGGTCGTTCAGGAAGTCTGGCAGAGCGAACGCGGACCGCTTGGTGGGCACATCGATATCGAAGTTCAGCGCCTGAGGATTGATGCGCCCGACATGTAAGTCAGAGGCATAGCGCATCGCGGAGATCGTCACGGCAACATCGAACTGAGCCATCGTGTCCTGCGCTGTGTCTGAGGTGTCATTGGTAGTGCGGATCTTTTCGATCTGCTGTAACCGCTGCGGCCAACGCGAGGCGTCGTAGTCTTCCGGCTTCAGCCCCTTCTGAGCGGCGTTGGCGAAGAGCGTGATCAGGGCCGTTGTCTGCGCGGTTGGCTTGCCGTCGCGGGTCCAGGCGAGCTCGTAGTTGCGGTCGTCGTAGAACTGCTGCACCTGCGGCTGATAGTCCGAGTAGTTGGCCCACTTCAGGATCGCCAGTTGGGGCGAACTGACGACCTGCGCGACATTGTCGGCGTAGTCAGTTGTATTGGGCTTAGACTTTGCCTTGCGGTGGTGGAACTTGGCGACAAGTGCATGCCAACCGCCACGGCAGCCCGTCATGGGCAGGAGCATCAGGGTGAGCAGGGAGAGGGCGAGGCCGGTGCGTACAGCGGTCTTATGGAGCTTCATCACGAATAGGGGCCTCAAGAGATTGTTTGCTGCTGCTCAGATTAGAACAACCTTGCCCTTAGGATGCAGAAAATCCGCTCAGCCGGATATTCCGGCAAGTGACATCCAGCAAAGTGCTGCCTGGGTGACTACCACCGCGCCTGAGAGCAGCAGGAACAGTTTGCGCTGGCGGGATTCGAGCATGTCCGCAAAGACGCCCCCGACGAACGTGAACAGGAACGGCAGCGCCCAGAACCAGGGTGCGCTAACTACCTGCGAGGTGTACAGCGGAAGAAGAACCAGCACCATCAACAGTGGCGCTGTGTTGCCGAAGTAGCGGCTGCGCCGGGTTGTCGTGTAAATCACCAAAGCCACTGCCGTGGCGACCAGGATGCCGGCGTTGCCGGGCGTCATCGCGAAGTTGCGAGCAGCATCCGGCGAAAACCAGAACCTGGCGCTGCCGCCGGTGAAGACGTAGGTGAACGGTGCGAGACGGAATCCAAAGCCAGCGAAGACGATGGCCATGGCGCCAAAGGCGGCGAGAATCATGATCTGCGCCACGTAGGCCCGGCGATGCTCTGCCAGGTAGTAGAAGAAGATTGTTCCGGCCAACAGGCCGAGCATCCCGGCGAGCAGGTGTGCCGACGCGGTAAGGCCGAGGGCTACGGTCAGCAGGATGATGCGCGGCTTCCACTTTTTGCGCGGGCCTTGCAGGGCGTGGGCCACGCCCATCGCGGTATAAACCATGCCGTAGAGGCCCCATAGGGCAAGGATCTCGTTGTTTGGCGTTGTGGCGTAGCGAACGACCGCCGGACAGAAGACGTAGAGCGCCAGCGCCAGTGCTCCGCCCTCGTGGCCGAAGAGGCGTTTTGCGACCCACCACAGGCCGCCGCCCAGCCAGACTGCGAAGAGGCAGAACGGCAGCCGCAGCAGGTAGTTGACCCACTTCAACTGATGCCGGGCCTCCCAGGTTGTTCCGTTCAGAATGCCGCCTTCGTACTCGCGATCCTGCGGCTTGCGGAAGTGGTCCGCGCTCTGCAGCACGAGGCGCTGCGCGATGAGAGGCAGGCCGGCGAGCCGGTAGGCAAATGTTCCGTCGCCGTTGAGGTTTCCGCAGGTGGTGTAGTATCCGGCGATGGCCGAGGGGGCTTCCCACATCTCGCTGCCGCAGCGGGCGTAGCGGTAGTCGTTGGCGTCCAGCGAACGATGCGCGATGGACCAAAGGCACTCCGCAAAAAGCACGAGAAGCAGCACGGCGGCTACTCGCTGAGCCCGCCCAATATAGAAGCCTTTGAATCGCATGGTCAGTATTGAGTTTATAGGTAAGAGGGGATAGGGTTCAGGGCTCAGAGTTCAGAAAACGGGGCTAGGCCCTAAACCCTGAACCCTATACCCTGTCTTTATGGACTCTCTTACGTTTACCCCTGGTCGTGCGTTTCTTTCCTCAAACTCTCCCGCTGTTCCGTGGACGGTAGTCTTTGAAGATGAAGGTCCCGCAGGCTACTTTTATGCCTGCGACCGCTCCCGCGAGACGCAGGAAGACAGCATTCTGGATGCGATGCTGGTCTACAACGGCGCCTCGCTCGAAGATGGAGGGCGCGAGCGGATTGCCAGCGTGCAGTGGTCTCGCGACGGGCAGCAGGCTGTGCTTTATCTGGATGGCAGCCCGCAGGCACTGGCGGATTTTGCGACGAAGCAGAGCTTCTGCCGGTCGGACTTTCCGAATTTTCTTGATGAGGGTAGCCAGGGTTGGCGGAAGGACTCTCATGCGTGGAACGAAGAGGCTGTGAAGCGCTTTGAAGCGGCTATTTATGCCTGAAAACGGGTGTTAGGCAACAAAAAAGACGACCCGAAGGCCGCCTGGTTCGTACCGGAATCGAACCGGTTTACCCCCCGTGATTCGACTAGTCGAGATCCTTTTCGCTGTTGCCTGAGCGCATCGCAACCAGACAAGGAGCAAGAATCATAACGAGAAAAGTGCCGGCAATAATTGCGCTGTGCATTTAGGAGATCTCCAAGTGAAGCAGTCTGAAATCAGGTGTGTCTGATTGCGTTTGATTAGCTTCTCCTACAAAGGCGATCTCCAACATTACGCAATGGTTGCGAGTGGCCGGACGAACGATGCAGAGCATATCCCACTTTTGGGTCATGCCGCCTTCAGGCGTAGCAAAGGGCGAGAAAACTCCCGCCCTTTGTGTTGTTTCCGAACTTTGGTGCCGAAAAGAGGACTCGAACCTCCACACCCTTGCGAGTACGTGGACCTGAACCACGCGCGTCTGCCAATTCCGCCATTTCGGCTCACTATCAGCTGCGCTTGCGCTTGCCTTCGAGTGAATCTCTAGTGTTCCAGAGCTGGCAGTTGCTGTCAATCGGGTACACTTGGCGAATCGTTTTGTATGAGCTCCTCGTCAGATGACAAGTATTAGTTTTTCCCAGTAAATCTACCCCAAAGAGCGAGTTTCTTAAGACCCTTATGTCGAGTCCATCGCAGCAGAACCAGCAGATTCCAGAGGATTTAGCGCTTGAGATTCGGCGTCTGGCGCACGATTTATCGAATTCATTGGAGATTATCGTGCAAACGAGCTATTTGCTCAGTATGGCGGAGCTTAAGGAGCCGGCGTCGGATTGGTTGCGGATGCTGGACTCCGGGGTGGCTAAAGCCCTTGATATCAACCTGGAGTTGCGGGAGTACATCAAGAAACACACGCCGCGGTAAATCCCTAATAACGCCCTGTTTTACGGTGCATTTGACGGTGAGGGGGACGGTGGAGAGAGCTTTTCGCACGGTCCGTGCAGATAATTCTACGGTTCGTTTATCGCACGGTGAGGTTTAGTTTGAGGCAGCGATTGCGGCGACGATTTTATCCATCGTGATGCGATCTGCTGAGGTGCCGGGGGAGTGGTCGTCGACCATGATCGAGAAGATGACCTGCTTGCCGCTGGCGCAGTCGACGTAGCCGGAGAGGGCGCGAGACTCGCCGAGGGTTCCGGTCTTGGCGAAGACGTGGTCTTTGAGTGGGGCGACAGGAAAGCGGGAGCGCAGGGTGCCGTCTTCGCCGCCTATGGGCAGGCCGATCTTCCAGGCGGCGAACCAGGGCTGGGTGGTGGCGTAGGCTAGCAGTTTGACTGTGGCGCGGGGGGCTACGAGGTCGTGGGAGCTCATGCCGGAGCCATCGAAGAGGATGAAGTCGTCGCCGTCCAGGCCGACGTTGAGGAGGAACTGACGGATGACGCGGGCGCCCTGGGCGGTGGTACTTTTGGGGGTTCCGGCTGGTTCGCCAAATGTGGCGCCCAGGCGCTGAAGCATGAGTTCGGCGTGGAGGTTCTGCGAGAGTTTCAGGGTTAGCTTTACGTCCTCTGCCAGTGTTGGGGAGGTGTGCGACAGCGACTGCTCAGAGTTGCCGATGTCGCCGGAGACCCAATCCCCATGGGGCGTCAGGGCTAACGGCTCATGGGATTCGCGGAAGAAGCCTTCGGTATCGGTGGGCACACGATGATTGGCGCGGGCGACTCCGGTGACCTCGATGCCGTGCTGTTGCAGTTTGAGCTTGAGGGCCTGCGCGGCGAACTCGGCGGGGTCCTGGATAGCGATTTCGGTTTTGTAGGGTTCGCCTTCGGCTACTGTGCCGTAGATTCGCACGAGCTTTGAGCCGGGAGCGCGGTCTATCTCTACGTCGGCGTGGGTATTGGCTGGGACGGTCGCGACCTGGACGGAGAACTGGTAGTAGCCCGTGTCGGGCATGACGCTGACCACGGCCTGTGCTCCGGGTGTGTCGCCGGGGGTGACGGTGAGTTCGAGCTGGTTGTCGACGATGGTGAGGGCGGAGACGGGGGCGCCGTAGCCCCAGGTCATGTCGTCGATGCCCCAGGCCTCGGGGTAGGGTTCATACGTCCACAGGGCGTCGCTGCCTATTACGTCGCCCTTGATGCGGCGGACGCCGGCTTTGGCTACATCAGCGGCGAAACGGTCGATGTATTGGAGTGGGTCGGTGGAGGGTGTGGGAGCGGTTGTGCCTTCGGCGCGGCGCTCGGCGGGGGTTTTGTAGGGGAAGTCCTGGCCGGAGATGTTGGCGTCGCCGGCGCCGATGAGGGAGACGCCGCCTACTGAGGTTCCGTCGGACGAGGGCTTGTTGAATAAGACAGTTGTAGTGACGGTGCTTTCGGGTTTGAGGAGGGCCATGGCGGCGATGGTGGTAAAGATCTTGGTGTTGGAGGCGGGGCGGAAGTATTCGCCTTCATCGTGGCCGTAGATGGGGGTTCCGTCGAGGGTGGTAACGGCGATGCCCCAGTGGTCGTGGGCGGCGATGGGGTCGGCGAGGAGGGCGGCGATTTGAGCGCCGAGGGGTGTGGTGGGGCCGGTGGGGAAGGTGGGGTGGGCGACTGGGGCGGGGGTTTGTGCGGCGACGGTGAGGGTGAGGGCGAGTGCCAGGAGGAGTTTGGGGGTCGCGGGCATGGACGCAGTTTATATCGCGGGGTGGAGTACGTCCGCAGGTTTTAGGTTTTGGGTTTTGGGGTGTCGGGGGTGAGGGTTCTGTGGTTGAACGGGTCGAGGCTAGTTTAGCTTTTGGTGTTCCGCACTCATGCGCAAAGTGCGCGCATGAATGGGCCACCCGGGAGGCGAGGGTTGGGTTGAGGAGAGCGGTCGGGCTTTGCCCGATACCCCACCCTTTGCAAAGTGCGCAAAGGGTAGGTCATCCGGATTGTGCGACTACGACGGGAGAGCCAATACAGGGGTCCTACACTGCGTTCAGGATGACGAGATTTAGGGTGATGCGAAGTTTTGTATGATGCGGACCCACAACAGCGTAGGCAGTAGTGTGAGGTCGATACAATCGGCGGATGGGATTTGCGCGGCGAGGGCGGTTTGATTGGCGGCTACGGACGCGGGTGTTGGCTCTGGGGGAGCGGACGCTCATTATGGCGATCGTGAACCTTACTGCGGATAGCTTCTCCGGGGATGGGCTGGCGGAGGCTGGGATGGAGGCTTCTGTTGCGGCGGCGCTGGCGGCGGTGGATGGTGGGGCAGATATCGTTGATTTGGGGGCGGAGTCTACGCGGCCGGGGGCTGAGGCGGCTAGTGCGGAAGAGGAGCAGGGGCGGTTGTTGCCGGTTCTGGAGGCGTTGCTGAAGGAGCGGCCGGGGGCGGTGGTTTCGGTCGATACTTACCATGCGGCTACGGCGCTTGCGGCGGCGAAGGCTGGAGCGGAGATTGTGAATGATGTGTCCGGGCTGCTTTGGGATGAGGAGATGGCGGCGGCGGTTGCGTCCAGTGGGTGTGGGCTGGTGTTGATGCATACGCGGGGGCGGTCGAACGAGTGGAAGACACAGCCGGCGCTGGAGCCTCGGGGGGTGGTGGTACCGGTGGTGATGGGTGGGCTGCGGAAGCAGTTGGCTGTGGCGCTTAATGCGGGGGTGCCGAGAGAGAAGATCGTTGTTGATCCGGGGTTTGGGTTTGGGAAGCTGGGGTTAGAGAACTTTGTGCTGCTGGCGGGGATGGGGGAGCTACAGAAGCTGGGGTATCCGGTGTTGGCGGGGGTTTCGCGGAAGGGGTTTTTAGGGGAGGCGGTGCGGGGGGTGCAGGGGCGGGATATGCCGGTGGGTGAGGCTCGGTTGATCGCTACCGTGGCGGGGAATGTGGCGGCGGTGTTGCAGGGGGCGCATGTGCTGCG
>Ga0302311_10005221_pt1 | contig 13786 bp, 13 predicted proteins | sample III_Palsa_N1_3_FD_200449 | JGI IMG/M metagenome (GOLD analysis project Ga0302311, IMG submission 200449) | Peat permafrost microbial communities from Stordalen Mire near Abisko, Sweden - III_Palsa_N1_3 | ecosystem: Environmental > Terrestrial > Soil > Palsa > Peat permafrost | place: Sweden... | reverse complement strand
TGAACTCGGCCAGCCAGCGGTTGTGCGCCCGGGCCCCGGCCATGCCGAGCACCGGGTCCTGGTCGCCGCTGAGGCCGAGGCCGACCCCGAAGGGCGCGGCGGTGCGGCTGTCCACCGCGTCCGCGTCCGGGAACACCACCTCGCCCGCGACGCCGTCGCCGTCCAGCTCCTTGTCCCGCTGCACCGGGTCCCAGCCGCCGCGCAGCCCCTCCTCGTGCTGCTCGAACCAGCTCCGGGCGAAGGCCTCGTTGCGGACGCCGAGCCGGGTGGCCTGCTCCCGGCGCTGCTCCGCCTGGGCGAGGAACTCGTCGAAGGCACGATGGTGCGCTGCCTCCAGGTAGGGCCGGTACCGCTCGGTCGGCAGCCCGGCGTGACAGTCGGACGAGACCACCAGGTAGGGCTCCTGGTCGGGGTGTTCGGCGGTATCGGGGTGTTCGGCGGTACCAGGGTGTTCGGCGGCGCTGCTCATGCCTCCTCCTCCAGGATGAAGCGCTCCAGGTAGGCCGGGTTGGCGCGGTCCAGCATCGACTGCGAGCGGGCCCGGATCTGCCGGTCGCTGTGTTCGCTCGGCGGCAGCATCCAGAAGCGGTCGGCCCGGATGCCGTCCGCGACCGCCGCCGCGACCTCCTCGACCGGGGTGAACTCGACCGGCTGCCCTGCTGCCTCCATCGCCGCCTCCCACTGCGCGAGGCTGCGGTACGGGGCGCGCCGGGGGCGCTCCTTGGCGTACCGGTCCGGGCGGTTGCGGTGCGACTCCCACAGCCCGGTACGCAGCATGTGCGGCCCCGGGAACAGCACCGACGCGCCGATCGGGGCCCGCTCCGCGCGCAGGTGCGCGTAGAGCGACTCGGTCATGGTGACCACGGCGGACTTGGTCACCGCGTACACCGAGGCGGTCGGCAGCGGCGCGATGCCGCCGTCCGCCGAGGAGGTGTTGACCACGTGCCCGGGACCGCCGGCCTCCAACATCCTCGGCAGGAAGGCCTGGATGCCGTGGAACACGCCCCAGACGTTGACCGCGAAGGCCCACTGCCAGTCGTTGGGTTCGTGCTCCCACATCCGGCCCTCGGCGCCGGAGCCGACCCCGGCGTTGTTGCACAGCACGTGGACCGCGCCGAACACCCCGTAGGCGGTGTCCGCCAGCGCCCGCAGGCTGTCCCGCTCGGAGACATCGGTGAGCTGCCCGACCACCTCCGCGCCGTGCTCGCGCAGGCCGGCCACGGCCTTGTCCAGCGCGGGCTGCTCCACATCGGCCAGGACCACCCGCAGTCCCTCGGCGGCGAAGCGCTCGGCCATCGCCAGTCCGATCCCGCTCGCCGCTCCGGTGACCACCGCGACCTGTCCGGGCACCAGCTCCATCACGCCTCCCGGCCGGACTCGGACGGTTCCGGCTGGTCCAGCAACTGCTGGACGTCGTCGTAGCGTTGGTGCAGGTACGGCCGCAGCGCCCGCGGGCTGACCCGCTCGACCACCCGTCCGCGCTGGTCGGAGGTCTTCTCGCCGACGCTGATCTCCAGCAGCCGGAGTACCGGCAGGTCCGCGACCGGGTCGTACGGCGACTCGCGCAGCAGCACCTCGCCGTCCACCCGTTCCAGCCGCCGGACCCGCTCCCGCCGCAGGCAGTGCACCAGCACCGGGTCCAGATCGAAGCCGGTGCCGTCGAGACCGGCGCCGTCCACGGCCGGCAGGAACTTGAAGTAGAAGTCCAGCTTCTCGGACGGCTCCGGCAGCGGCAGCGTGCCGCCGACCCGGCCGCGCACCTCCACGAAGCTGACGCCGTGCCGGGTCAGCCGGGCCCGGACCAGGTCGCCGGCCGGATCGGCGGTCCGCTCGACCACGACCTCGCCGAGCTTCTTCGGCTCGCCGAAGACCTCCCGGCCGCCGATCAGCGCCCGCTCCGTGGTCATCGGCATCACCAGCGGGTACCAGCCGTCGCACGCCCCGTGCTGGGCGCTCACCGCGAACGACCCGGCCCCCAGCGGGCTGCCGAACAGGTCCACCTGGCTGATGCTCACCCGCACCAGCGCCCGCTCGGCGGGCTTCAGCGGCGGCGGCAGCACCTGTGCCACCGCGTCCGGGTCGCTCTCCCAGACCGCGACCACCCCGGTGGACCAGATGTCGGGCAGGGCAGTGCGGTTGTCCTTCGCTGCCGCCGTCGTCCCCGCCGCCGCCTCTGTGCGCGGGCCGTACCGTACGTGTGCCATGGCTGTGCCGCCTTCCTGTCCAGGATTCTGACTTTCCGTCAGTTCTGGTTGCCTGTAACACTGTTACTCCGTCCGGCGCGAAGGGTGAAGACACATGCGGCAGATCGTTCCGCTCGGCCGGGAGTCGGTCGTCGCGACCGCCGCCGAGTTGGTCCGGCGGCACGGCCCGGGAGCGCTGACCATGCGCGGGCTGGCCGCCGAACTGGGCACCGCCGTGACCGCGATCTACTGGCATGTGGGCAACCGTGAGGCGCTGTTGGACGCGGTGGTGGATCGCACCGTCCGGGAGATGGGCCGGATCGAGGCCCGGGGCGCGACACCCGCGCTGCGCGCCGAGTCGGTGGCGCTGGAGCTGCGCCGGATGCTGCGGCAGCGCCCGCACCTGATCGCCCTGGTGCACGAGCGGGGCCGGACCGAACTGATGATGCTGCCGGCGCAGCGGGCCCTGGTGCGCGAGGCGCACGCGGCCGGACTGCGCGGGGCCCGGGCGGCGGAGGCGGTGCGGGCGCTACAGTTCCTGGTGGTCGGCTTCGTGCTGGTGGAGCGCAACCGCGAGCGCGCGCCGTCGCAGCACCCCGGTGAGCCGGAGCTGTGGGACGCCGCCGCCGCCGACCAGGACCGGCCGCTGGCGGACGCGCTGGCGGCGGCCCCGGACCCGGACCTGCTGTTCGCCGCATCGGTGCGGGCGCTGGTCGGCTCGCTGTGGCCTGGTGCCCCGAACCGGTAGCTCGAAGCCGGTAGCTCGAAGCCGGAAGCTCGAAGCCGGTAACTCGAACTGATAGCTCGAACGGGTGAAGTGGGGCAGAGGGGCGAAACCTGAACGACTTCGCGGCGTTACGCCGGATGTATTGCCACGCAGGTCGTCCCGATCTACGTTCTACGCACGTAGACAACTACGTGGACAGACGCTGTTCCGGGACGCCGTCCGGTCCACCGGGCCCGTCCCCGGCCGAGGGTGAGGGTGTGCCATGTCGGAATCCGCAAACAGCAGCGCAGCGCCGGGGGCCTCCGGACCGTCGCAGATCGTGCGTGCCGCCCTCGTCCAGGCCAGGTGGACCGGCGACAGCGAGTCCATGGTCGACCTGCACGAGCGGTACGCCCGCGCGGCGGCCGCCCAGGGCGCGCGGGTGATCGGCTTCCAGGAGGTCTTCAACGCGCCCTACTTCTGCCAGGTGCAGGACGAGCAGCACTACCGCTGGGCCGAGACCGTGCCGGACGGCCCGACCGTGACCCGGATGCGGGCGCTGGCCCGGGAGCTGGGCCTGGTCATGGTGGTGCCGGTGTACGAGGTCGAGCAGCCCGGTGTGTACTACAACACCGCGGCCGTGATCGACGCCGACGGCAGCTACCTCGGCAAGTACCGGAAGCACCACATCCCGCAGGTCAAGGGCTTCTGGGAGAAGTTCTACTTCAAACCGGGCAACCTCGGCTGGCCGGTTTTCGAGACCGCGGTCGGGCGCGTCGGCGTCTACATCTGCTACGACCGGCACTTCCCCGAGGGCTGGCGCGCGCTGGGCCTGGCCGGGGCGCAGCTGGTCTACAACCCGTCCGCCACCAGCCGGGGCCTGTCCGGCTACCTGTGGCAATTGGAGCAGCCAGCCGCCGCCGTCGCCAACGAGTACTTCATCGCCGCCATCAACCGGGTCGGCACCGAGGAGTACGGCGACAACGACTTCTACGGGACCAGCTACTTCGTGGACCCGCGCGGCCAGCTCGTCGGCGAGGCCGCCTCCGACAAGGAGGAGGAGCTGGTCGTCCGGGATCTGGACTTCGGCCTGATCGAGCAGGTCCGGCACCAGTGGGCCTTCTACCGGGACCGGCGGCCGGACGCCTACGGGTCACTGAGCACGCCCTGACGGTTCCGGACGACTCCTGGAAGGGGACAACGAGTCGTATGACTGATCTCATCCGCCGCCACCGCGCGGTCACCCCGTCCTGGCTGGCCGCCTACTACGACGAGCCGATCGAGCTGACCCATGGCGAGGGCCGCCACGTCTGGGACTCGCAGGGGCGGCGCTACCTGGACTTCTTCGGCGGCATCCTGACCACGATGACCGCCCACGCGCTGCCCGAGGTGACCAAGGCCGTCGCCGAGCAGGCCGGCCGGATCCTGCACACGTCGACCCTCTACCTGTCCACGCCCATGGTCGAACTCGCCGAGCAGATCGCCGAGTTGTCCGGGATTCCGGACGCCCGGGTGTTCTTCACCACCTCCGGCACCGAGGCCAACGACGCGGCACTGCTGCTGACCACCGCCTACCGCGGCTCCAACCAGGTGCTGGCGATGCGCAACAGCTACCACGGGCGCTCGTTCACCACGGTCGGCGTCACCGGCAACCGGTCCTGGTCGCCGACCAGCCTGTCGCCGTTGCAGACCCTCTACGTCCACGGCGGGGTGCGCACCCGGGGGCCGTTCGCGGCGCTGTCGGACGCCGAGTTCATCGCGGCCTGCACCGCCGACCTGGAGGACCTGCTCAGCCAGGTCGGCGGCTCGGTCGCGGCGCTGATCGCCGAGCCGATCCAGGGCGTCGGCGGCTTCACCTCGGGACCGGACGGGCTGTTCGCCTCCTTCAAGCGGGTGCTCGACCGGTACGGCATTCCGTGGATCAGCGACGAGGTGCAGACCGGCTGGGGGCGGACCGGCGACCACTTCTGGGGCTGGCAGGCCCACGCCGAGGCCGGCCCGCCGGACCTGCTGACCTTCGCCAAGGGCATCGGCAACGGCCTGTCCATGGGCGGGGTGGTGGCCCGCGCCGAGATCATGAACAGCCTCGGCGCCAACTCCATCTCGACCTTCGGCGGCAGCCCGATCACCACGGTCGGGGCACTGGCCAACCTCCGCTACCTGCTGGACCACGACCTCCAGGGCAACGCCCGCAGCACGGGCGAGTTCGTCCGGGAGCGGCTGCGGGCGGCGCGGCTGCCGATCGTCCGGGAGGTGCGCGGACGCGGGCTGATGATCGGGGTGGAGCTGGTCGACGCCGCCGGGGAGCCCTCGGCCGCCGCCGCCGGACACACCCTCGAACACGCCCGCGAGCTGGGGCTGCTGATCGGCAAGGGCGGTCCCACCGGGAACGTGCTGCGGATCGCGCCGCCGCTGACGCTCACCGCCGCCGAGGCGGCCGAGGGGGCTGACCTACTGGTCGAGGCGCTGCGCCGGGCCCAGCTCCAACTCGCCGAACCCCGGCTCGACTCCAAGGGGGAACAGTGACCACCGACCGGTCCCACCGCCGTACCGTCATCCGCAACGGGCTGGTGATCACCGCCGCCGAAGAGGTCCACGCCGACGTCCTGATCGAGGGTGAGCGGGTGGCGGCCCTGGCCGCCAGCGGCAGTGGGGCCGCCCGGGCCTGGACCGCCGACACCGAGTACGACGCGACCGGGCACTATGTCATCCCGGGCGGTGTCGACGCGCACACCCACATGGAGATGCCCTTCGGCGGCACCTCCGCCAGCGACACCTTCGAGACCGGCACCCGCGCCGCCGCCTGGGGCGGCACCACCACCATCGTCGACTTCGCGGTGCAGACGGTCGGCCGCTCGCTGCGCGACGGACTGGACGCCTGGCACGCCAAGGCCGAGGGCAACTGCGCCATCGACTACGGCTTCCACATGATCATGGCGGATGTCACCGAGGGCAGCCTCAAGGAGATGGACCTGCTGGTGGAGGAGGGGGTCACCTCCTTCAAGCTGTTCATGGCCTACCCCGGCGTCTTCTACAGCGACGACGGCCGGATCCTGCGGGCCATGCAGCGCTCGGCCGACAACGGCGGACTGATCATGACCCACGCCGAGAACGGCATCGCCATCGACGTCCTGGTCCAGCAGGCGCTGGCCGAGGGCCGGACCTCGCCACGGGTCCACGGCGAGGTCCGCCGGGAGCTGCTGGAGGCGGAGGCCACCCACCGGGCGATCCAGCTGGCCCGGGTGGCCGGGGCCCCGCTGTACGTGGTCCACGTCTCCGCCGAGCAGGCGGTCGCTGAGATCGCCGCCGCCCGCGACCTCGGCCTGAACGTCTTCGGCGAGACCTGTCCGCAGTACCTCTTCCTGTCCACCGACGACCTGGCCGCGCCCGGCGCCGACGGGTTCGAGGGCGCCAAGTACGTCTGTAGCACCCCCCTGCGTCCGCGCGAGCACCAGGCCGCGCTCTGGCGCGGGCTGCGCACCAACGACCTGTCCGTGGTCTCCACCGACCACTGCCCGTTCTGCTTCGTCGGGCAGAAGGAGCTCGGCCGGGGCGACTTCTCCAAGATCCCGAACGGGCTGCCGGGGGTGGAGAACCGGATGGACCTGCTGCACCAGGCGGTGCTGGACGGCCGTATCTCCCGGCGCCGCTGGATCGAACTCGCCTGCGCCACACCCGCACGGATGTTCGGCCTCTATCCGCGCAAGGGCACCATCTCCCCGGGCGCGGACGCCGACATCGTCATCTTCGACCCGCACGACCGCTACACCATGTCCGCCGGCACCCACCACATGAACGTCGACTACTCGGCCTACGAGGGGCGGCAGGTCACCGGGCGCGCCCGGACGGTGCTGTCGCGCGGCAGCGCGGTCATCGAGCAGGGCGAGTACCGGGGCCGTCCGGGCCACGGCGCGTACCTGCCGCGCGGCACCAGCCAGTACTTGATCTGACGGTGCCTGAACGACGGTGCCTGAACTGACGGCGCCTGATCCCACGGTCACCCCACGGAATGGAGCCCCTGATGGACTTCGGACTCGTCCTGCAGACCGATCCGCCCGCCCGGTTGCTGGTCGACCGGATGAAGCGCGCCGAGGCGGCCGGGTTCAGCCACGGCTGGACCTTCGACTCGGTGGTGCTGTGGCAGGAGCCCTTCGTCGTCCACAGCCGGATCCTGGCCGAGACCGAGCGGCTGCGGGTGGGTCCGATGGTGACCAACCCGTCCACCCGCAGCTGGGAGGTCACCGCCTCGACCTTCGCCACCCTGAACGAGATGTACGGCAACCGCACGGTCTGCGGGATCGGGCGCGGGGACTCGGCGGTGCGGGTGGCCGGCCGCCGACCCGCCACCCTGGCCCGGCTCGGCGAGGCCATGCACGCGATCAAGGAGCTGGCCGAGGGCCGAGAGGCGGAGATCGACGGCACCGCCGTCCGACTGCCCTGGGTCAGGGACGGGGCGCTCCCGGTGTGGATGGGTGCGTACGGACCCAAGGCGCTGGAGTTGACCGGTCGTCAGGCGGACGGTTTCATACTGCAGTTGGCCGACCCTTTCCTGACCGAGTGGATGGTCAAGGCGGTTCGCTCGGCCGCCGAGCGGGCCGGGCGCGATCCCGACGCGCTCACCATCTGCGTCGCCGCGCCGGCCTATGTCACCGACGGCAGCCCGGAGCAGCTCGCCCACGCGCGGGAGCAGTGCCGCTGGTTCGGCGGCATGGTCGGCAACCATGTGGCCGACCTGGTCTCCCGTTACGGTGAGCACTCCGGGCTGGTGCCGGAGGCGCTGACCGACTACATCAAGGCCCGCGAGGGCTACGACTACAGCCACCACGGCCGGGCGGACAACCCGGACACCGCCTTCGTCCCGGACGAGATCGTCGACCGGTTCTGCCTGCTGGGCCCGCTGTCGGCACACCGTGAGCGGCTGGAACTGCTGCGGGAGCTGGGCGTCGACCAGTTTGCCGTCTACGCGATGCACGACGACATCGAGGGGGTGATCGACGCCTACGGGACCGGGATCGTCCCGGGGTTCAGCGCCGCCGGCGGCAGCTGAGCGGTCAGCGGTCGCGGTCCCGGCGGTCGTCCCGGTCCCTGCCTCGGTCCCGGTCGCGGTCCCGGTGGCGGTCGCGGCGGGAGTCCCGGCGCTGCTGGTGAAGCTCGCGCCACTGGTCGCGCCGCTCCTGCTGGAGCGCCCAGCGCTCCTCGCGCAGCCGGATCAACTCGTCGTAGTCCAGCCTGCCGTGGCGTCCGAAGAGTCCCTCCAGCGCCTGGTGTCCGTCCAGGCCGTGGCGTCCGTCCAGCCCGTGGCGTCCGAGGAGCCCCTCCAGGCCCTCACGTCCATCGCGACCGCCACGTCCGTAGCGTCCATCGCGACCGCCACGTCCCTCGCGCCCGTCGGCGGCGTCGCCTCGCGAGCGCGAGGAGCCGCGCACGTGGATTCCGCCCAGGAGGCTGAACGAGGTGATCCGGAGCACCGGCGCGTTGGCGCCGATGCCCTGCTCGTCCACGTCCACCATCCGGCCGCCCAGCAGGCTGAAGCCGCTGACCTCGACCCGGACGCCCGGCGGTACCCGCACGCTGGCCCCGCCGATCAGCGAGAACTGCCGCACCCTGACCACCGGGGCGTCCAGCTCGGCCTCGGTCAGGTCCAGGTCGACTCCGCCGAGCACGGTCACCACCAGGGTGTCGGCCGGCACCCGCCATCTGCCGCCGCGCCGCAACCCGCCCAGGGGGGAGACGTGCCAGTTGGTCCGACCCGGCGTCTTGGCCGGGGTCGGCGGGGCGGACGCGCCGGGTCCGTCCTGCGGCAGGTCCTCGACCAGAGCGTCCAGCTCTGACCTGGTCCGGGCGGCGAAGGCCAGCTCCAACCGCTCGCTGAACTCCTCCAGGGTGAGCCGACCCTCGCCGCAGGCCAGGTTCAGCCGTTCCACCAGCGCCTCGCGCTCGGCGTCCGAGGCGCGGACCTCCGCTCGGCGCTCCGGTCCCGACCTGTCCGCGGGTTCACTCGATCGGTCCTGCCCGTCCATGATGCGAACTCCTCGTTCCTTGCCGGACCGTAACCCGGACCGCAGTCCGGACCACGACTCAGCGCAGCTCAACCCGCCCCGTCTCAGCCTATGGGCCCAGGGGGGCGCGGGTGGCCAAAAATAAGATGCCAGTCATTCCAATGAAGAGTGCAGCTCAGTAGGGTGATCGGCGCACGTCGCCTTCCGTGCGTCGGCCTCATCGCAAGGAGCTCGCAGTGACAACTGCCCAGCAGGCCCCGGATATTCTGTCCGAGGCATTCGCCGCCGACCCCTATGCGTCCTACCGGACCATGCGCGAGCAGTTCCCGCTGATCTGGCACGAGGGGATGCAGAGCTATGTCATCTCCCGCTACGAGGACGTTGAAAAGGCGTTCAAGGATCCGGTCTTCACCAGTGACAACTATGACTGGCAGATCGAGCCGGTGCACGGCCGGACGATTCTGCAGATGGGCGGGCGCGAGCACTCGGTGCGCCGGGCGCTGGTCGCCCCCGCCTTCCGGGGCAAGGAGCTCCAGGAGAAGTTCCTCCCGGTCATCGAGCGCAACGCTGCCGAGCTGATCGACGGGTTCCGCGACGCCGGACAGGCCGACCTGGTCAGCCAGTTCGCCACCTGGTTCCCGATCAACGTGATCGTCGACATGCTCGGTCTGCCGCGCGAGGACCACGCCCGGTTCCACGCCTGGTACACCTCGGTGATCGGCTTCCTCGGCAACCTCACCCAGGACCCGGAGGTGACCGCCTCCGGCCTGCGCACCCGGGAGGAGCTCGCCGCGTACATGATTCCGGTCATTCAGGAGCGGCGCGCCCACCCCGGTGACGATCTGCTGTCCACGCTCTGCACGGCCGAGATCGACGGCACCACCATGAGCGACGAGGACATCAAGTCCTTCGTCAGTCTGCTGCTCGCGGCCGGGGGCGAGACCACCGACAAGGCCATCGCCGGGGTGTTCCGGAACCTGCTGGCCAACCCCGAGCAGCTGGCGGCGGTCCGGGCCGACCGTGGGCTCATCCCGGCGGCGTTCGCCGAGACCCTGCGGTTCACCCCGCCGGTCCACATGATCATGCGCCAGCCCTCGGCGGACGTGGTGCTGAGCGGCGGCACGGTGGAGGCCGGCAAGACCGTCACCTGCCTGATCGCGGCGGCCAACCGGGACGGCGACCGCTACGCGGACCCGGACACCTTCGACATCTTCCGCAAGGACCTGACGACCGACAACGCCTTCTCGGCCGCCGCCGACCACCTGGCGTTCGCGCTCGGCCGGCACTTCTGCGTCGGCGCGCTGCTGGCCAAGTCCGAGATCGAGGTGGGTGTCAACCAACTGCTCGACGCCCTGCCCGACCTCGCCCCGGCCGACGGGGTGATTCCGGACGAGAAGGGCCTGTTCACCCGTGGTCCGGGATCGCTGCGGGTCCAGTTCACCCCCAGCGCGAACTGACCCGCCCCCGGCGCGAACTGACCCGCCCCCGGCGCGAACTGACTCACGCCGGGGGCACGCGGAGGCCGGTCAGGCCGAGGTGAACTCGACCGGCAGCTCCGCCGGGCCGCGCATCCAGATCGACGGACGCCACTGGATCGCGTCGCCGGGCACCGTCAGCATCACGTCCGGGAGGCGGTCGAGCAGGACCTCGACCGCCGCCCGGGCGATCACCTCAGCCATCTCCGGAGCCGGCACCGGGCAGCGGTGCTCGCCGTAGCTGAAGGACAGATGGGCCTGGTTGCCGACCGAACCGGCGCCGAAGTCCGGCTGCACGTCGGGGTCGGTGTTCGCCGCCGCCAGGCCCAGCACCAGGCAGTCGCCCTTGCGGATCCGCTGTCCGGCCAGCAGCGTGTCCCGGGCGGCCCAGCGTCCGACGAAGTTCTGCGTCGGGGTGTCCACCCACAGCACCTCGTTCAGGGCCTGGCTGACGCTGCGCCGTCCGCCGGACAGGGTGACCGCGAACCGGTCGTCGGTGAGCATCAGCCGCAGCGTGTTGCCGATCCAGTTGGACGTCGGCTGCTGCCCGGCCGCGATGATCGAGATCATGTCCTGGATGATCTCCTCGTCCTCCAGCCCGGCCGGGTGCGCCAGCATCCGCGAGGCCACGTCGGGGCCCGGCTGGGACCGACCGCGTTCCAGCAGCCGGGCCATGGCCGCGTGAATCCGCTGGTAGGCGTCCACCGCGCCGGGCCCGTCGTCCAGCGAGGCGGCCATGTCCCGTTCCAGGTCAAAGATCTGCGCCTGGTCCAGGCCGAACAGTCCGGCCACCACCCGCAGCGGGACCTGCGCGGCGTAGCCGGCCATCAGCTCGGCCGAGCCCGCTCCGGCGAAGCCGTCGATCAGGGCGTCGGCGACCCGTTCGCTGTCGGCCCGCAGCTCGAACAGGTCCACCTCGGACAGCACGTCGGTGATCACCCCGGCCCGCCGCTGGTGTTCCGCGCCCTCCTTGAAGAGCACCGAGGGGGTGTAGAAGACGTACGGCAGCAGCGGCCAGTCGGCCGGAATCCGGTCCCAGGCGTGCCAGCGCCGGGAGTCACGGGCGAACAGCTCCGAGTTTCCGGCCACATAGTGGACCTCGCGGTAGCCGAGGACCAGCCAGGCCGGGATGTCGCCGTCCAGCAGGATCGGCGCCACCGGTCCGTGCTCCCGGCGCAGCGTGCGGTACAACTCGGCGGGGTCGCTCTGGAAGCGCGGCGAGTGCATCCGGGCGACGCCGCCCGGGCCGAGCGTCCCGGTGTCCCGGTGGACCGGGCAGCCGTCCGCGACCGGCGTCGGGTCCGGGTCCGCAGAGGTCTCCTGATGGGTCGTCACGAGTGGTTCTCCTGAGAGGAAAGGGACTGCAGGTGGCGGACGAGGGCGATCAGCACGTCCCGGCTCGACTCCCGCTTGCGCGCGTCGCAGTCCAGCAGGGGTACCTCCGGGCTGAGCGACAGCGCCTCGCGGATCTGGTCCAGCGAGTGCTCCGGCTCGTCGAAGTTGTTGCGGGCCACCACGAACGGCAGCCCGTGGTGTTCCAGCCGGTCGATGGCGTACCAGGAGTCGGACAGCCGCCGGGTGTCCACCAGCACGACCGCGCCCAGGGTTCCGGAGAACAGCCGGTCCCAGAGGAACCAGAACCGCTCCTGGCCGGGGGCACCGAACAGGTACAGCACCATCTCGTCGTTCAGGCTGATCCGGCCGAAGTCGAAGGCGACGGTGGTGGTGGACTTGGTCTGGACGCCGCTGCGGTCGTCGACGCCGACACCCGCCTGGGTCATCACCTCCTCGGTGCTCAGCGGACGGATCTCGCTGACCGAGCCGACCATGGTGGTCTTGCCGGCGCCGAAGCCGCCGACGATGACGATCTTGAGCCCGTCGCTGGCGGTGTCGCGCAGCGGCAGCGCGGACGGACTGGGTCCGGCCGCGCCCGGGTCAGAGGTTCTGGAGGCCAACGAGCACTCTCTTCAGGGTTTCGGGTGGCGGAAGCTGCCTGCCGCGCCCGGACGACTGCGGATGACGGGCGGTGATCTTGCCCGAGTCGAGCAGGTCGCACAGCAGGATCTTCACCACGCCGACCGGGAGGTCCAGCAGCGAGGCGAGCTCCACCACGGCGACCGGACGCGAGCACAGCCGCAGGATCCGGACATGCTCGGACTGCATCCCGACGCTGGGCTCGCTCTCCTTGACGATCAGCGTGACCAGGTCGAAGGACCGCTCATGGGACCGGGTCCGGCCCCCGGTGACGGTGTAGAGCCGGTCCGGATCACCGCTGTCGACCGGGCGCCGGATCATGCCGACTGCCTCGGCTCGGCCCGCAGGTACTCGCCGATCTGTTCGATCAACTCGTTCATGTTGTGCCCCACCACCCCGGCGTCGGCCTCGTCGTCGGCGATCACTGCCAGGTGGGCGCCGATACCGGCCTCCACGATGAACAGGATGCCGCCGTGGAACTCGGTCATGGACTGCCGCACCCCGCCGGAGCCGTCACCGAACTCCATCGAGGCACCGTGGGACAGGCTCTGGATTCCGGAGGCGATGGCCGACAACTGGTCCGCCTGGTCCACGCTGAGTCCGGAGGACAGGCAGAGCTTGAGGCCGTCCCGGGACAGGACCAGGGCGTGGCGGGTGCCCGGGGTCTTCTCCAGCAGGTTCTCCAGCAGCCAGTCGAGACTGCGATCTGTCGTGCTCATCGTTCGGTGTCCTGTCCGTTCTGCGCTGACGGGGAGGCTGCCGGGAAGGCTGCTGACGGGGAGGCTGCTGACGGGGAGGTCGGCGGGTCGGCGGGCGCGGCGGCGGGTGCGGCGTCCGTGCTGCGGACCGCCGCCTGGAAGGCGCCGAAGCGCGCCCCGGCGCCGGGCCGGGCCCGGGCCGGCTGTTCCTGCTCCGGGGCCGGAACCGTGGCGGTCGGGCGGTTGGACGCGGCCAGGGTCTGGCCGCGGGGGCGCTTGGGCAGCCCGGAGGCGTCAGCGGCGTCATCGTCGTCCTGGGCCGGCAGCGGTGAAGCGGGTGCCGACCGCGCCGGGGGCGCGGGCGCCGGTTCGGTTCGGTTGGTCACCGCGGGGGCCTCCGCGTCCTCGGTAGCCGGGTACTGCTCCTGTGGGCGGGCGAGCAACTGCTGCGGAACCAGCACCACCACGCCGGTACCGCCGCGTGAGGACGGCCGGAACGAGACGGTGAGTCCGTGCTTGCGGGCCAGGCAGCCGACCACCGCGAGCCCCAACCGGGTGCCGGACAGCGTGGTCAGGTCGAGCGGCTCGGCGGACACCAGCCGCTCGGCGCGGGCCAGCGTGGCCGGGGCCATGACCAGGCCGCCGTCCTCGATGGTGATCACCACACCGGTCTGCGTCTCCTGGGCGTAGACGTGCACCTCCTCGGTGGGCGGCGAGAAGCTGGTGGCGTTGTCCATCAGCTCGGCCAGCA
>Ga0302311_10005216_pt1 | contig 13796 bp, 12 predicted proteins | sample III_Palsa_N1_3_FD_200449 | JGI IMG/M metagenome (GOLD analysis project Ga0302311, IMG submission 200449) | Peat permafrost microbial communities from Stordalen Mire near Abisko, Sweden - III_Palsa_N1_3 | ecosystem: Environmental > Terrestrial > Soil > Palsa > Peat permafrost | place: Sweden... | reverse complement strand
AGATGTAACGCCGACGGTCACCAACGCTCGCACTGGCAACTCCGCCTTCCTCATTAATTTCCAGGTTGAAAAGGAAGACGGGGTCTACCCGATGATCGCGCCCGGCGCCGCGCTGCACGAGATGGTCCGTCGGCCAGTACACGACCCGCTGCTCGAAACCGCGGAGGATGAATAAATGTCCTCCGGTCTTCGGATAATTTGCACCGTGATTGCGGCGGTCGCCCTTTTTCTGCCGCTCTCCGGCTGCAAGTCAGCGCAACCGCCCGCCACGCAGAAGCCCGCAGAGACGTCTGGATCGGAGACCTACCACTTCCCGCCTCGCCCAACCATCCCCGCGCCAGCCGTCAAGGTCTTCCATCAGGACGAAGACACCTACACCCTCGTCACCAAGGAAAACGCCACCGACGACGAGATCTCCGCGATCATCTGGCAGTTCCGCGACGCGGCCCACAACAAGACCTTCGACAAGCTTCACCTATCGCAAAAGTTCATCGACGCACGCAAGCCCACGGTCTGGATTCACGTCTACCGCGGCACGAAATGCGCCAACGAAAAGTTCACGACAGGGAAGTACCCCTGCGGAGCCAAATATAACGGTGCCGGCGACTACACCCTCGGCAGCTACACCAATCCGCTGTGGGACGACGGCGTCCTGCACCTAGCCGACGGCACCGAATCCAAGCTTTGGGATCCCGACGCCTCGTACACAGCAACGCACTGAGACCGATCTTGCCCACCGAGTTCCAAATCGAGACTCCACGACTCCTCCTCCGCGCCTGGCGCGACGAGGATCGTGCGCCTTTCGCCGCGATCAACGCCGATCCCGAGGTGATGCGCTACTTCGCCGGTCCGCTAACCGCTGCGGAGACCGACGAGACGATCGACCGTTACAACACGCAGCTTGTCCGTGATGGGTTCACCATGTTCGCGGTTGAAGAGCGGGAGACCCATACCCTCGCCGGGGTCCTCGGCATGCAGACCATGCGCATCGCCGTCCCAAACCTCCCCCAGCCATCAGTCGAGATCGGCTGGCGTCTAGCCCTCGCCGCCCAGGGCAGGGGACTGGCGACCGAAGGCGCTCGCGCCATCATCGACCACGCCTTCAACACCCTCGGCTTGCCGCAGGTCGTCGCCATCACTACTCCGTCGAACCAGCCTTCTCGCAACGTCATGGAAAAGCTCAGCATGACCCACCGCCCCGAACTCACCTTCATCCACCCGAACGTCCCCGCCGACCACCGCCTTCAACCCCACGTGCTCTACAGCCTGACCAACCCCGTACGTCCTGAGGCTTTATGCTCCACACCTTTGTAGCTCTTGTTCAAGACAAACCCGGCGTCCTCACTCGCGTCGCGTCGCTCTTCCGCCGTCTCAATATCAATATCGTGTCGCTCACAGTCGGCGAGTCCGAGCGCGCCGATACCTCACGCATGACGATCGTCTGCGAGGCCCCGGAGCATGCGGCGCATCGCATCAAGGCGTCCCTCTACAAGCTTGAAATCACCGTCGACGTCGACGAAGTCGGCCGCAGCGAAGCCGTCATTCGCGAGCTCTGCCTGATCAAAGTCGCCGCCGGACCCACCTCGCCGCTTGGCCAAGCGTCGCGCTCGCAGATCTTCGAGCTGGCCAACGTGTTCAAATCGCGCATCGTCGATCTCGCGCCCGAATCCATCATGCTCGAACTCACCGGCAGCTCGTCCAAGATTGAAGGCCTGATCCAGGTCATCACGGAGAGCGGCTACACCATCCTCGAGGTTTCGCGCACCGGGCGCATGGCGATGCGTCGCGGCCACCATACCAGCCGCGTCCTCAAGGCGCTCGGCACGCCCAATGGCGACGGGCCGCCCGTAATTTCGCGCAGCGAGATCATTCCCAACGCCTTCTCCGACGTCCACGAAGACGAAACCTAAACCCGAATCGACCGCGGATCAACGCGGATTGCCGCTGATTCAGATCAATGACTGCTCGCTTGTTTTTGTTTGATCCGCGCTCATCCGCGTTAATCCGCGGTCGCCCTTCACCTCATTCAGCTACCATTACTTACAAAGGAAAACGAACGACATGGCAAAGACCTACCACGACGCAGACGCAGACCTCTCATTGATCCAGGCGAAAAAAGTCGCCATCATCGGCTACGGCTCACAGGGCCATGCCCACGCCCTCAACCTCAAGGATTCCGGCGTCGACGTCCGCGTCGGCCTCCGTCCGGATTCGAAGAACGCCGAGCGCGCCCGCAACGCCGGCCTCATCGTCGGAACCGTCGCTGAGGTTAGTGCCTGGGCCGACGTCATCATGAACCTGACGCCCGATCAGACGGCCGCCAAGGTTTACCACGCCGAGATCGAGCCCAACATGAAGCCGAATGTCACGCTGATGTTCGCGCACGGCTTCAACATCCGCTTCCGCACCATTACGCCTCCCGCGACGGCTGACGTGTCGCTGGTCGCGCCCAAGGCTCCCGGCCACCGCGTCCGCGAGGTCTTCACCGAAGGCGGCGGCGTACCCGGACTCGTTGCGGTCGAGCAGGATCCGAGCGGTACCGCGCTCGCACTGGCGCTCTCCTACGCCAAGGGCATCGGCTGCACCCGCGCCGGCGTTCTCCAGACCACCTTCACCGAGGAGACCGAGACCGACCTCTTCGGCGAGCAGGCCGTTCTCTGCGGAGGAACGTCCGCCCTCGTCAAGGCGGGCTTTATGACGCTCGTTGAGGCGGGCTACCAGCCCGAGCTGGCGTATTTTGAATGCCTCCACGAGTTGAAGTTGATCGTCGACCTGATGTATCGCGGCGGCCTGGAGTACATGCGCCATTCCATCTCCGACACCGCGGAGTGGGGCGATTACGTTGCCGGCCCGCGCATCGTCACCGACGAGGTGAAGAAGGCCATGAAGGGTCTGCTCACCGACATCCAGGACGGCACCTTCGCGAAGAAGTTCATCGAGGAGAACGAGACCGGCCGCCACGAGTTCGCCCGCATCCGCAAGGAAGAGGCCGACACGCTGATCGAGAAGGTTGGCGCCGAGCTTCGCGCCGGCATGCCGTTCCTCGACCCCGTGAAGGTCCAGGACGGCGCAGTAGTCAAAGCCTAGCCGTCAAACCGGGTGCCCCACCTCAATCGCAGCTTAATCGCGATTGAGGTGGGGTCTTCCCAACCATCTGGCATAAATTTATAGAACGAATTTGCGGCGTCTTGCGTAGGAGTGCATCATATGCAGATGGCCACCTCCATCATCACTCCCGGAATTTCCGAGTCGCCAGTTGCTCCGTCACTGGTCGTCGCCCACTCGCCGTGCGAGGAGATCGTCGCCGCGCTCCGCAAGATTGAAGCGCTGGACGGTATGTCCGACGAGGATTATCTGTGGCTGGCGAAAAACGGCATTGAACACACCGCAGAGCCCGGGACCGTCGTCTTTCGGGAAGGCGAACCGCCGATGGGCATGAACATCGTGCTTGCCGGCGAGGTCCACATCCGCCGCGCACAATCCGGCAATCTGTCCTTTTTCATCGCTCGCATGGGACAGCTGTCGGGTATCCTCCCGTATTCACGGATGAAGGGTTACGGCGGCACCGGGCTCGCGGTCGGTAACGTCTGGTCGCTGGACGTTCCCAAGGAGAGATTTCCCGAGATGCTGGCCGCCATCCCGTCGATGGCGCAGCGCTGTGTCGGCGTGTTACTCAATCGCGTCCGTGAAGTGACGCGCATGGAAGGGCAGGCGGACAAACTTGCTGCCCTCGGCAAGCTTGCGGCCAATCTCGCTCACGAACTGAATAATCCGGCTTCCGCCGCCCAGCGCTCCGCCGCGTCGCTCTTCACCGAACTCCGCGACTACGGCGATCGCAAGTACGCGCTCGGCGCGATCTGTCTCTCCACCCAGACCGCCGAAAAGCTGCAAGCCTGGGTAAATCGATTTCGGGACGACCTGTGTAAGTTCGAAGGCATGAACCCCTCTGCCGAGGCCAGCCCGCTTGCCGCGGCTGATCGCGAGGCCGTCATCCTCGCCTGGCTGGAAGCCCACAAGATTCCCGAAGCCTGGACCATCGCCCCGGCCATCGCCGAGACCCGTTTTTCGATGGCTTATCTTGACGATTTTGCCCGCGAATTCCCCGACGACGTTCTGGCCCCGGCCATGCAGGCGCTCGCCAGCAGCCTCCGCGTGGAGCGCATGGCGGAAACCATCATTGGCTCGACGGTCCGCATCTTCGACCTTATCTCCGCCATCAAGGACTACAGCTACATGGATCAGGCGCCGATTCAGGACGTCGATCTCGCCCAGTCCCTCGAGCGCACCCTGAGCATGGTTGGTTCGCGGATGACCGGCATTCATGTCGAGACCGATTTTGATCCGGAACTGCCCGCCATCGATGCCTACGGCAGCGAACTCAACCAGGTTTGGACAGCACTGATTGAGAACGCGCTCGATGCCATGCCTAATGGTGGAACGTTGAATCTAAAGACGAAACTTCAAGGGCAGATGGCTGTCGTCGAAGTTCGCGACACTGGTCCTGGGATTACTCCGGAGCTTCAGGCTCGCATATTTGAGCCGTTCTTTACTACCAAGGCTCCCGGCAAAGGCCTCGGCCTGGGACTCGATACGGTGCAGCGTATCGTCAGCAAGCATTCGGGCTTCGTCACAGTGCAATCCACGCCCGGCGACACCTGTTTCCAGGTCCGGCTACCACTGGACCGCGCACAAGCCTACTAAAGCAAAAGACGTTGCGACGCGGGGCAAGCCGTGCCGTAACGTCAGTGTTTGCAATGCGGAGTCAGTCTATAGCAGGTTTTGGAATTGCCTGAACCGGTGGCCTTACTGCGTAATCTCGACTCCACGCCAGAACGCAATGTGGTGCTTCACGGTTCGCGCGGCGGGTTTCGGATCGGGGTAATACCAGGCTGCGTCGGGGTTTTCCTGCCCGTCGACAAACAGGGTGTAGTAGCGCGCCTGGCCCTTCCATGGGCAGCTCGAAGTCGTTGAGCTTGGACGCAGAAACTGGCGATTGACGCTCTCGTCCGGAAAATACACATTTCCTTCGACCGTCTCGGTCGTTTCGCTCTCGGCCAGTAGCTGCCCGTTCCAAATCGCCTTCGCCATCGCCAAAATCCTGCTATCTGTAGAAACAAGGTACGCCGAACAAAAAGTCGCCGCGGGGCTCTGGAGCCCCTGATGTGGTCCAACCTATTTGTAACAGGAACAGGGCAGAAAGGGAAGCGGACAGGGTACTGCCGCCGTCCTCGACTTCTACCGAAGGTGCCCGCTAGGACGTCTCGGGAGCGTGAAATGGAAGGTCGCGCCCTGACCCGGGGGGCTCGTCGCCCAGATCCTTCCGCCGTGCTGGGTGATGATGCTCCGGCAGATCGCCAATCCCAGCCCGGTGCCGCCCATCGTCCGCGAGTCCGAGGCATCTACCTGCTGGAATCGTCCGAAGATCGTCTCCAGCTTGTCGTGCGGGATGCCGCGACCCTGATCGTGGACTTCGAACTGGGCTTCATTTTCGTCGATATTCTTCGCCGAAAGGTTAATCACGCCGCCGACCGGCGAGTATTTCGCCGCGTTCGAGATCAAATTCGCCAGCGCCTGTAGAATTCGGTCCGGATCGCCCCAGACCTCCACATCCGCGGCGTCGATCGTGAATGTCAGGTTGGTCTTCAGCGCCGCTGCCTGCTGCAGGCTTACCGCGCGCTCCAGCAGAGCCTCCGCGGGGCAAATCGCCGAGTGCAGCTCCGCATTGCCGCTGCTGATCCGTTCAATGTCGAGAATGTCATTCACCAGCCGAATCAGGCGGTCCGTGTTCGCAATCGCGATCTCCAGCATGTGCTGCATCTTCTCCGGCCGGGTTGCCAGCGCACCACCGGTCACCAGCCCCAGCGCCGCGCGCAACGAGGTCAACGGAGTCCGCAACTCGTGCGACACGGTCGAAATGAACTCGTCCTTCATCCGGTCCAGCTGCCGGCGCTCGGTCGTATCGGTAAAAGCCACGACGACGCCGATCGCCTTGCCGGGGCGCGCGCCGTCGGTCGAATCGGACTGGCTATCAATCTGCGGTCGAGCCACATACTCGACCGGGAAGCTGGTCCCATCCTTGCGCCAGAAGATCTCGTTCGACACGCGAATGGTGTCGAGATTGTGGATCGTCGTAAGGATCGGCGACTCGCTGGCGGGATACGGCGTCCCGTCCGCCCGCGTATGGAGCACCAGTTCGTGCAGATTTCGACCGAGCAGCTCATTCGGCTTGTAACCCAGCATCTGCGCTGCTGCCGGGTTTACCACTGTGACGCGACCGTCGAGATCGACGCCGTAAATGCCATCGCCGACGCTCTCCAGGATCGAATTCGACTGGTGAATCAGCGCCCTGAGCTTCTCTTCCGCCCGCACCTGCTCGGAGATGTCGACGCCGAATCCAAGCACATACGGCTCGCGATCGGCGACTTTGATCAGCTTGTTCCGGAACGCGATCACCCGGACATCGCCATCTTTGGCGCAGATATGGAGACGGCCCTGCGCCTCGCCGGTCTCTGCAATCTGTTTTAGATACCGAAGGACCGATCCGTGGTGGTCAGCCGGCATGAAGGAAGCCATGGGTTGACCGATCATCTCGGCGACGGTGCGGCCCAGACTGACAGCGCCGTGGGTGTTCACCGAGAGCAGCGTGCCCTTGAGATCGTGCGTGGCGACCATGCCGAGCGATCCTTCGACCAACTGCCGGTATCGCGCTTCACTTTCGCGGAGCGTGCCTTCTGCCGTGCGCTGCTCGGTGACATCGATGCCCGTCATGATGAGGAACGTCGTCTGAGCCTGCTCGTCTACCAGCGCTGTCGCCGACCACGCAATTCGCTTGAGCGATCCGTCCTGGTGACGCCAGTAATTCTCGAAGCTGGCCGGGAGATTGCCGCCGCGCAACCGCTCAAAGTTCTCAATCGCCGCAGGGACGTCCTCCTCCGGAATCAGATCGTCCCAAAGATAGTGACCCGTCAGCGATGCAAAGTCGTATCCCGACACCTGCTCGCACGCGCTGTTGAAGCGGACGATCCGGCCGGCGGTATCGAAGACGGCGACCAGTGCGCCCATGGTATCGAGCACCGTCGAGACAAAATTCCGCTCGACCGTCAGAGCCGACTCCACACGCTGCCGAACGCGGCCCTCGTGGTCGATGTTCCGAAGACGCATGTTCAGCTCAAAGCGGGCGATGATCTGCCGCGCGAGCGTCATCAGCGACTTCTTTTGCTTCTCGGTCAACGTGTGCGGCACCGAATCCTGTACGAACAGGCACCCGATGGTGATGCCGGAAGCCGTGGTCAGCGGCGCTCCAGCGTAGAAGCGGAACGCACGTCCGGCGATCATGATTCCGTCGGGACGAAAATCCTTGTGATATCGCGCGTCGGTAATCTCGTAGACGCCATCGCTGTGGACGCAGGTCTCGCATGGCATGCGTCCGCGCGCCATCCGGGCTGGGCCAGGTCCGACGCGCGCCTGGAAGTAGATGGCATCGGGTCCCAGAAGCGAGATTCCACCCAGCGGTGCGCCGCAGATATCCGCAGCCATCGCTGTAATTTCCAGCATCGCGGGGTCCGGCGCACCCAGAATCGCCTCGTATTGCTCGAGGGCTTCCGCGCGCTGTAACTCCTCTTTTGCTGAAGATTTCATACGTGGAAAATGGTAGGTAATTCCGATGGGGCTTTGCTCTCCAACTTTAGACGTACCTTATCAATACGTTACGGGTTTATTGCAATCAACGCAGAGTAACCTGCACACCTGTTTGCCGCAGGTCGCGAAATTTGACCTGCTGACATGGTCGAACAAGATTTCCGTGGTGATCGTTTTGGATTGGCGATTTTGGATCCAACCGGACTATGGCTTCGGCAAAGTGCAGCATTCACCCGCATCCTGAGGCTCCTGAGCACTGGCATCCATTGCAACCTTCCAAGTCCCATTCGGGAGCTTCTTCCATACTGTAATGTATCGGCCGGTCGTAACGATGGCTTGCCCATTCTTATCGGTCGCCCGCCCCTCATAATGCCCCCACGTGAAGCCCATGTCGTTGGAAGGCCCCATTTGCGCGCCTTGTGCGACCCAGGTGAGGGAATACTGCTTTGGATCCCATGTGGCGCTTAGCGCGATCGCACCGCGCCCCAGCGTCGCCGGCTTGCCATTGTTCAGGGTGACGGCGTCGTCGGCAAACCACGATACAAAGGCTTTGCCGCCGCCCTCCGCGACCTCCTGCGAGAAGCGTCCCTCAAGTTCCAGAAGCGTAATCTGGCCGGGAGTAAGCGTCGGTGCAGTCACCGGACTGATGATCTTGTAACCACTCGGATTCGGCGGTTGAGTCCCCGGAATCGTCCCCGGAACCTGCGCCGCTGCCGACGCGGTCAAGCCTAAAACGGAACCAAGAAGGTAAACCGTAAGTGAGCGCGCTGCCATGCCACGATCCTAGCAAAATTCAGCGGACTGATCCGGTCTTCGCGTCGAGCTTCGATGCCGGTTGCTCTTTTGAGCACCAAATCCCCTCGCAGCCTGCTATTCTCCAACCGAATGCAAAATCCTGCACGCAACGCTGACGGCGCACTCCTGGGTGTCGCCGCGCTGTTCTTCGCGATCGGCGCAGTTCTCCTCCACACCCCGCAGGGCCACACGCCGATGGTCGTCATGCGCTGGGTCGCAATCCTCCTGCTTTGCCTATGGGCTATCCGCCGCCGTACGCTTACCCCGTGGATTTTCGTGGCAATGGTCGCTGGCGCCGAACTCGGCTACGACTTCCCGGCGTTCGCCGTCAACCTCCGCGTCTTCTCCGACATCTTCCTGCGTCTCGTCAAGACGATCGTCGCCCCGCTGATCTTTGCGACGATGGTGACGGGCATCGCAGGGCATGGCGACCTGAAATCCGTCGGCCGCATGGGCGTCAAAAGCCTCATCTACTTTGAGGTCATCACGACACTTGCGATGGTCATCGGTCTCGCGGCGATCAACATCTCCAAGGCCGGCGTTGGCCTGCTGATGCCCACCGCAGCTGGAGCGAGCGAGACACTCGCCAAGGTCGCGCCGACCCACTGGGACGACTTTCTGCTGCATATCTTTCCCGAGAACATCGCGAAGTCCGTCGCGGACGGCCAGATTCTGCAAGTGGCCGTGTTCGCGGTCCTCTTCGCCATCGCTTTGGCATCTCTCTCTGAAGAAAAGCGCGCTCCAGTGATGCGCCTCTGCGAGAGCCTGAGCGAGGTGATGTTCAAATTCACCAACGTCGTCATGTACTTTGCGCCGATTGGCGTTGGCGCGGCGATGGCCTTTACGGTCGGCCACATGGGGCTTGCGGTGCTGGTCAACCTCGGCAAGCTGCTACTGACGCTATACGGCGCGCTCGCGGCCTTCGGATTGTTTGTGCTGCTGCCCGTCGCGTTGATAGCTGGTGTGCCTGTACTGCGCTTTCTCAAGGCCGTGGCCGAGCCCGCAAGCATCGCATTCGCCACCGCTACCAGCGAAGCCGCGCTGCCACGAGCCATGGAGGCGATGGAAGCGCTCGGCGTCCCGCGGCGTATCGTGTCGTTTGTCATTCCGGCGGGCTATAGCTTCAATCTCGACGGCTCGACGCTTTACCTTGCGCTGGGCAGCATCTTTGTTGCGCAGGCCGCCGGCATCCACATGGGTTGGGGCACGCAATTGATGATGATGGCCACACTCATCTTGACCAGCAAAGGCGTCGCGGGGGTTCCGAGAGCGACGCTGGTTGTGCTGCTGGCTACGGCCGCCACGTTCAACCTTCCCACCGAGCCGATCTTCGTCATCCTCGGCATCGACGCCTTGATGGATATGGGCCGGACTATGACGAACGTCGTGGGAAATTGCCTCGCCAGCGCCGTCATTGCCCGCTGGGAGGGAGAATTCGGCACCGAAGTTCCAAGCCCCATCGCTGTCGAAGGAATGGCGGATTGACCCGCCTTTTGACCTGAGCGCCGACTGTTTTTATCGAGACGATACCGCTTCGTCCTCTCTCGCTGCGTTGCCAGGATGTCCTGTAACCCGTCCACAGCGCGCCGCGTCGTATACTTATAGATTGTGCTGGTACGAAATTAGATGAGCAATCTCCTCGAAACAATTAAATCGCCTGCTGACGTCAAGCGCCTGTCTATCGAGCAACTGACGATACTGGCGTCCGAGATTCGCGAGCGGCTGATCCTGAGCGTCGCGAAGACTGGCGGACACATCGGCCCGAATCTCGGCGTCGTCGAACTGACGATTGCGATGCACTACGTCTTCGATACCCCCACCGACAGCTTTATCTTCGATGTCAGCCACCAGGCCTACGTCCACAAGCTGCTCACAGGACGGGAGAAAGAATTCCACACCATTCGCCAGCCGGACGGCCTCAACGGCTTTATGCTCCGCACCGAAAGCGAGCACGACAGCTACGGCGCCGGGCACGCGGGAACGGCCCTGTCAGCTGCCCTCGGCATGGCGGTGGGCCGCGATATGTCGGGCGGCAAGGAGCACATCGTTGCCCTGGCCGGCGACGCCGCATTCACCAACGGCATATCGTTCGAGGCGTTGAACAATATCGCCTCGCAGACCAAGCGACTCATCATCGTGCTGAACGATAACGCGTGGTCGATCGACAAGAATGTCGGCGCGATCGCGGAGTACTTCCACAAGATCGCCACCAATCCGACTTACAACAGCCTGCACGACAAAGCTGCTGAACTGATCGAGAAGTTCGGCGGCAAGGCAGCTCGCCACGTGGCTCGCAAAGCCGAGGAAGCCGCCAAGGGACTCGTCGGGCGCGGAGTCATCTTCGAGGAGTTCGGACTCAGCTACTTCGGTCCGATCGACGGGCATAACCTGCCGCTGCTGATCGAGACCTTCAGGTTCCTGAAGCAGCAGAACAAGCCGGTCGTCCTGCACGCAATCACGCAGAAGGGCCGCGGATTCCAGCCGGCCATCGACGAGCAGAAGAAGTTCCACGGACTCGGCGCGTACCATCCCGAGACGGGCGCCACAAAGGCCGCCGCGCAACGCACCTACTCCGAGGTCTTTGCCGAGTCGCTGACCAAGCTGGCCGACACGAACGACAAAGTCGTCGCCATCACAGCCGCGATGCCCAACGGCACCGCGCTCGATCTCTTCCGACCGCACCACCCCAAGCGCTACTTCGACGTCGGCATCGCGGAGGAGCACGCCGTTCTCTTTGCGGCAGGCATGGCTACCAAGGGATACAAGCCTTTCTGCGCCATCTACTCGACGTTCCTGCAGCGCGCCTTCGACCAGATCGTCCACGATGTCTGTCTGCAGAATCTTCCGGTGGTCTTCTGCATGGATCGCGGCGGACTCTCGGGCGACGACGGCCCAACGCACCACGGCCTCTTTGATATCAGCTATCTCCGCGGCATCCCGAACATCGTTCACATGGTCCCGCGCGACGAAGACCAGCTCTCCGACATGATGTACACCGCGATGCTGCACGAGGGGCCATCGGCCATCCGATACCCGCGGGGCACTGGACCGGGAGTTGCGATCAAGGCGAAGCCAAAGGCCATTCCGATCGGTCAGGCCGAGGTTCTGCGCGATGGGTACGACGTTGCAGTCTTCGCGCTCGGCGCCATGATGGGCGAGGGCCAGCGCCTGGTGGACATGCTGGAAGCTCAGGGTCTCAGCGCGGCGCTCATCGACCCGCGCTTTGCCAAGCCGGTTGACCGCGACTGCATCAACCTCTACGGAACGCGCTGCCGCCTGCTGATTACGCTTGAAGATCACGTCCTCGCCGGCGGCTTCGGGTCGGCGCTGCTGGAGTGTGTCAACGAACTCGAACTAACGGTGCCGGTTGTCCGTGTTGGCTGGCCGGATCAGTTCATCGAGCACGGCAGGGTGGAGGCTCTCCGCGCCAAGTACGGGCTGACGGCTGAGGGTGCTCTTGAAAAGGCCGCGGACCACATCCGCATCCTCGTCGACGCCCGCCCACTCCGTGTAGCCGCGCGCTAAATACAGCGATATTTCCGGGTGCCCCATCTCGGACACTTTCTTCGTTTGACGTGGGGCAAATCGATCCGTCTAGTATTCCGCGCTGCTAAGCACCGAGCGGCGCTCCCGCATCAACGGCAGTAACAGCGCCGTCTTATTTTGCCGGAACTCGAAGATCTTGCCTATTTGCCGGCGGACGAAGAGGGTATGGGCGAGCTCGCCTAGCGGTCCAGCATGCATTTCGTACTCGACCGCATCGCGCAGCAGGGTGCCCTCGACGAGTTCTCCGTGGTCATTGGTGCGAGACTCCGGGCGAACTCGATGGCAGTGCTTCCAATATGCGAATGGGCCGCGGTGCTGCAGGTCGCAGAAGTGATCGTTCCATGCAAACTCTGTAATCTCGGCGTCCCACGGCAGGCGCATCGGCGAATAAGGAAATGGCTTGAAGCTGATCGTCATCTTGGTCCCAGCGCCGGCTGCGATGCTGCGGATGCGGAGCGCTGGATCGGCGACGACTGGACGGGGCGGGGGCGGCGCAAAGGAGGCTTCTTCAATGCGAGCCTTCTGCCAGGAGGGCATCAGGCGGGGGAGGTTTTCGGGGTTCGCAAAGAAGGCGAATACCGTCTCAACCCGGTATGGCAACCACTGTTCGGCTTCAAAGGTGTGGCGCATAGAACCTTGTTCCGTTATACGCTGTCACCCTTCCCGTTGCTGACTGCCGACATGCGTTTCAAGGGGAGGAGCGAGCCGCGAATCAGGTAGACGTACAGACCTCGCAACATCGGCAGTTCATTCGCCAGAATCTTCTTTAGAAATTTCAATTATCACCCCAATACGTGCCGGAGGAGTGTCCGGCGCACATTACCCAATAACGGTGGGAAGAACAATAACTCTTTCCCATGAGTATAAACGGGGCACCCGCCTCTAAGGCGGGTGCCCCGTTTTTCGCTGGGGAGAGCAAGTCGAAATTCCCAATTAGGGCATTAGAACGCTGTCGATGACCTGAATGACGCCGTTCGACTGGAATACGTTCGCGATCGTGATCGTCGCCATTCCACCCTTCGAGTCGGTGATCATGATTTTCTTGCCCATGCCGGAGAACGTGAGGTCTTCACCCTGGACAGTCTTCAGCGTGGCCTTGCCGCCGCCCGCCTTGATCATTGTGTCGAGGTCCTTGGTGCTGATCTTGCCTGGCACGACGTGATAGGTCAGGATCTTGACGAGCGTGTCATGGCTCTCCGGCTTGACGAGCGTATCGACCGTACCGGCGGGCAGCTTGCCGAAGGCAGTGTCGGTCGGCGCGAAGACGGTGAAGGGGCCGGCAGAGTTCAGCGTGTCGACGAGGCCGGCAGCCTTGACGGCAGCGACGAGCGTCTTGTTGATCGGCGAGTTGACTGCGTTCTCGACGATGGTTTTGGTGGGGTACATATCGGCGCCGCCAACCTTCGGGTCCATCTGGGCCGAAGCGTGGAGCGAGGTGAGGGCGAGAACTGCGATTGCGGCGGACGCGAAAAGACTCTTCTTGAGGTTCATGGTTGTGTCATCCTTTATTGGTTCGTTTGTTCTGAGTTGCGCCTTCACATCAGGCGTTCAATTCCAATAACGCGGGGATGCGACGACTGGATTGGGAAGAATTTTGTCGAGTGGAATCGACCTGGGAGGGAATGCTTCTCGAAGGGATGATTCGGCGTCTAAAATTTCCATCCCTGCGTCGGCAGGAATCCCGTTGCAAACGTTGATCCCCGTTGACATCGGGCGGTCCAACGAGTCAACTGAGAGTAGTAGAGATATGAGCGAAATCGCGATACAGGAACATGCGGCGGAGATGGAGGTGGCGAGCGAACATCCTCACCACGACC